>Ga0099364_10014162_pt1 | contig 10639 bp, 11 predicted proteins | sample TergutTh196P3_FD_73070 | JGI IMG/M metagenome (GOLD analysis project Ga0099364, IMG submission 73070) | Microcerotermes parvus P3 segment gut microbial communities from Pointe-Noire, Republic of the Congo - Th196 P3 | ecosystem: Host-associated > Arthropoda: Insects > Digestive system > Gut ...
GAAATACTGGAGTATAGCTCGTAAGCTTATGCGTTTTCCGTACAGCAATCCATGATCTCTAGCCCCTAGCCCCTGATCCCTATTTGAAGTTATAAACAAGGAGTTAGGCATATTGACTATAATTGCATAATGTACTACGCTAAATTATGAAGCTTATTGGCATTGAATGGGATGAAGATAAAAACATACTCAATAAGCAAGAGCATAATTTGAGTTTTGAAGCTGCCCAGTATGTATTCATTGATCCAGAGAGGCTTGAACGGTTTGACAGAAGCGAAGGTAATACCAGCGGAGAAGAACGCTGGCAAACCCTCGGTATGGTAGATAAGGTTCTCTTTGTCGTTTACACGGAACGCGGGGAGAATAAACGCATTATTTCGGCTCGATTGGCTGAAAAACATGAAAGGAGAAGTTACAATGGGCATTATAAAATCGACGGTAAGGGTTGGGCAAAAAATACCTAAAGAGGTAATAAAAGAGGTTAGGGCAGCGGCGCGGAAGCCTATCAACTATACAAAAGATTGCCCACCTTTAACGCCGGAAGCATTAAAAGAATTTGCTCATTTGGCGGCGGAACGTAACCGGCGCAAAAAAAAGCAGTCAATTACGATCCGTGTTGCCCCTGATGTTTTACAAAGCTATAAAACAATGGGGGACGGATACACCGGAATAATGGCCGATGTGTTGAAATACGCTGTTGAGAATCCCGGCATTCTTGCAAACGCTATAAGATAGCAAACGACTTGCGATTCTCTGCTTTTTAGCATATGGTAAAGTTACCATGAAACACTTTATGAATAAGGATTTTTTACTCACCAGTAAGACCGCACGAAAACTGTACCATGAAGCGGCAGCAGGGGAACCGATTTTTGATTACCACTGCCACCTGATACCACAGGAAATTGCCGAAGATCGGCGTTTTCCCAACCTCGCTTCGGTTTGGCTTGGCGGGGATCACTATAAATGGCGTGCATTGCGTTCCAACGGTGTAAACGAGCAGCTGATCACCGGCAATGCCGAGCCCTACGATAAATTCCTGGCCTGGGCAGACACCGTCCCCCGGCTTATCGGTAACCCCCTGTACCACTGGACCCATCTTGAACTGCAGCGCTACTTTGGCATTAACGAACCGCTGAACACACAAAGCGCTCCGGCAATCTGGAAAGCGGCAAATAATCTGCTTGCCAACGATCCATCGCTTTCGGTTTTTGGTATTTTTAACAAATTCAATGTGTACGCAGTTGGAACTACCGATGATCCCATCGACAACCTTGAGTGGCATGATCAGGTCAAGGGAAAAATGCAAACCAAAGTGCTGCCTACATTCCGCCCCGACCGCATCCTTAACATAGAAAAAAGCGATTTTACCGGGTATATTGCCAGCCTTGCACAGGCAGCCGGCACAACTATCGGGGATTTTAACAGCCTGCTTGATGTTATCCGCAGCCGCATTGCCTTCTTTCATGCAAAGGGCTGCCGTATTGCCGATCATGGCCTGGATTATGTGCCCTTTGCCACAGGCTCGGGTGACACCTGCAATGCCCGCCCCGGCGAAATCAACTACAGCCGGTGGGAACAGGAACTGGCGGATGTTTTTAAACAGGTAATGGACGGCGTACAGCCGTCTGCACGGGAAGCTGATTCCTGGAAAACCTTCCTCCTGGATTTTTGCGCCGGGGAATATGTCGAAAGAGGCTGGGTTATGCAGATTCACGGAGCTGCCATCCGTGACAACAATTCCGCCGCACTTGCAACCCTTGGCCCCAACTCCGGTTACGATGCGGTGCATGATTATCCCATCGCACAGCAGCTCTCCCGCCTCATGGATCTGATGCACAACCGGGGCAGGCTTCCTAAAACAATCCTGTACAGTTTGAATCTCAAGGACTTTTACCCCATGGCAACGCTCATGGGCTGCTTCCAGGACGGCGCCACACCCGGAAAAATCCAGCTTGGTTCGGGCTGGTGGCACCTCGATCACCTGGACGGTATGGAAGCACAGATGCGGATCCTGGGAAACACCGGCCTGCTCTCGCGCTTTGTGGGAATGCTTACCGATTCACGAAGTTTCCTGTCCTTCCCACGGCATGAATATTTCCGCCGCCTCCTCTGTGCCATTCTGGGAACCTGGACAGAAAACGGCGAAATTCCCAACGACTTCGATCTCCTCGGCGGTATGGTTCGGGATATTTCGTTCAGAAATGCACTTAGCTATTTTTAGGAGCAAGTGCGCCGGCAATACTGTCAGCTTGAGGATCGGATAAAAAAACAAGGTCTTTTTCCGCTCCATTATCATCACGGTAACTAATGAGCAGGCGGGGTGTGACGGGTGAAAATATTGTACGGTACCATGCTGTTTCCTTGCGCACAACTGCCGAAACAATTTTGTCATGAGGGATGAAAATGGTTTTTTCCTGAGGCGGATCATCAAGCGGGCCTCGGATAAAGGCGCTTAACCAGCTTGCCTGGGGGAAGTGGTGAAACCGGAAACCGCCGGAAGTAACGATGATAAGTCCCCAGAGGGGCTGCGCCGTATGACTGCCGAATGCATCCCAGCCTGACACATATTGCCCAAGGCTGCGCTCGATAACTTTTTCACCGGTCTTTTCCTCATATTCACGCCAAAAATCTTCCGGGCTTTTTTGTTTTTTCGCCAAGGCGCTGCTCCTCAAATCCAATACTACCGGCTTTTCCCGGAGAAATCCAGCTTGTTTTTTACCATTTTTAACAATATTATAAACATCATCATGGAAAATAATTATGATGAGCTTCGTTGCAGAATGGCAGAAGAACAGCTTGCAGCAAGGGGAATACAATCGCCGGCTGTACTGGATGCCATGCGATCAGTGCCCCGGCATCGATTTGTTCCGGCAGCCATGCAAAGCCAGGCTTACCGTGATTCCCCCTTGGCAATTGGGCTGGGACAAACGATTTCTCAGCCGTATATTGTTGCGTATATGACCGAAATGCTGGAACCGGCTGCCGGGATGAAGGTTTTGGAAATAGGTACGGGGTCGGGGTATCAGACTGCCATTCTGGCAAGCCTTGGCTGCGAGGTTTATTCAATTGAATTACTGGAAGAACTTGCTGTAAAAGCGCAGGCCATCCTTGCCGATCTGAGATTTACCGCTGTCACCATACAACATGGTAACGGATTTAACGGCTGGCAGGAAGAAGCTCCCTTCGATGCAATCATCGTTACCGCCGCTCCGGAAAATATCCCCGGCAAACTGGTTGAACAACTCAAAGAAGGGGGCAGAATGATTGTCCCCGTGGGGCCTGTCCATGCAGTGCAGTCGCTTAAGCGTATCACCCGGAAAGCTGCCGGAAATATTGAACAAGATTTGCTCTCGGTGAGGTTTGTCCCGATGATTAACATTGGTTGACATATCTTGACAAATACTGACATTGACTGCTTGACACTACGGTGAATTCTGTCTACACTGGTTGTGAATTATTTCACAGGTGATGGATGACAGAGATTTCCGAACGGACAAAAGAACGGCTGCTGAAGCTTATGCAGGTATTTGAAAAACGCATCCTTGCAGGGAACATCGAATCGGTAACTTCCGCCCAGGCGGAGCAGTTGACCGGCTGGTCGAGGGACACTATCCGCAAGGACATTTCCAGCCTGGGAACAGCATCCGGCGGCAACTCTGGCTATGATCCGCAGGCCCTCGTACCCTTGATAAAAAAAGCTCTGGGGCTGAATCGCCGGCGGAAATTCTGCGTGGTAGGGCTGGGGCGGCTGGGGTCGGCATACCTCAATGTAACGCCGCCGGAACTGGCCGAATTTGACCTTGCCGCCGGTTTTGACATCAATGTGAACCGGGTGGAAATACTTCGTTCTCCGGCGCCCCTCTACCCGGCCTACAAACTGGGTGAGGTTATCAACCGTTTTGCGATTGAGATCGCCCTGCTGTGCATCCCGGCTGAAGCGGCTCAGGAAACGGCAGAAAAATGCATTGCCGCCGGCATTCGGGGTTTTTTAAACTTTGCACCGGTTGCCCTGAGGCTGCCGCCGGATATTGCAGTGCTTGATGTGTATATTGCCGAAGGGCTGCGAAGCCTGGCTGTTACCATGAATAACGAGGAGATTGTATGAAACGGGTATTTAATTTTTCTCCGGGGCCTTCGATGCTGCCTCTACCGGTTCTGGAAAGAGCGGCGGCAGAGATGTGCGATGCAAACGGCGCCGGACAGTCGGTAATGGAAATGAGCCACCGTTCAAAGGATTTTAAGCCTATCATCGAAAAAACCGAAGCTCTGCTGCGGGAACTGATGGAAATTCCGGCGAATTACCGGGTGCTGTTCCTCCAGGGCGGGGCTTCCCTGCAGTTTTCGATGATTCCGCTGAACATTGCGGCAAACGGAAAAAAAGCCGTCTACATTGATACGGGAATTTGGGCTGATAAGGCGGCAAAAGAAGCGGCCAAATTTACCGAAGTGGATGTACGGGCAAGCTCAAAAGATCGTGCCTACACCTATATCCCCCCGGCACCGGCTGCCCTTGCAGGAGATTCTTACTACCATATCACGCCGAATAATACCATTGTCGGAACCAGGTGGAATCAGATTCCCGATACGGCTGTACCCCTGGCGGCAGACATTTCAAGCTGTATCCTTTCTGAGCCGCTGGATGTATCCCGGTTTGGCATTCTTTATGCCGGAGCGCAGAAGAACCTGGGACCGGCGGGCGTTACCGTTGTCATTATCCGTGAAGATTTAATCGGTCATGCCCAGCCTCACACTCCGGTCATGCTCCGCTACGAAACCCATGCGGGAGAAAGTTCCCTGTACAACACGCCTCCTTGTTATGCGATCTACATGGCCGGCCTGGTGCTTGAATGGCTGAAAAACCTCGGCGGGGTTCCGGCAATCACCGCAATGAACCAGGAAAAAGCACAGTTGTTCTACCGGTACCTGGACAGCTCAAAGCTGTTTTATTCCCCGGTAGAACAGCCCTTCCGCAGCCTGATGAACATTCCCTTCCTTGCACGGGTGGAAGATCCGCAAAAACAGGCAGAACTGGAAACCCGTTTTGTCAAGGAAGCCGCAGCAGCAGGCCTAATAAACCTTGCCGGGCACCGGCTGGTCGGCGGTATGAGGGCAAGTATGTACAATGCCATGCCTCTTGAAGGAGTTCAGGCACTGGTTGCATTTATGGAACAATTTGAACGAGCATAAGGAGTTACTATGTTTCGAATAAGAACGATGAATAAAATATCCCCCATTGGCCTGGAGATATTTCCCCGGGATACATACGAGATTGCCAGCGAGATTCCCAATCCCGATGCCATTCTGGTGCGAAGCGCCGATCTGCATAAAATCGATATTCCCGATTCTGTGCTTGCCATTGCCCGCGCGGGAGCCGGTGTTAATAATATTCCCATCCCCCAATGCAGCGAAAAAGGTGTGGTGGTATTTAATACCCCCGGCGGAAATGCCAATGCGGTTAAAGAACTTGCCATTGCCTGCCTTGTGTTATCGTCACGGGGCATCATTGATGGAATCAACTGGGCTTCTTCTATTGCACATAAGGCTGATGAAGTACCCGATCTGGTAGAAAAAGAAAAATCAAAATTTGAAGGGCCGGAACTATTGGGTAAAACACTTGGTGTTATCGGGCTGGGAGCAATCGGCGTCATGGTGGCAAATGATGCCATCGCCCTGGGCATGAATGTCATTGGTTATGATCCCTTCATTTCTGTTGATGCCGCATGGAACCTGGCACGCGATGTTGTCCGTGCCGACACCCTTGAAGGCCTTTTGGGTAAAGTGGACTATATCAGCCTCCACATTCCCCTGACCGATACAACAAAGGGTCTTTTGAACGAAGAAAAACTCCGTTTTACCAAAAAAGGGGTAAGGATTGTAAACCTTTCACGGGGAGGGCTGGTTAATGAAGCGGATATCATCACAGCATTGAATTCCGGTAAAATTGCCGCCTATGTTACCGACTTCCCTTCAGCGGAACTCCTTGCCTGCCCCAAAGCAATCTGCATTCCCCATTTGGGCGCGTCCACTCCCGAAGCGGAAGACAACTGCGCGGTAATGGCATCCCGGCAGCTCATGGACTTCCTGGAAAACGGCAGCATTCATAACTCAGTCAATTTCCCCCGATGTCGCCTGGATCAGCGCGCCCCGCACCGGCTGCTTGTATCAAACCGAAACATTCCCAACATGGTGGGGCAGATAACAACGATCCTTGCTTCCGCCGATGTAAACATCACCGACCTTATCAACCATCACCGGAATGAATTTGCCTACAATATCATTGACACTGAACAAAAAGTCCCCGAAAGATCACTGGAACAACTGCGGCAGATAAACGGAGTTATTCGGGTACGGGTGATTGATAAAGAAACCCCGGTTATCAGTTCACAGGATGGTAATGGAGAATAGGATGAATAATAAAACAATCGAATTGCAATTACCAATTTTTTTTAGCTGCCTCGTGGCATTGGTATTTTGCACATTGCTGACAGCCCGCCTGCCTGAGCCGGACCACATCAATGAAGGAAACAGCATCTCATTTGAAGAGGCTTATATGGTTGAAGAGGAAAACTCTACCGTACTCAGGCCCGCCCTGTTTTTTTCCCGAACACAGCAGCCCCGACAGGATAGCATTCTGGAATTGTACCGCCAGGACGAAAACAGGGAACGTGTCATTAATTTCTTCAGGGAAATTTGCCCCATTATGGGAATTGCCGAAGTAATTCTTGCCAATGCCGATGAATTTAATATTTCCCCCTCCCTGGCCTTTGCACTCAGTTGGGAAGAAAGCCGATTTAACCCCCGTGCGGTTAACACCAACAACCGCAACGGAAGTATTGACCGGGGACTGTTTCAGTTGAACAGCTACACCTTTCCCCGGCTGGACTTACCAGCCTTTTTTGACCCACAGACCAATGCCCATTACGGCATGAGCCATTTACGGTACTGTCTGGATTCCAGCGACAGCGAAACTGCCGCGCTTGCCATGTATAATGCCGGCACCAACAGGGTACGCAACATCGGCACACCAATAACAACGCTTAATTATACCGGCCGAATCCTGGAAAACCGCCAAAGAATCGAATACCGCTTCCTTGAACAGGAAACCCGTTACCAGGCGGATATTGCCGCACTTACCATGGCGGAAAGTGAAAGCGAACCGGAACGTCCCCTACTCTCATTACTCAAACCACTGGGAATAAGGTAAGGGGTCAGGGGACAGGGAACAGGGAACAGTGGCTTAGTGGTTTACCAACAAGCTTAGACAGCAGTCATATCTTGATGGTAATCCGCTTTCCCTGTCCCCTGCCCCCTGTTCCCTGCCCCCTGCCCCCTGTCCACCTGTCCCCTGCCCCCTGTTAAATCCCTTAACCTCTATCTCAACTTCACCGCCAAACCCATCGTTATATACCAGGAGTTTTTGTTCTGCAAACAGGTATTCAAACCTTACCCTTGCACTCAAACCTTTGGGCCGCAGTTCCCTGATTTGCGGTGAGGGGCCGAACCATTCTTCGGGGAGATAGATGATTGTGGGTGCGGTGACGGCGCTGTCGGCGGAAAACCGATAATGGAAAATGCGGCGCTGGTAATTCCATTTGAACGAAAGAGGGGTGCCGGCAGTTGCCATGGGATAGGGGCGCTTCCAGCCGGCGGCAGCACGTTCCCTGCCTTCGGAAAAAATTGAAAGGTCTTCATCGTTCCAGCCATCGCCGAATTCATTGGTATTGTCCGGTGTATAATTCCAGATTGTTGAGTGCAGAAGATTTTCATCAACGGCATTGTAATACATGGACAGCGCTTGTATGTGCAGGGAATAATCCCCGCTGGAAAAAGCACGACGCTTATTCATGTCAAAAGGAAGGCCAAACTCTCCCAGCAGACAGGGCATATTGCCCATATGATCAGCCGACCATGCAATCTCCCGTGCAAGGCATCGTGAAAAATGCTTCTGCACATTCTTTCTGCCCAAAATGAACCTGGCTGTTTGAGTGTTTATGGTGAACCATGAGCGGAAAAGTTTCGTATACAGGGTTAACCCATCATACCAATGAAATGCATTTATCACATTCGGCGGATCGTTTTTCTCCCAAGCGGGATGTCTGCCGCCATGTGATTCGGAAGGTGTTCCTTCAACAAAAAATACCGTTTTTTCCTGGTTCATTGACTCAATAAACCGAAGGGTAAACGGCTTGTGAAAATCCCTGATAAAATCCGCCTGATGTCCGGCAACCATGGCAAAATACCCGTCATGTACCAGGCGCGGCGTGCCGTGATCCTCGGTCCATACCCCGGCCTGTTTCCAGGGGCAGCTATAACCTTCCCTGAACAGGGATTTCCCTGTGGGGTTAAAAGTTTCATAACGGGAACATCGTTTGCCAAGGGATACGGCCTTGTATACCGGAACATCAACCGGATAGCCGGAAGCGGCCTGCATGGTTTCCCACGGGCTTGGGCGGGGACCCATTGGCATCACTGGATATTCCGCCTGCCCAAGACAGCGATGCCCGATAAATCCGCTGTGGGGCTCGTTCATAATGCCCCAGCCGGCAATGGCGCCGCAGTTTTTCAGGCGGCGGCGGCAATGGCGAAAGGCTTCGATATACCGGTTTTGCAGCCAATCCTGGACATTTTCCCCGTCGATGTACAGGTCGGGGGCATAGGTTTTACCGCCAAAAAAAAGGCTGAACATGGTTGCTGCCGCATACCGGTTGTAATTGCCGGGCCACATCATGCGGGGAAAATCACCCCCGTGAATTTCGGCATAACGCTGGCGGGTCATGGCAGAGCCGGTTATGTCCAGCATGGCAAGGTCCATACCGAGCATTTCCATGGTCCATGCCGGAGCCCCGTCGCCGCCTGTCCACCTGCTCCACACATCCTGGTGGGGGTCAATAAAAACAGCAATGCCCTTGCTCTCGGCAAGCAGGAGTATTTTCCGCATATAAGCAAGAAAAGCTTCATCGTATTGGCCCGGACCGGCATGTTCCAGGGCTTCCCAGGTGATAATCAACCGTAAAAAGGTCATTCCGGCGCGTTTAAGGCGATCAAAGTGGCTTTCCGCTTCTTCCGGCGGGAAGGGCCGTCCGATAAATGAAGCATCAGCAGGATTGGCAAGGGATTGGGGGAGCATGCCCCAGCCAGGGGGGCCAAAGGGGTTTTTCGAGCTGCCTCCCAGATTTACCCCCCTGAGAATCAATGTTCTTCCTTCATCATCCAGCAGGTGATTTTTGTGTATATGCATAATCCTGCCCTCCAAATTAAAAAAAGTACCAATTCTTAGACTTGTTTGATACAAAGTATTGAAGTATTATAGGGAGTATATCATAATAAATATATAGGGAGTACATTGTATGCGGAAAATCATCCTTTTCATTACAGCCATTGTTTTTTCAATAGGCACATGTTCACAAACAGCAGGTTCGAGGGGCACAGATGCGTTTGAAATTAAACAATCGGTTTTCTTTGACGACGGTTCATTAGACGAATATACCGAATTCACCTGGAACACTCCTTTCACCCATATTACCAACCAGGGACGATTCTCAGCTTCAGGCGCCATGCTGGAGCAGGTGGAATTTTCTTACAATGAAGACAGAGGTTATATAATGACCAGGATAACCCGGGATGTTGAAAGCCGTCTGAGAAACCGCGTTGTTTTCCAATACAACCAGCAGGGGCAGTTGTGGCGGGAAAGCCTGGTAGATAACAGGGGCAGGGTTATTTCCACCTATGAATTCGCCTATGATGCAAGAGGAAACCTGACAAGCAGGATTATCAGAAACCGGGCAGGAGACCTCCTGGCGGAAACAACATTTACCATTGACAATGCAAACAGGGTTACCCGATCCGAAACGAGAGGCATGGGCGGCAGTATTATCAGTACCACCAGGTTCACATATGACGGTCAGGGTAATCTCATTGCCCAACAGGTATCCAACAGTGAAGGTGCGGTTACTTCGAATACACGGGCTACCTGGCAGGACGGACGGGAAATGAGAAATGAAACAATGGGATCGGATAATAATATGCTTATGCGCATAAGCAATCAATATGGTTCGAACGGGGAATTAACCGAAAGGCTCATTGAAAATTTCCAGGGAGAATCCAGGCAGATAATGCGATATGAATATATTTTCCGGCCTGCCCGCCGATAATTCCAGTAACAGGAGGCATGAATGAAAAAAATAACCATAGTATTTTTACTGCTCATAACAGCGGCAGTTGCGGGGTTTTCCGTTACTGAAGAGATTGTTGTATATGCTTACCTCTACGAATCTGCACTCACCCATACCGCCCAGTTGGATATTCTGCAGAGAATGGCACAAGACCGGCTTGTCGGTGCGGGCGAATTCTATGCCCAGGCACTGCGGAATCTGGTTGCTGGTTATTCTAATATCAGGAATGTTACCGAAAGAAATGCCGCTGATGAACAGGCAATGATCCTCGCCGCCCTCCTGGGAGCCGAAAAATATCTGCCGGCTGCTTCGGATCTATGGCAGGTTGTAGAACGATTCCAGTCGCCGCTAGTAAAAGCTGAGGCCCTTATGTCTCTTGGAAGAATCCAGGCCAGAAACTTCCTTCCCCAGGTTATCCGCGTCCTTCACACCTTAAATGCCGCCGAAGTTGCCGACCGCCTTTCCGG
>Ga0099364_10014163_pt1 | contig 10638 bp, 7 predicted proteins | sample TergutTh196P3_FD_73070 | JGI IMG/M metagenome (GOLD analysis project Ga0099364, IMG submission 73070) | Microcerotermes parvus P3 segment gut microbial communities from Pointe-Noire, Republic of the Congo - Th196 P3 | ecosystem: Host-associated > Arthropoda: Insects > Digestive system > Gut ...
CTACTGGCCCGATTTGGCCGTTCCGGCCAACCGCGACGCATCGATGGCGTAATGTTTCAAATGGAACCCGATGGGGTAATGCCGGAATTGTTCCTACCGACCGCGCTGTCCGGCACGACGATCCGCTGGCGGGAATATGAAACCTCGAATGTCGATTTCGCAACAACGTTGCAGATTTATCGCATGTTACACAAGATGCAATCGGCGATTTTGGACCTTGTGGCGTTTTGATATACCGCACAACGCCAGCAGAGTGAAGTTTCCAACAGTCACCCGAAACGTAAGCGACGGGTTTTTTCGGAAACAACGCAGTGGAACCGGTCACTTGCGTTCCCGGTTGCTGTTCACACAATTCGGTCCGGCGGGATTGCAGATTTTACGTTAGCCGCTCTTTGACGAAAGGATAGTAAAAATGTCCAGATACTGGTTTCCCTGTTTGTTTTTATTCATTTCTTACCCCGTTTTGGCAGGGGAAATCGTTTTTCCTGTGGCCAAAAACGCGGAGATTCAAACGCTTCAACAGGCACAAGAGAAGGTTCGGGCATTTCGGCAAGCCAACCCGAACACGCCGGACGATGTCGTCATTGAGATTGCGGGCGGAGATTACGAGCTGGAACAGCCGTTGACACTGGGAATCGGGGATAGCGGAACGGAGCAATCCCGAACCATCTGGCGTGCCAAAGCAGGAGAAACCGTGCGGCTTCTCGGCGGCAAAATTCTTCACTCCTGGGAAAAAGTGAGTGATTCGCAACTGCTTGAACAATGGGAACCCGGTGTTCGGGAAAAAATTTACCAAACGAACCTGAAAGCCGAAGGTATCTCCGGTTTTGGTGCCGTGGGAAAAGGTGGTGCGGAGTTGTTTTTCGACGGCAAACCGATGCAAGTCGCACGGTATCCGAACGAAGGGTTCATCAAAATTACCGGCCTGCTCAACGAGGAACCGGTTGAAATTCATGGTGCAAAAGGTGACAAAATCGGAAAATTCCATTTTGAGGATTCCCGAGTCAACCGATGGACAAACGAAAAGGATGCGTGGGTTCATGGGTACTGGTTTTGGGACTGGTCCGAGCAAAGGCACAAAGTTCGTTCCATTGACACGGAGAAGAAAATCCTGGAGATTGAACCGCCGTATCATACTTACGGTTATCGCCTGGGGCAATGGTTTTACGGCTTCAACCTTCTTTGTGAAATTGATCAAAGCGGCGAATATCATCTTGACCGGGACACCGGCATCCTTTATTTTTATCCGCCAAGCACCCCTGCTGAGAAGGAGTCGTTTCTTTCCCGGATTGATTCGTTGTTCCTGCTGACCAACGCTTCGCACATCACGATCAGCAATCTGATTTTGGAAGGGTGCCGCGCGGATGCCGTCATTGTTCGGGATGGCAAAGACGTGTTCATTGCAACATCTGTGATTCGCAACATCGGAGGCACGGCGGTCAGCATCAGCGGTGGTTTCGGTCATGGCGTACAAGGTTGCGACATCCATGAAACCGGGGCGGGTGGCATTTCGCTTTCCGGGGGGGATCGTGACACGCTTGAGTCGGCAGAACATTTTGCGGACAACAACCACATTCATCATTTTGCGCGGCTTCAACGGGTTTATCAGCCCGGCATTTCATTGAGGGGCGTCGGCAATCGGGCGACGCACAACTTGATCGCGCACGCACCGCATATGGCCATCGGGTTTGGCGGAAACGACCATCTCATGGAGTTTAACGAAATCGACGATGTGTGTTATGAATCCAATGACGCCGGGGCGATTTATACCGGACGGAACTGGACCATGCGCGGCAACACTATCCGCTACAACTATCTTCACGACATCGAGGGTTTCGAGAAAAAAGGTTGCGTTGGAGTCTATCTGGACGACATGTTTGCTTCGGCTGACATCATCGGCAATATTTTCCTGCGCGTGTCGCGGGCGGCCATGATCGGCGGTGGCCGGGACAACAGCATCGTCAACAACATTTTCATCGATTGCGTTCCTTCGCTGCATATTGACGCCAGGGCACTGGGATGGGCGGCCTACCATGCCGACGATTGGATCAAGGAAGCCGGGGAAAAAGGAACCATTTCCGGCATTCCCTGGAACAAGCCACCCTACAGCGAAAAATATCCGGCTCTTGTCAATATTCTTGAAGACGAACCGAAAGCCCCGAAAGGGAATGTCATTTCGCAAAACATCTGTTTGCGGGGTGTTTGGGACAAAAGTGCCGGATTCTGGAATATGTCCATTGAAGAGAAAGCCCGCCCCTATTTGGCGATAGAGAACAATACGGTTTGGGTCACCGAAAATGACCAATTTGTGGGGACCAATCCGTTGTTCGCGGACATGGAGCATCCAGAAAAAGCGGGGTTCCGGTTGCAGGAAGATTCACCGGCACTCCAAACCGGTTTTCAGCCTATCCCGTTTGAGAAAATCGGCCCTTATCAAGACGCCAATCGCGCATCATGGCCGATTCAAAAAGAGGAATAGTGAATCACGAATCGTGAATAGTGGTTAGTGACCAGTGGCAAGTTGAATGCAGGGCGTGACCGCCGATTCATTGACCACGGGTTTTCGCAGATCAAACGCGGATTTTTTATTTCTCACCACAAAGCGAAAACGTTTAGCTCGATTTCTGGAATCGGGACGGCTGGGCGGTCGTGCCACGACTTCATTTTTACGCGTGGTGAAATGAGGTTACAGTTGCGAACGATTGCTCTGATGACAATAGCGGATATGAATACGAATGTGTATTCGTCTGTGTCACTTTTCGACCACCGTGACGCTGAGTTTGTGCAATGTGACGCCAACATCGCAAGTGCCCGGCACTTCCCAGCCGATGTTCGTGCCGTCGAGTATCATATCGGCTAGGGTTGTGTTCGTGATGAAGCCGCGCTGGTGTGCCGTTTCAACAGCCTTGCAAAGGTCGTTCAGAATATCATGGCGAATCGTTCGTCGCTCGCCGACTGCAACCGGTTTGTCGAAATAACGCTTGCTGCCAAGCGTGTAAATGAAACTGCCGTTCGGCATGGCAAAGTCCTGCGCCGCGTAATCCGGCACAAATTCGTAACGGCTGTCGAACATGCTGAGGCCGAACCAGAGGAAATCGCGAAAGCCCTTCGAGTCCTGGTTCGTGTTCTTCAGGTACAGGAACCACGAAAGCTGCGCCGCGTGCAAACCCGGGTCTTGCGGACCATGTGCCACGTTTTCAGTCAGTTCAAATTCCACTTCAACCCAAATCGCGGCGGCGTCGGCCACCTTGATCGGCTTTGCGAAAGGCGATTGTTCCAACAGCAAGTGCACCCAGGGTTGTGACGGCGATGTGCGGGGCGTTGCGTATTCTTTGGACGCATGAACCGTCAGATTAATCGCCCCGGTCTTGCGGTCGAGCGTCACCGACTTGGAATCGTCGGTCAGCGTGACGGTCTCGTCATCGACTTGCACACGATCAAGCAGTCCTTTGGAGTTCCACTGCGGCATCCGCCAAACAGGCGTCACGTCCTTTTGTCCGAAGGTCTCGACACGCTGCGGCGCCCCATGCGTCGCACCGGTCAGCACGAATCCTTGTGCAAACGTCGCGTCAGTCAGCACTTCACGCGAATTCCCTGCCGCTTCCTCAGCCGGAAGCAAAGCTCCACATAATCCGCTGATCCAGGCAATCAATAACAATGAAATCATTCGTTGCATGAGCAGGTCTTTCTCTAAGATTCGTTATTACGGCAATGTTTCAGGAATGCAGAGTGCAGAGTGCAGAATGCAGAATGTTGTTTTCCGTTTTTGCGTGCGCTCACGAACATTTGGCTTTCTCCTGGGTGAGGAATCCTTCGTCCACGAGGGGAAATGCATGAGCCCCCACCCCTCCCTGCAAAACGGCCGGACATCTATGCAAAATGGCCACTCCTCCCTGCAAAACGGCCTGAAAACATGGGAGCATGGGTCAAGGTTCCCCCCGGGGCAAGGGCATGGAACGGTTTGCCAGTGCCGCATCAACGATCAACTTCGCTTCGTCGAGAACGCTTAGCAAGTGCTGTTGTCCCATAAAGGATTCGGCGTAAATCTTGTAGATGTTTTCCGTTCCTGACGGCCGGGCGGCAAACCAACTATTCTCGGTGACAACCTTCAAGCCGCCGATCGGTGCGTCGTTGCCCGGCGCGTTGGTCAGCTTCGCGAGAATCGGCTCACCGCCCAGTTCCGTTGTCTGCACCTTGTCCGGCACAAGATTGCTGAACGCCGCCTTCTGCTCCGGCGTTGCCGGTTGATCGACACGAGTGTAGGACGAAACGCCGTAACGGTTTTCGAGTTCGCGATAATGTTCGCCGGGGTCTTTCGAGGTCCTGGCCAAAATTTCAGCGGCCAGCAGGTTGAGAATGATCCCGTCCTTGTCGGTTGACCAGACCGAGCCGTCAAAACGGAGAAAACTCGCACCGGCACTTTCTTCGCCTGCGAAGCCAAGCGTTCCGTTGAACAGTCCACTGACAAACCACTTGAACCCGACAGGCACTTCGATCAGTTTTCGTCCCAGTCCGGCGGCAACACGGTCGAGCATCGCACTGGACACAAGCGTCTTGCCGATGCCCGCCTGTTTTCCCCACCCAGGACGGTTCTGGAAGAGATAATCCATGGCCACAGCCAAATAGTGGTTCGGGTTCATCAAGCCGGAGGATCGCGTCACAATGCCGTGCCGGTCGGCGTCCGGGTCATTGGCCACGGCCAGGTCAAATTGGGCGGCCAGATCGACGAGTTGGGTCATCGCGTAAGGACTTGAGCAGTCCATACGGATTTTTCCGTCGTGATCGACCGCCATGAACGCGAAGGTCGGGTCGAGGGTGGGGTTGACCACCGTGAGATTCAGGCCGTAACGTTCAGCAATCGGTTCCCAATACGCGCAACTGGCCCCGCCCAGCGGATCGACCCCGATACGGAGACCTGACCGGGCAATCGCATCCAGGTCAATGATATTCGCAAGATCGGCGATGTAGGGCGTCATCAGGTCACGGGGATGCGTCGTAGGAGCCTTGTACGACTCAATGTGCGACAGACGTTTGACATCCCGGCACTTGCCGGCGAGCAACGCGTTGGCACGGTCTTGAATCCATTGCGTCGCGTCGGTGTCCGCCGGGCCGCCATGGGGTGGATTGTACTTGATGCCGCCGTCCGAGGGTGGATTGTGCGACGGTGTGATGATGATGCCATCGGCGAACATCCGGGGATTGTCCCGGTTGTGCCTGAGAATCGCGTGCGAAATCACCGGCGTGGGCGTAAAGCCCTCGTTGTCCTGAACGATGATCTCGACGCAGTTCCCCGCAAGCACTTCGATGGCAGAATGTTGTGCAACCGACGAAACGGCGTGCGTGTCCTTCCCGATGAAAAGAGGACCGCTGTAACCCTGCATCCGGCGATACTCGCAGATCGCCTGCGTGATGGCAATGACGTGCGACTCCGTGAACGAACCGTTGAGGGCCGTGCCGCGATGCCCGCTGGTGCCGAACGCGACCCGTTGATCGGGCAACCCGGCATCGGGAACCTGATCAAAATAGTTGGCGTTCAACTGATCCGGATCAATCAACAGGGATTTCGGGGCAGGTTTGCCCGCCAAGTCACTCATCGTCACGACGTTGGTTTCCTTTCTTGGGTTGCTGAGGCTTCCGTGGGAGAAAGCGGCCGGGAAATGGGGCAAAACCGGCCAAAAAAAGCCGGCCAAATGTCAAAATCGGCGGTGCAACAGGCGGGTTTTGACCTCCAATAGGCGGATTTTAACCTACAATGGATTGCCGGCAGGAATGAAGGGGGAAATCCCCGGGCCTGGCACGATCATCCCTGCTGCCTTTCCTGCAGAACGCAGAATAATCCCTCCTGACTCACGAAAATTGATACAAAAATTGCGAACGTTGAGCATCAAAGCGTCAACGTTGAACATCAAAGCGCGAACGTTGAGCATCAAAGCGTCAACGTTGAGCATAAAAGCGCGAACGTTGAGCATAAAAGCGCGAACGTTGAACATAAAAGCGCGAACGTTGAGCATCAAAGCGCGAACGTTGAGCATAAAAGCGCGAACGTTGAGCATAAAAGCGTCAACGTTGAATGAAAAAACACAACAAATATCAAAAAACGGCACCCCTGCACACCTGCACCCAACAAAAAGGCCAACCACCCGAAAGCGATTGGCCGTGATTTGGTACGAAGCAAAAATTACAGTTGAGACCGGTCGAACAAACCGCCGTTCACCGAGTTATCGCCCGATTTTTGATCGTTCGGACACATGGCCATCTTCAACATAGACTCATTTGTTGTGTCGGACATCGTATTGACACTGCCATCGCCAAAAGCGATGACCACCAAACCCGGATGGTTCGAACTGGGCCTCGCATACTTGAAATTCTCGGCATTGGTCAAAAGTGTCCAATCGAATGGTAAGTCATTCTTGTACAAGTTGACCCAATAGGGCCGTAAGAGTATTGGGGTTGCTTGTACAGCTTCCCTATCACGGCGATCAAAATCCAAGCCACTTGGCCAACAGAAACCAACACCGTTTTCCCAAATGGCGTGTTCACGAACAGTAGCTGGTTCACGAAAACCTCTGATATTGTCTGTTGGAGCCCACGGACTGGCTTGCATTGACTCAGAAAACAGAATGGTATTCGAAAGGCCATCAACAACTGAATCCAACTTCACTTTCGATTTACCCCCTGTTGTTGCAATTAACCCCGCTGATGTTGTACCAACGCAATCAACGAACATACCACTTCCCGTTTCAGGTTCAAAGCCGATTCCAGCAACGAAATCAGGGTTGCCGCAGTTGGCAACGTAATAATTGGGCGAATTTTCAGCATTGTTTTCCCCGGCCGCAGAGGGACAAATCAACGACTGAATCAGAATGCGATCACTATTAACAATGGTACCGCCGGCAAAACGATCGTACAATTGTTGTTGTTCGATACCGGCCAATATGACCGCAACCCAACTGCCAAAAACAGGGTCTACACCTTCGCCTTGAAACAGTTGCTGGCGAAAGCCGGGGAATTCTCCCTTAACGCTTGCAGAAGTATTGACGGCCAGTGCCAATTGTTTCTGGTTGTTTACGCACGTAATACGACGTGCGGCTTCACGTGCCATGTTAACGGCTGGGAGGATCAATGCGGCGAGCGTACCTATGATCGTAATCACGACGAGCAACTCGATCAAGGTAAACCCATGAAATTGAGACCTTTTCATAACAGCTCTCCTTTATGAAATGGATGATAACAAAACGCCGCCGGACACTGTGTCCGGGTTGGCATAAGGAAGCTGTGTCACGCAACAACCGGAATTGTCACTTGGCACAGACCTCACTCTCTCTATTTTCACCCAACTTGATAAAAAAATCCAGCCCTAATTTGACTTTTTTGCTAAAAATTTACCAAATTTTTCAATTCGCGGGTTTTACTTCTTCAGACTTTGCGCACAGATAACACAGATTGAACAGATGAACACCTGATCGAGCAGTGGTAAATTTGCTGAATCTGCGTCATCTGTGTGCAAATAGGGTAATAGGGTAATGGAACACGCTCTTTTTGATGATCGATTGAAAACAAACCGTAAGAAACTTTAGCATTTTTTCCTTTTTTACCGAAAAATCACTTGCAGGATGAAAAATCAATGATAAACTGGTTCCTGTCAGTGGGGAATTAACCCAAACTTGAAATTATTTAGAAAAATTAGTGGGAATTTTGCCCAAAGACGCTATAATCGACTTTTGTGATTTCAACGCTTACGGCGCGACACTGTATCCATCCGAGCCGCGACACGACATTAATGGGAGCCGCGACCGTGATGGAACGGTTTTTCCGTGCGACCGCTCTGTGACCGTCGCGGCCCGGATTGTGGCAGTCATGGTGTGACTGCCCTACTGAGTAATGCAAAAGACGATGGGTGAAACAAAACCATTAATTTTAGGGGAATTCAGCCGGCGCATTGACGAGCGTTACCGCCTGTCACTGCCAGGAGAGTTTCTCGAAATGTTTCAGCCCCAAGACGGCGATTGCATCCTCGCGAAAGAACGTCCCGGCTGCATCAGCCTGTGGGAGCACACTGCCTGGAAGACAAAACTCGACGCCCGTGTCGAATTGATTCAACAGCGTGTCAAACTGGGCGACTTGGAACAGAAAATGCCGCAACTCCAGATGTTCGGGCGACTTTTGTCAACACGGCATCGGGCGGTGCAACTAGCTGGGCGTGGACGGTTGCTGATTCCGGAAGGGTTTCGCGAGTTTCTCGGAGTCGAGCCGGGCAACGAGGTCATGGTCGTCGGAGCGGCGGTCTGCCTCGAAATCTGGCATCCGCAAAAGTGGATCGCCTACATCGAGGGACGTATGCCGGGCTTCCGCAAATTATTGGATACGTTATCGCATTAAAGACATACCGCCCTGGCAGGGCGGGAAAGACAATCGGGATTTCCATTCGTTCCACCCATCGGCCGTCAACCGAACATGGGGAAAACAAGTCAAGTCGTCGTTATGATATGACGGATGGGAAACCTGGGCGTCTTTTTCGCCCTGCCTGGGCGTTTTTTCTTTTCCACACACGGGTCCAGAGTTCAAGTCTCTTTCTCTGAGCCTTCGTGTGAAATATTTTTCTCTTGCCCCGATTTGCGGAAAACTGTAGAATGTGTTTGCTTGCGCAACATTTTGGGATCAACCCACCGCATACGATCCGGGTTGCTGTTCTGGCAACCCTGCCTTTGAAACTGAGGAGACAAGGATGTTATCCAACTCATACTTTACCCCCATCGTCCGGCTGGAAAAGGCACGCAGGATACTCCGGCAGGAGGCCAACGCGGTGCTTGAAATTGCGGACTCGCTTGGCCCGTCGTTTTCCGAGGCCGTTGCGCTGTTGCTTGGCTGTCGGGGATGCGTGATTCTGTCGGGCATCGGCAAAGCGGGATTGATCGCCCAAAAACTGGTCGCGACGCTGGCCTCGACCGGTACGCCGAGCCATTTCCTGCACCCTGCCGAGGCCATTCACGGCGATTTGGGCCGCGTGACCGCCGATGATCTCGTGCTCATGTTTTCGCAAAGCGGCGAAACGGAAGAGGTGGTGCGACTTTTACCGTCGCTTGCGGAAATGGGCGTGCCGTTGATCGCCGTGACCGCGTCGGACGATTGCACGCTGGCCCGGCACGCGACGCTCGTTCTACCGCTCGGCAAACGAAAGGAGGCCGACCCGCTCAACCTGGCTCCCAGCACAAGCACGACGGCGATGCTTGCCCTCGGTGACGCTTTGGCGTTGGTCGTCAGTGCCGAACGCGGATTTCAGGCGGAACATTTTGCGAAATTTCACCCCGGAGGCAGCCTCGGACGCAAGCTGAGCCTCGTCGGGGAATACATGCGGCCGATTACCGAATGCCGTGTTGCGCCGGATAGCGAAACGGTGCGAGAAATTTTCATGCGGCATCGCGTGCCCGGCCGGCGCAGCGGGGCGGTCATTTTGTACGATAAGCAGGGACGGCTTTCGGGCATTTTCACCGACAGCGACTTGGCCCGGCTGTTTGAATCGCGCAATGACGACGGCCTCGACCGCCCGGTGGCCGACGTGATGACCCGAACGCCGCTTGTCGTGACACTCGGCTCAAAAATGCTCGAAGCGGTTGCGATCATGGCCCGGCGAAAAATCAGCGAACTGCCGATCATTGACGAACATCGCGTCCCGGTCGGCATGATCGACATCACCGACGTGGTGTCCCATTTCCCGGAGTACGCACTTTACGCGGAAAATACACCGGAACAGGTCCCGCCCGTAGTGCGATTGCGCGTGGTTGCGTGAATGAAACCCGAAAGCGAAACGTTCATCAGAGCCGCAATCATAAGATTGCGCAGTTAATTTTCGCAATCTTACGATTGCGTCTCTGAACAATCAAGAATCGGAAAATACCATGAGCGAGTCTTTTTTCAACGAAAAATTCCCGGCACAGTTTCGCCAAAAATTGTGTGAAGAGTCCAAACTTTGGGAAGAGGAAAACCTGATTTCGCCGGAACAGCGGGAGGCCATACTCCTTCGTTACGAGAGCATTCCGGCAACAACACCTGCCAACCCCACTCCTGCGGGAACGGTCAGGGAGTTTCCCCTTTTCATTCGGGTCGTTCTTGCCCTGGCAGTTTTTCTGGTCGGCTTGGCGGTCTTTTTGCTCATCAGCTTCAACTGGCAGTACCTGCCCGGTGCCGTCAAATTGTCTATCGTTGGTATCGCCCTTGCCATTGCACATGGCGGCGGATTCGGGTTGCGAAAGACCGGTTGGAAACACTGGGGCGATGGGGCATTCTTTCTGGCCGGGATCATGTACGGCGTGGCCATCTGGCAGGTCGGGCAAGTGTTTCATCTCCCCGCCGACTGGCCGATGGGATTGTGGCTCTGGGCGGTTGGCGTCTTTCTCATGGCACTGGTTCTCAGTAGCACACCATTGCACTTGTTGTCCGTTGCGCTGTTGACTGCCTGGGTGATTGCCGCCATGATTGATTCCACAAGCCGCTTTCTGTCATTTGGCTCTTCAACTGTCCCGCTCCATCTCATTCCGTTTTTCGCTTGGACGTTGCCGCTCTTTGCCGTTCCCGGAATTGGTGCCGGTATCCTGAAACAAAACCGATTCGCCCTGCCCTTGTATTCCCTGCTCCTTGTTT
>Ga0099364_10014164_pt1 | contig 10638 bp, 10 predicted proteins | sample TergutTh196P3_FD_73070 | JGI IMG/M metagenome (GOLD analysis project Ga0099364, IMG submission 73070) | Microcerotermes parvus P3 segment gut microbial communities from Pointe-Noire, Republic of the Congo - Th196 P3 | ecosystem: Host-associated > Arthropoda: Insects > Digestive system > Gut ...
TCTCTGATTTGATGTCTCAAGGAAATACGCTACATTAGCGTCGCAGATTATGTTTCCAAGAGAAGTTTCACCGTAACGGGTAAGCCTGTTTCCAAAGACAAAAGTATCAAGAGCCTCGCCGACCACTTCCTTAAGGCTTGCTTCCGCCTGTTCAATATAAGGCATTAACATTTCCGTAACAGCGCGATCAGGCTCAATGGGCAAAGGCAGCCAGTCGGCATCAATGACCCTGTTGTCCTCTATATAAAGAATGCCCGCGCCCAAAAACTTACCCCATTCATTGGCGGAAACTATATAAGTATCCCCTGCCAAAATGGGCTCTTCCATAAAGGTATGCGAATGACCGTCAATAATGGCGTCAATGCCCGAAACCGCAAGGGCCAGCTCGACAGATGTTATGTGATCAGGCGATTCCTTGACATCTCCCATGTGGGTAAGGCCGATTACAACGTCAACCTTTTCAATATTACGCAGTATGTTTACCACATCCCTTGCGGCTTCAATTTCATTTATAAACACAAGGCCCGGATCAGGACTGCTTATGGCTCTGGTTCTGAGCGTGGTAATGCCGAAAATTCCTGCTGTAAACCGGCCATAGTTCTTTATAATATACTGATTCCCTCCAAGGAATCCGCCTTCCGCGGTTCTGATATTGGATGAGACAAAGGGGAATGCTGCGCCCGCAATCTGAAGGTCAAGTTTTTCCCGTGTGCCGTCAAATTCATGGTTGCCGAAGGTTACAGCATCATAGCCCATCATATTATATGCGCGTATATCCGGTTCCCCGTAAAACATATTGGAAAGGGCCGGGCCTGTATTAAAATCGCCTGCGTCAAGCAGAAGCACATTCGGAAAGGCCAGCCTAATCCCGTTTATAACAGCCGCCCGCTCTGCAAGCCCTCCCTGTCCGTTACGCGGGAGTATGGCCCCGTGATGATCATTTGTATGGAGTATTACAAGTTCCATGACACCGGCCTGTCCACGGTCCATTGGCCGGGATGCCTGGGCAGAACCAAGCTGGTTTTCCAGAAGCCTTAGCTGGTTTTCAAGGTCCCTTATTTGCTCTTCATAAATCCTTTCCCGGCTTGGCGGTTCTGATGACGGACGCGCGAAAAGCGAAGTTCCCGTCAATAAGATAAGCACCGGCAGCATAAAAATAATGCCTAAACGTTTCATTCATTAACCTCCGTAAATAATATAATTGTTGCTTTTTTATTACTATAAACCGCAAATTCCTGTTTGTAAATTAAAATTATATTAAAAAGTATTATTAATAAGAAAATCGAGGATTTCTGCTCCCGAAGGCGGGCAGCCAGGGCAAAAACGCGTAAAGCCAGAACAACAGTTCCCCATGCCCATTTTGCCTTTTTTACCCTTAAACCCCTGGCCAATGGCCAAAGGCCCGCCAAGTTTTTCAAGCTCCCGCCGGCTCATGCGTAAAAGCGCGGAAACAAGAGCCGCGTAACAGGCGCTGCAAGCCTCGTCTTCGTTAATATGGGGGGCAAGGCGGCTTACTTTTCCGCCTGCCCTGGAAGGAATGCCCGGGCTCTCCGGCGGAGCCGATAATGTTTTAACCACAGCCTTTTTGAGATCAGCCGATCCAATGCCCAGTTTTTCAGCAAGGCCTATGTAGGGTATCCGGCTGACAGATAAACCGAGCTGGAGCGCTGCCCAGGCATCACAAAGCACGGGGTCCCTTGCGGCAAAAATACGTCCTCCGTAAATAGGATTGCCGCCTTCTTCAAAATCCGGGTCCCCGCAGATGCCGTCCACGATTATAAAGTCATTCCGAACCATTGTATTAAGATGGGCAACAGGTTTATGGATGCCAAGACTGTGATACCGCCGTTTTTCCCTGTCAGGGATTATTCCTTTATTGTTTTTTAGCGCGCAGGTCAAAGAGGTCTGGCAATGGCCCTTTAATACGGGGAGGTTTATCATAAAGTCCAGTTCCATTGCGCTGTCGCAGATTTCAAGTTCCATGCCTTTGCAGTTGTATTTTTTTGCGCTGTCTGTCTGCGTATCAATCAGCTTTACCCCGGTTTCCCTGCTTATGGCCGTATAACCACATTCCCTGAAAGCCCGGCTCGTGGAATCCCCGGTCCAGGAACCTTCGAGGATTACGATATTGTCAAAACCGTTTTTTTTAAGATAGGCAATAAGCCCCGCGGCGATTTCCGGGTGGGTTGTGGCGCCGCCTGAAGCAGGCCGGGAAACAACCAGATTGGGCTTTAGGCCAATGCGTTTTTGGCGATCCCCGATAAGGCCTGCCAAGCCGGCTGCTTCGGCAATACGCACTGTCATTGCGGCCGGATCATCGCCGTGGATTACAAGGACTTCATTTATTTCCATAAACCATAGGTGCCGAACGGAATCGAACCGTTGAATAATGGTTTTGCAGACCACTCCCTTACCGCTTGGGTACGGCACCGTTAAAATGTCCTGCAAGTATATCAAATGGCCTGTGGTTTGTCCATGCTGCGGAGCGCACGCATACAAGCCTTGCGGACAAGCCTCGCATTTTACTTTGCCTTGCCGGACAATAAACCCCCTGCTATAATGATTCAAAATGGAAAATTATGCCCCTGTCTTTAACATAAGCCCTGAAATCCTAACCCTTGTCTATGAAATTGCTGCCCATCTGGAACGTATAGAAATAATTCGTGAAAAAGCCTTAACCATGCAGTTACGAAAAGAAAACCGCATTAAAACCATTCATTCTTCTTTATGGATAGAAGCTAATACCCTGACACTTAAGCAGATCACAGACATTGTAAACGGTAAACGTGTAGCAGGACCAAAGAAAGATATTCTGGAAGCAAAGAATGCCATTATTGCATACGATGAACTTTTGGAATGTAATCCATACAGCGAAAAAGATTTATTAAAGCAGCATTTCCTGCTTATGAAGGGATTAATTAATGATGCCGGCAAATACCGCAGGGCCGGTATCGGTGTTTTCTCCGGCAAAACTCCTGTTCACGTTGCTCCGCCCCATCATAGAGTACCAATATTAATGAGCCAATTACTGGATTGGGCTCAAAAGGTAAACCTTCCACAGCTAGTAAAAAGCTGTATTTTTCATTACGAGTTTGAATTTATCCACCCCTTTAGCGATGGTAACGGGAGGATGGGCAGAATGTGGCAGACATTGTTACTGTATCAGGAAAATCCTGTTTTCGCATGGCTGCCGGTTGAAACTATTATCGCTCAAAAGCAAAGTGAATACTACAGGGCAATAAGACATTCAACCCAAAAAAACGACAGCGGTATTTTTACTCATTTTATGCTCAGGGCAATAAAAGAGGCCGCAGCGGCATTTAAGAAAAAACATCAAAATGAAGGTATAAATGAAGGTATAAATGAAGGTATAAATGAAGGTATAAATGAAGGTATAAATGAAGGTATAAATGAAGGTATAAATGAAGGTGTAAATGAAGGTGTAAATGAAGGTGTAAATGAAGGTATAAATGAAGGTGTAAATGAAGGTGTAAATGAAGGTGTAAATGAAGGTGTAAAATTGTCGAAAACACAGGAAAGAATCATATCCCTGACAGCTAAAAATAATCGTATTACTCAGGCAGAAATTGCCAAGAAATTAAAAATCAGTGAATCTTCAGTTTATAGAAACATAGAAAAATTAAAGGAATATAACATATTGGAACGCAAGGGATCAGATAAAACAGGAATTTGGGTGCTAAAATAAACTACCTTATGCCCCTGATACAAAAATGATAATCATTATTGAAACAGCAGGCTTGCAGGCTTATCGCACTAAATGTCGCCAAAAAACACCTAATTTTTACTCTTGTCGTAAGGTTGTCCTGCGGCCCGCGGAGCATAATCCCTGCCGCTGAAAATTACGAGTGTTACAAGCGTAATAATATAGGGCATGGCGCTGAAAAGTTCCGAAGGCAAAGCCCTTAACGCGGAAATATTAACGATATTCACGGCCAGGGCCGAAGAAGCGCCAAACAGGAAACTTGAACCAAGAATTCCAAGCGGAACCCAGCGGCCAAAAGAAACCGCGGCCAGGGCAATAAAACCCTTGCCGTTAATTGTCATGACAGTAAACTGTATGTCCTGGGTCAGCACAACGCAGGCGCCGGCAATTCCGGCAAGTATGCCCGAAATAAGCACCGCCTGATAACGTATCCTGATAACATTAACTCCCGCGGAAGCCACGGCCTGCGGATGCTCGCCGGCAGCGCGAAGGCGCAGGCCCCAGGGCCTTTTGTACAGCATATAAGCCGCTGCCAAAAGAATAATAAGGGCTATCCAGACCGTGGGATAAATGCCGCCTATCCATGCCCTCATCCCCATGCGGAAATTCTGGGTCCTGTCCATTCTGAATAAAAGCTGGCAGAAAAAAACCGTTATCCCGTTTGAAAGCAGGTTTATGCCCGTGCCCGAAATAACCTGATCCGCCCTTAGCGTAATGGAAGCAAAGGCATGTATTAACGAAAACAAAAAACCCGCAAGGCCTGCAAAAAGAAAAGCCAAAGGGATGGAAAACCCGGTTGTGCTTTCCAGAAAATAATGGGTCGTTGCGGCTGTCATTGCGCCTATGCTCATAAGGCCTTCCAGGGCAATGTTTACAACCCCGGCCCTCTCGCAGATCATCCCGCCGATTGCGGCTATAAGTATTGGGGCTACAATCATAAGAGTTGACGGAAACATACTTGAAAGAGTCCCAAAGATTTCAAACATCGCCTTCTCCTTTACTGCCAATAGCCGAATCAGGCACAAGCCCTGCTGCCTGGGCTTTGCGCGCCTTTTCCTTCATCTGCCATTCGATGATGATCCGCACCCCTGCGCGCAGGGATATAAATACCACAACCAGGCCAAGAATAATCGAAGTAATTTCCCTGGGTATCATCCTTGACTGCATCAGGGGCTGGGCGGTTCTTAACATTCCAAACAGGAGGCCTGACAAAGCAATGCCCCAGGCAGTTGAATTCCCGACAAGGGCCACGGCAATGCCGTCAAAGCCGTAATAGTCAAAGCCTGCCAGAACCCTGCCGTGGGAAAAGGAGCCCAAAGCCACAATGGCGCCGGCAAGTCCTGCAAAAGCGCCCGCAATAGCCATTGCGCTTGTAATGCTTGCGTTTACATTTATGCCGCCGTAACGGGCAGCTTCCCTGTTAAAGCCCGTGGCCCTTAGCGAATAACCAAGCCGCGTTTTACCCATTATAAGCCAGTATAATAAAACAGCCCCAAGGCAGAGGAATATGCCGTAGTTAAGCCTTGAATGATTGGTAATGGTTTCCATGAACTCATTTTTAAGAAGACTTGTCTCCGGAAAATTGACGGTGCGGAAGGTGCTGGTGCCGGGTATCCTTAAAGTAATGATTCGGTGTCCGTAAAGGGCTATGTAATTCATCATTATGGTTGCGACAACCTCGGATACCTTGAACCTGGCTTTGAGGAAACCCACGATTCCGCCCCAGACCGCGCCTGCCATAAGCGCGGCAGCCACAGCCGCCATCCAGTGAAGACCGGGAATCGGCGGAAAGTAAATTGCAACAATCTGCGCCGCGGTAATGCCAACGGCGTACTGGCCTTCCGCGCCTATATTAAACAAGCCTGTGCGCGCGGCAAATCCCATGGAAAGGCCGCAGAGTATAAGCGGCATTGAAGAGGTAAACCATTCGCCTATATACCTTATGTTAAAAACGCCGCGCCTTAAGTCATAGCCCGAAACCGCCTGCACTATTGCCGAATACATTCCGGCGGGATTGCGGCCAATGGCCAGTATAATTAAAGTTGCAACAAGAAAGCCAAGAAGCACAACCGCAACAGATACAAGGCCGCTGGATTTGGTAAAGACTTCGAGTATGCTCTCGCGTACTAGCTTGGGTTTGTTTTCTTTAAGTGTTTTTTCAAGTGTTTTTTCAGGCATTGGGGGCTCCTTCCGGGACACTTTCTGTGTTGGTTCGTGTTTCAACCGCAGCCATTCCGCCCATCATCGCGCCAATATAACGCTCGTCGGCCCGGGAAGCATCTACAATTCCTGTTAAAGTGCCTTTGGATATTGCAGCGATGCGGTCGCAGAGGCCCAGTATCTCGTCAAGCTCAAAAGAAACCAGAAGCACGGCCCTGCTTTTGTCCCTTTCCGCGATGATGCGCCGGTGTATATATTCAATGGCGCCCACGTCAAGGCCGCGTGTTGGCTGGGCAATTATAAGCAAATCAGGAGAAAGATCGATCTCCCTGGCAATTATAACCTTTTGCTGATTGCCGCCGGACATTGACCTTGTAATTGTCGCGGGGCCGCTTCCGGCGCGTATGTCAAACTCTTTTATTAAAAAACCCGCATGTTCCATTATCCTGGGGAATTGCAGAAAGCCAAACGAATTTGAATAAGGCGCCTTTCTGTAACATTTAAGAATAAAGTTCTCGTCCATGCGGAAGTCCAGAACCAGGCCGTGCTTGTGCCTGTCTTCGGGTACATGCCCAATCCCCGCGGCATTGCGGCTTCTTATGCTGTCGTTGACAATGTTTCTGTTGTCAAGATATATGGTGCCGGAGGACACAGGCAAAAGACCTGTAATTGCCGCAACAAGCTCGGACTGGCCGTTCCCGTCAACGCCCGCAATGCCCACAACTTCACCGGAGCGTACTTCCAGGGAGAAATCCCTTACAGCGGGAATGCCGCGGCTTCCGATAACAGTAAGGTTTTCGATTTTAAGGATAACCCTGCCGGGTTCCGCGGTTTTTTTGTCAATGCTGAAGCTGACAGCACGGCCTACCATTTTTTCGGCCAGTTCTTCTTCATCCGCTTCTGATACAAGCACAGTATCAATATGCCTGCCCCGCCTTAATATGGTACAGCGGTCGGCCGCGGCCTTTATCTCTTTGAGTTTGTGTGTAATAAAAACAATGGTCTTGCCTTCGGCCTTTAATCTGCGGAAAATCGCAAGAAGCTCGTCGGTTTCCTGGGGCGTAAGAACCGCCGTGGGTTCGTCAAAAATCAGTATGTCGGCGTCCCTGTAAAGGATTTTAAGTATCTCCACCCTCTGCTGCATTCCCACGGTAATATTTTCAATCCTGGCCTTTGGATCAACAGACAGGCCGTAGATTTGTGAAAGCTCAGCCACACGCTTTTCCGCCGCTTCAAGGTTCAGGTTACCCAGGCTGTCCGTGCTTTCAAGTCCAAGTATGATGTTTTCGGTTACGGTAAACGGAGGAACCAGTTTGAAATGCTGATGAACCATGCCTATTTTAAGCGCGGTCGCGTCATTCGGATTGTTTATCCTTACTTCATTGCCGCGTATTTTAATTGTGCCGCCGTCAGCTTCGTATAAACCAAAAAGAATGGACATGAGCGTGGACTTGCCAGCCCCGTTCTCGCCCAGAAGCGCGTGTATCTCGCCTTCTTCAACTTCAAACCTTATTTTATCATTGGCAATTATACCGGGAAAAGCCTTTGTAATATCCAGCATTTCTATTGCAAGCATAAATGCCCCCTGATAAATTATATACGGATTTTGAGTCAAGGTAAAGTAATCTAAAAAACTGGTGTTGACCAATCTGGAATCATTGTATAATATAAAGAATATAAATGAAAATAACAGGAATAAAAGATATAATCAGAAAAGATGTTCCCATCTATTACAAGCGGTTTTACAAAGGAATGCTGGTTATAGAATTAATCAACAAAGCGCAGGAAATCCCCATTGAATTCATTATAGAGCAAAAGCCAACAGGCGGTCTTGACATAACCGTTACTCTTTCCCAGGAAATAGATTATCCTCTGGTGCCTTTATTAAAGGAAATAAAAGCGTATATTGTCGAACTGGATGCCACAAGGAATCTTCCCAAAATTTGAATTTGCCCGCGAAAGGTACTTTTTTTAGTTCATCTCCAAAAGAAACCATGGATATAGGCGCAGAAATTGCAAAACACATTAAAAAAGGCGATGTTATTGCCCTTGAAGGGGTTTTGGGCGCCGGAAAAACCTGTCTTGTTAAAGGTATTGGAGATTTTTTGGACATAAATGAAGAAATTATAAGCCCGACATACATTATAGTTAGTGAATATGAAGCTAAAATTGAGGGGGAAAGCCTGCCGTTTTACCATATTGACGCGTACAGGCTTAACGGGGACGATGATTTTGCATCCATTGGAGGGGAAGAATACCTGTACGGCGGCGGCATTGCCGTTGTAGAATGGAGCGGGCGAATAGCAGCTTCGCTTCCGCCAAATACCATGACAGTGGAAATTGAAATAACAGGAGAAAACTCAAGAATTATTCATGTAAGCGGAAAAAACATAATGGAAAACCCGGAGTTATAATGAATATTCTGGCAATAGACACATCACAAGATGTTCTTTCCCTGGCCCTTTCTTCGCCAGGCGGAATTTTTCAAACAGAAATACACGCAGGCACAAGACATTCAGAATTACTGATGGAATGGGTTGACAGGCTTATTTGTTCCGCAGGGCTTAAGCCGGAGGACCTTGAACTTGCAGCCTGCATGAAAGGCCCGGGAGCCTTTACAGGCCTGCGTATTGGTTATGCCGCGGCCAAGGGGCTTTCGTTTGCACTGGGTATACCTTTTGCGGCAGTTCCCACCCTGGATTGTATGGCTCTGCCGCATTCAGTATGGCCGGGAATTGTTCTTGCTGTCATGGATGCCAAAAAAAATTGCTTCTTCACAGCTTTTTACAGGGGCAGGGAGAGGCTTTCAGAATACATGGACGCGGATATCAATACCATACAGTCGGTTTACGGAAATCTCAAAACACCAAAAGATGTGCCCCTGCTTCTTACAGGAAGCGGTGCGGAACTGTTTATTTCCAGAAATACCAAAGGCCCGCTATTCCCTTCCGTTATTCTGGATCCTTTTTATTTCAGGGGGAGATCCATGGAAATGTTGCAATTATTAAAAGATGACGATATGATTAAATATATTGAAGGTGAATCATCCGCACCGCTTTATCTGCGTAAAAGTGATGCCGAATTAAGCCTTAATTGAAAAAGCAGGATATATGGAAGACCAGAAAGATGATCTGGAAGAACTGGAAGAATTGGAAGAGCTGGAAGAACTGGCGGCCTTGCCGGCGGACGAACCGGAAGAATTTGATCTTGAAAATGATGTTCAGGATGAAACTCCTGTCAATACAGAAAAGTTTTTTTCCGCTTCTTCAAACCCCTTCCTAAACAGTATTTTCCCTGTATTGTTTATAAACAAAAAAATGAAGATCCTATACGCAAATACAGCATGCGAAAACCTGTTTACAGGATTTTTTAATCTTATTGGTCATTATTTTATTGATGTTTTTGGCCGGGCTTTTGAAATAGAAGATATACGAGATATAAGGCAGGCTATCCTTGAGGGAGAAAACGGGTATACCTGGAAAGGAAAAGCCAGAATCAGATCACGCAATATGGCTACTGTTCAGGTAAGGGTTTATATTTTTGCCGCGGAACTGGCCAGCATTGATCATAATGAATTTATAGTTATGTTCGATGATGTTACGGAAGAAAACAAAAAACTTTTAAGAAGCGTGTTCATGAGTCTTTTGGAAGCGTCTATCCTGAAAGACAATGATACCGGCAAACATATTATCCGTGTTAACCACTATGCAAAACGCATGGCAGAAGAACTCTTCCGCTGCAATAACCCGCTTTATAACCGTATTGACGCTGACTTTATAGACAATATGGGCTTCCTTGCTTCCATGCATGATGTCGGAAAAATAGGTACACCTGATGATATACTTAACAAGGAAGGCCCGCTTTCCGATGATGAGTGGTATATAATGCGGGAGCATACAAAAAACGGCGCGTTCATTCTTTCGACTTATCCAAACCCAATAGCCAAGGAAATAGCTTTAAGCCACCACGAACATTGGGACGGCTCAGGTTATCCTTACCAGTTGTCCAAAGAATCCATTCCGCTGTCTGCAAGGATTGTAACCATAGCCGATGTATACGATGCCCTCAGAATGGAAAGAAAATACAAACCTGCCCTGGATCATGATACTGCTGTTGAAAAAATGCGCGAAGGCAGGGAAAAACATTTTGACCCTTATCTTATAGATATTTTCGATATAATTACCGGGGATTTCAGTAATATTTATGAAAGAAACCAGGATTTTTGAGCTTTTGGACTTGTTCGGCAACCCTATTTAACAGGCCTTGAAATACCGGCTGTTCTCTTTGCGCCAAGGTCTACTTCCGGGAAAACCACTGCTGATTCCGCAGCCGCCTTGTTTTCCGCTTTTATGGCGTCAAAAACTTCCTGCCTGAATACCTTGACGGTTTTTGGAGCATCAACGCCAAGACGCACCTGATCCCCGCGAATCTCGATTATGGAAACAGAAATATCCTCGCCTATCATGATCTTTTCATTGACCTTTCTTGACAGTATGAGCATGCTTATTTCCTTTCCTGCCCCGCTGACTTTGCAGCGGGCGCTTCCTTTGCAGCGGCAAGTTCCGCTATTATATCATGCTTTGTCTTCCAGCGCGGATCTGTCAATACTGCCTGAAACCCGTTTTTGGATTCCTGATTAATAACAACAGGGCCCTGAAGATTTGCTGTCATTGGACTCCCGTCCGGGGGAATGGTTACTATGGAAAAAAGCAATGCGGATTTTGGTTCAGAAACACCTATGATTTTTAATTCGT
>Ga0099364_10014165_pt1 | contig 10638 bp, 11 predicted proteins | sample TergutTh196P3_FD_73070 | JGI IMG/M metagenome (GOLD analysis project Ga0099364, IMG submission 73070) | Microcerotermes parvus P3 segment gut microbial communities from Pointe-Noire, Republic of the Congo - Th196 P3 | ecosystem: Host-associated > Arthropoda: Insects > Digestive system > Gut ...
TGGTCCTCGGCTTCGAGCTGGTCGCGCTTGAAACCCAGGTGGCCGCCGGCCTGGGGGCCTTCCAGGACCACCATGTCCGGGGCGCGGTTGTAGTTGGCCAGCCATTTCCTGGCCACCAGGCCGGCGGCCCGGGCCGAGGAGACGATGGGGGCCAGCTTGGTCTGGATTTCCTCCTGGGCCTTTTCAGCCGCTTCCCGGAGATAGGCCGGCAGGTCCGTCGGCAGGCCCGCGCCCGAAAAGATGACGTCGATCTTTTCAGTCAGGGCGGTGCGGACCAAGGCCGCGAAGTTCACCAGGGCGACCATTATGTTGACCCCCAAAAGGCCGGCCGCCCCCTGGCTCCTGGCCCGGGCGGAACGTATTTCCGAGGTCAGGGCCCGGCAGTCGGCCTCCTCGGGGCGGCGGGAAATGTCTTTTTCATTGAAGCCGATGAGGGCGCCGGCTATTACGCCTATGCCCCCTTCAAGGGCCACGGCCGCGGCCAGGTTGTGGAGGGAAACCCCTATGCCCATGCCGCCCTGGATGATGGGCAGGGGTATGGAGATATTGCCTAGGGTAAGAGAGGGAAACGACATTTTTTTTCCGCCGCCTTGCTTAAATCCCGCGGCCTCCGGGGAGACGGCGGGCGGGTTCAGGGAAGGGCTGATCCAAGGGGCATCACAGCATGTCCATGATGCCCTGGCAGATTCTTTTCAAACTCATGACCTTGTCCACGCACCCCGTCTTGATGGCCTCCTTGGGCATGCCGAAGACAATACAGGATTCCTCGTCCTGGGCTATGGTCTTGCCTCCGGATTCCTTCATGGCTTTTATGCCGGCGGCCCCGTCGGCCCCCATGCCGGTGAGGATGACCCCGACGGCGTTGCCGCCGGCGTATTTGGCCACGGAGTTAAAGAGGACATCCACGGCGGGCCGCTGGTGGTGGATCATGGGCCCGGTCTTGACTTCCACGAAATAACGGGACCCGCTGCGTTTCAGGAGCATATGGAAATTGCCCGGGGCGATGAGGCAGGTGCCGGGCACGACGGAATCATTGTCGGCGCCCTCCTTGACCTTGATGTGGCAGATGGAGTTGAGCCGGTCGGCGAAGGTCTTGGTGAAGTGGGGCGGCATGTGCTGGGCCACCACTATGCCGGGGCAGTCCGGGGGCATCTGGGAAAGAATGACGGACAGGGCCTCGGTGCCGCCGGTGGAGGAACCGATGGCCACGATCTTGTTGGTGGTCTGGGTCAGGGCGCTGCCGGACATCCTGGCCGTGGAGGAGGTTTTGGCCGTGGGGGCCTGCCGCTTGAAAACCGTGACCCGGCTGGCGGCCCTGATCTTCTCGGCCAGTTGGGCGCTCATCTCTCCCACGGTAAAGGAGCCGCCGGGCTTGGCCATGACTTCCACCGCGCCGTTATCCAGGGCTTCCAGGGCCATGGCGCTGCCCTTCTGGGTAAGGGAACTGACCACGATGACCGGCATGGGCCGGTTGGCCATTATCTTTTTCAAAAAGGTCAGCCCGTCCATGCGGGGCATTTCTATGTCCAGGGTAATGACGTCGGGGTTGAGCTGCAGAATCATGTCGCGGGCCACATAGGGGTCCGGGGCCGCGCCGACCACCTCGATGTCCGGCGCCTTGGACAGTTCCGCCGTGAATTTCTGGCGCACGATGGCCGAATCGTCAACAATCAGAACTTTTATCATGGACGCTCCTTCCAGTGTACGGGCCCTTGGACTCTCGCCCTTCATTCCGCCTTCCGGTAGATGCAGGGCTCCACATATAGGAATTCGTGATTCAAACCCGACAGGCTTTCGGAATGACCGATGAACAGGTAGCCGCCCGGGGCCAGGATTTGGTGGTACTTTGTCACCAGCCGGGCAATGGTTTCCTTGTCGAAATAGATCATGACGTTGCGGCAGAAAATCAAGTCCAGCGGGTTTTTAAAGGGCAGGGGGTCCATCAGGTTCAGGCGGCGGAAGGCTATGAGTTCCCTCAGCTGGTTATTGACCTGATATAGATATTCGCCGCCGCGCTCGCCGCTGATCTTGTGGAAATACTTGCTCAAAAATATCGGCGGTATGGATTTTACCCGTTCCGGGCCGTAATGGCCCTGCTTGGCCATGCCCAGAACCTTGGTGGAGATGTCCGTGGCCAGAATTTTGCAATCGCCCCCCAGCCCGAAATAGGGGCTTTTCTCCAGAATCACCATGCCGATGGTGTAGGGCTCCTCGCCGGAAGAGCAGGCCGCGCTCCAGATGCGCAGCTTCCGGCTGCCCTTGTCCCGGCGCCGCTTTTCCAAATTGGGCAGAAAAGTCTTGCCCATGAACGTGAAATGCTGTTCCTCGCGGAAGAAGCTGGTGAGGTTGGTGGACAGGGCGTCGAGTAGAAAAATTATTTCCTCGCCGGTCTCGTCTTTCATGACGTGCTGGAAATAAGTATGAAAATCCTTCATCTTAAGATGCCGCATCCTCTTGCCCAGGCGGGTGCGGACCAGTTCTTTCTTGCCCTCCATCAAGTTTATGCCGGCCGTCTTGTAGACGAATTCGGCAATGGCCTGGTAGTCGCGGTCGCTTAAGGGTTGGTTCATACTTGTATGGACCAGTTCTATTTGGCTCATGACGCCTCTCGCCAAGTGTCCCCGGCGCGTAACGCGGCCTCTCTGAAAGGCCAGGGGTCAGAAAGTGAGGTCTTCATCCGTCAGGACCAGGTTGATGTCCAGGATGATCACCACCCGGTTGCGGATCTTGGCCACGCCTTTTATATACTCGCTCTTGAACCGGGCGCCGAAGTTGGGGGCGGCTTCTATCTGCCGTTCGCCCAAGGTGATGACTTCGCTCACGGTATCCACGATTATGCCCATCTGAACCAGGCCGTGTATGGACTTAAATTCGATGACGATGATGGAGGTGCGCTTGTCGTAGGCGGATTCGGCCAGGCCGAACTTGAGCCTTAAGTCCACCACCGGCACCACTTTCCCGCGCAGGTTGATGAGACCCTTCATGAAAACAGGGGTCTGGGGGACGGCGGTTATTTCCATAAGGCCGTTTATTTCCCGGACTTTGCTGATTTCTATGCCGTAGAATTCGCCGTCAAGCTCGAACTGTAGAAACTTGTCGTCCAGTTCGGCCGCCGGCGCGGCGTTCGGACTCGTATCTTGTGCGGACATGTTCAAGCCTTCACCTCCCTTACATATCCCAGTCATCTGCGCCGAATTCCAGCATCGGGACGGGCTGGTGGACGCCGGACGATCCGGAGGCCGTTCCGGCCGCCTCGTCGCAGAGGCCGGCCACGTCCAGTATCAGGCCCACCCGGCCGTCGCCCAGAATGGTGCCTCCGGCCAGGCTGCGGATGTGTTTGAGCCGTTCCCCCAGGGATTTTATGACCACTTCCTGCTTGCCCAGCACCTCGTCGACCAACAGGCAGCGGGTTTCGCCCTTCTCGCTTTCCACCACCACTATCAGGCCGTCTTCGGGCCGGCTGACCCCCCCTTCGGCGCCCACGAGGCGGTCTAAGCGTATCAGGGGGGTCAATTGTTCCCTCACCTTGATCATCTCGCCTTGGCTCTGGACCGTGAAGTAGCTGCTCGGGGCCGGGCGGAAGGATTCAACGATGGAAACCGTGGGCAGAATATAGCGGTGTTCGCCCACCCGGACGATCATGCCGTCGATGATGGCCAGGGTCAGCGGCAGCCTGATGGTCATGGTCGAGCCCCGGCCCCGGCTGGAGATGAAATCCACCTTGCCCCGGAGCTTCTCAATGGAATGACTGACCACATCCAGGCCCACGCCCCGGCCGGAGACATCCGTGATCTTGTCGGCCGTGGAAAAACCGGGCTGGAAGACCAGGGCGTGAATGGCCGCGGAATTCATGATCTTCCCCGGGTTGACCAGGCCCTTTTCCGTGGCCTTCCGCAGAACTTTTTCCGTGTCCAGGCCCCGGCCGTCGTCGCTAAGCTCGATGACTACGTTGCCGCTCTGGTGATAGGCGTTGAGCCGCACCATCCCCTGGGGCGATTTGCCGGCCGCCAGGCGCTCGTCCGGGCCTTCGAGCCCGTGGTCCAAGGCGTTGCGCACCAAATGCACCAGGGGATCGTAGATGGAATCGACCACGTTGCGGTCGACTTCCGTGTCGCCGCCCGCGGCTTCGAAGCGGACGTTTTTCTCGAACTTGTGGGCCAGGTCGCGCACCAGGCGGTTCATCTTCTGGAAGGTGGGGGAGATGGGAATCATGCGCAGGCTCATGGCGTTGCGCTGGAGTTCCGAGGTGATGCGGGAGACCTGGGCCAGGTCCTTGTTGAGTTTCTGCTCCTTAAGGAGGCTGATGGCCGTGCTGGAATTTATCAGGGACTGGCCGATGACCAGTTCGCCCACCAGGTCTATCAAACCGTCCAGCTTCGTGGTTTCCACCTTGACGGTCTGGGCCGCGATGGAGGGGCCGCCTTCAATGCTCTTCTGCTCGCGGAGGGCCATGGCCACCTTCTCCGGCGCGCCCATCTTGCTCTTGAGCAAAAATTCGCCCAGCTTGGCCTCCCGGCGCTCCTCCTGGCGCTTTAACACCTCCTCAATCTGCTCGGCCTCAACCTTGCCCATAAGTATCAGGATCTCCCCGATCTTCTGATGGGGCCTTTTCTTCTGCTCGCCTAAGGCTTCCTCCAGGTCGCCCTTGGTGATGATTTTCTCCTTGATGAGTATATCCCCCAAGGTGACCTTGCGCTCGCTCTGCTGGGCGGCTATGAGCCCCCCCAGGTCACCCTTGGAAATGAGCCCCTGGGCCACCAGTATTTCGCCGATCTTCTTGGGTTTTCCGGTGTGGGGGAAGCCTATGGAGGGCATTTTTTCCTCCAGGGGCTTCTGGGGCGTGATGCCCTGGCGGGCCGCCCAGAGGCGTTCGTTGAAGGAATTGAGTTCCTCCCGGGTGTAGGCCTCCGGGCCCGGCCGGAGAATCCAGCCGCCGGCCTCGTCCGGATGGATTTGAAGATGATACAGGCCCTTCAGCATATAGTTGCAGGTCGAAAGCAAAATGTCGGTAACGCCCGTGGAGTATGTCAGATGGTCGTTGATGACGTATTCGATGAGGTCGGCCGCGTTGTAGGCCAGGTCCGAGGCATCCGGGAATTGGACCAGGGTGGCCGCGCCCAGGATGGCGCGGAAGGGCCGGACCAATTCCCCCAGGGCCGAGTGGGGATCGTTTTTCTGCTCTATGGTCACCAGGAGCACCTGCAGCTCTTCCACCATGGGAATGAACTGGGTCTTGAAGTTTTCCAGGGATAATTCCTCCGGCCCGGGGCCGGCATGGGCCTGGAAAACCACTGTTTCCGCCTTGGCTTCCGCCTCAAGGGCCTCTTTTTCGATCTCGGCCCAGAAGCCCGGGGCGTCGGCCAGCTTGGCCAGGTTCGCTTCAAAGGCCGCCAGGTCGCCTTGGAAGGGCCCTTTCACCGGCAGTGAACGGGCCAGATCGGACAGAAAGGTCAGACCGTCTCCCACCAGGGCCAGGGCCTCGTCCGTCCTGGTCGTCCGGCCTTCCAGGACGGCTTTGAGGCCCTCGGCCAGGGCTTCCAAAATCCGGCCGGGAAGATCGGATTCCAAGGGCGCGAAAGCCTCGGTCAATCCTTCCAGCCGGCCCAAAAGACCGCTGACCTCCACCAGGTTCCCGGAGGAAATCATCACCAGGTCCATGCCCAGGGAACTTAGGAGGGCTTCCGCTTTTTCCAGGTCAAAAGCCATGACAGTCTTAGGAAACTCCCAGGAGCAGGTTGCGCCAGCGGCCCACGCGCCGGCTTTCGCTGACGATGAGTTCCGTCACCGCCTCAAGGTAGGCCGGGGTTCGCGGAAAGCAATCTATCAGCCCGGAGGCGAGGGCTTCAATAAAGTCCGGCAAGGATTGGTTGGCGGAGAAGCCGACGAGGCGGACTAAGGGAGAACGTTTTAAAAGTTCCTGGCCCAGATTCCGGCCTATCAAAAGGGTGTAATCGGCCACCACGAACTGGGCGTTGTATTTTTCCAGGGCGGTCCTGGCCGAATTGGCGTTTTCAACCGGGATGGCCGTCAGGCCGGCCGCGGTCAGCCGGGCGGCCAAAGGCTCCATCAACTCGGTGTCCCGGCCCACTATTATCACCTTCATCAAAATAACCCTCGAAGCCGTCATCTTTGTTCAAGATTATGCGTGTAATGCATAATTCTAACAGATTAGGGCCATTTTGTAAAGATTCGTGAAGAATGGCGGGTCTTGCCTTACAAGAGGGTTGACAGGGCCGGCCGGCCGGTGGCATGATGTATAGTTATTGAAAACCGGGGAGCGTGGGCCATGAAAATTTTGGAATTCAAGCGCTATTCAGTCTTGGACGAGGTGCTGGAGGCCTTGACCAAACCCTCGGACGATCCCCTGGCCGAAGCCCTGGTCATCGGCCGCCGCCGCTCCGGTTCGCGCTTCTCCTTCATGACCAGCACCGACAACATCCCGGAACTCATCGGCTACCTGGAGGCCATTAAAACCGATCTGACCATGGAAATGATCTACCAGGCCGAACGCGACAGCGAGTCTGACTGACCAATGGACCTTTCCAATTTCATCCGCTTAAACAAGGTCATCATCATCTGGACGGCCTTCGCCGGGCTCTTGTACCTTTTCCGGGACAAGTTCGGCCTGGTCTTCATAACCTTCATCATGTGCTTCATCACCCACGGCCTGACCAGCCGCCGGCAGCGCGGCCCCCATCGCCGCCGTTTTCTGGTGGTGGTCATTTATACCCTCTTCCTCGTTCTGGTGGTCTCTTACATGGTCTTCTTCGTTCCCCGGCTCATGTCGGAGGCCAAGAGCTTCACCGAACAGCTCCCCTCCACCCTCTTCACCATTGAAAAATGGCTTGAGGCCCAAATGCCGGAAGACTCCGGCCTGGAACCGGTGCTGGACCGCATCCGCCTCATGCTGACCCCGGAGCAGCTCATCATCACGGGCTGGACCATGGGCTGGGGGGTCATGGAAAGAGGCTTGCAATATATGGCCTGGTTTTTCCTGGGGCTTCTCTTCAGCTTCCTCATCATGCTCGATCTTCCCCGCCTGGCCCGGGGCTTCCGGGAACTGCGCTTCACCCGGGCCGCCCTGATCTATGAAGAGACGGTGGACAGCGTCATCCTCTTCGCCAAGGTGGTGGGGGAAAATTTTCGGGCCCAAATTCTCATCTCGACCCTGAACACCATTCTGACCGCCATCGGCCTGTCCATTTTAGGCATCAAGGGGGCCGTGCTGCTATGCACCATGGTCTTCTTCTGCGGCCTCATTCCCGTCCTGGGGGTCTTCATTTCCTCCATACCCATCGTCCTCATGGCCGTCAACTCCGGCGGCGTGATGCTGGGGGTGTGGGCCGTGGTCATGATCACCTTCATTCACATGGTCGAGGCCTATTTCCTGAACCCCCGCATCGTCTCGCGGGTCATGCGCATCAATCTCGTGGTGACGTTGATCGTGCTCTATATCGCCCACAGCCTCATAGGGCTGTGGGGCATGCTCCTGGGCGTGCCCACGGCCGTTTACATATACCGGCACTTGATCCTCCCCAAGAACGGGAGCGCGGTCGCTGGACCCGTTGTGGCCAACGGGCATAAAACGGGCGCCGACTGAAAAATTTTGGCAATTACCCTGGCATTTCTTCTGGCCGCCGCGGCGAGCCCTGACCATGGAGGCGATATGCGAGTCTTTCTGGGCGACAGCCTGACCGCGGGCTACGACTGGGCCCGGGTCAGCCCCGGCGCGGTCAACCTGGGGATGGACGGCGACACCTGCGCCGGGGTCTGGGCCCGCCTGGACGAAGCCGTGGACCTGGGGCCGTCCGAAATCTTCCTCCAGATCGGCATCAATGATTTTCTAAGGGGGGTTCCGCCCGAGGAAATCCTAAAGGGGCACCTGCGCATTTGGGACGAGCTGGCGGCCCGAACGCCCGGGGCCCGCCTCCGCGTCATCTCCATGCTGCCCTATGTCGAGGCCGCCCTGCCGGGCCTGCCGCCCAACCTGGAACTCATCCTTTTAAACGCGGCCCTGGCCGAAGAGGCCGGCCGGCGGGGCCTGGACTTCATCAACCTCTTTAAGGCCATGTCCGACGAGAACGACCAGCTGCACCTGGACTATACCAGCGACGGGCTCCACCTGGACCCCTTGGGCTACGAGGTCTGGGTTGAGCAGCTGGCGCCCTATCTCTCGGGAGGCCGCAAATGACGCCGCCCTTTTTGGGCGAGGGCCGGAGGGTTCTGCGCCTGGAGGCCGAGGCCCTCACCGCCCTGGCCGGGAGCCTGGATGAAAATTTCAGCCGGGCCGCCGAACTCATCCTGGGCCTGGCCGGGCGCCTGGCCGTGACGGGCATGGGCAAGAGCGGCCATGTGGCCCGCAAGGCGGCCGCCACCCTGGCCTCCACCGGCACCCCGGCCTATTTCATCCATCCGGCGGAAGCCAACCACGGCGATTTGGGCATGATTTCGGCCCAGGATGCCGTTTTGGCCTTTTCCCACTCCGGGGAAACCGAAGAACTCCAGGGCATATTGGCCTTCTGCGCCCGCCACCTGGTGCCGGTGATAGGCGTGGGGGCCCGGCCCGAGAGTTTTCTGGCCTCGCGGTCCGAGATTTTTATGCGCCTGCCGGATCTGCCGGAAGCCTGCCCCAACGGCTGCGCCCCCACCACCTCCACCGCCATGATGATGGCCTTGGGCGACGCCCTGGCCCTGGCCTTGCTCAAGGCCCGCGGCTTCACCCCGGAAGATTTTCAAAAATATCACCCGGGCGGCGCCTTGGGCCGCCGGCTTCTCCGCGCCTCAGACATCATGCATGTGGGCCAGGCCCTGCCCCGGGTGGGCCGGGGCGCCTATATGCCCGAGGTTCTTCTGACCATCACCGGCAAGGCCTTTGGCTGCACGGCCGTGGTCGAGGCCGACGGCCGCCTGGCCGGCGTCATCACCGACGGCGACTTAAGGCGCCACCTGGGGCCGGATTTCATGAGCCTCTCCGCGGACGATCTCATGACCCCCGGCCCGGTGACGGTGGCCCCCGGCGTCCCCGCGGCCACGGTGCTGGGTCTGATGCAGCGCCGCTCCATTACCTCCATCTTCGTACTGGATGACGAAACCGGCCGCCCGGCCGGCATCATCCATATTCACGACTGCCTCCGGGCCGGCCTCCAATAGGGTAAAGCCTCGTGCGGGTTGAATCCCTGGCCGGGGCCATGGTTCTGACCCCCCGGGTCTTTGAGGACGACCGGGGCTGTTTCTGGGAAAGCTACAACCAAGAGCGCTTTGCCGAAACAGTGGGGCGGGCGGTCTTATTCATCCAGGACAACCACTCCGTCTCCAGGCGCCGCGTCCTAAGGGGCCTCCACTACCAGGCCGGGCTGCCCCAGGGCAAGCTGATCTGGGTCTCTTTCGGCACGGTCTTCGACGTCACGGTGGATCTCAGGCCCGGCTCCCCCACCTTCGGCCACTGGGCCGGGATGGAGCTTTCGGCGGACAACCGCCGGCAGCTGTGGGCCCCCGAGGGCCTGGCCCACGGCTTTCTGACCCTCTCGGAGCGGGCCGTGGTCAACTACAAGGTCAACGCCCCCTACGCCCCGGACCGCGAACGGACCCTCCTCTGGAACGACCCGACCGTGGGGGTGGCCTGGCCCCTGGCCCCTGGGGACGAGCCCGTCATCTCGGCCAAGGACCGCCTGGGTCTGCCATGGGACCAGGTGGAAAAAACAATTCTCTTGACATAACTATACAAACTGTGGTTGAATGGTTAATTCACCGCCACGGGCGGGAGCGGCCCCTGGCGGGGCCGCGAACCCAAAAGGAGCCCCCGCTAGGGCTCCCGGACATCAGGAGAAAAGGCCCATGGCCAAAAAAATCACCGCCCAGGTCAAGCTGCAGATCCCCGGGGGCCAGGCCACCCCGTCCCCTCCGGTGGGTCCCGCCCTGGGCCAGCACGGGGTCAACATCGCCGAATTCTGCAAAGCCTTCAACGCCCGCACCCAAAAGCAGACCGGCACCATCACGCCGGTGGTCATCTCCATCTATTCCGACCGCTCCTTCACCTTCATCACCAAGACCCCCCCGGCCTCGGTGCTCTTGAAGCAGGCCCTGAACCTGCCCAAGGGGTCCGCCACCCCCGGCCGCACCCGGGTCGCCCAGGTTACCCAGGCCCAGCTTGAGGAAATCGCCCGTCTGAAAATGGAGGATCTCAACGCCAACGACCTGGAAGCGGCCAAGCGGATAATCGCCGGCACGGCCCGCAGCTTAGGTCTGGAAGTGGTTCAATAGGGAGAATGGAAATGGGCAAAAAACATATCCAGGCCCGGACCGGCGTCGACCGTTTGCGCCGCTATTCCTTTGCCGAGGCGACCGATCTGGTCATCCGGTCCGCCCACGCGAAATTTGACGAATCCGTGGATATTGCCGTGAAGCTGGGGGTCGATCCCCGCCACGCCGACCAGATGGTGCGGGGCGTCTGTGCCCTGCCCCACGGCACCGGCAATGTGGTGCGGGTGGCCGTTTTCGCCAAGGGCGAGAAGGTCAAAGAGGCCGAAGAGGCGGGCGCCGATGTGGTCGGCGCCGAGGATTTGGTGGAAAAGGTTCAGGGCGGCTTTCTGGAGTTCGACAAGGCCGTGGCCACCCCCGACCTCATGGGCGTGGTGGGCC
>Ga0099364_10014166_pt1 | contig 10637 bp, 8 predicted proteins | sample TergutTh196P3_FD_73070 | JGI IMG/M metagenome (GOLD analysis project Ga0099364, IMG submission 73070) | Microcerotermes parvus P3 segment gut microbial communities from Pointe-Noire, Republic of the Congo - Th196 P3 | ecosystem: Host-associated > Arthropoda: Insects > Digestive system > Gut ...
GGGATAGACGTCGCCAATCGGCTTGTAATACGTCCTGCCTTTGCGACGGATGCCGCAGACTACTTGGCCTGTGTCCTCGCCGTTGCCGCTGTCGATATAGATTAGATTGCCTGAGTCCTTAAAGACTTGATGACAAATCTGGCGGGATTTATTGTTGTCAACTGCGCCGATTAGTATAGACAGCCCTTCGTAGCGTTGATATGAATACGGCCCGTCAGGGTAAGTGTCCGGCCTGACAAGCTCCATGAGCCTGTCAGCGTCCTCGATAAAGTCAGGGAGATACTGGACTTCCATTCCGAATGCCGAGGCGTAGCGCTCCGCCAATACCTGTGCCTTGTTCTTGCCGAGGTCAGCGGAGATAAAGTTTTGACGGACAAGGTTCTTTTCTTCGACGATGTCACCGTCAGCGATAATAACTTGTACAGGTCTATCCAGCGTATGAAGCAACCTGTATAAATGCGGCGCGATATGCCCGCCTGTGCCGCCCGCGCCGAGCATGAGTATCTTCACAGGCTTATCCAGAGCGAACCTCATAAGGCTTCACCATCCATATGCCACAGAGTTTTGGCAAAAGAATCGTCGTCACCATGCGGGTCTCGGAAGCGGACGCGTTCTTTCCATTCTTGTGGAAATGGTTTGGAAATAATCTCGAACACTTCTGCCGAGTTAATCTCGTAGAACTTTCCCCCGTTGGAGATACGTGTCCTAATATCAGGGAAATATTTATCCAAGCGCCCGATGACCGTGTAGAGCCGCGTAGCTTTTTCGTCGTTGTCGTCAATGCTGGAGAAAAAAGCCCTCATGCTGTTGTGCGAATGTATGTCCATGAAATGAATGAATCTCTTGTCCGAATATTCGTCGCTGATGTGGCTGTGAACAGAGGCTTTGCTTACTATCTGTTCGGGCGCGTTTACGATAAACTCACGGTTATGCTTATCCCAATAAATATTTACCAAAACCTCCCTATCTGCGCCGTGCCGAGTGAAATATCGGAAAAACGCTACAATACGCATCGTCAAATCCATCGGGATATGCGGCAGAGCCGGGATAAACCCGGCCTGCACATCGGAAAGCAAATCACAACCGTTTATCGGCGTGATGAACTTTCCCATTTCGGTATTGCGAATCTCGTAAACCTTGCCATCGCGGGCAGGCACGATGGATATAATCTTGCCCGACGCTTGGGCATCGTCCATGTTGGTAAAAACGCCTTTGTACGCCCTGACCGTACCCTTGCTCTGAGCGGTGACGCGGGGCTTGACCTTACAAAGAGGCTTCTTGTCCTTTGCTTTCTTCAAGCTGTCCGCGAACGCCTTTGATAGCTCTATATCAGACTTCATCCTGCCGATGGATATGCCTTCGGGGTCGGTTACGGGCTTGGTGATTTTTCCATACTCGACAGTCCACGAGACCCTCTTGCTGTCGGATAGTTCCGGAAAATCATCGGACTTTTCAATACGCAGCTCGTCAAAAGTCTTGTAGCAGTCTTCGATGTTTTCCGTGGCCCCGGCATACTCGAATACTGGCAGTATCTCATACAGGCTTTGTTGTTCCTTGGACTCGGCCTCGTTGATGGCGCTCTCAAGGGGATTCGCGTCAGGTTCCGGCGCGGCGGCGTTGGCTTGCTTCGCGGCCGGCGCTTCGGCTTTCGGCTGCTGTGCCGGTGTGGTTTCCGGTGGGGTATTGTCGTCCAACTCGTCGTCCTCAAATGGGTCGAAATCCTCGACGGCTGCTGCACTACCGAGGTCAATGTCAAGGTCATTCTTATTAGTGTCGCTCATTTTTCAGTCTCCTTTGTTATTTTATTGATACGACAAAAAGACCGTATCTATGCGCTTCGTGAATAAGCGTGATACGGTCTTTTTGTCTGTGCTCTTGCCGCGAATCCTTGTCTTACGCGGCGGCCAGTTCGTAGTAGGGGTCGTAATCGTCGGGCATCGCGGAAGGCTCGCTGTTTCTCTTGCTCCCGGCAAAGTGGATGGTATCGGCAACGACCTCATACGCATAGCGCTTGTTGCCATCCCGGTCTATCCACTGGCGCCTTTGCAGTCTGCCGTCCACGCAGCACAGTTCTCCTTTTTGGAAGAATTTCGATGCAAACGTGCCTGTGTGCCGCCAAGCCACGATATCAAAGAAATCCGTTTCGCGCTCACCGTCCTTGTTAGTATAGTTTCTGTCAACAGCCAGAGAGAACGACGCCACAGGCGTATCGTTGGCTGTATGACGAAGCTCGGGGTCTTTTGTCAGACGCCCCATAATCAGAATTTTATTAAGCATTTCAATCGCTCCTTTATTATTTTTATAAACAACCGGCAAGCAAAGCTTGCTGAAAAATCCACATTTGATATTGTTTTCTGTTTTCACGCAAATATCATCGCAGAAACAAGTCTGTGCAGGATGTGCAGGGTATTTACATAAGGTTGAATAATAAACTGAAAAATATTTTAACCTATATTATCCTGCACATCTTGCACACATAGGGGGCAAATTCAACGTAGCCACAGATTTACATGTGTAAGCCGTCAGGCAGCTTGCTTCAAGTTTTCAGCTTTCTGCACAGGCTCCCTTCGGGGGAGCTGCATGTAAACTTCGCTCTTGGTTTTGATAAGCATGAAGCCTTTCGCGTCTATGCCCACTTTGATTCTACCTGTAATCACGCGCAGCAGGCTCAAAAGGCTGCTTATTTCGTAGAAGAAGCCACTGCCCGGCGTATTGCGGGATACGCTCGCTGATACTGAGGTTCGGCTCTCGCTGTACTCGCCTTGGCGCCGCAGGATTATTTCGTCGCCTGATAAAATAAGATTCACAGGCTCATTCTCCGCGCCTACTGATACGATGTCCAGAGCTTCCCTCAATTCCACGGCGTCGGCAATGGCTGAGTACAATGGTTTTATTGATTTCAGGACGGTGTTTGTGTCAATATAATTCCCCGGCAATTTCTTTATTGAGAGAATCATATCTTTTCTGGTGAACACAATCTCGTTGCCGACGTCGCCGACCTCGAACACATCTTCGTCCGTTGAGATGGACGCCAGCATTTGCAATGAACGCCCCGGTATCAGGAAGTTGCGCTCATCGGCAAAATCTGCGGAATCTTTGAGCAAAATCATTTTCATAGCGTCGCACGCCTCCGCGTACATGGAGTTATTCTTTAGCCTGATATTGACGCATTGAAGGGCCGGTTTGTGTTCATCCTTGGACACGGCGAACACCGTCCGCTTGGCGAGGGAGCATATGCCTGACAGCTTTGCTGTTTCCTCGGGGAACGGCATCACAGGCTTGGGATAGTGCTGGGACGATAGGCAGTTAAGTTCATACATACAATTGCCTCCTGTTACTGTGGCCACTTCCGGCTTGTCGGCTGACAATGTGACAAACTCTCCGTCCAGCAGCGACAGCATCCCGACCAGCAGGCGGGGTTTTATTAGCGCAGCCCCGCTCCCGCTGACTGAAGCCTTTAGCTTCATTTGGATTGACTGCTCATGGTTTGTGGCAGTCATATAAACGTCACCTGTATCGTCGTTGCTTTCCAGTAATACGCCGTTTAGCACTTCGACGGGCGAATGTGTGGGGGCCACCCTCGCTGCCTTCTTTGCGGCGGCGAGCATTTCCAGTCTGTTGATTTCAATTTGCATATTTAATCCTCCTTATGCTGCCAAGTCAAATAACGACAACTGACCGTCGAGGGCTGGGATTACCTCGGCGGTCGGCTCATCGTCGTCTGATGTTAAAAATGATTCAACGAGTTCCAGAAGCAAACTGTTCGGTACGTTGGAAGAAACGTATATGTCTTTGAACTGTTGGAATCGCTGTAAAATGATACTATCTTGCATGGATATCGCTCCTTCCTCAACTCGCTTTATCAAACAAGTCAAACAGAGTAAGTTGATTCGGGTCTACATACACGGCTTTCTTCTTCCTCGGCGCTCCCATAGGCGGCTTGGGCTGGTGCAATAGCGAGAGAAGGCCGGAGGCTGGTTTCAGACTTTCCTTAGACGCTGTGCTTTGTGTGGGTATGTCTATGATGTTATGGACAGGAGTAAAGTCAACGTCCACAACCTCGCCGATGATTTCGGCATCCGTGTAGGTTTCCGGCTCGTCATGCTGATAGCCTTCGGGCTTGAGCAGTGCCATACGCTTGAACACGGCGGACAAGTCCTCAACTTCGTCCTTGATGCCGTTTGTCAACTCCCTTGCCAGCGCCGTGGTCATATCGGCACAGTCGCTCATGGCGGCAAGGCCCTCGTCCGTGAAGTTGCCTTCGATAATCCCTGCACAAGCGAGCTTGCTTGAGACCAATCGGATAGCACGGTGCTGCATACTGCCCTCATAGTAGCTGAAATAGACTTCAACCCTCGGCGCAGTTTGGGAGATACGCCACGAGCGCCTACTTGACTGTCGTAAGGTAAAGAGATTGTAGGCGATGTTAAAATAGTATAGAGTAGTAAAATCGTTCAGGTCGAGGCCCGTTTCAACAAGGCTCGGATTCGTGATTAGCACCTGTGTTCCGTCCTTGACCTGCTTTTCCAACCACGCCTCACGACGCCTTGCCGACACAGTGGTGGTCAGAATGGCGACACGATACCCTTCCTCTGTCAGCAATTTTGACAGCTTCTCCTGTGAATCTATGCGCGTCCATGAAGTATAGATAAGAACACGCCCGCCTTCGGCAACCTTGCGCCGGACTACATCCAGTACGCTGTTATCTTTCTCATGTAGTTCATTGAAACTGGATGTATCCTCGGGAACAACAAGGTCATCTCCTGTGATGGGATGCACAACGGGTGTATGATTATAAGGCATATCCGGGTACACTGTCAGCAGATTGAGGTAGGCGCTGAGAATGCTCTGGCCTATGGATTTTTGATTTTTCATAATATCTCTGAATTGCTCTTGCAAGCGGAAATATTCACGGGACACATCTTCGTTCATCTGTAATTGGACAGGGATTTCTTCATACTCGGGTAAATCTTTCCCCAAATCGTAGAGTGAGAGAAACGCGGCGCTTTCCATCAAATAGCGTGAGTATACTAAGGGGCTCACTCCCGGCAACTGGCGCTCCCGTACCTTTCTCTTAGCAGTACGGCGATTGCTGTTGTAATCCGCTTCCGTAAGTTCATACACGGATTCTGTTACGCCGTATTCATCGTTGAAAATCGTGGGCTTGTCGTAGCTCTTTCCATCTTTAAGTAATAAATCCGGCGCTATTCTGAAAAGCAAATGGAAAATTCCTGACGAGTAGCCATTGATGAGAGTGGCAGTCATCCCGACAATACGTTTCGCCGCTTGAAAAAGTTCGCCCATCGCGTCGCCCTGCCCCGAGTTATTATTATAATTGTGCAACTCGTCAACGATGAGGCCGTCTATTTTACCCCGCATGTGGTTCTTAATATAACTTGACAACGCATATCGCCTGTATGCTCCGGCGTTCGGGAAATGACCGTCCGGGTTATCGACGATAGCTTGTACGGCGTCAAAGAGCGCAGGCTTCTTCTCCACGAGTTTCAAATATTGGTGCGCAAATTTGCGGTGAACAAAACCTAAATTTGAGACTTTTACCCACTCGGTCTGCCGTTCCGGCACGAGAGCCGTCCAAAGCAGCGAGCCGCAATGGTCGCACACGCGATTTTGTTTATTCGCCTTTTTGAAGAAGAACTGGTCGGCGGGAACTTTGTACTTGCTCCCGCAATCAATCAAATCCATCATAATCGGCTCATAGCAATCAGGGCAAATGAAAGCCTTGTGTCGCCGGTTCCATTTGACAGCAGGACGACGCATGTATCCGTCTCTGGCACGTTCCTTGGTTATGATGATATAGCATGATTTGTCGCCGCGCTTGTAAGCGTCATAGACCTTGTTGATTTCGGTGATGCTATTCACGATGACCGCAAAGGTGTTTGGAAGGCTCTCCTCAATTTCTCTAACCCATTTCTTAGCTACATGAGCGGGTGATAGTACAATATTATTGAACTTTTGCTTTCTTTCATGGTCATTTAGGTTTCTCTGCTGATACGCATGGAGCGCAGTGATGCCGATTTTGGTCTTTCCACTGCCGCATTCGGCAATGCAGAGCGTAGCCTTCTTCTGCATCAGGCAGCGTTTATGAGCCTCGGCCACGGCGAGTTGAGCATCATAGAGACTATATCCGGCTTTGCGCTTTATGTAGGCGTTCACCGCGAGAATCTCCGGCGACAATGCCTCTGTAGCTGGGTCAAAGAGCGGATTGAACTGGCTTTTGATACGTTTGGCTATCTGGACGCCGAACTGGTTTAGGTACTGTGTGACCGAATGGACAGCGGGGAAATCATTACTGACAGCGCCGGGTATCGCAATGGCGCCGGACTTCAAACCGTCATTAACAACAGAGATTATGTTCTTTTCCTCCGCTGACATGGTAAGCAACCAGCAGTCAAACTTTTCATGATTGCTGATAACCTGTAGTGGCTTGAGGATGCCTCGTTTCTGTAATTCAGATAGAACATAATCCTTAAAGGCCGGAATTAACGGAACAGAAGTAGCGCTGTCAAACTCCGCGAACAATCTGTCGCTGTCGCCTTGTTCACAGAACAAGTAACATTTGCGTGGCCTACTGGCGCTGTTCGTATCGCCATCGCCATCCTCATCGCCGTCTGTGCGTTGCTCATCGTCGAGAAGAACCAACATGGCGACTGCATAAATACCGTCGTGGGAATACTCCTTTCTGTATTGCTTAACACGGCTGGAGAGAGTCATTGACTCACCATTTATCTCGATAGAAACGCTTCCACCACCAAATACGGCATCCGCCATGCCTTTGACAGATTCGGGATACCCCCCGAAACGGACACAGGCTATGTAAGACAAATTGCCTTCTTTCTCAATTACAATTGTATCGCTGTACGCTTCAAGTCGAACCTCTGCCTTGCTATCGAAGTAACTTAGTTTCATTAGATTATTTTGTTTTGCCATTTATATGCTCCTTTACGATAAAATCAGCTATTTCCGCTGTAAGGGTTTTGTATTATCGGACGTAATTTTTGGAACAGTTTCTAAGCTGTGCTTTTTCGTTGAAAAAAAGGGAGCCGCATTACGCAGGCTCCGGCAAGCATCTAAAAGCCACGACTGGCCGTGATGGCGGACGGAATATTCTCGACAGAAAGACCGCCATTAACGCTTGCTTTTCTTTAATAAATTATCGGCAACTGAAAGTTGCCCATAGTCTTCATAATAGATTTTTTGACGGGGACGCTTGCAGAAATTTTTAGTTCTTCTCGAATAGGTCGCCGGAACCGGAACGGTTCGGAACAATTTTTGCTTCTGACAGAGCCGCAGGCGGCCAGCAAAAGCAAGTCGCAAAAAAGCCCCCTTTTTTGCGTACACGCGAGGATTCATCCGAGCGCGCAGTCGCGGCAGAGGATGTATAATAACCCGCCCCGATTCTAGGGTGGGTTGTCTGCTGCGTGTGTAAGTGACCGCAGGGAACGATTGTGTTTTTTGCGACCGTAGGGAGCGATTGGGGCACCCCGGAGAGAAGCGCAGGGGCAAGGCCGCAGGCCGCAGTAAGAGCCCTGCGAAGCAGGGCCGGAGCGAAGCGGAGGAGCTGTCGGCCCCGCCGACCGAAGAGAGCCGCAGGCGAACGGAGCGCCAACGAGCCGGAATGGAGCGAAGCGAAATGTAGGCTTGGTGGCGAGCTCTCTTATGCCCTTGATGTATTGGTGGCTGATTTATATGTCAGAGTCGCCAACAATACATCATGCGTAGGGTCATGTCATGGGATTTATCTGTGACCCCGCGCCGTGCCCCCTTCCTTGTCCATAGCGCGTAAGCAGCGAAGGACAAGGGTTGCGTAGGCTGTTGACTGTGTTTGCGCGAAGCGAGATTACTGTCAACAGGCGGAGTATAAAATTGTTGAGGGCTTGCCCGAAACGATAGCATTTTGCTGTTGCGTTTGTTGACTTTGTCAACAAATGTGTCTACAGCTCAGATTGGTTCTAGGGGTACTGTTGACGATTTTAAGGTAGCTTTGCCACCGACTCAACAAAGTGACAAGTGTCAACAGATTGTTGCGTTTGTTGACGGTAGCCCCGCCGTGGCCTCTGCTCACGTACATGCGGAGCATGTCGGAGCAGCTCGAAAAGTTCTTGAATCGAGGGTCGGGGGCCGAGGTCTTTAAGATAAAAAAAAGAGCCCCACCGGTCAGTACGGCGAGGCTATTTTTTAGTTAGTTGAGTAGTTATATTTTTATTTTTTCACCAGATGGTGTTAAAACATGGAATCCATCAATCTTCTTTTTTGTATATCGGAAGCCCTTTTCAATCAACACCTCCTTAAAAAAAGAGTTTCCACGGGACCAATTTGCGAGTCTATAATAATTTTCTATAGCCGTGAGTATATTGTTCAACGCAGTACGCTCAGCGTTTTCTTTAACCATATTCTTTTTTATTTGTTGGATATTAAGAATTTCATCGTCGCACTCCTTGAGTGTTTTAAAGTCCTCGCGTGTGAGTTTCCCGCTAATCGGTCTTTCATATTGTGTTGACATAATCATGCACCACCTTCCTTTTACCATCGCTCTATTTTAGCATGAATCACCAGAAAAGTCAATGTTTTCAAGGGTTTCACGGCTGTCTCAACACATCAGATATGACCGAAATTCCGATGACAAAAACCACTCATAAATGCGCGGATTTGTTCTTGTTCTGCTTTCTTGTAACAAAATATTAACAAAAAAAAATAGCACCCCGTCCCCCTCGTCGGAAGGGGTTTCGGAGTGCTATGTGTGTAGTTTCTAACAAGCCGGCAGTAATTCTTCTGTCATAACTGGCGGCAGCCCAATCTCTTTTAGGAACTTGCTCAGCGACGGCGCGTTCTTGTCGCCCAGATTATAGACCGGAATCCCGTGTTCAGCCGCGAGTCTTAAAGCCGTCGCCGTGCCGCCCACGAGCTTTCCGTCTTTGGTGTACGCGATTACGAATGTAGACGGTGTGCTTAGACCATCGCCGAGGATTTGATAGGGGTTGCGGCTGTGCAGTTTCATCGCACCTTGAGAAAGCCTTTGAGGGGCGGGGTGCATTCTCATTACGATTTCTTTAGCCGCTTCTAAATCTGGTACGATGCCTGCTCTTGTGTCCCATCCCCTATTGTTGAAATTTTTCCACGGGATGTAGATATCTTTGCTGCCCTTTGCTTTGTCGCACCCTTGCTCAAACGCAGAGTCCGCTCCGTCGGCTCCACCCGACCTAAGAATATACCCCTGCTTGGCAAGCGCGTAGGCTATGTCGGCCATCCGGTTGAGGATTTCAGTGGGAGTTTCTCTGGAGCCGATTCCTGTGTAATACACCGTGTTACATTTAGGCATTTTGATTGTCCTCCATTTAGCTAAATTTTAGACATCCGCCGAACACCGATAGGTGAAATTTTTTTACACATGAAACCAAAGGGCTTTTGCGGGTCTCGATTTGACCAGATTTGTGCGCGATTACATCTCCAAGCCAGATTCACACTGATGGATAATTATGCACAACTTGAGACCAATTTCACAAACTAGCGCGTGTTTTTTCTCAAGGAATCGTGACAAATCTTCATGTTATTGATATTCAATGGTTTTTGCCTGCTAATTCGTCAATTTTTTGGTCAGTTTTGTGCCGGCTTTGGGCGCAATAACCCTCTAGGCCAGACTCATACTGGTGAATAATTATGCCCAAATGCAGGCCAATTATGCAATTATTGCATGATAAAATGTGCAGATAGTTATTCAAAAGAATTTAGGCGAAATGAATCAAAGAAAATATGCAAAGAAAATATGCTTATTGACATTGTATATACTGTTTGCTATAATTGTATACACGTCATTGAGAGGGGGTTTTTGAAATGGCTCAGTCAACAACAATAAATATAAGGGTAGACGAGGACGTTAAACGTGACGCTGATGCTATGCTTGAAAAACTAGGCATGAACATGAGCGTGTTGGTTAATATGACGTTAAGGCAGCTCATTATGGATGAAGCCCTGCCATTCCTGCCAAGATACAAACCTAACGGAAACATGGCAGCAAGGAAAAACTTTGTGGCCGCTATCAATGAAGCGCATAAACAGGCCATTGCAGGCGGATTGTCAGAGGATGCGTCGTTGGATGAGATTAACTCGCTGATAAGAGAGGCGCGGCAGGCATGAACATCGTCATTGATACGAACGTGATTGTGTCGGCAGAGGGCGTTATGAAGAAACTGGCGAATCTGTAGCCCAAAAAAGCGGCGGTCACGTCCATCAGTCGTATGGACGTGGCCGCCGTGTTTTTTTGTTTTCAAGTCATGTTAGAAAAAACTCTTGCATTATTAGTCTATGCATGTTAGACTATGTTTAGTCTAAAGCGTATAGATTGGAGTGCATGATATGGCAAAGAGCATAAACCTTACCGTAGCGGAAGAAAAACTCGCCGCCCTGATATGGCGTGAAGCACCGCTGACATCGCCGGAACTGGTCGGGATAGCGGACAAGGAAATGGACTGGAAAAAATCAACCACCTACACGGTGCTGAAGAAACTCTGCGACAAGGGCGTGTTCAAGAACGAAAACGCCAACGTGTCCGTGGTGCTTACCCAAGATGAGTTAATCTCCCACCAGAGCCGCTATTTTGTCGAGGACACGTTCGGCGGGTC
>Ga0099364_10014167_pt1 | contig 10636 bp, 6 predicted proteins | sample TergutTh196P3_FD_73070 | JGI IMG/M metagenome (GOLD analysis project Ga0099364, IMG submission 73070) | Microcerotermes parvus P3 segment gut microbial communities from Pointe-Noire, Republic of the Congo - Th196 P3 | ecosystem: Host-associated > Arthropoda: Insects > Digestive system > Gut ...
GCGGCGCCTGGGTCTGCAGGTACATGTGAGCCTGGGGGTGGCTGGTGGTAGCCTGTATGCGGAAAGGACCTACAGGGCCGTTGGGAAGATCGGGATTGTAGGGGCCGATATGACTGTAATCCGGTCCGTTTCCCGGTGTTCCCTCGGTGGGGCAGGCAACGTATACAGTAACAAGAACTGCAAATACCAATAAAAATCTTTTTTTCATGATATGCCTCCAAATCGGCGGTTAAAAAGCCCAGTGGAAAGAGAAAGATAAATCGTTTCTCATATTTGTTGTCGTCGGGAACATACCAATAGGGTCGCTGCCCCTGTTAAAGGTTGCAAAACCGTATGTATACGTTATGCGTATACCACATACAGGTTCATCAGTATCCGCATCCCTTTTAACATTCCAGTAGATCCCCGGGCTGACATAAAATCTCCGGTATTCACTGTAAAACCCAGTACCAAAACCAAAATCAATACCTGTCTTAATCAGGAGGGTATTGGGAATAATGGCAAATTTGATAATGGGTTCCAACTGGATAACGCCGTTATTTTCGGATCTGTCACTTCCATACCGAATATACATGTTGGCATACAGGGGAGCTGATGAATAATCAACGTTACCTCCGATTGCAAAGAGGCCATAGCTGTCAAAATCACGTATGCCGGTGATCATGATATCCCCATTGGCGCTTAATGTATCGGTAATAGCATAACTAGCGCCAAGATGAATAGACCTGGATGCCCTGTTGGCATATCCAAAGGAGACAGCCAGGGGAATATTAAGCAGAGAGTCAAAATTATACCGGGCAAAAAAAGTAAATGTTAAAAAGTAATTCCAGACGGTATGCTGAAAATCAGCATCGCTCGTTACTCCGGATTCCTGCAGCCACCATAGGTGTACATCTTTAAAAGTAAATAAATCCCTCCATGCAAGGCGGACAACGAGATCTTCGAGAAAAAGCGGCGTCCAGGTGAGCCTCATGCCGTCTATACCTTCAAAGTTACCCCACCAGGGAAGCAGGCGGTTAAACATATTGGGCATGGTTAAATTCCAGGTAGCTACAACATCGGAAGCAAGGGGCAGATCTTCAGAATAACTGTATTTTTCATCAACTGAATCATAGCCTTTATACGCTATATCGAATTTTAATTCATCATCAAGCAGATAAAACCAGCCGTACAGATAAGTAATATTATCCCGGTGATCGGCGAAGTCGGCAAAAGAAAAATTCGATGTCCGCAGCCCTGCGGCAATTTTATACCGGTTTGCTTCGTAACTTGCCAGCCATTGCAGTCTGGATAAAACTTCAAATTTATCAGGAATAGCCTGATGAGTCTGGTTTCTCATCAAAGCACTGAATGTAAGTGCTGTATGAAAATGACCGCCGGCAACTTCGTGATTATCGTAGTTTACCGAAAAATCAACATAGGTATTGTCCATACTTGTATCCTGGTTCTCACGGTAAAAATCACTCCATGTCGGCGGAATGGGGCGAATTCCCTGTGGAAATCTCGTTGTAGCGCCGATTTCAGCTTCACCTGAAAAACTGATTCTACTTTCGGCAAACACTCCCCCCGCAGCAAATGCGAAGACCAAGAATACCATGATGCATTGTTTCATAAGAAATCCTCCTGAAATGTACGTAAAGTTCAATTCATTATAAATTACATACATTCAGCAGGGGAGAGAATAAAATTGCTGTCTTATAGCATTGTATTGTCACCAGGGATATATTCTTTTCGGTATTTACTCGGCGACATGCCGGTTTCATTTTTAAATACCCTGACAAAATAATTAACATCATCATAGCCAACCTGAAAGGCAATTTGCTTTATGCTGTCGTTCGTGGAAAGCAGGAGCTTGACAGATTCCACTATTCTCAGGGATTGCAGGTATTTGGAGAAACTGCGTCCGGTTAATTTTTTAAACAGATGGCAGAAATGATATACGCTCATATTCATTTTATCCGCCATTTCCTTGGTGGAAAATTTAGCCTGGTATTGGTCATTGACCAGTTCCAGAACCGGATGCAGCCTCTTACAGATAAGAAAATTGTTTAATTCGCTTTCAAGCTGCGAATGCATATCTTCCCTTCTCAGCAGCCATACAAATATTTTAAGCAAATCCGCACGGATGGAAAGTGTGTATCCCTGATCTTTTTTTTCGAATTCCGAAAATAAATTATTAATAACCGAATAAATTCCTGAACTATCTATTTCTTCGGCGCTGCAGTGGAATAACTGGGGAGCCTTGGAATTGAAAAAACATGAATAAATCCTGGAATATTCCGTAGAATCGAATATAGCATTGCGCAGAAAGTTAGATTCGATATGAATAATACCGTATTCTAAAATACCGTCCCCGTCATGATTGGTGGAATGCAGTTCACCGGGCATTACTACCAGGAGTTCTTTTTCGTTAATGGTCAGTTTTGTATTACGTAACGTGGTGCTTAGATAGCCTTTTTCGACAAAAAGCAGCTCCATAAAATCGTGCCAATGAGGGTGATAATACCGGGGGGTGCTGACAAACCGTGAAAAATTAAAATAATACGGTTCTTTGGTGAACATCAATTCTTTGTTTTTTTGATCCGGACCAGCCGAGTTCAAATCCATCATTAACGTTCCTTATGGTTCCAGTATATGAAAGTATGTGCCGTAAGTCAATCATATACCATGGGAATTAATTTTAATACCCTCGCCACGAATAAACCTTGATCGGCATGGGAACCTGGTATAGAATATTGAGCTATCAAAGAATTAAGGAGAAACATAATGAAAAAATCATGGCTGGGAATACTGATATTACTACTGGCATTCACAATGACAGTTATCGGATGTAATGAAGATGAAATTAATTTATTGGATTATTTTCATTACAACACTACCATTCCTCCTTCTGTAAGATTAGAAGCTGTTGGGATAAATTTGGAACAATACAACCTCATTACAGAAGCTCCGAACGGCGGTTACAGAGGCTGGTGGACAGATGAAACAGGCGACATAGAGATGATATGGACAGATCGGAGTCAGACAGACGCAGATGATGCTGAAGCTGTTTTGCATTCCATCGGCGGACTGGATTTTGATTTTGGATATGTATCCGAAAGAACCTCTGTTAACGGATATTATATACCTGCCAGAACTCTGGTAGTAGTGTTATTGGTATTATAAAAAGCCTGCTGATTTCCATGCCGTTTTAGTCTTCCAGCAGGAATATTCCATAGGCATCGCTGTCCTTGGTTGGATAAATGCCGCCAAAAATGCCCAGGGCCTTGGGATCGGTTTGCTCCACAGAATCCCGATCGTTAACGGCAAAAGCAAGGCCAATGGCGTGGCCGGCCTGCGGAGCCGTGTCAAGGCCAAGGCTATCCCACGAATAGGCAGCTTCGTAGACAAGGCCTGTAGGCGTGCGTACTACCATAAAGTTTATATCGGGGTATCCCAATTCTCCCAACGGAACTCTTTCTGAATCAAAGGAAATGGCCCTGAATGCCTGTATGCCGCCGGGGGTAAAGCCGATATTGGTTTCGGTATTTTTCGGAGATTCGCCGGGACCAGCAACATTTACCGCCCACTGAATACAGTCATTGCGCCAGAGCAGATCACCGGAATCGTCAGCACTGATGATATCATCGGTAACTTCGATGGCAAGGTAAAGATAGGTATCATCCCATTGCATGCGGATGACGGCTGAAAGGTCATCAGGCCCGGTATACAACCGCGGGTTGCGGATAACATACGACAACCCGCTCACCGTGGATGAGGGAACATTGTCCCATTCAGACAGATCGCCGTCAATAACGACCGGGATTTTTGGCCGTGACAATACGGCAAAACTTACCGTTTCTGCTTGAACGCTGCCCCGTGCACCAAAACTGTTGACTTCTATGGTTGCAAGATAGGGTGAATAAGGGTCGATGAGTACATTATCAAAGACAAGCCGAATTTCCTGCGAAGTAAAGGGATCACATTCCCAGGTTTGGACAATCATACCGCCTTCCACATCCACCAGTTGTACCTTGCCGTCCGGCAGATCTATCATCGGTAAATCGGGCCGAGGCTCTCCCCGCAGCATTTTCTGCAGTACTGCGGTGATTTCGCCATTGTGTCTGACAGCGGCAGTATTGGACAGGGTAAGGGAAAGTACCTGTGCGCCGCTTCCGGCAACTGCGGTAATTGCTACCGGCGGGAAGATTCGCAGGACAGCGCCTTCATAACCAACCACCGAATCGTCCCGGACAAGCATGATGCGAACCGGGTACATGCCTGCACGTGCCTCTGGTGGAACAGGAACTGCTATGGTGTACTGTGTGCCGGATGCTTCCTGATGAATTGCCGCAGTACCCAAGCTTGGATCAGGTTCGATAACAAGCCGGTAATCCCCGCTGCGGTCAATAGTAACTGTCAACTGCGCCGAATCGCTGTCAATAACATCAATGATATGTTCAGGCAGCCGCAGCAGCCTGTTTACGGTATCTCCCCACAATAGCGGCGAAACACCGCGGATGTACACCGGTTCGGCAGAAAGTTCAAGTTCTGCAATACCGCCGGGTGTGGCAAGGATTGTCCTATTGCCCATCCAGTCGAATAGTTCAACTTCCTCCATACCGACAGGAAGGGTAATATTCTTCCTTCCCTCACCGTAATCCCAGAGAGCAAGAACAATATTGTCACCACGTATAAAAGTATAACCAAGGGATGTAGGGCCAAGGCCTCCTATGCGGCCAAGAGTCCGGTGTCCTTCGATAAGGAGGGACTGGGCGGCATAGGCAGGGACAATGGGGCGGGGATTAATTTTTTCCGGACCCCACGGAACGCCGTCCAGAGGTACATAGTAATACCCATAACCTTTCTGCCCGGCAAGCCAGTAGTCTACGATATAAAAAGCCATGTTAAACGCATACCCCTCGCCAAGTGTTATCAGATTTTGACGGATAAGCGAACGTGCCTGGATGAGATCCATTGCCGGATCTTCCTGGGTTGTCATGCCCTGTTCCGTACCTATCATCGGGATATCGCGGCCGGTATAGCGATGCAGCAGATCGCGGATAGATGCGAGGTTTTCGTGCATGCCCTCGATTTCAGGATGTGCCCCTGCCCAGTAAGGATGCACTGCATAAGCGTCAATATAGTTTCCAAGTCCAAGCTGCAGTAAATCTTCCAGACGCTGTACTTCGCCCTTGTCAATGCCGCGGCAGGGGCCTGCAACAAGACCTTCGGGATCGGTTTGACGAACCGCCCGATGCGCGATTTCATAAATCCGTACCAGATCCCGGTCGGTACCCCTAAAGCCCCAGGGCTGAATGGGTTCCCAGGTAATCTGATAATAACGCGGAGAAAAACCCGGCCATTTTTTCATGAAGGCCCGAACCGCCTGGCGTACAAAGGCATCCCATGCAATTTCACCTTCCGGGGTAAGCCTGCCGGTATTGTATGCAAATGTTTCCGGTACAACTGCCCACAGCGGCATCATTCCGAAAGTCGGCAGGGGATAGAGGGGCCAATCGCGCGGCGGCTCTACATGGTGGTAATCATCAGAACGGAAGGTGCCGGCCATATCAGGTTCCAGTTTTATCCAGTCAAATTCACCGTCAAGCACCCACGATGCGCCAAGCAGTTCCAAAACCTCATCGGCGCACGGACCAAACCCGCCCTGCATCCCGAACAATGTTTCGGCCGCCGGAAAAACCTGACGCCGAGCAGGATCGGGGACAACCGCAAAGGTAAGAAAACCTTCTTCGCGTGAACCGATACGGTTAAGCATTGCACCGTTATCCAAACGGGCCAATACCCGGTAAAAACCCAGTTTTTCACCGTTAACCGCAATATCACCGCTGTACCAGCTGCCGTCTGCATCTGCGGTAAACCTGATGGACATTGATTCTCTCGATCGGTCGAATTCATCCACGATATTCAGACGGAGGGTTTGCCTTTCGCCGGAACGAAGACCACTGATAGTAAAATTAACCGCCGGATGCTCACCCAAAATATAAGTGCTATGGACAGGCTTACTTGTATCACCGGTAAACAAAATTGCCGACGGATCCGTTGCCATGCAGGAAATCAAAGCAGCAGATACAGCAATTAATGATAATATCCTGTTACACGAAAGCATTATCAACCTCCGGAAAATATGAGTACATTGTACATGATTATATATTTGGGGATAGATTACAAAATTGCTTGTTTATAGCATATTTTTGCGGTAATTAATGGTTAACCATGATATTTTTCCAACAACCTTAAACCTTTGTCCCGGTCTTTTTTATCATATATCGAAGCAAAATTGGTAACACCTTTGAGTGAACCCCTGGCTGTAATTATTGCATCAAGCGGCTCATCGAGGTATCCTTCCACTCCTACCTGGAGTAGTTTACCTGATTCTAAAATCCTGTTATGGACATCAATCCAATAATTTACCGGCTGAATGCCGCTGCCGGGTATCCATTGAATCAACCTCAGTTGTTCCACACCCAGCAATGAATCCAGATGCCGCAGCTGGCCTGTTCCGTCCAGATGATAGCAGGGTCTTTGAACCATGCCGAAGTTATCAATCAGTTCCGGCAGAATTATTTCATTAAACATCGGCGGTCCTATCATATAAGCAAAGTCCGCCTGAAACATATTGGTAGATTCTGCGGAAAGTATACCGCTCCAGTTGGTATGCATAGCATTGCCGGAACACAGCGCCTGTATTTCGCTGAAGTATCTTTTCCACAGGGCGGATACTTCGTTAATAAGCCGTTTAACTTCTTCGGGATTATCATGTAAATCCATAAGCAGCTCATTCGTACCCCGCAGCGATGCGATTATATCAATAACACCTCCAAGATCGGGTAATCCCAGAGCAACATCATTACCAAAACGGCTGGTACATTCGATAATAATATCTTTGGTTCTGTTCAGCCAATAATTGTCCGGATCATATTCTGCATGCAGTTCCCCGATGGGGACTGCTTCATCTTTGGGAAAAAACCATATACCGGTTTCTGTTATTGTCAGTGTTGCTCCCAGATATGCCGCTGTAATACCGGCGCCGGTAAAATCCATATTGACCATGGGGAAAGCATCTCCCAGGAATTCCAGGCAGGACATGGCATATTCAATACAGTCAACAACTTCCACCACAGATACATTTCTGTCGGCAAATAACTGCTGACTGCACCCGTGTATCCATACATTATCCGGATAGCAGGCAGGTTTGGGCCTGTCCGGCTCATAGCCGCCGATAATGACCGGCAGAATCGCCCGGTTAAGTTCTCCGTTCCAGAATTGCTCGTAGGTTTTTACGGTCTGTGCCATGCCGTTTTCAAATTTGTAAGCCATGTCACTGTACATAACCCATCTTTGATAGTTTGTCAATCTCATTACAACAGTATCGTTTAACTGTTTCTATTAATTCAGTTGATGAAAGTTCAGGATGGCGGTGTTTGATGGCTGCAGCCTGGGGCAGCAGGGTTGTTATAATATGTCTTTGGGTTTCGGTAAGTTTGTGTGCGGATGGCTTCTCCGGCAGAGCGCTGATATCCCGGCTGTACTGTTCAAGGAAATCCGCAGCTGTCATTTTAACCTTGCCTGGGGCAAAAAGGCTGATGATATTGGAATTTTTACCGGACACCTTACCGTTTTTTTGTCCAGGGATTATAATCGGGCTGCCAAGGCCCTGCTCTACCCTTACTTCTGCCTGCATGGCGGAAGCTTTCTCCACAAAACCTTCGCGGTAAAACCGTAATGTTGCTGTCTGGTAACTCTCAACAAAAGGGCTGCGATAGAGAAAAGAAGACCGCTGCGCTTCCAGGGGAACCCTGCGTTCCTGCCGGTGTTCAAAATATGGGTATACATAGGTACCACGGGCATATATCCTGCCCAAAGGATAGGAAAAATCTGCGCCATAGACAGTAATCCGCGCTGCACCAAGGCTTTCTGCCAGAGACAGGCAGGCATAGGTTACATTGCCGCCCGAAGTGTCCACCGGAGGAAGAGGCCTCCATACCCGGGAAATATAGGCTGCCAACGGGTGCCCGCCGGAAAAGAAAAAAGGGAAATCTGAAAAATGCGACAACATGTGCGGGCTGGCAATATCAAGAAAGAGAGGAATATCCCTGCATGCCTCCCCGATAAAATGGTAATAACTGATATGCTGGCAGTCGATTGATACAATTGCATGGGGTGTAATTCCATGGTACAGCAGAGCGCCAAGGGCGGTATCAGCACTGATAATAAAGGATCCGGGTTTTGATGCCTGTTCCTGTATTTGCGGTATCTGCACATCCAGCGAAGGGCCGGCCGCGCAAATGACCGCTTCCTTAATGGGCGCCGCGCTGCGGTTTTGAATCTGCGCAGCGTTAAGGTTACGGATAATATTGGCAAACCAGCGCATACCAAAGTGAGCCTGGACAGAATAATCTGAGGATATTGCATCAATTGTTTCCTGGATAATGTCCCTTGCCATACCAAAATTATCCCTGTCCATATCCGCTCTGATACGAAGCGGCATAAGGCGAATCCCTCCGTTGAGGGCGGGGCGGTACAGCTCAAACAACGTTTTTTTTATTACTTCGGGGGATGGATCAACCACGAGGGTAAAACGGGGATCTCCAAGCATGGGGATATACCCGCGGGAGGAAAGCAATTCCGCCATCCCGTTAATGTCATAATCAATAACCAGCACCCCGGACACATGGGGACAGTTTAACGCTGCTTCCTGGGCCAGACCCGCCCCCAGGCCAAGAAAAATAATAAAAACTTCTTCTGCCTCGTTTATCAGAACCGAGACCAGACGATCAGCTTCTTTCTTCGGGTCTACCATTGAATGCAGGGGACGGGCTGTACCGGTATGGTCTATCAGGGCAGGCACCGTTTCCCCGGAAACTGATTGGAGAAACTTATACTTCTGCAGAGTGGTTTGTGCACCGGAGAGCCGGGAACACAGTGAGGGGTTCCTTGTGGAGAGGGCAAGCAAATTACGATCAAAAAAGTACGATCTATCCATATGTTATGCCGCACTCCTCCCTGCATTGATTCTAGTAGTTTGCAGATGGTTTGTATAGATTAACAGGGGGCAGGGGGCAGGGAGCAGGGAAGAAAAGAGTCCACAGATTACGCAGATTTCCGCAGATTAACGAAGAGGTTCTCACAAATCCAGCACAAAAAGCTTTTGTGCTGGAAAAGGACACAAAAGGACACGGAGGGAAGAATGGGGTCCACGGATTTCCGCAGATTAACACAGATTATTTGAGCGTGGTATCTGAAATTCTTTTAATCAGTGAAAATCTGTGGACTCTTAACAGTGTATAGGTTTGGGTTTATTCGGCCATTGAGTAAGAAAAAAATACATTGCTATTGCTTCTTGTGCTGTTTATGGTAAGTAAGGCAGTGTTGGGAACATTGAATGTTTCGAAAAAAGCAAATGACCATGGTAACAGCGTCGTTGGAGTAAATGCGGATGATGAGGCAGGAAAGCCAATAGTGATTGTGCCGGTACCCGAATCAAAACTTCCCATGTTGACAAAGAAATCAACCGCCTCATTGGTCAGCGGGTCTGTTGTATACACATGGCTGCTATTTGACATACTGGAGCGGTGTATCTCATCGAGCATTTGGGTAAACAATACATGAGTTGGCTGGCCGAATGCCCTCCCAATGCTTTCCCAGCCTGTTTCTGCCGATACCGCCATGCGTCTTAAAAATGCTATGCCTCCAAGGTCTATCAGGTCTACTGGGTTTGCATGATCCCAGGTCATGCCGCCTGCCTGCCAGAACAGCCATGACAGGAAAAGGGTAATCGCACCCCTCATACCTGTACTGTCCTGCTGACCCACATGGTTTGCCCGGCAAAAAGAATACATGGATGTATTATTCAGGAAATGCTGTAAAAACCGGATATTGCCGCCGCTGATACCTAAACCGCAGAGGTTTTCGGTTAAATGACTCCATCCTTCTTCCAAAAACAGCTCTTCCCTGGCGGCATTTACAACACCTCCCTGTATTTTGTTCCATGTTTTTAAGGTAAACGTTGCTGCATGGGCAATTTCATGCGCGGCAGTTGCGATCACATTTTCCACAGAATAGGAGGATGAAGGATCAGGATCAGGCATGGCAATATAGATAATATCCATTTCGTTGCTTGAGGGGTTATAGGTTTCCAGTAATGGATCATCTATTCGGATAAAGAAATCGGCAGGGTTAAAATAACCCAGGGCTGCTTGTTCATCATTGAGTGTATGGGTAAACAGCAGGGCTATACGGCCGTCGCCGTCAATATCGGCAGGCTTGCCCCATAGTGCCTGGACTCTGGGAATAATGAATGTTTCTATGGCCTGAATGCTCCTGTGTAACGCATCATACGGTAGTGGGTAGTCAACCGATACCCAAACAGATACTGTATCTGTTTGATGGAGCAGTTCAGCTTCAAGGTGATGGAGGGGTCCAAGCTGGTTTCTGGTATTTATCACCTTAAATGTTCGTTGTAAGGTAAGGTTATAAGCTCGGATAGGAGCCTTTTCCACAGCGATGCCCGATGCAGGCATGGGCAGACGGATATCTCGGACAGGGATTTCCGGTAAATCTGAGGATAATGCCCTGTAATGCATTATACTGTCCGGTTTGGTATGCTGGACAGGTTGGATATAAAATGCATTAA
>Ga0099364_10014168_pt1 | contig 10636 bp, 9 predicted proteins | sample TergutTh196P3_FD_73070 | JGI IMG/M metagenome (GOLD analysis project Ga0099364, IMG submission 73070) | Microcerotermes parvus P3 segment gut microbial communities from Pointe-Noire, Republic of the Congo - Th196 P3 | ecosystem: Host-associated > Arthropoda: Insects > Digestive system > Gut ...
GAATATCATTCTTTCACGAATTGATGATGTTCCCGTCTCCAACTTGAACGAGGAGGCGCTCCGTACACAGTTGAAGGGTGAGGTTTATTTTTTACGCGCTTTGTCATACACTTATCTCTTAATGTGTTATGGAGGAGTAATCCTTACAGACAGGCCTTACATGATGACCGATGATTTTTCGACTGTCAGACGATCTTCAATTGCAGATACAAAAGAATTTATTTTGAATGATGTGGACCGGGCAATTGAATTATTACCGGCAACCGTTGAACAGGGTCGCGCCTCACGCGGTGCGGTAGCGGCAGTGAAATCAAGGATGTTACTGTTCTGCGCCAGTAAACTGACCAATGGCGGATGGCCGGAAGAGGCTGCTAATCCGTTAGTATCATTTCCTGCCGGCAGTCAGACCGCGCTCCTTCAGGAGGCACGCGCCGCAGCTAAGGACATCATGGACGGCAAATACGGCGCTTACGCATTGGTTGGTGAAACCTCCGAACCTGTTTTGCCGCTTTCCGAAGAGGCGATACAGAAGTATGCCGATGATTATTTCGGTATTTTCCATCAGGAAACGGGGTCTTTATGGAACAGCGAAACCATCTGGGGAACACAGTTTGTGGAAAAAGACGGTAGAACCTATACGCCGAGTATCTGGTGCAGTCCCAGAGGCTATGACGGGGCTTCCAATAACGCTCCAACCGAAGAGGTCGTCAGAAGGTTCGAGATGGCTGACGGCAGTAAGTTTGTATGGGATGCCGACAATCCCAACGATCAGTTTACAGCGCGTAGAGCAACGGCTGCCGAACTGGCTGCCAACCCGTATCTGAATCCCTACTATGGACGTGAAGCGCGTTTCTACGCATCTGTTCTGTACCATGGGGCGCCCTGGATTGACCGTCCCAACCCTGTTATTCTGAGTGACCCGTACAACCGTATGCAGCTGGGATACAGATACAGGAGAGACAGAACCACAGGCAATTATCCGGAAACGCCATCCTACAGCGGGGTAGACACCCGTCAAAGCACATTGGGATTTAACACCTCCGGCAACGCCTCAAAAACAGGTTATAATTTACGAAAGTTTCTAGACCCAAGCATACCGGCTAATATTGTCAATTCGGTGAGCAGCAGCAAGATTTCATGGGTTGAATTTCGATATGCAGAAATATTGCTGAATTATGCCGAAGCCTGTATCGAACTTGGTGACACAGAGCTGCAATCCGGCCTCGACGCCATGAATTTGGTGAGGCGTCGTGCAGGTCTTCCAAGTCGTGTGACTGCCGATCAGAACGAAGCGCGGGCTTTTGTACGGCACGAACGCGAGATTGAATTTTTTGGTGAAGGACACCGTTTCTTCGATATACGCAGATGGATGATCTGCGACCAGGTGATCGTTAATGTTTACAACATGAGAATCAATGAATATGTAGACAGTGATGACGATGATATCGTATTAGAGACAACGTGGCAACTGCTCAGCGCCGCCCGCGAAGACCCGAGACAATGGGCAGGTAATGCTTTTTACTGGTTTCCTGTTACAAGGGCGGAAATAAATAAGGTGCCCGGATTACAGCAAAATCCGGGATATAATTAAATATTTGTTATCTTTGAAGTCGGAAATCGATTTTTCAGGTATCAAATATTTATTATAATTCTGACAGCCAATGAGTACAAAAAAGAGTAATAAGGTTTCGATGCAGACCATTGCCGATGCAGTGGGCGTTGCGCGTTCGACTGTTTCATTTGTGCTGAACGGCAAGGAAAAGGAAGGGCGTATCAGCGATGAAATAGCGCAAAAGGTGCGAACGGCTGCACAAAGCATGAATTATCAGGTCAACGAAGTTGCCCGCAGTTTGCGCACCGGCATCACCAATACCGTTGCTTTGATCATTGATGATATATCCGACCTGTTTTTTGCGAAGCTGGCGCATCATCTGCAGAAATATGCCGAATCGAAAGGTTATGCGCTGATCATAGTCAGTACGGGCGACAATCCGGAAAGGCTGACGCACATCTTCAATATGCTGAGAAACAGGCAGGTCGACGGTATCATCATGGTGCCGATAGCCAACATCGAAGATGGAAAAATTGAACAGTGCAATCCGGATATTCCAATGGTATTTGTCGACCGATATTTTAAATCACTGAATACCGGCAGGGTACGAATCAATAATTATGAAGTGTCGAAGATGGCGGCGCAATTGCTGATCGGTAAGGGATGTAAACGCATCATCTTTATCACCTATCGCGAAAGCCTGATGCATCTTCAGGACCGCAGACAGGGATTTATTGACGCCTTGTCAATCCATCAACTGTACGATGAATCGCTGGTCTGTGAAGTCGATTATCCGACCCGGCAGGAAGAAATAGTTGATTTTCTTCAAAACAGTTTTTCGTCAGGCCATACGATCGACGGCGTTTTTGTTTCGACAGGCGGCCTGTCGGCGATAGCGATCCGTTGCATGGTATCCATGGGCGTCAGGCTGCAGACCGATGTTGAAGTGATCGCCTTCGGGAGGGTTGATGTAGCGGTCGGCGTTTCCATACCTTATGTAAGACAGCCGCTGGAAAAAATGTGCAAACATTCGTTCGACATCTTAATGAACAGAATAAAATCGCCTGATAACAAGACTGTTGACTGTGTAGTCCCGGCCTCGATTGTTACCGATACTTTATTGGAGTACTGATTTCTATAAAAAAATAATAAAAAATGCAATGTTATGAGTAATCAAAATTTATCAAGACGTAATTTCATCGGTCTTGCCGGACTTGCCGGCGCAGGCCTTGTTCTTTCGGACAACCCGCTGACGGCGGCGACAGCCGGGCCGTTCCGTCCGGAAGCCTTTGCCGCCGGGACCTACAAAGTGGGGCTTATCGGATGCGGTAATCGCAGCAAAGCCATTATTGATGCATTAAACAGGGTGCCCGAACTCGAGATGACCGCCTTTTGCGACATCGTACCACACAAAATGGGGCAACGGGCGCAACTGATCAAAACCGGGGTCAAGCCCAAATTTGTCAACAGTTTAGACGAACTGTTGAAGATGAACGAGCTGGATTGTATTGCCGTCATCACACCAAACGACACGCACAGGGACATTGTGATCGCTTCGCTCGAAGCCGGCAAGCATGTATGGTGCGAGAAACCGCTGGCTATGACGGTGGCCGAATGTAATGACATCATCGGTGCGGCGGAGCGTACCGGGAAGAAACTGCAGATCGGACACCAGCGTCGCCATTCGGGTGCCTACAGGGCTTTGATCAACACGCTCCGTAACAAGCCGTTAGGCAACGTACTTCAGTCAAGCCTTTTCGATTACCGCGGCGACTGGAGGGTGCCCGATGCCGATGAATATCCGGCGGGAACGGCCTACTGGCGGTTAGATCAGAAGCGGAGCGGCGGCGTGGTTTACGAAATGGGCGCTCATATTATCGACGTGAACAACTGGGTGTTCGACAGCGAACCTGTTTCCGTTTGCAGCCTTCAGGGGGTGAACAACTTCACGCTTCGCAAGCGCGATTCGAGCGACTATGCAGGCGTTCTGGTACAGTATGCCAACGGCTCCATGATGAATTACGGCGGCAATGTTTACAGTTACGGCGCGAAAGCCTACGATACATTCTTCTGCGTCAACGGCACCGTGCAGATGGGCGACGGCAACCTCTACATCAGGTATGGCTCCGCTCCGGGATTCCCCAGGCCTGCTAACCTTCCTCAACCGGAAGAGATATCCCTGCGTGATGAAAATCGCGAAGGCGACGGTGTGGTGGAACAGTTACGATACTTTATCAAAGTGATGGATGGCATCGAAAAACCGTATCCCGACGCATATACTGCGCGTCAATGTGTTCAGGTCATGCAGGGTTCATTGGTTTCGGCTGTGGCGAGAAGGGTTATCGATGTCAGGGAGTTAGGTTAATTTTAAACATACAGGCCATGACAAAACTTCGATATACACGCAGAGAATTATTGAAACGCATCGCCCTGCTCCCGGCTGTTCTGGCCATGCCGGTCGAGCTTTGGGGAAACCCTTCGCCGGCAGTTAAAAAGGGCTGGGTCAGCCTGTTCGACAGTAAGAGTCTTGCAGGGTGGCACACCAACCGCGAGAAAATCGGGCATGGTACGGGAGGCAGCTGGCAGGTTGACCGAGGCGTGATGACCTGCCAGCAGGACCCTCCCGGTTCGGGTAACGGCGGTATGCTGATGACCGACAAAAAATACGGCGATTTTGAACTCGAACTCGACGTGTGGCCCGACTGGGGTGTCGACAGCGGCGTATTCATACGTACCACCGAACAGGGCGAGTGTTTTCAGATATACCTCGATTATCACGATAACGGGCTGATCGCATTTATCTCGACCGAAGGACCTGACCGGATGTACATAAGGCCGTTTTGCATCGACGGCGTGCTTGACGACAGGGGAAACCTGAAGGAGTTTATTACCAAACCCGACAGTCGCGATGTGGCCTGGAAACCGGATTATCTGCTGTATCACTGTACGCCCGAAGCGTGGAAAAAAGCATGGAAGATCGGCAAATGGAATACGTTGCGTATTCGCTGTACAGGAAAATATCCCCGCATCACAACGTGGATTAACAATGTCAGGATCATGGAATTTGACGGCGAAACCTGTCCGAGTCCGTTGTACAGGAAAGAACAGTTAGCCGTCGAGCTGGGACGCGAGGGAGCTATCGCCCTGCAGGTGCATGGTGGAAAAGGCTCCTGGAAAGAGGGCGCTGTATGCCGTTGGAAGAACATCAGAATCAAGGAGTTATAAACAATGAAGATTCCGCTGAAAGAAAAATTTGCCTACGGGTTGGGCGACACAGGCAACAATTTCCTGTTCGACCTGGGACAAATCTATCTGCTGAAATTCTACACCGATTCACTGGGAATACCGCCTGCTGCGGCGGCAACGCTCTTTTTAGTGACCAAGCTGCTGGACGGGTTTACCGATGTTGCCGTCGGCACCTGGGTGGATAGCCGGAAAAAATGGGGAAAGCTGGGGAAATTCCGTTCGTTCATGTTCTATGCCGTCCCGCCATTGGCCTTGTGTACGGCGATCAGCTTTTACAATCCCGATTTTGAGGTTACGGGGAAAATCATCTGGGCATACTGTACATACGCTGCGTTTGGGCTTGCCTATACGATGTTCAACGTACCTTACGGCTCGATGCTCCCCGTGATGACCAAAGACCCTTTGGAGCGGGCAAGCATGGCTTCCTTCCGCGAGTTCGGGGCGAAAATCGGCTTGGGCATTACCTTAGTGGCTTTTATTCCGTTGGTAACCCTTTCGTCGGGTATCTTTGGCGAGAAATACGGTTTCTTTGCTGCCACCGCCATATTTGCCATCGCCGGATGTGCGATGCAAATGATCTGTACGCTCAACATCCGCGAACGGTATGTGGAACGGAAACCAAAAGAAGAGAAAACCTCGATCATCAAAAGTTACAGGGCGATTCTTAAAAATTCACCCCTGTTGATACTCAGCCTGATCAATCTTTTTACCTTTTCGGCGTTCAATGTAAAACTTGCCGTGCTGGCCTATTACTGCCAGTATGTGCTGCACGATATTTCATTTGTGCCGTACGCAGGGATTTTTCAGGTTGTCTGTATCTTTCTGGGTATATTTTGTGTCCGTCCGCTGGTGCGGCGTTTTGGTAAAAAAGCCACCTACGCCACAGGGGCTGCCATCTGGGGTATCGCCGAATTGCTGGCGATGGCGTTCGTCAACGACCTTCCTTCATTCATCTTTTTTTCGGGGTGCGCCTTTTTTGGCTCTGCCTTTACCAACACCTTGAACTGGGCGTTGATCTCGGATGCGGTCGAATATGGTGAATGGAAAACCGGTACCCGCTCGGAGGGTGTGGTTTATTCCTTTTTCCTCTTTTTCAGGAAGTTTTCGCAAGCCGTGGCCGGTTTTGTGCCGGGCATCGTCCTTGCCTGGGTGGGCTACAGAGCCAATGAGGTTCAGACCCAAACAGCCATCGAAGGCATCAGGGGGCTGATGTTCCTCTATCCCGGCGTGATGGCTGTTTTTACATTTCTGCTGATGACCTTCTGCTACAAACTCACCGATAAGAAGTTTAAGGAAATCGTAAAAATGATTAATGGTTAATGATTAATGATTAATGAATTATGAAAGTTCTGTTTTTACCTCTTGCCCGTATTACTTTTTCGATGCCCGACGCCATCGACAATTTCGAGACATCCTGCCGGATGCTGGAAGGTCTTTTTGACAATCTGCAGCGACCGCCTGAGCTGCTCACCTCGCCCGAAATGCTTTCGGATTACCTTTCGACGGTCAGCCGGCCCGACCTGGTGATTTACCAGTGCACCACGTTTATCGGCAGTGATTTTGTGACCGAAATCACGCGCCGTTTCGATTGTCCGGTTGTTGTGTGGTCACTGCGCGAGCCTTCGATTGATGGCGGTCGTCTGAAACTCAATTCGCTTACCGGCGCTTTTTCGGCGGGCAATAACCTGTACATGCAGGGTTGCAGCTACCGGTTTGTTTTCGGCAGCCCTGAAGAACCGGCTGTGAGGCAGTCGTTCGGACAGATGTCGGCAGCGCTCGACGTCGTCTGTAAATTACGCGAATTAGTCGTGGGTGTAGTTGGCGCTCAGCCTGCCGGATTTGAATTTGGCAACCTCGATGATGCCATGCTGGCTGAAAAACTTGGTGTGAAGGTACGGCGGATAGAAGCCGCAAGCCTGATGAAAACGGCGCTGGCATACCCCTCCGGAGCATTCGATGATGCGCTGGTTGAATTGAAGGAGCGCACCAAAGGGTGGGAAGCGATTCCCGCCGGCCATATTGAAAAACATGCACGCCTGCGAACCGCATATAAGGAGTTTGTGGATAAAAATGGCATAAAGGCTCTGGCGTCGCGGTGCTGGCCCGACTTTTTTACGGAATATGGCGTCCCGGTATGTGCGACGCTGTCGTTCCTGAATGACTGCGGTGTGGCCGCCTCGTGCGAAACCGACATGGGGGGAGCCATCAGTATGTTTATCGGTTCGGCGTTGACCGGCAGCGCCGCTTTCTTCGGCGACCCGGTAGCCATTGACGAAAGTTGCGGCGGTATAGTTTTCTGGCACTGCGGGGCGGGAGCGCCGTCGCTGGCAAGAGGAAGTGAAGGCGCCCGTCTTGGTGTACATCCCAACCGTAAAATAGGACCTACCATGGAGTTTGGCCTGAAAAAAGGAACGGCTACCATCCTCCGCGTCGGCAAAAGTCGCGAAGGACTGCGCCTGATGGCTCTGAAAGGCGAAGTATTGGACGAACCGCAAAAGTTTTCAGGTGCCTCGCTGGCGTTCCGTCCTGCTACGGGGACACCGCCGGAAAAGGTGGCCGCCCTGATCGCCGACGGATGGGAACCGCATTTCGTAGTCGCTTATGGCGAAGTAGTCGATGAATTGCGGCTGATAAGCGGATTTTTAGATATACCGTTCAAAGAATATTGAGTATGAATGTAAAGGAATTAAATCAACTGAATCCCCGCCTGCATATCAGGGAAGTCACTGAACAGTCGTTCAGCAGGTACGGGACGATCGTATCCGGCTATGATTTTACGGAACTGATCGATTTTATGGAACGCGAAACGTCCGTCCCCGAAGAAGGCAATATTTACAGAGCTTCGGTTCCGGAAATGGAACAGTTGGCGGTTTATGAACATCTCGCCAAAGGTTTTTACGGTGAAATGCCTGTTCAGATTGGATATTGCAACGGTCGCAATTCAACCCTGAACGGACTGGAATATCATATCGGCAGCGAAATCAATATTGCAGCTACCGACTTCGTGCTGTTGCTGGGCTTGTTGCAGGATGTGGCCGGCGACAGCTATCCGTCGGAAAAAGTGGAGGCTTTCTTCGTACATGCCGGCATTGCGTTACAGCTGTACGAAACAACCTTGCATTTTGCCCCGTGTAAGACAGCTATGGACGGTTTCAAATGTATTGTAGTGTTGCCGCACGGAACCAACGAACCGCTCGAAAACGACAAAGCCCGCTACGGCGACAAACTGCTTTTCGCCCGTAATAAATGGCTATTGGCGCATCCCGACAGAAAACCGCTGATGGAGAAAGGCGCATGGCCGGGAATCGTCGGCGAAAACGTGGAAATAATGATTAATGATTAATGATTAATGTTCGTAATTCGTAATTCGTAATTGAATATAGTAATTCGTAATTCGTAATTGAATATAGTATGGAAGTACAGGAATTGAAGCAGTTAGCGTTGAAAGCTAACGAGATACGAAGGATGACGATCGATGCGATCGGGTATTTGGGCACGGGTCATATTGGCGGCGCCTTGTCGGTGGTGGAAATATTAACACTGCTTTATTACAGGCACATGGACGTGTCGCCGGACGATCCCAAAAAGAAGCTGCGCGATAAGCTGGTATTGTCCAAGGGACATGCAGGCCCTACTTTGTACAGCGTGCTGGCCGATAAGGGATTTTTCCCGAAAGAATGGCTGCATACACTCAACAAAGGAGGCACCAGCCTGCCCAGCCACTGCGATATGAACCGAACGCCGGGTATCGATATGTCGACCGGTTCGTTGGGACAGGGTATTTCGGCAGCCATTGGCATTGCTTTGGCCAACCGGTTGGACGGAATCGACAAAAAAGTGTATCTGATCATCGGCGACGGCGAATCGAACGAGGGACAGATATGGGAAGGCGCAATGGCGGCGGCCCATTACAGGCTGAACAGGCTGATAGCATTTACCGACAACAACAAGATGCAAATCGACGGATATGTGCACGAAACGATGAATATCGAGGATTTGGGCGCCAAGTGGACTGCATTCGGATGGTTTGTACAACGGGTGAACGGACATGATTTCCTTGATATGGATTTGGCCATCGAACGGGCGAAAAAAGAACTTTACCGACCATCGATGATTATCTTAGATACAATAAAAGGTAAAGGCGCTTTCTTTGCCGAACGCAGATTAGACAACCACAACATGAACATTGATTACGAAACAGCAAAAGAAGCCTGCCGACAATTGAAATTGAAAGTTGAACATTAATCATTAATCATTTATTATTTATTATTATTCATTTTTTTATTATGAAACAGTTGGAAATGCGGGCGGTATATGCCCAAACATTGATTGAACTTGCAGAAAAGGATGAACGGATTGTCTTGCTTGAAGCCGATTTGATGAAGGCATCGGGAACGACTGTTTTCAGAAACAGATTTCCGGAACGGACTTTCAATGTGGGTGTGGCCGAAGCCAATATGGTTGGAATAGCCGCCGGCCTTTCGGCGGGTGGGAAAATACCGTTTGCCGATACCTTCGGCTGTTTTGCTGCAAGACGCACGTATGACCAGTTTTTCATTTCAGCCAATTATGCACGGTTGAACGTGAAGCTTGTCGGAACCGATCCGGGTATTTCGGCTGCCTATAACGGTGGTACACACATGCCGTTCGAAGACCTCGGCATTATGCGTAATATCCCGAAATTGAAGGTCTTCGAGCCGTGCGATCCCGTGTCGCTGAAAAAATTAGTGCAACAGGCGGCATACTGTCAGGGCAGTACTTACATGCGGCTGTACAGGAAGCCTTTGGAGCCAATCTATTCCGAAGACGAGGCCTTCGAAATCGGTAAGGGAAAAGCGCTGAAAGACGGAAGCCATGTTGCAATCATCGCCATAGGCGCCCTCATGGTACAGGAAGCGATGCGGGCTGCCGGATTATTGGAGAACGAAGGCATTTCGGCTGCCGTCATCGATATGCACACAGTGAAACCCGTCGACGAAGCGTTGATCGTCCGGTTTGCAGAAAAAACAGGGCTTATTATCACTTTCGAAAATCATCAGATAATCAACGGATTGGGGTCGGCAGTAGCGGAGACGCTTGCCGAAAACTGTCCCGGATGCAGGCTGAAACGAATCGGCGTGGAAGATGAATTTGGCGAAGTGGGAACACAGGAATACTTACAGGAAAGATTCAAACTGACGGCAGAAAATATCGTGAATAATGTAAAAAAAATATTACATAAATGAAAAGAATAATTATAGGAAGCACCCGCGCAGGGTTGACATTAAAAAAAGACCTGATTGCACACCTGGAAAGCAAGGGCTTTCAGGTGGACGATGTCGGGATGAAGGCCGACGGTGAATTTGTACCCTATCACAGGGCGGCGGCTGCGGTAGCCCGCGGCGTATCGGAAAAGAAATACGACAGGGGGGTCGCCATCTGCGGAACAGGCGCAGGTAGCGTGATTGTGGCGGCCAAATTTAAGGGCGTCTATCCGGTGCACGTTACCAACACCTACATGGCGCAACAGGCCAAAGCCGTCAATAATTGCAACGTGCTGGTTTTGGGCGAATGGCTGACACCCGCCAAACATGCCTGCCTGATGCTCGACGCATGGCTCGCGGCCGAATTTACCGAAGGCGTGACCGACGATTGGAAGGTATTCCTTTCTAACTGCGTGAAGGAGATAGGGGAGATGGAAAATGAACTTTTTAAGTAGTTTTCAGTTTTCAGTTTTCAGTTTTCAGTTTTTGTTCGGCATAGCGTCTTCGCTATGCCTTTGTTCGGCATAGCGTCCTCGCTATACTTAGTTCTTTGTTCTCTTTGTTCGGCATAGCGTCCTCGCTATGCCGTAGATAA
>Ga0099364_10014169_pt1 | contig 10636 bp, 10 predicted proteins | sample TergutTh196P3_FD_73070 | JGI IMG/M metagenome (GOLD analysis project Ga0099364, IMG submission 73070) | Microcerotermes parvus P3 segment gut microbial communities from Pointe-Noire, Republic of the Congo - Th196 P3 | ecosystem: Host-associated > Arthropoda: Insects > Digestive system > Gut ...
GCATAAGGGGAGTGGACGAAGCGGGCGGTCTCACCGAAGATGAAAAAACAGCTACCACAAGGCACGGCGAGGACGTGTATACTTACTTTGACAAGTCGGAGCCACCCAGTAACCAGAAGGCACAAGTGTTTGTGGACTGGAATGAAGATGTTTGGGAATTTTCAACGGAGTACCCGAGCTTGACGCAGAACGCCCTCCTGCCTATTCTGATAAACCTGATAGAAGTGGGACCCCATGAGCAAAATCCGAAGCTGCCCGGGCATCCCTCTCCGGGTCAGCCCGGCGATGACGACGGCGGCTGCGGCTGCGACGCCGGCGGCTTCGCGGTTCCGGGCCTGCTCATGCTCGCGTTCATGGCGGGAATAAAACGCCTCCGCCGGCGCTTGCAGGGATAGAAATTCAGGCTATATAGTACTAGCAGGGCAGCCTTAAAGTTAGTGGAGGCTGCCCTTATCTCGTCCGGAACGTTTCGCACTGTCAGAACCGCCAAAGCCATCCCTACTTTATTGCATTCAATCCTGCCGCCCCTGCGGAAACAGAATTTCCTCCCTCTTTTTCTTCGGCAAGGACTCAAGTATAAGGCTGTGCGACGCGTCGATCATGCCGCGCATCACATCGTCGGGGACGGAGCCTTCGAGATAGACGGAGTTCCAGTGTTCCTTGTTCATGTAGTAGCCGGGTATGATGTCCCCGTATCTTTCGCGCAACGCGGCGCCGTCGTCGGGGTTCAGCTTCAGCGTTATGATCGGTTTGCCCGTCTTGTCGCCTCCGGCCATCGCGAACATTTTCCCACAGAGCATGTATCTCGTCGCGTTCCATTCCTCTTTGAAATCCTTCTCCGTGCCGGGTTTCGACAGGCAGTATTGATCGAGCCAGGGGTAGTTAAACATCGAATTCTCCTTTGTCAACAAATAATCTCTTACGTCGCGCGAAGAAGCGAGGACGGCGCGCTTTTCGTCAGGCATTTACAACAATCCCTTCGTCAGTGACATTTTTAAAAAAAGGAATCGTGTCTTTCCAATACTCAAATGTCTCCTTATCCTGTAAAACGAATGAGTGGAACGCGCCGTACTCCAGGTCAAGTTTCGTGCCGAAACGGGCAAATTCGCAGTTATAAGCCGCAAGCATGTACGCGTCCAAATCGACGATGATCATGACGTCAAAGTCGGACTCGGAGTCGTTGTCCCCTCTTGCGTAAGAGCCGAACAAAATTACGGCTTCCAGCTTTTCTCCAAATAAATTTTCGGCAAATCGCCGAGTCCTTGTCAACGAATCGTTTTTCCAATGATCCTGATACATTATATACACCACACATTACGTGATTAAAAAACGGCATGGCTTTGCGCCATGCCGTGACGAGCGAGCTAAAAAATTTTACACAGCTCTTTTTACTCTTCCGGAACGAAGGCACTTCGTGCAGATTTTGAACCTCCTGGACTCTCCGCCCCCCACGTCGATCATCACTCTCCTCAGATTGATGAGCCAGCGGCGGCGCGTGTGACGGTTCGAGTGGCTGACGGCGTTTCCTGTCGCCGGTCCTCTGCCGCAGCAGTCGCAATGTTTGGACATCTCTTTTTAACCTCCCTTACAGCAAGCGATAACGCTGAATAATTTACTTTTACAGGCCCGGTCGCACGGGCGCAACTGTGTGATTATATCATTCAATTAAATTTTGTGAATACCGGCGAACGCAAATAAACGCAAGTAGGGTCGGGTTTCCATGCCCGACCGTTTTTGCTTTTTCGACTATGCTATACTTTTATTCAATTCTTTTCGCGTGAGGTGTTGCTTTGATGGGCTTTGCGGGGAATATGGAGAGGCTTCAGGGGATATTGGACGAATTTGAGGAACGCGACCCGGACATGGAAAGATCGCTCGAACTCTTTGAGGAAGGCGTGAAGCTGATAAAGGATTGCAGGGAGTTTCTCGAAAACGCCAAAAGGCGCGTCACGATACTTGCCGGAGACGGCGAGACCGAGGAATTGTTTCCGGATGAACGGGCCGGCTGAGACAAGCGCACGCTCGCCGGACGCGCTGTCGGTACTCGCGGAACGTTACGCGCGTAAAATCGAAACGGCATTGGAAAGCGTTATAGACCGCAACAGGGACCGCGTCCCCGCGCGGCTCGCGGAATCGATGGCATATTCGCTTTCGGCGGGGGGCAAGAGGCTGCGCCCGATGCTCTGCCTCGCGGCGGCGGAAAACGGCGGCGCCGGCGCGGATACGGCAATGCCGATGGCGCTCGCGCTCGAATTCATACATACCGCGTCGCTGATACACGACGACCTTCCCTGCATGGACAACGACGACCTTCGGCGGGGAAAGCCCACCAACCATAAGGCGTTCGGCGAGTGCATGGCCCTGATTGCGGGGGACGCCCTCATGATCTGGGCGTTCGGTTACGCGCTGTCCGGCCTGATCGGCAACGGCGTTCCCGAAGCCCGCGCCGCCCGCGCGGTAAGCGAGCTCGCGACGGCGGCGGGGCCCGAGGGGATGTGCGGCGGTCAGGTTCTGGATACCGATACGGAAAGCCGCAAGCCCGAACGCGATTTCGTGTACGAGATAGCCGAGAGGAAAACATCGGCGCTGATTCGCGCGTCCGTCGTGACGGGAGCGATAATAGCCGGATGCGGTGAGGCGGAGATTCGCGCATACGCGGACTACGGCAAGCACGTCGGGCTCGCGTTCCAGATAGTTGACGACATTCTCGACGCCACGGGAACCTCCGAACAGCTCGGCAAGACGCCGGGTAAGGACGCCGGCCAGAATAAACTTACATTCGTCTCCGCCTACGGGTTGGACGGCGCGAGGCGGCTCGCCGGGAAGGAGTCCGAGGCGGCGGCGGGCGCCCTGTCGCCCCTTGGCGGTAAGGCCGAATTGCTGATTCTGCTCGCCGTGCAGCTCGCGAATAGGAGCCGGTGATACGTGAAGGCAGAGGAAAACAGATCGCTGCTTGAGGCCATAGGCAACTACAAAAAGCTGCCGCTTCTCGATTCCGGTGAGATAAAACGGTTATGCCGCGAGATCAGAAGCCTGATAATCGACGTCACCCTGAAGAACGGCGGGCATCTCGGCGGTTCGCTCGGCGCCGTCGAACTGTGCGTGGCCCTGCTGCGGGTGTTCGATCCGGGGCGTGACAAGATCATCTTCGACGTTGGACACCAAACTTATGCCTACAAAATTCTAACGGACAGGCTCGGCCGCTTCCACACACTGCGCCGAAAGGGCGGGATATCCGGTTTCCCGAGGAGGAACGAAAGTCAATATGACTTCTTTGATGTGGGGCACAGCAGCACCTCCATTTCCGCCGCGCTCGGTTTTGCGAAGGCCCGCGACCTCCGCGGGCTGGGACACGAAGTAGTCGCGGTGATTGGCGACGGGTCGCTGCTTAACGGCCTGGCGCTTGAAGCGCTGAATAATATTACGGAGTGCGATACGAAACTTACCGTGATCCTGAACGACAACAAGATGTCGATAAGCCCGAGGGTGGGCGGCATGGCCGAACACCTCGCGAAACTGTCGGTCAGCGCCCCCTACAGGCGGTTGAAAAAATTCGTTAAAGACCAATGCCGGGCAATGGGCGACGGAAGCAAAATGGAGCGCCGCCTGGCGCGATGGAAGACCAAACTGAAATCCCTGCTGCTTCCGCAGAATATTTTCGAGGATATTGGGATAAGCTACTGGGGGCCGTTCGACGGACACAAAGTCCACGAGCTTGAGGAAATTTTCGAGATGTCGAAGCAGTACCCGAAGCCCCTCCTTATTCACGTGATCACTACGAAGGGCAAGGGCTGCGCCGAGGCGGAGACCAGTCCAACCAAATTCCACGGTGTCGGGGCCGGCACCGTGATAGGCGAAGCCATTCCAAAAGCCGGCGTTTCGGACTCGCGGGAAGAAGATTGGAGCGAGGCCGCGTCGGACTTCATATCCGCGCTCGCGTCCCGCGACGACAGGGTGGTCGCTCTCACAGCGGCGATGGAGGACGGGACAAGGCTCGGCGATTTCAAGAAAAAATTCCCAAAGAGATATTTCGACGTCGGTATTGCCGAGGGGCATATGCTGACCTACGCCGCCGGGCTTGCCGCCGGCGGCATGAGGCCGATCGTATGTATATATTCCACCTTCCTCCAGAGGGCAATGGATCAACTGATCCACGATATAGCCATGCAGAAGATGCCCGTCCTGATTGCGGTGGATCGCGCGGGATTGAACGGCGAGGACGGGGAGACGCATCAGGGGCTGCTCGACATGGCATGGGGGAGAAGCATACCCGGACTCGTGATTTGCGCTCCGAGGGACAGAACCGACCTCGAATTTATGGCGTCGCGCTGGCTCGCGGGCGACTTCCCGGTGATGGCGCGTTATCCTAAGGGCGCGTCGGTGAAGGCGCTTGCGAGAGAGACAGGAACCGCGCCGGCGCCCTGGCTCTCGTCGGAGATTCTGAGGCGCGGGTCCGGCGTTTGTCTGATAGGCGTCGGTTCGACCGTCGCTTCCGTGCTCGAAGCCGCAGAACGGTGCGCCGCTTCGGGGGTGGCGTCCCCGTCGGTCGCAGACCTGCGTTTCGTCTCGCCGCTCGATTGGGAGACGATCGACCCGTTGCTGTCGGGGCATTCGCTTGTCGTTATCGCGGAGGACGGTTACAGGACGGGGGGAGCCGGCGAGGCAATAGCGTCCCGCGCCGCCGAACGGGGCTGCTCCTGCTCCGTTCGCGTGATTGGCGTCGAAGCGCGATACATTCCTCACGCGTCGAGAGACGAGCAGATGGAAGATTCGGGGCTGACGGCGGCGGGTATATTCGCCGCGATAGAGGATTTTTATGGCGTCGCGGCCACTAGAGCGGTTGGATAAAATCCTGGTTTCCCGCGGATATGCCTCTTCCAGGGGGGAGGCTGCCGAGATGATTAAAAGCGGCAGGGTTTGCGTCAAGGGCCTTGTCCGTGAGAAGCCATCCTCGATGTTCGACCCCGAATCCAACGTCGGGGTGGAGGACGGTGAAAAGCGCTGGGTCGGCAGGGGAGCCCTTAAGTTGTTGAAGGCGCTGGACGAGTGGCATATCGAATTGTCGGGGCTCGATTGCGTCGATATAGGAGCTTCAACCGGCGGGTTCACGCAGGTATTGCTCGAACGCGGCGCGGCACGGGTCGCCGCGATAGATGTGGGATACGGGCAGTTGGCGTGGGAGTTGAGGAACGATCCCAGGGTGAAGGTTATGGACAGGGTGAACGCGAGATACGTCACGGTTCGCGACATTGGGTGGCAGTCGGCCATTGCCGTTGTGGACGCCTCTTTCATCTCGCTGCGGATTCTCCTGCCGCGTATCGGGGAATTGATCCGCGAGGACGGGGTGATCATCGCGCTCGTAAAGCCTCAGTTTGAAGTCGGGCGCGAGCGTGTCGGCAAGGGCGTGGTTCGGGATAAGGCGTTTCACGTTGACGTATTGGCTTCCATCGCTCATTTCGCGCGCGAGGATTGCGGGCTGGTTTTACGCGGGGCTACTTATTCGCCCATAAGGGGAGCGGAGGGCAACATCGAATTTATATTTTTATTGTCGAAAGAACCGGATAACCCGCCGGAGGACGCGACCGACTTCGAGGCCCTGACGGACGAGGCTCACGCGAGTCTGGAGTGAAAAAAATGAGGATAGGGCTTTTCTTTAACCGTGACTTAAAGGCTTGCGCGGAGGCGGCCGCTAAAATTAGGTCGGCTTTCGCGGGGGATGCGGGCGTTGAGTTTGTGGCCGGCGACGCCGATTCCATTGCCGGCGGATTAAACTTCGCCGTTTCCATAGGCGGGGACGGAACGTTTTTGCTGACCGCAAGGACGATAATGGGAAGCGGGGTTCCCCTCTACGGAATAAACATGGGCCGTCTCGGTTTTCTCGCCTCGGGCGACGGCGGTTCGGCGGCGGAAGACGTTCGGAGGATAACAGCGGGGGAGTACGGGATACATCCGATGATACCCTTAAGAGCGGAGATAGAGAGGGATTCCCGAAATCCGCAAAAAAGGACTACCTGGGCATTCAACGAGATTATGATAGTGAAGAACTGCGTCTCCCGTCCGATAGCCCTCTCGACATACCTCGACGGTGAAAAACTATACAGCTTCCTCTCAGACGGCATAATAACATCCACGCCCACAGGCTCAACCGCTTACGCGTTATCGGCGGGCGGCCCCATCGTCCATCCCGGTGTGGATTGCGTGTCGATAGTGCCGATATGCGCCCATTCTCTCGCGCCGAGGCCAATGCTGGTGCCCTGCAACGCCGGCATTGTTATCAAACTTGAATGCGCGCAGGGAGGCGCGCTCCTGTCCGGCGACGGTCACGACGGCGGGGAGTTGTCGCAGGGCGACTGCGTCCGTATAACGTCTGATCCTGATTCTCGCGTGGACGTGATAAAGCTTGGCGCCGGCTCTTATGCCGACGTGCTGAGGAACAAACTGAACTGGTCATGATAGATCGTCTGGAAGTCAGGCACATAGGCGGCGTCTCCCGCGCGGAGCTCGATTTCACGGGGGATTTCATAGTCATTACCGGTGAGAGCGGCTCGGGAAAGAGCAGCCTGGTCCGCGCTTTCGAGTTCATATCGGGCAAACGCGCGCATACGAACTATATACAAGCCGGGAGGGAGGAAGCGGAGGTCACGGCCCTTTGGGCGGCGGACGGCGAGGAAAATATCCTCACGAAGCGCTCACTCTCGCGGAGCGGCAAGGGCAGGTGCCGGATAGGCGACAGCCTCTCCACCGTCGGAGAGCTTGCGTCGTTTTCGGAGTCTCTGATAGAGATACAGAGCCAGTTTGCCCAGCTCAACTTACTCGACGCCGAGCGCCAGATGGAAATGGTGGATCAGTGCGGCGGAGGCGAACTGATCTCGCACAGGGAACGGCTTGCGGAGTTGTTTCCGAAGATGCTCGCGGTCGAAGTGGAGATACGCGAACTGAAGCGCCGCCGCGCCGAACTGGAGCAGAAACTCGAACACGCGCCCGAAAGGGTGCGCCGGATAAAAACGCTCGGCCTTTACGACGGTTGCGAGCGGGAGTGGGAGGAAGAGAGGAAGAATCTCGAACGCGCTGTAGCGGAAGCCGGAAAATATGAGAGACTGGTTGAAAAAATGAACGGCGGCGAAACGGAAGACGGATTGCTCGAACAGTTGACGTCCGTCATTCTGGAGCTCTACGCGGCCGCCCCGTCAGGACTTGAGGATGAATGGCGCGAATTCGGCGAGGCCGGTATGTCGAAACTTCAATCCTTATTTGATTCCGCAAGGCGCGAACTCGGCATAATGAGCCGCGACGAGATCGAGGCGGCTCTCGAAAAGACCGAGGCGCGGCTCGGGCTCCTGCGTAAACTGAAACGCGAGACCGGAACCGGAAGCGCCGAGGAGCTTCTGGAGTACGTAAGGGAAGTGGAGGATGATTCCAAATGGCTGGCGTCGTCCTCGGCCGTTCTCGAAAATATAAACGCCGCGTCCGTCAAATTGAAGGGCGAAGTCGCGTCAGCCGCGCGCAGCTTGAGGAGGCTGCGCGAGCAATCGGCGGGGAATTTTGCGGAAAAGGTAAATCTACAGTTGCGCGATCTTGCCATGGACGATATAACGTTTTCCGTCTCGGTCAACAGACTGGACAAGGTTCGCGCATCGGGGGCTGAGAGCGTCGCGTTTATGCTAAGCCAGAAATCGCTGCCGCCAAGCCCGGTGGGAAAGGTGGCTTCGGGGGGGGAACTGAGCCGCATCCTCATAGCGATACAGGCTTCAATGGAGAGCGACCGAATACCGGGAGCCCTCGTGTTCGACGAAGTCGAAGCCGGATTGGGGGGAAGGACCGCTCTGCTCGCCGGCGAGAAGTTGAGGGAATTGTCGTCGCGGCGCCGTACAATACTGATAACACACGAGGCGACAATCGCGTCAATGGCCGACCGGCATTTCAGAGTGACGCGCAAGGGTAACGAAACGGAAGTTTACGAGATTTCAGGAGAAGACCGTGTAAGGGAGATAGCGCGGATGTTGGCCGGCTCCGAGTCCCCGGAAGCGTTGGATCACGCGAAAGCGCTCCTGGGCGCGCGGCCGGGCTTTTCTTCCGGGGAGGTATGAGAAGATGGCAAAAACGTCAGACAGAGAAGCGGACGGCAGGAAAATCCTTTACCTGTTCCGTCACATGATAGGCGGACGTTCCCAGGTCGTTCCATGCGAGATCGGCAGGATGACCGGCGACGACTACGACGAGGCCGCGAAACTTCACCGCAGGGTGGCGCGCGGAATGAGCCGCGAACTGTTCGTGCCGACGAAAGAGCGTGACATCATGCGTCTTTTGCAGAATGAAGGCATATCGGTCGGGGTCTGGTTCGAGGACAAGCTGATATGTATGAGGGCCATAGTGACAAGCGGCGAATGGATGGACGAACTCCTTGCCGATATGGGTTTAGGTTCCGATACCGACAGCAAATCGATCTACACAGAGCATTGCATAGTCGACAGATATTTCCGGGGCAACAACATCCAGTTCATAACCCATTACGCGATAGAAAATATCATAGAGGACAAATATGATGCCGTATACACCACTGTGTCGCCGAAAAACAACTTTTCGCTGCAAAATATATTCGGATGCAATTTCGTGGTGACGGGATTGCGGAATGTGTACGGAGACTGTCTGCGCTATATATTGAAGAAGGATTTTTCCCGGTCGGTCCCTATATGGACCCACGGGCACCTGGTCCTGCCGGTGCATGACACGAAACGCCAGGTCGCGGCATTGGGCGAGGGATACGTCGGATACAAACTTATACGCAAATCCAGGGGGTTCTCGGTTTTATACGCGCCCGCGGGCGAAAACCCACCGAAAGGATACTGGAAAAATATGGCGAATTAAAAGCCGGGAATTATTATAGTAATTGACGTGTAGTACAATGCTGATAATATATAATTCGCGTGTCCGGGTTCCGGGGCGCGTTGATCGCGTACATCAGAAGCCTTGATTTAATTTCATATATTTGAGAGGAGTGCAACTGTAAATGGCAAACAGGAAACCGGAGGATATTCGTTCCATCGCGATTGTTGCTCACGGAGGCGCCGGCAAGACCTCACTGCTCGAGGCCATGCTGTTTGACGGCGGAGTCATCACGAGAATGGGCCGCGTCGACGACAAAAACACCGTCTCCGATTTTGATCCCGAAGAGCAGAAGCGATCGATTTCGATAAACAGTTCACTCTGCACCTTCGATTACAATGGGCGGACCGTCAACGCGATCGATACTCCCGGCTTCGCCGATTTTGTCGGCGAACAGCGCAGCTCGATGCAGGTCACGGACACATCGCTGTTCGTAGTGAACGGAAACTCCGGCGTGGAGGTCCAGACGCTGAAATTGTGGGAGTACGCTACGGAGTTCAAAACCGCCGCCCTGTTCTGCGTGAGCCGCGTCGACAAGGAGAACTCCGATTTCGCCAAGACATTAGACGACATTCAGGCAGGCATCTCAAAAAACGCGCTGCCTCTTTACCTCCCGATAGGCGCGGAGACGTCCTTCAAGGGAGTTGTGAACGTTCTCGACGGCAAATCATACACGTATAAGGGCGACGGCTCGAAAGACTTCACGGAAGGCGCCACGCCTCCCGATATGGCGGACGCGGTGTCTTCCGCGCGAGAGGCTCTTATCGAAAGGATAGTCGAAGCCGACGACGAATTAATGGAGAGATACCTCGAAGGGGAGGAACTTGGGCTCGATGACTTGACAAAAGCCATGCGCGCCGCAGTCGCGGCGCGGATTGTGTTCCCGGTAATCCCTTGCGCTTCCGTCCCCAATATAGGAGTGTTCCAGATACTCGACGCTATTGCCGATTACCTTCCCTCCCCCTTCGACATGCCGCCGCGCAAAGCAACAAAGGGCGACGAGGAAGTCGAGGTCGCGCCGGACGCCGACGCGCCGTTTATGTCCCTTTGCTTCAAGGTTATGGTCGACCCTTATGTCGGCAAGCTTTCGTTTGTGCGCGTGTTTTCGGGCAAACTCACCAGCGACCAGACGATTTTTAACGTCTTAAAAGGCGAAGAGGAGCGCATCAGCTCGTTCCGCTCCCTGAGAGGTAAAGAAGGAACCGAGATAAAGGAGATAGTGACGGGGGATATAGTCGCGATACCCAAGCTGGACAGCGCCGCCGTCGGCGACACGCTAAGCGTAAAGGGACAGGCGGCCGCCTTCCCGGCCATAGAATTCCCCAAACCCGTATACAGCGTAGCGGTCACGCCTAAGAGCCGCGCCGACGAGGACAAACTCGGCAACGCGGTTCGCAAGGTGCTTGATGAAGACAAGACGCTCGACTTTATCAAACACCCGGAGACGAACGACTCCGTGCTATCGGGAATGGGCGACATGCACCTGGACATCGCCCTGTCGCGCATCAAGGACCGCTACAAGGTCGAACTCGAAACCGCTACGCCGCGAGTCCCCTACAGGGAGACCATCAAGAAGACGGCGAAGGCCCAGGGTAAATACAAGAAGCAGACCGGCGGGCGCGGGCAGTACGGCGATGTCCATTTCGGACTTTCGCCGATGGAAAAGGGTTCCGGCGTGACCTTCGAGGACAAAGTCGTCGGCGGCGTAGTGCCGAAGAACTTCATCCCGGCGGCCGAGAAGGGCCTGCGCGAG
>Ga0099364_10014170_pt1 | contig 10635 bp, 7 predicted proteins | sample TergutTh196P3_FD_73070 | JGI IMG/M metagenome (GOLD analysis project Ga0099364, IMG submission 73070) | Microcerotermes parvus P3 segment gut microbial communities from Pointe-Noire, Republic of the Congo - Th196 P3 | ecosystem: Host-associated > Arthropoda: Insects > Digestive system > Gut ...
GTCACAATCAACTATAACCTATTTATCGAAAGAATCAGAAAAGCCGAAGTAACACCCGACCAACTGTATAACGCTATTTGCAGTTTGCACGTAATAGACATTAAGCTGGAGGAGAGCGACGACCCTCAGCTCATCTTTGAAAGTCTCAATTCAACAGGAGTTGATTTGAGCGAAGGCGATAAAGTAAGAAATTACGTTTTAATGGATCTGTCACCGGATAATCAGGAAAGTTACTACACAAAATACTGGAATCCCATCGAAGTCATGACTGGAAAAGAAGAAAAAGACGTAAGCCTGTTTATACGCGATTTTCTGAGCGTGAAGCTTCAAAGCACTCCAGCCATGAATAAGGTGTATTTTTCCTTCAAAAATTACACCGAAAGACGACCCTTTGAGGATATTGAGGAGCTTTTAAAAGAACTGCATAGATACGCAAAATATTACGAGCGCCTCATAAAAGGCTCAATCAGCGGAACTCTCTTAGACAAGTGCATATACAGATTGAATCGGTTGGAGACCACCGTGACAAGACCGTTCTTTTTGGAGGTATTGCGCGAAAAAGACGAGGGAAATATTTCGGATGCCGATCTCTTGACCATTTTTCAAACGGTCGAAAGTTATATTTTCAGACGATATATTTGTGACCTGCCAACCAACTCGCTCAATAAAATTTTCCTGACGCTCCATTATGATGTAACGCACCTTGATAATACTCTCAACGATTACGCGGAAAAGCTGATTTATGTCCTTCAAGCCAAGAAAGAGAAAAGCCGTTTTCCTGATAACGAAGATTTCAAAACAAAGCTGTCCCAAAAAGATATATACAGCGTTCCCTCTAAAAACAAAAGCTACCTGTTCGAGCGATTCGAAAACGGAAATAGCATGGAAAATAAAGATATATACGCGATGCTGGACAACGGTACATACTCCGTGGAGCACATTATGCCGCAACACCTGACACCCGCTTGGGAGAAAGAACTCGGTGAAAATTTCAAAGAAAATCACAGCTTATGGTTACACCGGCTCGCAAATTTGACGCTGACTGCTTATAACTCGAAATACAGTAACCGCCCGTTTGCGGAAAAACGCGATATGAAGGATGGATTCAAGGATAGCGGTTTCAAGATGAATCAGCGTATCTCACACAAGGAAAGATGGGGACGTGCCGACATAGAAGAGCGTGACGAAGAACTGACAGCGCAGGCACTTTCTCTTTGGCCGTACGGATCGACCACGTTTCAACCGCAGGAAAAAATTCTGGATGGATATCCACTTGACGATGACCTTGTGTTTACTGGAAAAACTATTGTTAAATTCAGCTTCCGAGGAACGGAACAACCGGCTCGAAATTGGAGAGACTTGTTTCAAAAAGTACTGTCAATTTTGCATCAGGAAGACAAGAGTGTACTGAATGCCCTGGCTGACAATACCGATGCGAGCGATCTTTCGTATCATGTTAAAAGAAACGCGGGTAGTGTCGAAAATTGGTGGCTAATTGATGACGATATTTACATTTACATGAATACCAGCACGCAAACCAAAATCAATCTTTTGAAGAAATTTTCCCACCAATACGGAATAGCTTGCGACGATTTGATGCTATATCTTAAAGAGGAAGGTGAATCGTCAGAAGGCGAAGAAAGCCGATTCGATATACGAATAAACTATTGGACTGCGGCGCTTCCAAAGATTAGGGAGACTATGGGCGTTTTCAATAATATAGTCCCCTCAACAAGAAATTGTCTTTCCTGCGCGTCCGGGCATGGAGGAATCGAGTACAACGTTTGCGCCAACATGGGTAATGCGCGCATTGAACTGCGCATCAAAACATCTCAACGTGAGGTCAACAAGAAAATTTACGATTACCTTTACGCACACAAAACCGATATTGAGGAGGCTTACGGGAGCACCCTTTTATGGGCAAGAATGAACGACAAGAGTACAAGCTGTGTTTATGTTTTATTGGACAAGGTAAGCGTAGCAAACGAAAACGACTGGGAAAAGATGATAGTTTTTCACGCCGAAAGCTGTTCTCGGCTTAAAAACGCCCTTGCGGATTTTCTTAATGACGCTGTTTCTGAGAGCAGAAAGAAATAAAAAATAATGCAAGCAATTATTTATCAATTTTCTCCGCAGTACGGAGAAAATTGAATTGAGCAAATATCAAGAAGAAGGTGAAATACCATACAGAACACCGCTTACGAGACATATAAAAACGGGCAAATCTTTGTATCTATTATTATGATATATCGTTATTACTTGGATAAATACAGTGAAGCTCTGAATAATACAGAATAACCTGCATGATATAATTTGAAAATGCTAAAATAGAAGGAGTAAGCATATATCTGATCTGTTTTGGGAAGGCTGAAGCACATGAAGAAACTCAAAGTTTACTTGGACACCTCGGTCATAAGTCATCTGCAACATGAAGATGCGCCGGAGAAAATGAAAGATACGTTGTTGTTTTGGGAAGAACTGAAAACAGGTAGATATGAGGTGGTTATTTCCGAATTAACACTCAGAGAAATAATGCGTTGCCCACAGCCCAAACAAGGAGGCTTGATAAATTATTTAGGAGAAATTGAATACGAAGTCTTATATGATTCGGAAGAAGTCAAGGCTTTGGCTAAATCATATATTGAAAATGGAGTCTTAACACAGAAAAATGAAAATGATTGTATTCATATGGCATTTGCCTCAACAAGCGAATGTGACGCCATTGTGTCATGGAATTTTAAACATATGGTGCGGCTAAAGACAATTCAAGGCGTGAGAATAACAAATGCAAAAAATGGTTATTTCAAACCAATGGACATAATTCAGCCAACCATGATAGGAGATGATACAAGATGATAGAACCTGAAATCAGTCCCAAATTCACCATTGAAGATATACACAAAATTAGGGAATACGACAATGAAAGACGCAAGATTATAGGCGATGAAGCATATTGGGCAGAAGTGCGTGCTGATTCTTTGTATATGCAGGAAAGAATAAAAAAAGCACGAGAAAAACGTCTTGAAACAAGAACACCTGCATAGATTCTTTACATAATTTCGCGGCGCCGTAAGATGTCGCCCTTTTACACTTTGACGGATCAGCCGCCAAGTCCCGCGCCTTGGCCACTGCGGCAGCCCGTTCCTTCTTCGCCCGCTTGTCATAATCCGGGCTATAGAAAGCCACTTGTTTTTCATCCAGCCGCACCCGGCGTTTCTTGCCGTTGACGTCCGTCACGTAAACAAGTCTGGGGTAAAGGCGGGATTTGAGCTTGAAGCCTCCTTCCATGGAGCGGTAGCCGCTTCCGTTCAGGACATAATCTTTGAGCTCTTTATGCCCGCCCCGGATGGTCTGGGAAAAGACGTAGCCATTGCCGCTCAGGACACAGTACGATATGTTGTTGCCGGTATTCATGCCTTTGTCTGCGACAACAATGATACGGACAAGATCAAAGTCTTTGCGGATTTGCTTGAAAACGGGCATATACGTTTCGCAGTCATTGGTGTTCCCAGGAAACGTGTCAAATTCCCGGAAGAATCGGTCAAAAGCCCCATCTGGATGATAGGGTCGGGCCGGTGTTCCTTTGAAACGCCGTTCCTCTATTTTTGTGCTGTCAAACTAATGATGACGACAGATTGGATAAAGAACTACGCCGCCGCCTGCCCACGGGAAACGCGGAGCTTTCAATTATAGCCTCCGCAGATAGGGTAATCTGCTGTAAGTTGACACATCCGCCTCATCCGTGCCATACTGTTTGTTGAAGTATTATACTCGGGAGGTAACAATATGAGAATATGGACAATGCTTCTTGTCATGAGATTGTTCAGCAGATGGTACATTTTAGCTTTTGCGTTATTGGCAGCATTAACTCGGATTATTTTCCCCTCAATACCCAAAACAATTCCGGTTATATTTTTAGCTGTATGGCTTGCCTTTGCAATAATACCCGCCACCATCTTATATTTCAGACTCCCGCTTGAAGGAGGCCACCACGGTAACATGATGAATGGTAATAATTTCAATAACGAAGAAGTGAATCAAGTCTTGGAAACCTTCGCGGAAAAAACCAAACAACCCGCAGTAAAGTTGAAACCGGTCCGGCGCGAAACGACCGTCTACGACAGCAAATTCGGCGGAACTCCGTATCTGCCGCCGGGTTTTTCATATCCTTGCGACACATATCCCGGAAAAGGGCGTCCCCTGGTGTTGCTGGCACAGTTGAATTTTGCCGAACTGCCGCGTCTTGAAGGTTTCCCTGAACATGGAATTCTTCAGTTTTACTGCTCGGATGACGATGAATTTGGAGCAAATTATGGCGTCGTGAAGGAGCAGTCGGGCTTCAAAGTCGTATACCACGAAGATATTATCACAGACGAAAAACTACTCGGCAGTTTGCCAGTCGGCGCCGTTCCGTCAGGATCTTCTTTTCCGTTTAAAGGAGAGTTCGCGCTTGAGGCGAGCATCGAGGATTCCGTTCCTTTCAGCGGGGACTACCGCTTCAAGGAGATATTATCGCGCTTTATACAGGACAACCCGTCCTACGCGATTATACGGGACTTAGAGGATTTTGTGGAAGAATTCGTTAACGAGCGCGCCACAGGCAGCAGGATAGGCGGTTATCCTCATTTCTGCCAGTGGGATCCGAGGACTAGAAGCGCCGAAGAAGGATATACTATTTTGTTGCTGCAGATAGACAGCGAGGGCTGGAGAGAAGATGGTTGGTGGAAGGACAAAGAGAAATCCATGAACGTGATACTTTGGGGAGACGCGGGAGTGGCCAATTTTTTCATCACTCCGGAGGACTTGGCAAGGCTGGATTTTTCCCGACTCATCTTTTCTTGGGATTGTTCTTAAATTTTAAAACCGTTGCGCCTGTCGGACGCTTGCATGGAAATGCCGGAGGCATTGGCAGGGTTTAGCGGCTCCCTTGAATTAGAAGTACGCGTAGTAAACATCAATGAAGGCTGAAATGAAGCCGTAGCGAAAAAGAGCGAGGAACTACACGGCTATGTGCGGTTTGCGGGAAAGGTGCGAGAATACAAAGAAGCTGGATTGGATTTGGCAACTGCCATAACCAGAGCGTCAAACGACTGTATAGAGGAAGATATATTGTCGCTGATATAGCTGTTCCTTTCTGTAGGGTTATAATTTTTGTATAGAATTGAGTGTAATAAAGAATTAACAAAAGGTAAAGTTGCTTATGACAGCATAGCTGAATTACATCAACAGATTTGTAAAAGTAATGATAGCGAAATTATGATTAATGAAGTTGAAAAATGTAACAGATGCTTTTGCAGAAAAGTATGAAGTATGTTTGCATAATAATTTTTTTTCAATTTGGATTTTGAGAGTTTATAGAACGTAGAAGGTGCATAATCATGACTCAAGACAACATAAAAAAACTTCTTGTCGAAGGCGAAAGCTTGACCGTTGAGTTTAAGGAATGCGTTAGCGAGTTAGGCAACAGCGTTTACGAAACCGTGTGTTCTTTTTCCAATCGTTATGGCGGACACATGTTGCTTGGCGTAAAAGATAACGGCGAGATTATAGGTGTTGATCCCGCTGCTGTGCAGGATATGAAAAAGAATTTCGTAAATATGCTCAACAATCCGCAGAAAATCTCGCCGCCGTTGTTGCTCGAACTGGAAGCGATTGATATTGACGGAGAGATTGTGCTGTATGTGTATATTCCGACGAGTTCTCAAGTACAGCTTTGTTCAAACAAGATTTTTGATCGAGTGGGGGATGCAGATGTCGACATAACAAAATCCACCAACCTTGCGGCTGACCTATATGGACGGAAATCGGCGGCATACACGGAACGGGAGATATTCCCTTACGTCACAGAAAATGAACTGCGACACGACCTTGTAGAGCGGGCTAAGAAGATGGCGCTTAGTGAGAACCGGGATCATCCGTGGAAAGATATGTCTGCGATGGAACTTATGAAGAGCGCCGGTCTATATGATGAAGACTGGCGTACCGGCAAAAAGGGCATTAATCTTGCGGGAATTCTGCTCTTTGGCAAAGATGATGTCATCCGTTCTTGCGCACCCGGCTATGAGACAGATGCGCTTGTGCGCCGAAAGAATATTGACCGCTATGATGATCGTCTGTTAGTAGGAACCAACTTAATAGATGCATACGACAAGCTCATGGAGTTTATTGCCAAACACACATTGGACAGATTCTTTCTCGTAGACAATCAGCGCGTTAGCGTCAGGTCGTGGATAGCAAGGGAGCTTGTTAGCAATATTCTCGTTCATCGCGAGTATTCTAAAGGTTTTCCCGCAAAAATTGTAATCGAGAGCGACCGTATATACGCCGAAAACTGGAGTCGCGCAAACAAGCACGGTCGCATTGACCCAAGCAATTTCACACCCGACCCCAAAAACCCGATCATAGCGCAATTCTTCCTTAACATTGGTCGCGCTGACAAACTTGGCTCCGGCGTACGCAACCTTTACAAGTACACTAGGATTTATGCTGGTGGCGAGCCGGAACTGCTTGAGGGCGACGTTTTCAAGACAATTTTACCGCTTAAAGGAATAGGGGCGTTGGGTTCGACCGGCGATTTATCCGACAATGAAGTTGCCGAAAAGTTGCCGAATTATGTTGCCGAAAAGTTGCCGAATTATGTTGCCGAATTATTGACATCTGCTGAATCGGCATTTTTGAGCAGTTTGCTTTCCTTCTTTGATGAATGCGAGTGGATAACAAATGCACAGGCGCGTGAGGCAACCGGAAAATCAGATGGCAGCGTTAAGCGTTTTATGCGAAATTTGACAAACAAAGGCGCTTTTGAAGCTAGGGGCGAAACAAAAGATAGACAATATCGGTTGGCTTTGCCGACTTTCAAAACCCCATAATTCTGGCTGAGATTGCCCCGGAAACTAAAATACATTTTCGAATAATGAGGGATGAGATAAATGGATTCTGATTACGAGACATATGAGGAAAAGACGGAAGAAATTCAAAAAAATAACGACAGTTATCTGGAGGGCTTTGGAGAGCATCTCGAAGCACAGGGGTTGAGCAAAAAAACGATAAACAGGCATTTGAAGGAAGTAAATTTTTATATTAACACATTCTTGCTTTACTACGATGATATAGAAGCAAAGCAAGGTTGTTATATGATTGACGAATTTTTAGGGAATTGGTTTATCAGAAAAGTGATGTGGTCAAACGAGGCAAGTATAAAATCAAACATCACAAGTATAAAGAAATTTTACAAATATTTGCTTGATTCAGCAGTTATTGATAAGGAAGACTATGATGAGCTTTGCGATACAATCACGCAAAACAAATTTGTTTGGCTTGATCTGGTGAAACGCTACAATGATCCTCGAGAGGAAAATCCCTTTTCGCCATTTTAAATATAGAATGGTCATTGGTAACTCGGATTACAACTCCGCCCGCACTACAAAACCATGCGGCAAAATCAAAAGGTTCGTATTTGGGTCACTTAGCTCAACCAGATAAACCTCGACGTAACAACAACTTAGGTGATACATGAATTAAAGATAGGCTCCATTACTCACAACATTGATGCCTATCTTCTTTTTTGTGGAATGGCTTATCTTTTTTGAATTCTTACAAAATAGAACTCAGTCATTCGCCGTCAAACAGCTTACGACTGAATCGAATTTTGCAGTAGCGGCACGCCCGAGCAAATTGAAGCGAAGATCAAGGCTGGCGCGGACGTTAACGCCAAAGATAACAACGGGAGAACCGCCTTGAGTTTTGCCGCAGAGCGAAATGGACCAGAAGTCATATCGCTTTTGCTGGCAGCCGGAGCTGACGTATTGGAAAACGACGTGGAATTGGCGTAAAAGAACGAGCGTCTGGAAGGCGCCGGTGTTGTCGAAGAACTGATGAAAAATCTTTAAAAAGTAATCGCCGCCCTTATGAACACAACAGCGGACGAACAGTTATTATAGCTTCCTCAGCTGTTTTTGTATATGCTCTCTGGTGCGAAACCATCGTGCAGTCCATCCACACCAAATATTCTTCACGGAGTATTCATCGCGAGTGAAGTCCGAATTGGCGCAATTGTCAAAAATCCGGCGAGGGTGTAAAATTCTCAACGGTTTTGGTGTATTTACAAAACGATATATGCAAAACCTCTACGTGCTATAAATGAAGCCAGTTTCTCAAGTTTCTGCAACATATTCAGATATCTTTCGAAATGCGTTTTTATCTCCTCCGGTACAACATATTTGTTTATTATTCACCACTTTTATCTAATTTTTGTAATCCATCAATTAATTTTTCAGCTTTATCATAGAACCAATCCGGTAAATTATTTGGCATGTACTTTGGATTGTTTATATATAGTTGAAACATATCCATAAACCAAACGCTTTTTGGATCCCGTCCTCCTTCATTTGCCCTTATTCTAATTGTTCTAAGACCATTGTTTTGTTCAAAATGCACAAGTATTTCCATATTTGGATCATAATTTTCAATAAATTTTATTTCATTCATCATATTTTTTTGAACGAAAAATGTTTTGTCAATGTAATTAAGTTGAATAGTTTCATCATCTTTTACAAATACCGCAACAATACCCCTTCCCGATATTTCAAAATTATTATATGCAAATTTAACAATTGTGTCCCATTCATTTAGAACATTCTCTATATATTCCGGGAATTTGTTCATTACACTTTTTGGATCCCTTCTTCCTTCTGGCGTCCTTATTTTAATTATTCTTGAATCATTATTATGTTCAAAATGCACAAGTATTTCCATATTTGGATCATAATCTTTAATTAATTCTATTTCATTCTTCAAATCATTCCGAACTAGATATGCTTTGTCGGCGTAACCAAGCATAGTTTTATAATCTTTTTCATATATCGTAACTATTCCCCTTCCCAATACCTCAAAACTCTCACATGCAAATTCAACAATTGCGTCCCATTCATTTAGAACATTTTCTACAAATTCCGGTAATTTATTCATCCTACACCCCATATAGAAAATTCCATAATATATTTATGCAAACTAAATATTTTCTTCGATGTTTTCGCCGACATGGATGTAATGCAACATTTACCACAGTTTTGGCACTTGAAATCTTGAAATGGCATCTTTTTCCTCTCAGCTCTACTATGGCTTATCCAATCCTGATCAAAACAATTGGTTATCTAAATTGACAACATTTTTAATGAATACCGTTAATAACAGCAGAAAGTCACAAGACAACGCAAGGTAAATGTGTCTTGACGCCTAAAATTATATCACGACAGAAACGCAACATCATTATTCCTGAGGCGGCGGGTACTGGTTATGTCAAGCTATTTAATCAGGATTGGCAGCAAGTGTTTCCGAGGTAAATTCAGCTCGTCGTTAACCAGCATATATATGTTAAGCATACGGAAATTGCAATAGTACAACGTCTGCTATAATTAGATTGTAAGTTCTGGGCGGTGATTATTGGCTGAACTTCTCCTCAATGAGAGGAGGTGAAAGCCTATGACGGTGTTTGAAGCATTAATGATTACCTTAACTTTCGGGTTAGTTGTTATAGCGATAATAACGAGCATAAAAAAATAAGCCGCCCGACTAAGGAATGGCTTATCTTTTTTGAATTCTTACAAAATAGAATTCAGTCATTCACCGTCAAACAGCTTACGACTGAGAGGGTGTTAACTCACCCTCTCTATTATTATATATTTTGAATAATTGTCAAGTTTTGTTTTGTTATGCTCTGTTGCTATAAGAATTCAGCTTTGATTGAGCATTAAACTGTGGTCGTGAACCGCTCCAGACAGTCGAACCAGACGGAGGAATGCCTTTGCGTCGTTGTTCCGTTGACCCAATCCGCTTTGCCACCGCCAACCGCCTTTAGTTCCGGAAATTTTTTTATGAAACCCGAAAGATCGGCTGAGAGACGAGCGCCACGTAGTATTATAAACTGAAAGGGTGCGTCGGCGTCCTGCGCAGAGCCAGGGAGCAAAACAAGGCAAAAGGCTTCCGGATGTTCGGCGGCGCAGTTACGGGCAGGCATGGAGAGCAGTTCCTTCGTCAGACCGGGTAACATGGCGAAGTAAAGAGGATATCCCCCGATCTCGCGAACCTCCCAGGGAATGGATACATACGGACGCACTTTGTCCGCTATCTGGCGAAGCGCGGCATTTTCGAGCCTTTGGCGGGCGAAAACGTTCTCCAATTGATCGGGGCGGCAGCCCACCTCCCTCAAGAGACGCCGCATCGTACGGGAATACTCCTTAACCAGTTCCTCATCGTGAACAGTGAATCGCACCTCCCAGTTCGGCGCGGAACCGTTAAATCCCGTGATCAAAAAACCTCCCACCTCCCCTGTGTGGGCAACGTGCGTACCCGCGCACGCCGTTGCATCAATACCGCGGATGCGCACCATGCGTATCCGTTCATCGTGGATGCGCTCCCACTTAATCTTCAGCTCCGGCGCCTTCTCCGCCTCCTCTCGCGAGATAAATAACGACTCTACAGGAAGATCGTCCCGGATGGCTTTGACCGTCTCGCTTTCCGTCTCGAACAGGGACTCCCACGTCAATTCGTCGTCATATTGAACGTAGATAACGCTCTCCTCAGTTCCGATATACGACTTGACGGTTTCGAGCCCTTTACAGGAGTTTTCCTGTAAAC
>Ga0099364_10014171_pt1 | contig 10635 bp, 1 predicted proteins | sample TergutTh196P3_FD_73070 | JGI IMG/M metagenome (GOLD analysis project Ga0099364, IMG submission 73070) | Microcerotermes parvus P3 segment gut microbial communities from Pointe-Noire, Republic of the Congo - Th196 P3 | ecosystem: Host-associated > Arthropoda: Insects > Digestive system > Gut ...
AAAAAATCATTAAAAACTAATTATCTATAAAAGAATTATAAAAAATCAACAATAAGCTATTAAATAGCTAATATATATTTATTTAAAAAAAAGACTGTTTTATATAAAAAAAATAAAAAAAAGTAAAAAAATAGGATTAAAAAAATAATAATCCTAAAAAAATAATATTATTCTTTTCTTTTTGAATTAAACCCAATGAAAAATATGCTTAATAAGCATAATAATATCATTGCAATTGGATTACCTGTGTTTAACATAGCTATGCCAGAAATAGGTTTATCTTCTTCGACTGTAACATCAATATCTTCAATGTCGTAAACTGGAGGATCATTTACTGGTTCCTCTTCTTCTTCGTCTGGATCCGAGAGAACAACCTCATCACCGCCAAAAGTACGATTATCCATATATTCCCTATAGATATAATCTCCAAGGAACTCGGCAGCAATTTTACCACCAGGAGTGTATTTATACGGTAATGTAGCAATTCCATTATGATCAGTTACAGCAGAGCCAATATAGATACCATTAAGGAAAAATATGATTGTTTTTCCAACTAAGATTCTATTATGTTCTGCATCACGAAGTGTAGCTACGAAGTTAGTTGATTCAGTTCCATTATGAACAGCTGTGACAAAGACAACAGTCCTAACAGGGCGAACAGTTAAAGTACGTGTAACATTTGTACGTGCCCAAGTTTGAGGATTTCCAGGGAAATGTACTGTAAGGTTATAAATACCTAAAGGAAGTATACCAAGGTCAACATATATCCTACCAAATCCATCTGAGGAAATATTTTCAGCAACAAGTACTCCATCTATGTAAATAGTGATATTAACCTTATTAGCTAATAATCTACCATCTTCATCAACTAATACTAAGCTAAATGCAGCACTCTCAAGAGTTGTAACAACAATATTCCTCAAATTAAGAGTTGTTTCAAGTAGATCAGTGTTGATATAACCACCAGAATTGTCACGAATAACAGAACCTGGAGGTAAAGAAGTAGTTTTTACATCAACGGAAATTGACATATTACCACCATAGTTAGTAGTATAATTATCTATAATTACACCATCAGGACCAGTAGTAACATTAAAAGACTCATTATTTCCATAAACATCCGGAATAGTAATTTCAAGGTCTATGCCAGGAACATCTTCGCCAAACTCATTAACAACTCTAATTCTTAGTCTAGGATTACGGAATGGTTTATTATCTGTAACATTCTCAACTATAATATCAATCTCCATAGGTCTAGGAGTTACATTAATTGAGTAAGTAGATCCCATATAAGTACCATTTCCAATATAGGTTACTGTAATATTAACAGTTGAACCATCAAGCCCAGGATCATATACATAAACAGCTCTACCATTTGAATTAGTAGTGATATTTTCATAAAGACCTGTTGCATTGTTGTAGAACTCAACATTAACTCCAGATAAAGGATTACCCCAAACATCTAAAAGTATTGCTGTGAAACTAGTGTTACGCATAAAAACAAATGCAGTATCATTTTTGACACTAATAGTAGTAGGAATTTGTAAAATATCCAAAGTTCCATTTCCATTGTTTCCATTGAAAGTAGTATCACCAAAGTATACAACATTTACATTATAAATACCAAATTGGAAATAGAGATCAGTTAAAGTAAATTTACCGTTAGTAACTGTAACATTATACTCTTTAGTAATATTAGTAATGTTATTATGTGTAATATTAACAATTACAAAACCATTTACAAGTCTAGTACTATTAACAGTATCTACTGAACCATTAATTGTGAAAGACCTAGTAGCATTTTGAGTAATGTTTTCTACAGTAACAATAGTATCTATACGACTACTATTGAAAGAAACAGTACCAGAACTATTGTTTCCGAGATTTTCCTGATCAACATTAGTTACATTTGCAACATTAGAAATATTATCTGCAGCAGCAATAATACGGACTTCAATATTTAAAGTCACAGTTTGATTGACTAAAATGCTTCCAATATTCCAAACAAATGTATTACCATTTAAAACGTAAGATCCTGCAGTAAGATTAGCAGAAAGGAACTGTAAGCTATTGTGTAAAACATCAGTTACAACAACACCAGTAGCATTGTCAGGACCGTAATTCCTCACAGTAATAGTATAAACAACAATGTCATCTATAGTCATAGGACCAGTAGGAGTACTAACTTTAGTAATACTTAAATTAACACTAGCAGGAGTAGTAAAATTAGAACTACCATCTGTAGTATTATTACCAATATTAACCTCATTTACTGAAACAGTTGCAATATTCACAACAGTTCCTGTGCCTATAATTTGAACATCAATAGTTAAAGTTGCAGTTTGACCAACAATAAGAGTTCCAATAGTCCAATTACCTGTAATATCACTATATGACCCTATAGTAGCATTATGACCTTTATAATCAAGACGAGGATCAAGTTTATCAGTAACCACAACATTAGTAGCATTATCAGGACCATTATTAGTTATATTAATAGTATACCGTACTAAAGTACCTACAGTTGTATTACCAGTAACATTACTTGTTTTAGTAAGAGTCAAATTAACAGTATCAGGAACAGTGACATTAGAACTATCATTAGATTTATCACCAATATCAGTCTGATTTCCAGTTGCATTTATAATTGCAACATTAGAAATATTACCAGTACCAATAATTTGGACATTAATAGTTAAAGTAACAGTTTGACCTGCATTAAGAGTTCCAATACTCCATACACCAGCAGTATAAGTTCCTATAGTAGCAGATTGACTTATTAAAGCTAGACGAGGATCAAGATTATCAATAACTGAAACACCAGTAGCCATATCAGGACCATGATTATACACAGTAATAGTGTAACGTACAAAATCCAAATAATTTGCATTGCCAGTGACATTACTAATCTTAGTTATAGTTAAATTAGTAGTATTTCCAACAGATACAGTTGCATTAGAACTATTATCACCAATACTTTCCTGATTAGAACTAACATTTGCAACATTAGGAATATTACCAGTACCATTAATACGAGCAATAATAGTTAAAGTTGCATCTTGACCAACAAGAAGATTTCCAATAGACCATTCACCAGTAGTAGGATTATAAGTTCCTCTATTAGAAGTAGAATTTACAAGAACAAGACGATAATCAAGTTTATCAAGAATCGCAACACCAGTAGCATTATCAGGACCATTATTCCTTATATAAATAGTATAACTTACAAGATCCAAATAATTAGCTGTAGTAGCATTACTAGTCTTAGTAATAGTGAAATCAACAGAAGACGGAACGGTTACAGTAGTATTTCCATCAGTAGTATTATTACCAATATTAACCTCATTTACAACAACAGTTGCAACATTAGGAATAGTACCAGTTCCAACTATAACAGCAGTAATGTTTAATTGAACACTTGCACCTACATTAAGATTTCCTATAGTCCATACACCAGTAATATTATTATAATTAGCTGAAGGAAGAGAGTGGTTTATATAAAGAAGACCAGCATCAAGCTTATCAGTAACATTAACACCAGTAGCATTATCAGGACCATTATTAGTCAAAGTAATAATGTAACCTATAACAGTTCCAACAGTTGCATTACCAGTAACATTACTAGTCTTAGTTAGAGTCAAATTAACTGTTTTAGGAACAGAAACATTAGTGTCATTAGTTTTATTTTCACCAATATTTTCCTGACCTGTAGTAACATTTGCAACATTAGTTATATTACCAGTAGCATTAATTTGTACAGTAATATTTAAAGTTACAGTTTGACCCATGGTAAGATTTCCAACACTCCATACACCAGTAGTAGGATTATAAACTCCTGTTCCTGGAGTAGCAGATTGACTTAAATAGGCAAGACGTGAATCAAGTTGATCCATAACAACCACACCAGTAGCAGTATCAGGACCATGATTAGTCACAGTAATAGTGTAGCGAATAATATCCAAATAACTTGCATTACTTGAAGCATTTGTTGTTTTACTAATAGTTAAATTAACAGTAGCAGGAACACTAACATTATCACTACTTGTACTATTATTACCAACATTTGGCTGACCTGCAGAAACATTAGCTACATTTGGAATATCACCAGTACCAATAATTTGGGCTGTAATAACTAAAGTTACAGTTTGACCCATGGTAAGATTTCCAACATTCCATACACCAGTAGTAGGATTATAAGTTCCTAGAGTAGCATTAATAAAACGAAGACGATCATCAAGTTTATCATTAACCACTACATAAGAAGCAGTATCTGGACCATGGTTAGTCACATTTATAGTGTAAGATATATAATCCAAATATTTCGCAGTAGTAGTATTAATACCCTTAGTAATAGTAAAATTAACAGTAGCAGGAACAGTTATATTAGTGTCATTTCCACTACTATTATTACCAATATTAACCTCAGATACATTAACCGTTGCAACATTGTAAATAATACCAGTATCAATAATTCTCACAGTTATATTTAACTCAACAGTTTGACCAACATTAAGAGTTCCAATATTCCAGATAACTGTATTACCAGTTACAGTAACACCTGTAATAGGAGTAGTAGAATTAAACTGTAAACGAGGATCCAACTCATCTGTTACATTTACATTAGTAGCATTATCAGGACCATGATTATACACACGAATAGTATAACGTACATAATCTCCAAGAGCCGAATCACCAGTAACATTAATAGTCTTAGTAATAGACAAATTAACAGTCTTAGGAACAGTAACATTAGTACCATTAGTACTATTATTACCAAGATTAAGCTCATTAACTGTTACATTTGCAATATTAGGAATAGTACCAGTACCATTAATAATAACCGTAATATCTAAAGTAGCAGTTTGATTAATAGCAAGATTTCCTATAGTCCATAGACTAGTAGTAGGATTGTAAGAACCTACATTTGCAGTAGAACCATTAAATATAAGACTTGCATGTAAAACATCCATTACTACCACATTAGTAGCATTATCAGGACCATTGTTTCTTACATTAATAGTGTAACGTACATAATCTCCGTAAGCTGCAGTAGTAACATTACTACTTTTAGTAATAGTCAAATAAACAGTATCATTAACTGTAATATTTGAGCTGCTTGAATTATTATTACCAACATCAGGATGAGTACTAGTTATATTTGCAAAATTAGGAATATTACCAGTACCATTAATACGAACTTCAATAGTTAAAACTACAGATTGACCTGCAGTAACGTTTCCAACATTCCAAATTCCAGTATTACTATTGTAACTACCTAAAGGAGTAGAAGTAATGAAGATAAGTCTGCTATCTAAATTATCCTGTACCACAACACCAGTAGCTGTATCAGGACCATAATTAGTCACATTAATGGTATAAAGTACATGATCTCCAAAGTTTACAACACCAGTAGCATTACTTGATTTAACAATTGTCAAATTCACTACAGCGAATTTTTCAACTCGACCTAAACCATTTGCTGAGGAATTACTTGGAGAATAATTTCCATTACCTGCAAAAGTAGCATACCAAGTATAATTACCTGTGGTAGCAAATGCATAATTAATCATAGCTTGACCTAAAGAATTGGTAATTGCAGTACCTAAAGATGCAGCATTTGAACCATTGTGGAAAGTAATGGTTACATTTTCAACAGGACGTCCTTTTTCATCACGAATAGTAGCGTTTAATACAACATTTTGACCACTGCTTCCGTTAGTATAGTTATTTGCAACAATACTAGTGTTTAAGCGATCAAAGGTAAGTATTCTACTTACATTAATAGGATTATAGTTTTTATTAGAACCATTGTATCCTACTATGTAATTCAAATTACCAGCACTGATTACATTATATGGATAAATACTAACAAAACCATTGCTATTAGTAGTACCAGTTCCTACATAAATTCCTGCTACATAGAAATCAACAACAAGACCATTTACAGCATAACCACGCCTATCTAGGAAAGTAGCATTGAGAGTAACATCATCTGTATATTTTCCAGTAGTATTACCTAAAGTAACATTAAGTGTAGTATTAGTTGACTTGTTAAAAGACAAATACCAATTATCTACTCGGAATGAACCTGATTGATATCCCTCATCAGTAAATGGAACTTTAATTATATTACCATTTTCATGAGCACTAAAATTATGAGAAAGATTTTCATTCGGAGGTGACAAAGTTACTACTCCAAAGAATGGAGGAAGATTATTAGGATTAAAAGATGAATTACTATCATTAACTCTTATAGTGTATAGATAATGAGCAGTTCCATTGTAAAGATCAGCATTGTTAACATCAAAATCAACCATAACATAATTTCTAGGAAGATTTCCAACTGCATAGTGAGCATTATCTCCCCACCAATTGAAATCAATATTTACATATTGTTGATTACTTGTAGTAGCGTTAGTCCAAAGAGTATTAGCAAAATTACCAGGAGTATTACCAGAGTTATTAAAGAACCTATTATAGTTAGCAGTTAAGTGATTAGAAGCATAGATAGCATTACCTAAACCATTAGGAGATGTACCAACAGCTGTGTTAAATTCAAATTGACAGCTATAGATGTAATTGTTAGCAGTAGTATGCAGAGCAGCTACAGCTCCACCATTGGTTCCTGCAATGTTATTAGTAAAATTACAATAACTTATATTAACACCAGCAGCTGAACCAATAGCTCCACCATAAGTACCCGCTACATTATCTTCAAAGACAGATTGGTGTGCATAGAAGTTTCCACCAGTAGGGACACCAACAGCACCACCATAATTTGCAGCAGTATTATTGGAGAAAAGAGAGTCATAAACATTGATATTACCTGATGTAAGACCAATAGCTCCACCATAACCAGTAGTACTAGTAGTACCATTAGCTCTATTCCTCTTGAAAGTAGAGTTACGAACATTTACAGTACCTCCAGTTCCACTAACACCAATAGCTCCACCATAAGTAACAGCTATATTATCAAACATATTAACCCAGTTTAGATTAATAGTACCAGCACCATTAAGACCAACAGCACCACCAAAAGTACTATTAGCTTTATTATCCGTTAAATTAGAGTTAGTAGCATTAATTGTACCTGCACCATTAACACCAAAAGCACCACCAAAGGTACCAGCAGAATTATTATAGAGATGACTGTTATTAATTATTATAGTACCCGCTGAACCGAGACCAGCAACACCACCATACTCTAAAGCATAGTTATTATATATTGCAGTATTATTAATAACATTGATTCTACCACCACCAGAACCAGTGCCAAAAGCACCACCATATCTAGCCCAATTGTCACGTATAGTACAATTAACCAAATTGATTACAGCACTAATATTATTTACAGCAGCAACTCCACCATATGTTACAGAAGTTGAATTATTCCTTGCAGAATTATTAAAAAATTCTGAATTATAAATAGATATAGTAGAAGCACCAATTGCAGCTAAAGCACCGCCGTAAACTTGAATAGAAGAACTTCCTAGAACATAGTTACCTTCGAAGTAAGAATCATAAACAGTTACATTTCCACCATTAGCGTAAATAGCACCGCCTCGCATTCTTGAAGAAGAATTATAAAATTCAGAATCTTCAATAATCATTGAAGCTCCACCATCAGCAAATACTGCTCCACCAGAAGCATGAGAAGTACTGTTAATAAATGTACAGTTAATAGCCATGGAAGCCTCACCACTAGTAGATTGGTGAATATAAAGTGCACCACCACCAGCAGTAGCACCACTATCAGTAGTATTATTGGAAGCTCTAACATTTGTGAAATTTGAATTATAGAACCTTACATATCTACCATCACCACAAGCAACACCACCATGAACAGAAGCATAACAATTATTAAAATTACTATTGTATATGTCCATACTTACATTAGTAGGGTTTCCGTGAATGACACCACCATAAGTAGCATTTATAGTATCAAAGTTAGAATTATTAATAGTCAAAAATACATTATTACCGTTACCCGCAAATTTAATAGCTCCTCCCTGAGAAGAAGTATTGATATTTGTCATATTTGTATAGTTTATATTGACAGTTACTTGATTCGCACCAGAATAAATAGCAGGACCAGCAGTAGAAGCACTAATATTCATAAAATGAACATAATTAACATTTAAAATAGTATAAGTATTTAAAGTGATAATTGGAACATTGGTTGAAGAAGGAGTATTACCTCTGAAATTCACATTAGATACATTAACAGTTCTTCGATTAGTAGAAGAACCATTAGAAATAGTTATGAATCTATTATTCGTTCCAGGATTAAAAGTAACATTTCCACCAGTAGTATTACCAATGAATGTGACATTCCTATTAGTAGTAAGACCGACATTTCCAGATGAGGAATAAGATCCTGACCCTAAAATAATGTAAAAATTATCTGCACTAGCTGAAACAGCAGTATTATAAGCATTTACCACAGTTTGTTTAGGAGTATTAGGATCTTGACCATTATTACTATCATTACCATTTGGACTTACATAATACCTAGTTCCACTAGTAGGTAAAGGAACATAAGCTGGGCTGAATAAAGCATTAACATTAAAAGATAAAATATTTTGACTACTTTTATAATTTATATCTCCATTTCCAGTATAAGATGCGTGAACAACATAATTTCCATTAGGTAAATTCAAACTATAAGTAGCTAAACCATTAACTATAGGAACTCTTCCAGAAAATTCATTATCTATATAAAAAGCAACATTACCATTAAGATTATTACCATTTACATCTTTTGCAATAGCTGTAAGGATAACATTACCACTAGAATAAGTTGAAGAGGCACTAACAGTTATTTCAGCATCAGTTTGTTTTTCATTAATAAATTTACAGTTTTCAAAAAGAACAGAACCAGAGCCACTAATTGAACCATTATGAAGGTTAATGAGGCTATCATAATTAGCAATATCATCTTCAGTATATGTGTAATTGCTAATAATAGTCATATTATATAAAGTTAAAGTATTTCCATTTTCAACATTAAAGGCAATATCATTTGAACCAATGAAAATAATAGTAAAATCACCACTACCTTTAATAGTTACATTTTTATCAATGGTTATATTAGTATCATTTGTATCATCAATACGATACATACCATCATCTAAATATAATGTGCCACCATTTGAAATATCAGAAATTGCTTTTGAAATTCCACCTTCAGTAGAGTTAGTTATAGTGCTTGCACTAGCTGATTGCAAAGAAAACAAAAATAGTAAAGCCATTACTATTAATATACATATCTTAATTGTTGACTTGTTATCAGTTGACATGCAAAAACACCTCTATGGTTATCACATTAGTTGACATAAAAATCCCCCTTTGAATAAAAAATTATTCGACATACCAAATCCTCTTTATTTGATTAAATTATAAAAAATTTTCATACACATTATTAAAAAAACTTATGTATAGCAAACCTCCATATAATCTTAAAATATATTCATACATTTTAAAATCATTACCATTAATCATATAAAGCCAATGAATTATCTTAAAATATAATATATATAAAATCATTTATTAAATTTTCAAAGACCTTATATAATTACTATATTTAATAATATTTCTGTACGCTTTTAAAATTGATGATCAAATTGGAAAACAACGTATTATTGTCATGGGGACATGTATTATAAAACTCAATAAATGTTAAAGAAATTAAACAAGCATAAATGTTATCTTATATTATCTTATATTATTTTTGCAAATTTAATTTATTTTCTGGATAGAAATTTTTGTATTATTGAAATTAATTTATCTTCTATTAAATAAATCTAGTATCAAAGAATACCTTTCATGTAAACCTGTGTTTAAGTATCAAAGAAAACTTTTCATGTGAACCTGTGTTTAAGTATCAAAGAATACTTTTAAAGATAAATCATTAAATGTCATTTAAATGTAAAACCATGATTTCAAAGAGCAAATAACAATAAAGGGTTGAAACATTGTTATTAAATCTATTTGAAAAAACACTTTCCAATTTTTTCTCATCTCACCTCCTAAAACTTTATAAAAATTGTGTTCGCCCGATTATAAAAAAATTTATATAACTTTAAAGACAAAAAGATAATGTCTATTGAAAAATTATATGGAACAAGATAGTCATTTATGATTATAATCCATTTTTTATCTTCATTATAATCTGAATGTATGTTCATTATAATCAGACATAGTTAATTATCTATAATGAACAATCATATATACTTTTTCAAATAAGAACACTTTCTATGTAAAGACATTGTGGCACTATATACATAAATTGTTTGTTTTTATGATAGACTATAAAATATTCAATATAGATGGAAACAGTTTAGAGAAAATAAAGAAAGAAAAATAGGATAATGAAAAATATGTTATATTTGTCATATAGCAAATGTTCCTATGTTTTATTAAATCTTTCAACTTTAATTAGAAAATTTTCTATTCTCTAAACTTTAAAGATAATCCAAAAATAGTTAATTTTATTTTGAAAAAAGAATAGTTAATTTTTGGTCAAAATCTTATTTTTTTCTCATCTATATTGAATTTAAATAATATTATAAATTATAATCATGAATTTAACTTTTTTATCGAAAAATTACTTTAAAATACTGAGTTATAATATTT
>Ga0099364_10014172_pt1 | contig 10635 bp, 6 predicted proteins | sample TergutTh196P3_FD_73070 | JGI IMG/M metagenome (GOLD analysis project Ga0099364, IMG submission 73070) | Microcerotermes parvus P3 segment gut microbial communities from Pointe-Noire, Republic of the Congo - Th196 P3 | ecosystem: Host-associated > Arthropoda: Insects > Digestive system > Gut ...
ATTATTTTTATTAATTCCCTCACTATTGAAAATACGAAAATATATTTGGTTTCCATCAGCAATAGTTATATCTCCAGAAAATAAATATGCATAATACTCATTAGGTCTATCTAAAAAAATAGGCATTTTATATAGTATACTTTCAGCTTCTGTTAAATCATAAAATGAATTTGGAGCATAAAAATCAGCTGTATAAAAAGAATTATTAGGTAAATCAATAATATCTAAATAAACTTTATAATAAGTATTTGGTTTTAATAATACTGGAAAATGAATATATGAATTAGCAGTAGTATTATTTTTTATTAATATATTTTTACTTAAATTATGTTTATTTTCAAAATAGAAAGGATCCCTTGATAAAAAATATCTAAATGGTATATTAATATATACAAATTCATTATTATTATTATGTAAAATTTCTAATTGTTTTTTTAAATATAATTGACTTTCTAAATTAAGAAAAATAAACATATTATTTAAATCTTGTATTCCTTCAGAATCAAATATATTAAGCATAATTTTTCTTACAAAATTATGCTTAATATCAGTATATATTACTGGTTGAATATAATTATAACCACCATCACGATTTTCTACTCTACTAATAAAAGTTGAATATAAAGGATTGTACAAAGATGGAAAATTATTTAATATAAATTTTGCTTGTGGTAACATATGTATATGTGTTGTTCCATAAGGATTATTTATGATAATTAATAAAAAAAATATAAAACTAAGAGAAATAATAATTATTTTAAATTTAAGTTTTAATATATAAATTAATACTAAATCAATTAAATTAATTAATTTATTTTGTATATTTGGTTTAAATTCATGGTAACCTAATATAAATATAAAAATTATAATAGGTGCAGACCAGGAATTATAACGTGAAATACCAGTCATTCCAGAATTTATATGTGTCATTAAAGAAAAACCAAAAATTATAAGTAAATGTCCTAAAGATGGTAAATAATATTGATAATTATTTTTTATAATAGATAAAAATAAAAGAATTAAATGTATGCATAAAATAAAAGTAAACCATGGTAATAATCCAATATTTAAATCAAATAAATATGCTAAAAATCTTGGTAATATTAACGGATCAAAAAAGAGTTGATTAGCTCCAGCTATTCCAAATTGATTAGTTAAAAAGCTCTGGCCAGCACTTGAAATGTAATTATATATAAAAGATAATATTATAAAAGAAAATGAAAAAGCAAATTTTAAAATATCTTTAATATTATTAAATATAGTTTTAAAGATATTAGATTTTATACCTTTTTCTATATGTAAATCAATAATATAAGAAATAATCATAAATGGTGCTAAACCCATTGCTGTTATATTCATTGAACCAGCGATAGATAAAAATAATGCAGCTCTTTTATATGATTTATTTGAATAAAATATCATTGTTAATACTATAAATGTATAAATAAATACTTCAGCACTAGGCCAAGATATATAATAATTAATGGGATTAATAATTAATGCTAAAATAATATAAAATTTTGTTTTCTCGTCAGTTTTAAGATATATAAATATAGAAATTAATGATATAAATAATAATAATACATTTGTGAATGCAAAAGAATATGATTGATTACGCCCAATTATACTTAAAAAAATACTCATAGGTATACAAGAAGCATTATAAGCAGGAAAATACCATGAAACATTAATTCTTTCACCTGTAACTGAATTTCTAGGAAAATGATTAACAAGTGTTATAAATTCAATTCCTGATTTTAATGAAGGAAAACGTATTTTGCTTATTTCAATTGTCTCTTCGTTGATAAATATTGAACGTTGATACTGGAGTGCGGTTAAGCCAAGAGTATATGTTCCAGCTTCACCTATATGTAGCACCCCAATATTTATTGTTGTAATTGTAATCGTTATTGTGTATAATATAATTATAATAATACATATATTTAAATATATTTTATTGCAATTTATTATTGTGTTTTTAATAGCATTTTTTGATATAAAATTATATATAATTTGTAATAGCATAATAGTATTATTTTTAAAATTAATTATTATTAATATTATTGAATTGATAATTATAAATATAATAGAAAAAAAGAATAAAAAGTCATACCATTTATCATGATTCCTTAGTTCTCTTCTAATTATTAATTCAGCTAATTCAATAATTATTTTTCTAATTTGAGGTATTAATATAATGGAAGAACATATTATTATAAATAAAATAATTAATTTTAAAATATTAATAATTTTATTTTGTTTTATTTCAGCCATTTGTTCTCTATATTAATAAAATACTTCTTAAATAATCGTAAAAAACGAATAAACCATTTAGGAAAATATTTTTTATTATTTTTTATTATTTTTTTTAATTGATTTACTATATTCATTTTTATTTTATTATAATATAATTTTTTGTATAATAAATATAATTTTTTTGTTTCTAACGAATGTGGTTCATGATATCCAGGTTCACCTGAGCTTGCCCCTTCAAAATTATAAACACTTATTGGTATAGGAATATAAGCAGAACTAACTTCGTGTAATAATAGAACTCGCATAAACCATTCATAATCTGCTGCAAATTGATATGTAGTATTATATAATCCATATTTTTTAAATAATTTTCTATTTATAAATGTTGCTTGATGTGGAAGATTATGTTTCATAAAATATTTTAAAGTAAACTGTTGAGGTCCTACAGTCCAAATAGGCCAAGGCATCATACCTGTTTCTTTTGCAATAACTTCACCATATAAAATATCTGCATTAAATTGTAAATTAATATGTTTTTCAAGTATAGGGCCTGGATTATATAAAAAGATGCATTCTAATACTTTATCATGTGAAAAATAATCACCGCCATGTAAAAACAATAAATATTCACCCTTAGCACAAGAAATACCTTTATTCATAGCTTCATAACGTCCATTATCTTTTTCAGAAATAAATATATTTATATATTTTTTATATTTTTCTATTTTTTTAATTGTAGAATCATCTGAACCACCATCTACAACTATCCATTCAAAATTTTTCCAGGTTTGATTGACAATAGATCTGCAAGTATCTTCAATATATTTTTCATTATAACAGATTGTAATAATACTCAGTTTTTTACGTGTATCCAGATCATTTTTAATTGAATCAAATATAATTTTAACAGTATTATCCCAATTAAATTTTTTTGATCTTTCAAAACATTTATTTGCAAGCTTCTCTCGCAGTACACTATTTGTAAGTATACTTTGCATAGAATTACATAAACCATCTATATCATAAGGATCTAAAAGAATTCCAGCATCTCCAAGAACTTCTGGTAATGAAGATGTATTAGAAGTAATTACTGGAGTTCTGCAACTCATTGCTTCAAGAGGAGGTAATCCAAAACCTTCATAAAGTGACATATAAATAAAGCAAAGTGCGTCTGAATATAGTGCAGATAGATCTTCATCATCTACAAAACCAGTAAGAATTATTCTGCGTTTATTTTTACCCATTTTATTAAGTGATGTATTAAGAGCCTCTAGCTTCCAACCACGCATGCCTGCAAGTACTAAATGTACATTCGAATCAGGAATTTTTTTTAATAAATGAGAAAATGTATTAATAACATGATCCAAATTTTTTCGTATTTCTAATGTAGCTAAAGAAAGAAAATAAGGTACTCCGTCTGGTATATTATATTTTTTACGTACTAATGAACATTTTATTTTATCAATACATGGGTAAAATTGATCTCCAGCAGCTAACGGCATTACAATAATTCTATTAGGATTAATATCAGGACGATATGAGAGCAAATCATTTTTTGTACTTTGAGATATACTAAAAATTAATTCTTCTCCATCAATACTGTCATATATTTCTTTAATTTGATTCGCAAGATTTTTTTCAAATAATTGTGGCCATTTTATTGCAATAAGATCATAAGCTATAAATACTTTTAATATACTATAATCACTTGACCATGGTTCCCAAGGAGCGAAATAAGGAGAAAATAACACGTCAATATCATGTGATTGTTTGTTATTATTTGAATTATACCAAGTCAAATTTATTTTTTTTTCTTTTAAATATAATTTACTTTGCATTTCATAATGGTCATTATTTTGAGTAGCAAAAATGTTGATATTTTTATGTTTAATCAAACGTTGTAATATTTCATCGCATACCCGATATATTCCAGTTTTTGTAGGAACTCCAAGTACAAATAAATCAAAGGCAATGTGAATATTTTTTTTTGATTTATTTGTACTTGTTTTTATCATTATTTTCTTGTAACTTCAATTTTAATTATACTTTTATTTTAAAAATTTCCATAAAAGCAGCCAAAAACGTTTTGTTTTTTTAATTATATATATTTTTTTTAAATTTCTTTTTATACGAATACGTGAAGGAATAATGGGTACATGTTGATAATATCCATGATATAATTTTGAAGAAGGTGTTAAAATAAACTCTTCTAATTTATCTTCCATGGATAACCAGCGTTCATATCCAATAGCTGCAGATTGTTTAGCCATCTTTCCAAGTTCTAAAAAGTTTGTAAAATCTAATGGCTCTGGGTTATTTTGATTATATAAAAGACCATTTACACCATGCAATATATATTCGTTCATTGTGCCATTATCTGGTGCAACAACACATTGCCCTCTGGTCATAGCTTCCAGGAAAGATTGTCCTATTCCTTCTTCCCTGCGTGGAGCAAAATAAATATTGGAATTGTTTAATACATTTAAAAAATCTTGTTTATCTTCAAACCAGTTTGTAGTTTTCATATTAAATTTATTCTTATCTTCAATATTAGGTAATGATGGCTCTGGTGATTCTGGGTCAGGAGCTAGGTGTAAGTGAAAAGATTCAAAATGTGTATTATAAATTAGAGTTTTTATTAATGACCAAGATACATGATTTTCATTTCGCAGCCAAAAAAAACCACGTGGTGCATCTATTGGTAATAATGTATTTATAGGCTGTTGATAATATTTGACATAAAAACTTTGAAGACCAAAAGATGTTGAAATTGCATGCATTGCTGTTGAGAAATTGATTATTTTACATCCTTGAAATGGTTCCCAAATATTGCCTTTATGTTTTTTAGGACCTTTTTGAATATTATAAGAGTCAAGCATAGGTATATAGATAACATTTGGATGCAGTTTTCGATAATATTTTTCTTTGCTTGAACAGCGACATTGAAACATTATTACCAAATCATAATTTTTTACCAAATTAAAAGGAATTGCAGGTTTATTATTCCATGATTCATCCCAAAAAATATCAATAATATTTCCGCGATTACGAAGCATGTCTGATAAAAAGTTATTTGAAAGTGTTTTTTTATGATATGAATGATCTATATATGCTATATGTGCCATAAATACATTTATTTAAAAAGCAGTCAAAAATACTTTTTTTTAAAAAATAATCTTTTGATACGTTTAAGTAAACGAATATGAAAAGGAAGTAGTTGTATATGTTGATAAAATTTACGATATAATACTGAAGATGGTGTTAAAATATATTCTTCAAGATGATCTTCTGCAGAAAGCCAGCGTTCATATCCAATAGAAACAGATTGTTGAGCAGTTTTACCTAGTTCAATATAATTAGAAAAATCCAGAGGTTCAGGATGTTTAAGTTCATATAATAAACCATTTATGCCATGCAATATATATTCGTTCATAGTACCATTATTTGGAGCTATAACACATTGTCCTCTGGCCATAGCTTCCAGGAAAGATTGTCCTATTCCTTCTTCTCTGCGTGGAGCAAAATAAATATTGGAATTGTTTAATACATTAAAAAAATTTTGTTTATCTTCAAACCAGTTTGTTGTTTTTATATTAAATTTATTCTTATCTTCAATATCAGGTAATATTGGTTCCTGTGATTCTGGGTCAGGAGCTATGTGTAAGTGAAAAGATTCAAAATGTGTATTATAAATTAGAGTTTTTATTAATGACCAAGATACATGGATTTCATTTCGCAGCCAAAAAAAACCACGTGGAGCATCTATTGGCAATAATGTATCAATAGGCGGTTGATAATATTTGACATAAAAACTTTGAAGACCAAAAGATGTAACAATTGCATGCATTGCTGTTGAGAAATTTATAATTTTACATCCTTGAAATAGTTCCCAATCATTACTTTGATGTTTTTTTGGGCCATTTTGAATATTGAAAAAATCAAGCATAGGTATATAAATAACATTTGGATGAAGTTTTCTAAAATATTTTTTTTTACTTTGACAGCAACATTGAAACATAATAATTATATCATAATCTGCAACCATTTTAAAAGGAATTGCAGGTTTTCTTTTCCATGCTTCATCCCAGAATAAATCCAGCGTATGACCACGTTTTCGTAATATATCAAATAAAAATTGTGTTGAACTTGTTTTTGAATGATATGAATGATCTATATAAGCGATGCGTGCCATTATTAAAATTATACCAATAATCGTTTTTGTTCTGCTTCAATCAGCATTCTTGCAACATCTTCCATGGTATATTTTGTTTGCCATCCAAGAATTTTGGCAGCTTTTTCCGGATTTGCACTGCTTAAAGTTATATCTGAAGGTCTCATAAATAAATGATCCTGCTGTACATGTTTTTCCCAGTCAAGATTACAGCAATTAAAAACAGCAGATGTAAATTCTCGTAAAGTACATGTATGGCCTGTTGCTATAATATAATCATCTGCAGTATTACTTTGAAGCATAGCCCACATTGCTTTTACATAATCAGATGCCCATCCCCAATCTCTTGCAATATCCATATTTCCCAAAAAAAGTGTTTCTTTTGAACCATTAGCTATACGGCATGCTGCTCTTACAATTTTTTGTGTAACAAAACGTTCAGGGCGCAAAGGAGATTCATGATTATATAAAATCCCGGAACAGGCAAAAAGATTATAAGCTTCTCTGTAATTAACTACTTGCCAGAAAGCAGCAGCTTTGCCAACTGCATAAGGGCTGCGTGGCTGGAATGGTGTTTTTTCTGTTGCAGGTATACTGGTATTACCAAAACATTCACTTGATCCTGCATTATAATATCGAATATTTTTGCCTAAATAACGAATAGTTTCCAATAAAGTCAAGTTGGCAATTCCTATGCTTGTAAAAGTGTCCATTGGTTGTTCAAAAGAAAGTCCAACAGAGCTTTGTCCAGCTAAATTATAAATTTCATTCGGTTCTGTTTTAGTTATTACATCAAGAACACTTCGAAAATCAGCTGGATTAGCCGATAGTGTTTGTATTTTTTCTTTTATACCCAAGATTTTTAAATTAGAAAAAGTTGAAAGCTGTGCATCGCGTGATGTACCGAATACTTGATAATTTTTATCAAGTAAGAATTGTGATAAATATGCACCATCTTGACCTGATATTCCGAATATCAATGCTCGTTTATTCATTTTTTTCTTCTATAACCTGTTGTTTAATTCTTATACCAAGTTTTCCCTTAATTTTTTTAATAAACCAACATAAGGGATGCTGTAAATTCCAGCGTAGGGTATTATAATCTTTCTCCACCTTATTTAAACGACTCTCTAGATTTAAACGACTCTCTAGATTTAAACGACTCTCTAGATTTAAACGACTCTCTATGCTGTTTATTCGGGTTTCAGAGCGATAGCGTAATGCCTCATACCACACAGAATGTTCGTTACTGGTTGAAATATTATTACTTACGGTGGACTCTCTTGCCAGCACATTTAACACTATCTCTTCATAAGATCGCGCAAAATCTGTCATACGTTCAGGCAGAGCAGCTTTGGCTTTTTGCTGAGCTTCCTCCTCTTTGGAAGGAGAATAAGTTTCCAAAGCCATGCGCATCAAGTCAGCTAATGCTTTTGGGTCATCGACATCGAAATACAATCCTCGTTCTGGTGCTTGTTCTCTGTGCACCGAAATGTCCGAGAGTAATATATACTTGCCCAGACTTTTTGCTTCTTCAACAGTTGTACTCCATCCTTCAAAGCGTGATGGATTAATTATGGCTATTGCAGAGTGCATTAATGTACCAACATGATTAATATCAATAAGGCCCAGAAAACGAAATCGCTCTGATAAACCTGCTTCATCAACTTGTTTACACAGATCATTATAGTATGCTGGATGTCGATAATCATTAGTAAACCCTGTGCTGATTACCAAGGGACAAGAACCTGAGGCCTGGATAATTCGCAGCGCTTCCAAAACCAGTCCATGATTTTTATGGGACCAGATCTGGTTAGGAATGTAAAAATAAGGTTCGGCAATTTCATAGCAAGCCATAACCACTTCCGGGGTTTCGCAGCAAGGTGGCACAGCTACAAAACGTAACACATGGGTTTTGCCGGTCGCTTTAGGGAAAAAATGATTAAAATCCTTTTCTGCATCAGCACTACCCAAGAGTACAGCCTGGGCTTCACACGCTACATCGGCAAATTGACTGTCACGGATAGCTATTTCGGTCTTACTAAAAAAATGAGGCAAATGTTTATGCTGAAAATCAGGAATCCAGCACAAAGAAGGAATGGACGACATGAGTCCCAATGGCCAACCATGGGAGAATAATTGAATATTGTTTTCTTTTAATGTGTGTTCAAGAAGATTATATTTTTCGATTTCGCAAGGATAGGGAATTGAGTCCAAATTACACAAAGGTGGGGGCAAAGAATCAATATCACCCAGCACTACAGGTTCAATACGGCGTTCAGGTAGAGTCAACAAGGCTGTGGCTAAATTTTTAAAATAATTGAGACCGCCAATCCATGATGAAGTGTAGGGTATATTCCAAACAATTTTAATCATGACTGTTCCGGCTTTGAAACCATCGAACATAGTCCTGGATTCCAAACTCAAGAGAGATATTCGGTATAAAACTCCAATTACGCAATAATGAAATATCTGCTACCATACGATCCGGATCGCCAGTACGGATCTGACCTGTAAAATTCGGCGTCAAAACCGGAGACCAGGTTTTACCTAAGATGCTTAATACATCTTTAAGACTGGTGCCATGCCCTGTACCACCATTGACAACTGGTCTTGAAGGAGAAGCATATTCAGCTGCCAGAAGCAACAGGCATACAGCATCTTTGACATGCAGCCAATCACGCTCTTCTTTGCCATTGCCATAGAAGGAAAAATCGCCCTCCACGGCTTTGTGGCAAGCATCCCAAAACAATTGTTTTTTCAATCCAGCACCATATACGGAGAATAAACGCACACACACACTGGGTACAGAATGATTTCGTCCATATCCAGCAGCAAGATCTTCCATAACTTTTTTATGTATTCCATAAGGAGAAAGCGGCTGGCCCACCATATTCTCAGCCAGGGAGTTGGCAGCTATATTGCCATATACTGCTGCACTGGAGGGCAATACCACTTTCATCGTGGCACCTTTGCGCCGGGAAAAATCCAGCACTTCAAGAGTACTTTGTACGTTAGCCATGAAGTCGGCATATGGATTTTGCATGGAGGCCGGCACAGAGCCAGAACCAGCGCAATGAATAAGAAATTCAGGCAAGCCATGACTTTGTACTGCATCATCCAAGACAGCGGCAGTAACAGGTGTTTGATAAAAATGAGTAATGCCCCAATCAGGAGCTTCCGGCATGGGAGCCGCATCAAAACCCGACACAATGTAGTTCCTAGCGCCCAATTCCATAGCGCAGTAACGGCCAATAAAACCTGCAGCACCGGTTACAAATGCTAACGGCATCACTTTAAACCTTTTTTTCGAAAACAGCGCAGATAATAATTAATCTTTTTATTTCTTAGTTGCAGATTCATTATTTCACCAGTTCCAGGCAGGCTACACTACGTGCAAAAGCCAGATAATCATCTTCATAATCTTTTTGAAAATGAATGTCAAAACAGGTCGCTTCGGCGGCATTTTCCCTAGTAGAGATATGCCAGCAGTCATTGCTATAATAGAAAATTGTTTCTTTGTAATCAATTGGTTGAAAGAGCTCTTTTATTCTATCCACCATAGCAGCATCGAATACCTGGAACCAACCGCGATTACATGCTATTCCGAAAGGAAGAGACAGGTACAACTTGCCACCTGGTTTAAGTATCGATCGCATTGCTTCGATAAATACTAAATAATCTGAACTATTATTCTCTTTTTTTGAAATATTATCGGTATATAAAAAAGTGTTATCCATCCCAATATGCTCAATGGTTGAGATACAAGCAATAATATCAAAAAAATTTTCTTTAAAACATGTTTGCCGTAAATCCTCGTACACATAGGAAATGCCTAATTCTGGCCAAGCGCTACCTTCATAGGCCAAGGTAGAAATAAAAAGTTTTTTTGTGCGGATTTTAGGATGCTGTAAAATTACTTGAAAGTTTAAAGCAGAACCAGCATCCAGCATTAGGCCAGGCCTATCATCCAGGCAAGAAAGAAGCCAGGGCAATTCAACAATACGCTCATCAATACGGTAGCCAAATTTTGCTGTTTCTGTTATGGAATTAAAATCCGAGTAAATAGCCCGCTTAATATTTTCCCATTTGTATTCATGATAGCCGGGTGTCCATGGCTTATAACCGTTTTTAATAAATTCTTCTAATTGTTTTTGTGTTTTTTTGTTGTTTTTTTTTTTTTTTTTTTTTAGGTCTTTTTTCTTTTT
>Ga0099364_10014173_pt1 | contig 10635 bp, 18 predicted proteins | sample TergutTh196P3_FD_73070 | JGI IMG/M metagenome (GOLD analysis project Ga0099364, IMG submission 73070) | Microcerotermes parvus P3 segment gut microbial communities from Pointe-Noire, Republic of the Congo - Th196 P3 | ecosystem: Host-associated > Arthropoda: Insects > Digestive system > Gut ...
GGGGGGGAAGGGGGGGGGGAAGGGGGGGGGCGGGCGAAGGGGCGGCAGAAGAAGCGGGCAATAACGGGAGGCGGGGGCTTTTGGATTTCCTGAAACGGGTATACCGGCGCTTTCCCGGCTGGGAACTGCACGTCATGGTTGATGACCCGATGGCTGATACCCCGGCCGGGCCAGGGGCGGCCCTGGCCGCGCCCTGGCTGGCCTCTAAAAGAAGGCTCAAGGTCCATTACTTGCCGCCGAGGGCCGCCTGGCTAAACCATATGGAAGTGTGGCTGAAAGTATTCGCCCGCGAGGCGCCGGGGGGCGGCCTTTGGGCCGACAAGGAGGAATTGACGGGGCAGATTCTGGCCCGCGTCAAAGCCTCCCCTGATTCATGGGCCAGGCCCTTCAGGTGGACCTGTGAGTGAAGGCCGGGGAAACGTTATTCGCCGGGTTTTTCCGCTTTGTCGTCCTGGGCTTCCAGGGTCTCCGGGGCTTCTTGAGGCTCCTGGCTTTCCACAGTCTCCGGCTGGGCTTCCACAGTCTCCGGCTGGGCCTCTATGGTCTCCTCCGGCTGGGCCTGGGCCTCCACGGTCTCCGTCTGGGCCTCGGCCTCTATGGTCTCCAGGGAGGTCTGGGGAGCTTCCGCCTTTCCGGCCGATTGAGCCACCCGTTTGGCCCGGTCCCCGGCCCCCTTGGGTTTCCGGCCCTGACCGCCCACGGCGGCCTTGGGCTGGCCGGCCCCGGTCAATTCCAGAATCACCATCGGCGCGGCATCGCCGGGGCGCAGCCCCGTCTTAGCCATGAGGGTGAAGCCGGAATCGCGGTCGCCGAAACGTACGCCGGCCTCACTGAAAAGCTTGTCCAAAACCGTCCGCTTGGTGATGACGGCGGCGGCCCGGCGCAGGGCGCTTAAATCGGCCTTGCCGGCCTTGGCCAGCCCTATCAGCCGGTCCGCCAGGGGCCTTAAGGCCTTGGCCTTGGAAACTGTGGTCTTAATACGGCCGTATTCAAACAGGCTGGTTACCATGTTGCGCAGCATGGCGTCACGATGGCTGGCCGTGCGGCCCAGTTTTACGTTGGCTTTGCGGTGCCTCATGGCGTCATTCCTTCCTGGCCGGTGCGGCCGGGGGCACAAAACCATCGATTTTCATGCCCAAAGACAGGCCCATTTCCGTCAATACTTCCTTGATTTCATTGAGGGACTTGCGGCCAAAATTCTTGGTGCGAAGCATCTCTGATTCGCTTTTCTGCACCAAATCGCCAATATAGAAGATATTGGCGTTTTTGAGGCAGTTGGCCGAACGGACGGACAGTTCCAATTCGTCCACGGTGCGGGAGAAGTTGTCGTTCTGGAGGGAGGCGCCCGGTTCGTCCAGGGCGGCCGGGCCCAGAGCCGGCACATCCTCATCAAAGTTAATGAATATGGTCAACTGGTCCTTGAGTATCTTGGCCGCGTAGGCCACCGCGTCCGTAGGGGTGACGCTGCCGTCGGTCCAGACTTCCAGGGTGAGCTTGTCGTAGTCGGTCTTTTGCCCCACTCGGGCGTTGGTGACCACGAAATTGACCTTGCGGATGGGGGAAAAAAGGGCGTCGATGGGGATTTCCCCGATGACCTGTTCATCGGCCGGGCTCTTTTCAGCCGGCACGTAGCCCTTGCCCATGGCCACGGTCATCTCCATTTTCAGGGCTCCCCCCCGGGCCAAGGTGGCAATGTGCTTGTCGCTGTTCAGGATATCCACCTGGGCATCGGTTATGATGTCGGCGGCCGTGACCTTGTGAGGGCCGACCGCTTCAATGCGGATGGTCCGGGGCTGGCCCGAGTGGAGTTTCAGGCGCACCTCCTTGAGGTTCAGGATGACATCGGAAACATCTTCCAAAACCCCGGGGATGGTGGTCAGTTCATGCAGTACGCCTTCTATTTTGACTGATATAATGGAGGCCCCCTGGAGCGACGACAAAAGAACCCGCCTTAAAGCGTTGCCCAGGGTCAGGCCGAAACCGCGTTCCAGTGGTTCACAGACAAATTTACCGTAATTGGCGTTACGGTCATAGAGTTCGACTTCTACTTTTTTCGGTTTGATCAGGTCTTTCCAGTTCTTATCCATATCCTCTCCCAGGAGAACCGCTGAGGGGTCGGCCAAGATTTGGAATCGAAAAATTCCGCCCGGCTTGCCGGCTCCGGCCGGCCGACTATATTAAACGCCCGCCATAACCAAGTGAGTCCCGAAAGGCCCCGAAGTCTTTTATCAGACGCGGCGGCGTTTTGGAGGGCGGCAACCGTTGTGGGGTACGGGGGTCACGTCTCGAATCAGAGTGACGTTGAATCCGGCGGACTGCAGTCCGCGGAGGGCTGATTCCCGGCCGCTGCCCGGGCCTTTGATATAGACTTCGAGCTTCCGAAGCCCGTGTTCCATGGCTTTTTTAGCCGCGTCCTCCACCGCGGTCTGGGCTGCGTAGGGGGTGGATTTGCGGGAGCCTTTGAAGCCCTGGACGCCGGCGCTGGACCAGGCGATAGTATTACCCCTGGGGTCGGTGATGGTTACGATGGTGTTATTGAAAGTGGCCTGAATATGGGCCACTCCTTCGGGAACGCTCTTTTTTTCCTTTTTCTTGCGGGTTTTACGGACAGCCTTGTTGGCGGACATTATTTTAACCTTTCCTGAAAAATCAGCGGGCCTTTCCGGCGGCCCTGAAAACCCTTATATTATTTCTTCTTTTTACCGACCACGCTCCGGCGGGGGCCTTTGCGGGTGCGGGCGTTGGTATGGGTGCGCTGACCGCGGGCCGGCAGGCCCCGCCGGTGCCTGAGCCCCCGATAGCAGCCCAGATCCATGAGGCGCTTGATGCTCATGGTCACATCCCGCCTCAAGTCGCCCTCCACCTTGAATTCCCCGTCAATGACCCGGCGGATGCGGGATACCTCGTCATCCGTCAAGTTGTCGGCCTTGACGCCGAAATCCACCCCGGCCTTTTTCAATATGGTCTGGGCGCTGGGGCGGCCGATGCCGTAAATATAGGTCAGGGCTATCTCGATGCGCTTCTGGCGGGGCAAGTCAATGCCGGAAATCCTGGGCACCTGTCAACTCCTCCTCAGGCGGGAGGCCCCGCCACGAACGGCGGGGCCTTAGGGTTCAGAAAAAGCGGGGCCGGACGGCCGCCAAGGGAGCGCTCAACCCTGACGCTGCTTATGCTTGGGATTGGCGCAGATGATCCGCACCTGGCCGTACCGGCGGATGATCTTACATTTCATGCACATTTTTTTTACTGAGGAACGGACTTTCATGCTCGGCCTCCCTATCCTCGCCGGGCCTCGCCAGGCCACCGGGATATTCTTCTCAGGCCTTCAGGGCGGCGAAAATTCTCTGGTTTATATCCTCGACCGAGCCTTCCCCGTCGACGATCTTAAGAATACCGCGCTCCCCGTACCAGCGGATGAGGGGAGCGGTCTCCCGGTGATAGACATCCAGGCGGGTCCTGATGGTCTCCTCCCGGTCGTCGTCCCGCTGATAAATTTCACCCCCGCAGCGGCCGCAACGGCCGTCCGTCGGCGGAGGGGAGAAGACGGCATGATAACCGGCCCCGCAATCCCGGCACATCCTCCGGCCGGAAAGGCGGGCCAGAATGGTTTCGTCAGGAACTTCCAGGCAGAGGCAAAAGTCTACCCGGCGGCCCGCTTCGGTCAACAGACCGGCCAAGGCTTCGGCCTGGGCCGTTGTACGGGGGAACCCGTCCAGGAGAACTCCGCCCTGGGCGTCCGGGGCCTTCAGGCGGTCAATCACCAACCGCACCACTAAATCATCGGGGACCAGGGCACCGGCCTCCATGTATTTTTTGGCCTCCAGGCCCAGGGGTGTGCCCTCTTTGAGGTTGGCCCGGAAAATATCTCCGGTGGAAACATGGGGCAGGCTGAATTTTTCAGCCAGAAATTCGGCCTGTGTGCCCTTCCCTGCCCCGGGGGGCCCCAAAAAAATTATTATCATGGCCCCTGTCCTCGTTTCAGCTTTCTCATAGAGCCCTTTTAGAGTCATAAACACGGCCTGGAGGCTGGCCGGGACTCAGAGCTAAACTCATATTATTACTAAAAGCCTCCGAAAATGTCAATCTTTATTTTTTAAGGCCCCGGCCTCCTCAACGCTGAATGCGGCCGCGCGGCTGCCCGGGATTGAAGGCGGCGGCGGGCCCCCCGCCGCCTCTCTTCATGAAGCTGGCGTAGTGCTGGTTCATCAAATGGCTCTGGATCTGGCCCAGAGTGTCTATGGATACGCCGACCACGATGAGCAGGGCCGTGCCGCCAAAATAGAAATCCACGTTGAAATGGCGGCTGACGAAGCTGGGCAAAAGGCAGACCAGGGAGACATAGATGCCGCCCCACATTATGAGGCGGGTGAGAATCTTGTCCAGATATTCGGCCGTGCGTGCTCCGGGCCGGATGCCGGGGATGAAGCCGCCCTGCTTTTTGAGATTTTCAGCCACATCCACGGGGTTGAAGGTAACCCCGGTGTAAAAGTAGCAGAAAAAGATGATCAGCACCACATACAGAACATTGTAGAGCCAGCCCCCGGGGTCGAGCCAGCCGGCCATGTTGCGAAGGTAGTCCACGGGGATGAACTGGGTCATGGTATAAGGAAACATGATCAGGGAGCTGGCGAAAATCGCCGGAATAACCCCGGCCGGATTCAGTTTCAACGGCAGGTGGGACATACCCCCCTTCACCAGGTTGCGGCCGACCATGCGCTGGGCGTGCTGGATCTGGATACGGCGCTGGCCCCTTTCGCAGAAGACCACGGCGCCGACGATGGCCAGCATGCCGGCCACCAGGAGAAGGGCCGAGACGATGGACATTTCGCCGCCGAAAACCTGCTTCGCGGTCTGAAAGGTGGCGCTGGGCAGGCCCTCGACTATGCCGGCGAATATGATAAGGGAGATGCCGTTGCCGATGCCGCGCTCGGTTATCTGTTCTCCCAGCCACATGACGAAGGCCGTGCCGGCGGTGAGGGTGATCATGGTCAGGAGGCGGAACTCAAGGCCGGGGTTGGGCACGAGCTGCAGGCCGGAGCCCAGGGCGTTGTTGCCCTCCAGTCCCAAGGCGATCAGGTAGCCCTGGAAGAGGGCCAGAATGATGGTGCCGTAGCGGGCGTATTGGGTAAGCTTGCGCCGGCCTTCCTGGCCGCCTTCCTTCTTGAGCCGGGTCAGGTGGGGCCAGACCACGGTAAGAAGCTCGACGATGATGGAGGACGAGATATAGGGCATGACGCCCAGGGCGAAGACCGAGAAATGCGACAGGGCCCCCCCGGAGAACATGTCGAACAGGCCCAGGATGGTGCCTCTGAAGTTGTTGAACAGGGTGGCCAGAGCCGCGGTATCGACTCCGGGGGTGGGAATGTGGACCCCGACCCGATAGACGGCCAGCATCATCACGACAAAGAGCAGCCGCTTGCGCAGTTCCGGAGACCGGCCGATATTTTGAAGCCCGCCTAGCGCCACTGTTTAAGCCTCTTTAATGGAAACACCGATTAGTTGATTTCCAGGGTTCCGCCGGCGGCCTTGACCAGTTCGGCGGCCTTGGCCGAAGCGGCCTCGACTTTTATGGTCAGCGGCTTGTCCAGGGTCCCCTTGGCCAGGAGCTTTACGGGCAGGGTCTCCTTGCGGATCAGCCCGGCCGCGGCCAAGGCCCGGCCGTCCACCAGGCTGCCGGCCTCGAAGGCCTTCAAGGCCCCCAGGTTGACCAAGGCGTAGGTCTTCTTGAAAATATTGGTAAAGCCGCGCTTGGGCAGACGGCGCTGAAGCGGCATCTGGCCGCCTTCAAAACCGGGGCTTACGCCTCCGCCGCTCCGGGACTTCTGGCCCTTATGCCCGCGTCCTGAGGTTTTGCCCCAACCGGAACCTTCGCCCCGGCCGATGCGCTTGGCTTTCTTCCTGGAGCCCGGAAGGGGGCTGAGACTGGAAAGATCCATATATTCCTCTTCTATTCCTCAACCTTGACCAGAAAGGAGACACTCCTGATCATCCCCCGGATGGCCGGGGTGTCATTCTGAGTCACCGTGTGGCCGATTCGCCTGAGGCCCAGGGCCTTTACCGTGCGGCGATGCCTGGGCAGCCGCCCGATGACTGAACGGACCTGGGTTATTTTAATTTCCATGTTGATCCACCATACTTCCCGGCCTGTTAAACCGGCCTGTTAAACCCGCAGGCGCTCGGCCGGTATGCCGCGCTCCTGGGCCACGGTCTGGGCCCGGCGCATCTTCCTTAAGGCGGCGACGGTGGCCCGGACCACGTTGTGGGGATTGTTGGAGCCCAGAACCTTGGTCAGAATATCCTCCACGCCCGCAGCTTCCACCACCGCCCGGACAGCCCCGCCGGCAATGACGCCGGTGCCCTTGCCCGCCGGCTTCAGAAGCACCGAACCGGCCCCGGCGCGCCCCACCATCTGGTGGGGCACGGTGGTCCCGGTCAAATCCACCTTGAACATGGCCTTCCTGGCCTGCTCAAAGCCTTTGCGGATGGCTTCGGGCACCTCGTTGGCCTTGCCTAGCCCGTAGCCCACCCGGCCCTTGCCGTCACCCACCACCACGATGGCGGAGAAGGAGAAACGGCGGCCGCCCTTGACCACCTTGGCCACCCGGTTTATGTGGACCACCTTGTCGATCAAACTTTGTTCTTCTGCTTCCGGCCGGTACACGCCTCATCCTCCAAGCTCTTTTATTAGGTTATAGCGTTTTGCGTTCAAAAAATCAGTCCGGCTTCCCGGGCTCCCTCGGACAGAGCCTTGATCCGGCCGTGATAGAGAAAACCGTTGCGGTCAAAAACCACCTTGAGGCAGCCGCGGGCCTTGGCCGCTTCGGCTATGGCGCGGCCAACGGCCTTGGCCGCCTCGGCCTTTTTGAGGCCCTGGGCCGCGGCCTTTAAATCAGGGCTCAGGGTGGAAACCGCGGCCAAGGTGGCCCCGCGCTCATCATCGATTACCTGGGCGTATATGTGCGAGGCGGAACGGAACACGCAGAGGCGGGGCCGCTCGGCAGTACCGCGCACCTTGCGGCGAACCCGGGCCTGCCTCGTCTGGCGGGCCAACTGCCTGGGATTGGTCTTGGTCATGGGTCACCTCGAAATAGTCTTTAGGCGCCGAAAGGGGCGGCCGCCCGCCCTTTCCGGCTTATTTGCCGCCAGCCTTGCCGACTTTGCGGATAATGCGCTCGCCTTCGTAGCGGATGCCCTTGCCCTTATAGGGTTCAGGCTTGCGGAAGGCCCGGATCTTGGCCGCCGTCTCCCCCAGAACCTCCCGGTCGGCCCCCTTAAGGGTGATGCGGTAGGTCTTGGGATCCACCTGAACGCTGATGCCCTGGGGCAGGGATAAAATGACCGGGTGGGAAAAGCCCAAGGTCAGTTTGAGGGTCTGGCCGTCGGCCTCGGCCCGCCAGCCCACTCCGGTCATCTCCAGCACCTTGGTGAACCCGTCCGAAACTCCCACCACCATATTGTTGACCAGGGTCCGGCTCAGGCCCCACAGGGCCTGGCTGGAGGGGGCCTTTTCATCCACCGGAAGAACCTTCAGGGTCTCCCCAGAAATATCTAACTTTATAGCCGGGTGGAGACGGCGGGTTAAAACGGTTTGGCCTCCGGTGACCGTCAGGAGGGGAGCCTGCCATTCGACCTTGACGCCCTTGGGGAGGGTTATGGGCATTTTTCCTATTCTGGACATTGTGCGCTTCCTTTTCCGTCCGGCCGCGCCTTGGGCCGGCTCACCAGATATGGCAGAGCGTCTCGCCGCCCAGGTTCTGGCGGCGGGCCTCCTTATCGGTCATGACCCCGGAAGAGGTGGAGATGATGGCCACGCCCAGGCCGGAGAGCACCGGCGCAAGCTCGGCCGACCGCTGATAGACGCGGCGGCCGGGCTTGGAAACCCTCTCCAGGGCGTTTATGACCGGGGTATTGTGTTCCGCGTATTTCAGAAAAATTCGGATAAGACCCTGCTTGTTGTCCTTGGACACCTTGAAATTTTTGATGAACCCCTCGTCCTTGAGAATGCGGACAATGGCCACCTTTATCCGCGAGGCCGGCACATCCACCCGGTCATGGCGGGCGGTGATGGCGTTACGGATCCTGGTCAGGAGGTCGGCGATGGGATCGGTCATGGTCATGGGTCTAGGCCTCTCACCAACTGGCTTTGATGACGCCGGGAATCTCGCCGGCCAGCGCCAGGTTTCGGAAACAGATGCGGCACAGGTTATATTTGCGGAGATAGGCCCGGGGACGACCGCAGATGGGGCATCGGCTGTATTGCCGGACCCCGAATTTGGCCGGGCGGGCGGCCCTGATCATCATAGATTTCTTGGCCATTGACGAGACTCCCTCTAATTCGGCTGCCCGCTCTTGCGGAAGGGCATGCCCAGTTCTTTGAGGAGAAAGCGGGCTTCCTCGTCCGTCCGGGCCGAGGTCACGATGCTGATATTGAGCCCCTTGATCTTGTCTATCTTGTCATAGTCGATCTCGGGGAAGATGATGTGCTCTTTGATGCCCAAGGTGTAGTTGCCCCGGCCGTCGAAGGCCTTGGGGGAAACGCCCCGGAAATCGCGCACCCGGGGCAGGACGACATTGATGAGCTTGTCCAGAAAAAAATACATCTTGTCGCGCCTTAAGGTAACGTTCACCCCGATGGGCATGCCCTCGCGCAGCTTGAAGGCGGCAATGGAGCGGCGGGCCTTGGTGATGACGGGCTTCTGCCCGCAGATGGCCGCCAGTTCCGAAGCCGCGGAGTCCAGAATCTTGGCGTTCTGAATGGCTTCGCCCAAGCCCATGTTGAGGCTGACCTTGACCAGCCTGGGCACCTGGTGCGGATTTTTATAGCTGAACTCGCGGACCAGCTTGGAGGCCACGGTCTTTTCGTAGAAGTCTTTCATCCTGGGCATCTTGTCTCGCTCCTCACGTAAAAGGCCACCCGCCGGGGCGGGCGCTCCTTCGGGCTTTGCCGATGAGCTTTAAGGCCTTTGTGTCCGCCGGCCCTTAATCATCAATGTGCTCCTTGCACTTCCGGCAGACCCTTACCTTGCGGGGCTTATCCGAGCCCACGGCGGACGGCGCAAAGGCGTAGCCCACCCGGGCGGCCTCGTGACACTTGGGACACAGGAGGGCCACATTGGAGATGGACAGGGGGGCCTCTTTTTCAATCTTGCCGCTGCTGGCGCCGGGGGCTACGGCCTTGGCATGGCGGGTCACCATGTTGACGCCCTCCACCAGAACCCGCACCTGGTTCCTTACGGCCATTATTTTCTTGACCTTGCCTATCTTGCCCCGGCTGCGGCCGGTTAGCACCTCGACGCGGTCGTCCTTCTTGATTTTGCACTTGACGGTCATTTCACATCACCTTGTTTCTCGGAAGTCTCAAAGGACTTCCGGCGCCAGGGAGATGATCTTCATGAAGCGCTTGGCCCTAAGTTCCCGGGCCACGGGGCCGAAAATGCGGGTGCCTATGGGTTCGCGGGCATTATTTATGAGCACGGCGGAATTGTCGTCGAACTTTATGTAGGAACCGTCCACCCGGCCCACCTCTTTGGCGCAGCGCACCACCACGGCCTTCATGACATCGCCCTTCTTGACCTTGGAGCCGGGCAGGGCCTCCTTGACCGAGACCACGATTATGTCGCCAAGGGAGGCGTAACGGCGGCGGCTGCCGCCGAGCACCTTTATACAGTAAAGCTGCTTGGCCCCTGAATTGTCGGCCACGGTCAATCTGGTTTCCGGCTGAATCATTTTTCGCTACCCCCTATATTTGAAGGTTTTTCGGGCCTGGCCCCGGCCGCGAAGCGCCCCGCCTCATCAGGCGCGGCGCTCCAGGATGCGGGTCAGCCGCCAGCGCTTTAAACGGGACAGGGGGCGGGACTCGATTATTTCCACCGTGTCGCCCATGCGGGCACTGTTCTGCTCATCGTGGGCCATGAACTTAGCCCGGCGGCGGATATATTTCTTGTAAACAGGATGCTTAATCAGCCGGTTGACCAAGACCACCACGGTCTTGTCCATCTTGTCGGATACCACCACTCCGGTCATGATCTTATGTAAGCGTCTTGTCTCTTCCACGTTCTACCCTCACTCCGGCGGAACCGCAGGCCCCGCTTTCTTTTTTTCACCGATGATGGTCAAGATGCGGGCCACATCTTTCCGGATGGTCCCGAGCCGCTTGGGGTTCTCTATCTGGCTGGCGCCACGCCGCATCATAAGCACGAACAGCTCTTCACGGAGTTCCTGTTCCCTTCGGGCCAGCTCCTCGGGTGAAAGCGCCCGGAGTTCCTGCATTTGGTTTTTTTTCACAACAACTCTCCCCGCAGGATGAATCTGGACGAAAAGGGCAGTTTATTGGCCGCCAGGCGGATGGCCTCGCGGGCCACCGGCTCCTGGACCCCGTCCAGCTCGAAAACAACCCGCCCCGGGCGGATTACCGCCACCCATCCGTCGGGCGCGCCTTTGCCCTTGCCCATGCGGGTTTCAGCCGGCTTTTTGCAGACCGGCTTGTCGGGAAAAACCCGTATCCAGACCTGGCCGCCTCTTTTGATATGACGGTTGATGGCGATACGGGCTGCTTCGATCTGCTGGGCGGTCATATATCCGCGGCTTAAGGCCTGGAGGCCGAACTGGCCGAAGTCCAGCCGGGCCCCGCCCTTG
>Ga0099364_10014174_pt1 | contig 10635 bp, 8 predicted proteins | sample TergutTh196P3_FD_73070 | JGI IMG/M metagenome (GOLD analysis project Ga0099364, IMG submission 73070) | Microcerotermes parvus P3 segment gut microbial communities from Pointe-Noire, Republic of the Congo - Th196 P3 | ecosystem: Host-associated > Arthropoda: Insects > Digestive system > Gut ...
TAGAGACGGAATGCATTCCGTCTCAATAACAGGTACAGGCAATACCCGCACCTTCACCATGCCCGCCGCTAACGTCACCGTCACGGCTTACTTCGTAAACCCGACATATCAGGCAGCATGGGAAGCCGCCAAAGCCATCATCGAAGCCGCCGATTTCAGCGTCCTGCAGAAAGAAGCCAACACCCAGGCCGACCTCCGCTACCGCCTTGCAGAAATCATCAACGAACTGCTGAAAAATAATTCTGCATTCTCCATTCTGCATTCTGCATTCACCGTCTCGGCGTCCGACATCGTTATTTTCGATTATAACTTCCGTTCTGCCATAGCAGGCGACGCCGTCAACCGTTCCGGCACAAACGGCTACTTCGAGTTCCGCGTAACGCCCCCCGATACTCGCTCCTCGGCCTACAATGACGGCACGATTACCGCAACATCATACAATGACGTTGCGAATGAACAATTAACAATGAACAATAAACAATTGAAGGTTTGGGCGAAAAACGGCGTGCTGCACGTATCGGGTCTGACGGCAGGCGAGCCATGGGCCGTCTTCAACCTGTCAGGTCAGCCGCTATGCACCGGCGTCTCTAACGGTGAAAAAGCGGAAATACTCCTGCCCGGTCGCGGTATTTTCATTTTTAAGTCAGGCAACTTTGCAGTGAAAGTCACCCATTAGTTCAATAAAAAATATAACGTCACCCTATTAACAGGGTGACGTTATATTTTTCACACGCTTGCTCCCGTTCGTTTGTAAACTTCGTTTAATTTTAACACGAAGAAACATTCGTAATTCGTATTTGTTTCGTATCTTTGCGGCATAATTAAAAAAAACGGTAATATGACACAGATAATTGTAAAAAATGGTATTGACAATATGCAGCGGAGTGTATTGATGGGACTTTTTGATTCATGGAATTTGCATGTAGAAATAAAAGAGGACAAGTTGCCTGCACACAAAAGTTTCTCTCAACTTTTTTCAAAAACTCGCGGTATGTGGCAGGATTATGAAATTGATGGGGCAAAACTGCGCAACGAAGCATGGGGAATAAATGAAAACGCGACTTCATGATACTTGTTGATACAAATTTAGTCAAACAGTATTGTTTGTCGCATAAGTTAAAATTGCCGGACGCACAAATTGCAGCAACAGCAATTTTTCACAATGCCGAACTTTTCACCCTCAACAGAAAAGATTTTAAGTATATACCCAATTTGAGACTTTTTGGTCAGCAATAAAAGTTTCCCTTTCCCATTGTCGCATAATAGTACGTTCACCATTACAGGAACGCCCGCACCCTCAGTTACCAAAACGTCCGGCGACAGCCGCATCACCTGGAACGGCGTTACCTGGCAATTGGATATTGATATTGAATATCCCCAAATTCACGCTTTAGGGATAATGGGGATTTATGGGAAATGTGGGACTTTTTTGCCCGCAATGCCTGGTCTTTGCCCGCAATGCTCGCTTTTTGCCCGCTCGTTGCCCGCAATGCCCGCTTTTTGCCCGCTTATATAATTTCGTAATAAGTTCTCACGCTTGCGCCAAGTTGTTTAAACAGTTTGTAAACTTCTACCAACTCTGACAAATCGTTCGTTGCAGTCCTTTTAGATACGGAATTTAATGTTTGATATTCGCTATTTGTGATTTTTCCTTTTTCCTTCACATACAAAATGGCTTTTCTCTGTCTGCCGTTCAAACCTAATTGTTGTAGTTGTTCTTCCGAAAATCTGTCTTTGAACAGCGTTACGATAAAACCTCCTTCCTTTTCGTTAAATTCAGGCGTTGGCAGTCCTGCCGCTTTGCAAGAGTTGATAATTTTCATAATGCCGCTACCCCATGAATCAATATAACCGCCAAGGAAACACGCTCCTGCAATTATCGGATTACGCGGGTGTGAAGAATGTATTTGCGTTAGTTGCTGCAAAGTAATGGTGGATGGCAAACCGCCATCGTTCCAAACGAACATCTTATTATCATAAACACGAATTTGCGTTGGCGCCCCCATATAATTGCGATGGATCAGCGTGTTTAAAAGCATTTCGCGAAGGGCAGGAACAGGATATTCGAGCGTTTCAATGCGATTCATTCCTTCAAAAGAAATGTTGCGTATCAAAAATTTGTAGTCAAGTGTACGTAAAACTTTGTCTAATACTTGAATGATATTGCCTTCTTCCGTTTCTTGAAAACGAATTGTGAAATCATCGTCTTCAAATTTGCCGATTTTAACAAAAATATTCGGGTAAAAACTACCGGGGTCTTTACCGAACAAGACGATTGCGGCACGTTTGAGATGTCCGTTTTTGGTTAGGTGGAGTTTTCCCAAGAGTTCCGGAGTTGAAAGTCCGTCAATGTCGGGCAGGCGACCGGCTTCTTCTGCTTTCCGCAAGAAAATTTTTACCGTTCTCTCATCAATATCATCAAACGAAGCGCCGGTTTCTATTACATCGTCCCAAGTATGCCCGGCACGTTTGAGCAAAAACTCATTTAGGGCTGCACCTGTCAACTCCTGCATGACGCTTCCGCTACGGTAATAATACCTGCCACGCAGGGAAATCGGCACGGAATAAGGTTGCACGACTATTTCAATAAAGTATTTGTCGTTTTCCTGCAGAAGATTGACTTCGACGGTAATTCCCATCCGGTTTTTTGTTTTGTTGGGAATTTCGTCCATCAGTTTTTTGTATTCTTCCACGTTAACGACATTTCCGGCATCGTCTTTACCGATATAGATTTTGCCGCCCTGCGCGTTGGCAAAGCCGCAAATCCATTTGAGGTAGTCGTCGTGCCACGAGGACTTGTATTCTATGTTTTGTTGTTCGGGCATAATATGCTGACTTTTAATTTGTATATTATAATTCTTTTAGCACTATCATTGATTTGCTATCACTTTTAAGTTTATACCTGCATAATCTTTGAGATACATATCTGTAACGCCTAATAACGTCAATATCTCATTTGTCGCATTCGCTTTTGAGAATCCGGGTTGCACAATGTATATTTCAAATTCCATTGGAATCTTTTGCTTTGCAATGGATAATAATTTTTCTAAATCTTTTTTAGTCCCAACTTCTAACCGGCTACACTCTTGCCCTTTTTTAATTTTGGTTTCTCGTCTTAACAAATGATTGATAAACTCTTTCCCTTCCTTATGTTTCCAGTGAACAGATTTTTGAGCCTGTCCACAAACTTCGTATAAGTTTTTAACTTTCCCTGAAACCCTGCCTTCAATAGCATATTTCAAATGATATAGACCAACATTGAGTTTGTCAGAATTAAATTTTATTGTGATTACATCGGCTATCTCTCCTGAATTATCATCATCATAGATAATGTCAAAACACCCTTTTTTGAGTTCTTCAATGACTCTATATTGAATTGAATCTGCTATTTTAGGGTTAACTTGTTGGGCTTCTTTATCTAATGAAACGCCTTGCCAATCCCATGCAATAATATTGTCTTTCGGATAAACACTAATTGATTGTTTTAATTCTACATACTCATTTCCTGTTAATGCAGAGCCGTCGGCAAACCATATTGTAGGAATGTATTTTGAAAAGAAATCCACACCACTAACTACTTTACTGCCAAACGATACCACAACAGGTTCTCTTGTTATTTGTTCTATTTTAAAATCATCATAAGGAGTGTCTGCGGACTTGTTTTTGAAGAGGACCAATTCAAACGTGGCTGTTTTAAATTCTGTTACAATTGAAAATAATAATCGTCTGTTTTCATAAGGAATTACCATACAAATATCTGTATTTGCTACTGTTGTAGTTGACCCTCCAATAGAAAATTTAAAATATGTTTCGTAACCCATATAAACGTCTTCGTCCCAATCAATACAAATAGGATAAACATCAGGAATTTGTGATATGGATTTGGGTATTAAGGTTTCTTTTAAAATTTGGTTTGAATCAATTTTATCATTAACTAACTTTTCGCCAAGTTCAATACACCATTGTTTAAAGTCTCTCAAATCGCCCTGTTTAATTACACTCCAAATACGACCTTTGTATGAGGCTCCAATATTTGTTTCTTCTCCGTTCTCAAATCCGGAACCTACTACAAATGCTTTTTCTCCTTTTTGTCTTTCTGCAATGCTCAATGCTTCTGCTACGTCAAAGCCAACGTGCATTCTAAATCTAATATCCTTACCAATGAAATACTTTAATCCTACATTTTTTAATCTTGTTCGATTGATATTGTAAAAAGATTTAAAAACATCTATTCCTTTTATTATTTCGGGCATTTTACCTTCATCGCCAATAATTGCCTCTGCAAGTTCTTTGTATAAACTGCTATTATCAGAACTGTTAATAAAAAGCAAATTGTTTTTTGTGTCCCAAAAAACAATTATCATGTTCCATAAAAATTGTTGAATGTCTTTATGATTTATCCAATCAACATTTTCTTTTTTTGCTGTTATGATAACTATTATTTTCTCATCTCTATTGATGTCATAGAATTTATAATCCAAATCATCGTAACCGGGAATCCCTTTGCTAAAATTATTCGGGAACCAACCATTTGTTTTATTTTTATAAACTACGGTACTGAATTTCGGGCTTATCGTACTAAAAGGAATATTTGAATTATTTATGTTTTCAAATCCTTCCATAAAGTTTTTGTACTCAATTTCTTCGTTTATTCTGCCAAAACTTACATCTGACAATAATTGATTCCAATTTGCTCCATCTGAATACAATTCCTCTAATTCAGCCTTGACATTCAAATCTGCAATATTCGCTACAAATGAAGCATTTCCAAGTTGTTCGTCATATTTGGTACGAGTAAATCTACCTGCAAATTGCAAAGTAATAGGTAGGCTTTTCCGAATATCGTGAAAAGCGGCTATTTTTAATTCCGGCAAATCAAATCCTTCACCCAACATATCTACACAAACTATAATTCGAGTTTCTTTATTGACTATTTTTTTATATGTATTTTGCTCATCAGGACATTGAGAGTATATGATAACAGGGTTTAATTCTGTATATCCACGATATAATTCAAAGATATTTTGTGCTCTTTCTTTTGTTGCACAACGCGCCATCAGGATATGATTATGACCGTTTTTTAAATCCTGCTTTAACCGTTGAATTGCTGCTTCGGCAATTTGTTTATCTGCTTTTTCCGGGTCATATTCACGAATAGGTATAAAATCTATTTTGGTAAAATAACCTTGTTCCTGTGCTTTTTTTAATGGAAAATTAAAAATTATTTTCCCATCTAATCGTTGTCCGTCATTGCGAAAGGGTGTCGCCGTGAATTGAATTACTTTTTCTTTCTGGAATTTATTTTTAAAATTATTCCAAGACTGTGCTTTAATGTGGTGGGCTTCATCAATAAATACATTTGTACACAAAGAGGATATAAGTTCTTGTTCTTCTTCGGAGCAGCATACAAGAAGGTGTAATGTTGTTACTATTACATTACATTTCTCAAAGAATTGTTGTAATGTTTCTCTCGATTCAAATTTCTCTTTAATAATCCCTACAATAGGATAAAGTGATTTACCACCAATTACTTCAAACTTTTTGAGCAATCCAAATGTTTCAAATTTTTCAAATATTTGATTTCGCAAAGAATTTGAAGGTACCGTAACTAACAAACACTTGCATGGATTAGTAACCAATGCGGCTAACATTGTTTCGGTTTTCCCTGTTCCTGTTGGAAGAACAACTGTCGCGGTATCTAATGGAAGTTTTAAATGACCTAATAGAGCATGTAATGCACCTATTTGAGGAGTTCGCAGTCCTTGTATATTGCGATTAGGATTTTCTTCTTTGTAACAAAAATCATTTTCCCAGGAAGAAATAATTTCTTCTGTGGAATATTCTTTCAATAACGGGTGTTTGAGCCATTTTATTACACTAATACTTTGGTTTCGTAACCGTTCTTCCGTAGGTTTTTGGTTTGTTAAGAGGATACAATCAGTATCATCAGAAAAAATATTTTTATTGCTTGTAAAACAATATTTTATTCCATCAACATCTATTGTAACAGTACTTTTATCACTTGCCACAATGTGAAACGGCAAATCAATAGGCGGCGAAATTAGTTGTATGATTTTGTTTTTACAGCCAGATTGCTGAAAAACTATCCTTTCCAAACGAGGTAATGTAATTGTATTCATATTTTATAACTTTTTCATTACAATATTCAATGCCTTATCTGCTTGTTCCTCCTCTTTTACAACACTATAAACCTGGTCGGCAAGCCAAAGGCTTAAAAGTTCTTTTTCGTCGGTTTGCAGTAATTCGGCAATGATCGTAACTTTTTCCCGTTTGGGGCGTCGCTCGCCTTTTTCGTATTTGCAATAGGTGGCAGTATCAATATCCAAAGCCGCCGCCATTTTTCGTTGCGGTATTTTTTGGTCTTCTCGCAACTGTTTAATTCGTTCTATAAACATCATATCGTTAATATTTTTTTTCGTCTTGACAATTTGCGGCAAAGTTACTGTTTTTCCACGAATAAACAATCAAAAACAGAAAAAAATATTCCTGTTTTAGCAAAAAATTGTGTTTCAACGCCAGTCAATCCTCAATTCTCCACTTGCGGAAATATAACCGAGCAATCTTTTGTCGCCGGCGAAGACGGAGTTGTACCCCGTTCCTTCACTATGCCCGCCGCCGATGTCAGCATCCTGTGAGTATCAGCGCCTCCACCGGCGGCACAGTGAGTGCGGACAGGATGTCCGCGTACCCTGGGGAGACCGTCACGCTGACCGTCACCCCAAACGCCGGATACACGCTGACATCAATCACCGTTATCAGTAGAGACGGAATGCATTCCGTCTCCACAACAGGTACAGGCAATACCCGCACCTTCACCATGCCCGCCGCTAACGTCACCGTCACGGCTTACTTCGTAAACCCGACGTATCAGGCAGCATGGGAAGCGGCCAAAGCCATCATCGAAGCCGCCGATTTCAGCGTCCTGCAGAAAGAAGCCAACACACAGGCCAACCTCCGCTACCGCTTAGCAGAAATGATTAACGAGATGCTGAAAAATAATTCTACATTCTACATTCTACATTCTCCATTCGCCGTTTCGGCGTCCGACATCGTTATTTTCGACTATAATTTCCGTCCCGCACAGGCAGGCGACGCCGACAACCCTGACGGTGTGAACGGCTATTTCGAGTTCCGCGTAACGCCGCCCGAGACCCGCTCTTCGGCCTACAACGACGGAACGATAATCGCAACGCCGTACAACGACGTTGCGAATGAACAATTAACAATGAACAATGAACAATTACGGGCGTGGATGCAGAACGGCGTGTTGTATGTAACGGGCTTGACGCCCGACAAATCGTGGTCTGTCTATAATCTGTACGGGCAAATGATATATACCGGCATAGCCGAAAGCAATGAAGCGAAAATCCCGTTGCATGAACGTGGCGTTTATATCATTCAAGCAGGTGGAACAGTCACTAAAACGGTTTATTAAAAAACATTGCGGGGGACAGGGCGTATACTGCTCTGTCCCCCGCAAAAGTAATGAATTAATCATAGATATGCAGACAAATATTGGCGGAGGTTCTTTATCGCTTATTTTTGCTTTTGACTTCGATGGTTTGTTCTTCCATGTCAATCGTAAAGACGGTATTTTCAAAGAAATCTAACTGGCAGTTTCCACCATACCGGTTTCAATAGTGGCGCCAATTGGATAGTTGACCACGTGCAACGCATTAAAGTCAAATAAACGAATATATCATTGTTTTGGTTTTAGTGGTTTAAGCGTTGAAAAAATACTTGCTATAACCGGTCTTTTCTCGCGTGGAGTAACTCTGTTATAAAAAAGTGATTTCGTTTTGTAGTTTTTGAGCAATGGCTTGTCGCGGTAAGCCAATTCTCTTTTATCGCGGCTATGGTACAACACAACGCCTGAAAGGATAGCCCCTCTATATTCATCCATTTCAGGATTTCCTATCACTATCCACTCGTCGGGGTAACTCGCCTTTATATCTTCGATGTTTCGCGTTACACCGGTAAACTCCTCGACTTTATTATCTAACACTTCTGTATTCATATTTCAAATCGTTTTACAACATTTTTATTAGAAATTTCAGACTGCAAAGATAACGATTATTTACTTCATAAACCGAATTTCATTTGAACATTTTTCTTGAGTTGCATTATCTTTGCAAAAAAAACAGGCAGATACGGCAGCGTAGTCGAAATTTAATTAGAGGTTCAGCCCTGTAAGATAACCTGACTTCTGTGGATTGCGAACCGAAACAATGGAGTTAGCTTGCCATAGTCAAGTGATACCCGATTAGAAAAATATTCTACATTATCGCCCACAGAGCCGTACCCGTCCTGTTATAATTAATTTTTTATTATTAAAACCCAACAAAAGTATGGAAAAAAAATCAAGTAACAAGCGTGACGAAGTAATAAAATTACTTGCGCGTCAAAAAATCAGGAACGTAAAAGATTTGGAATCTTACAAGTTATCGGAATGTCACCCTCTTTCGGCAGGGATAGATTTGGGCAGTAAGAGCATCTATGTAGCGCTTAATCCGGCTATTGCCGCAGAGATGGATAAAGTAATCGTTCACCGGTTTGAGACCTTTACCGGTGACTTGCTTGCATGTAAAGATTTACTTGTTTATTGCGGCGTCAAGACGGTAGCAATGGAATCGACCTCCGTTTACTGGACTACCATTTATTTTATACTCGAAGAGGCAGGCATAGAAGTATGCCTTGTCAATCCGAAAAAATTCAGGATGGTACCCGGTCGCAAGACAGACGTTTCAGACTGTCAATGGTTGCAGACGCTGCATCTGTACGGATTGTTGCGCGGTTCATTTCATCCACCGCATCAGGTAGCCATGCTTCGCAGCTACATGCGGGAACGCGACAGTATTATTAAGGAGCGCAGCACATTTATTCAACGCATGCAAAAAGCGATGGTAAAAATGAATCTTCTTTTGCATAATGTAATAGATGACATTACCGGAAAAACAGGGATAGCAATCATTACCTCCATATTGGAAGGGCAAAGAGACCCGAAAGCGCCGGCATCGTTTCGAGACCCGCACTGCAAAAAATCGGAACAGGAAATAACGGAAGCCCTTACCGGATATTACAGGGAAGACCAATTATATCTGCTTAAACTTAATTATCAGTCATTTTGTTTCTTTGACAAACAGCTCTGTGATTTGGACAGGCAAATTACAAAATTGCTGAAACAATTTCCCTGCAAAAAAGAAAAAAAAGAAAAAAGACCTGATAACGGAAAAAGCAAATCCAAAGGAAAAAACGATCTCCGTACAAAAGAAAATCCGGAAGATATACTGTATCATATTCTCGGAACAGACCTTTCCGCTTTACCGGGAATCAGAGCCAATGCCATCCTGCAAATCATATCCGAAGTAGGCGCTGATATGTCCAAATTCCCTACCGCCAATCATTTTGCCGCATATCTTGGTTTTGTTCCAAGAAACAAAATTACCGGCGACCACGTTATTTCTTCAAGAACCGACCGCATAAAAAGTTCCGCAGCACAAGCTTTCCGAAAACTCATTCCCTCTATCTCGCAAACACAAACCGCGCTTGGAGCTTTCTATCGACGACTTGCACCAAGAATCGGAAAGGCGCAAGCTATTATAGCAACCTGCAGAAAATTAGCTATTCTGTTTTACAATACACTCGCTTTTGGGATGGCTTTCGTTGAACACGGAGAAAAAGTTTATCAACAAAAACAAGAGGATTATGAAAGACGGAAAATGTTAAATCTAGCGAAAAAATACAATTTTACTTTAGTCGCTAACAATGCTAAATAATAAAATTATCAGGAGTTTATGAACTTTTTATGCGGGGCTTTTTGTTCATTAGAAAAATAATTTCAATATATTTTCGACGCGAATACATTTTTCGTGCCTTGCAGTCATTCATATTAGATTACGAAAACAACAACCTTTCCATTTACGATTCTTCGTGGGAATACAGTATCCTATTGGGCATTGCATGGAACTTTACAAAATGAAACATGAAGAATGACCTTACATCCTTCAATGCCTTCGTGAAACGGAGCAAGCCGGCGGGACTGAATATGCAACGAAAAAAAATATTTCTATTTTTTTTGCAAAATATTTTGTCGGTTTAAAAAAAGGTTGTACTTTTGCGCTGTCAGTGCCCGCAAAGCCTCTTCACAATGCTCAAATTAGCGGGCCGTTTTATTTTATTTTTATTCATAAATACATAATGAAAATACCTTATTATAAACATTATACTTGTCCGTTTGATTTGGTTTCTCTGTTGAAAAGCAGAGGGTTGAGCATAGACAATGAATCGGAAGCCGTTGATTGTCTCACAACCATCGGATATTACCGGTTAAGCGCTTATTTCTATCCGTTGCTGAAAATACCCAAGTCTGACCATCTGTACAAAACAAATGCGTCTTTTGAGTTGATAATGAACATGTATCGTTTCGATAGAGAACTGCGAATGTTGCTTTTTTATGAAATTGCAAAAATTGAAGTGGCTATTAGAAGTGCAATGTCAAATATCATAACCGAAGGTTTGAATAACTCGTTTTGGATGACGTGCAGTACCAAACCATTTTTTCAAATACCGTATGCCTTATTCAAAGCGAAATTGAAAAGACAAAAGAAGAATTTA
>Ga0099364_10014175_pt1 | contig 10635 bp, 11 predicted proteins | sample TergutTh196P3_FD_73070 | JGI IMG/M metagenome (GOLD analysis project Ga0099364, IMG submission 73070) | Microcerotermes parvus P3 segment gut microbial communities from Pointe-Noire, Republic of the Congo - Th196 P3 | ecosystem: Host-associated > Arthropoda: Insects > Digestive system > Gut ...
ATTGCATTATTTACGGCCTTTTTTCCGCCAAGCGGACACGTCAAAACCTTGAAAGGCCACAGGCATTACTGCGGTTTTGCCGCTCCGCTTGACGAAAAAAATTCTCGCAAATAATTTGCAACTTTTAGACTTTACAGACCACTAGGTGCGTTGCAGCGGCAGTTGACATTTCTTCCTCATCGGATATACTATACTCAGATGGGAGGCAATGATAATGCCGTTTTATGATTTACGTTGCGCATGCTGCGATAAGGAATTCAACATCATGGCAACAATGACAGACAAAACTGAACGCCGCATCCCGTGTCCGGAATGCGGGTCAAATGAAATGGATACGGTTTACAAATCTGCACCATTTTATATTAAAGGCAGCAGGGAGGAAGTGCCGGTATGTGCAAACAGAGGCGTTTGCGGGATGGGCTGCCCTATGGCTAGAAGTTAGGATGCAAAGAAGAAAAAAGTAATGAGCGACAGGTGTTGTGTCTGCGGAGAGGCGATTTCAATCATCGGCGCGATACATCAACTATTGCTCATTACTTATGCTAGTAAACTATTATGGTAACTTCACTTTCGGCTGCTACTTCGCGTATTCGATCGCTTTAGTTTCTCTCAGAAGGTTGACCTTTATCTGGCCGGGATATTCCAACTCGTCCTCAATCTTTTTCGCGATGTCGCGGGCGAGCAAAATCATCTCGTCTTCGGAGATTTCCTCGGGCTTTACCATGATGCGAATTTCGCGCCCTGCCTGGATAGCGTAGGAGCTGTCAACTCCTGTGAAAGAGGACGTCAGTTCCTCAAGCTTTTCAAGGCGCTTTACGTAGCTCTCTATGTTTTCGCGCCGTGCGCCCGGACGGGCAGCAGAAATAGTGTCGGCCGCCTGTACTATGCAGGCAATGACTGTCGTCGGTTCAACGTCTCCGTGGTGGGATTCGATGGCGTGAAGGACTTCGTCGCTTTCCTTATATTTCTTAGCAAGATCGACTCCGATGCTGACATGGCTGCCATCAATCTCGTGGTCAACTGATTTGCCCAAGTCATGAAGAAGCCCCGCGCGCTTGGCAAGCATAATGTCTACCCCTAGCTCCGCCGCCAAAAGCCCTGATACATGTGAAACTTCTATGGAATGATTCAGGACGTTCTGACCAAAGCTCGTACGGTATTTCATCCTGCCGAGCAACCTGATAATCTCCTGGTGCAGCCCGTGTACCCCAGTCTCAAAAGTAGCGCGGTCGCCTTCGGATTTTATAGTGGCGTCAACCTCTTTTTTTGCCTTATCTACCATTTCTTCGATCCTTGCGGGGTGGATTCGGCCGTCAAGGATCAGCTTTTCAAGGGCAAGCCTTGCCACCTCACGGCGGACCGGATCGAAGCCGGAAAGCGTTATTGCCTCGGGAGTATCGTCAATTATCAGGTCGACTCCGGTTAGGGTTTCGATCGTGCGGATGTTGCGGCCCTCACGGCCTATGATGCGGCCTTTCATCTCGTCATTCGGCAACGGAACAACAGATACGGTGGATTCGGCGACATGATCCGCCGCGCATCTTTGGATAGCGAGGGAAATATATTCCCTAGCCTTTTGGTCGGATTCCTCTTTGAACCGTGCCTCGACTTCCTTGATTTTCATGGCCGCCTCGTGGGTGACCTCGGATTCAAGGTTTTTGATTAGGAGCGATTTAGCTTCGTCTACCGTGCATCCCGAGATTTTTTCCAGCATCTCAAACTGGCTTCTTTTCAGCGCCGCGACTTCTTCATGGGCTGTTTCGAGGTCGGTCAGCCTTTTTGAGAGGGTTTCGGACTTTTTTTCGTAGATGTCGGATTTTTTGTCGAGCATTTCCTCCTTTTGCTGGAGCCTTCGTTCTTGTTTTTGGATTTCTGTACGGCGTTCCTTAACTTCGCGCTCGTATTCGCTTCGGTTTTTGTGTATTTCTTCCTTTGCCTCTAAAAGAGCTTCGCGTTTTTTGCTTTCGGCGGATTTGATAGAGTCGTTGATTATCCTTTTGGCCTTCTCTTCCGCGCTTTGTATCTCGCGCTCGGATACTTTTTTTCGGTACGTGACGCCAAGCAGGAACCCGATGACGAGAAACACCAGCAAAGAAACTACAAAGATAAAATAGTAATAAAGCGGCATTGTAAGTAAACACACCTCCATTCTGATAGTATTTGGACGGCGGTTTCTGATGTCTATATCCGTAACATTCTACAGCCGCTGAGCCCGCCTGTCAAGAAAATTTACACCGGTGGGACCTATTAATATTGATAATGACGATTTACCCCATATATTGAGCTTGACTTTGGAGCCTGTATAATCTAAAATGGCATTGCGGTGCAGGCAACGAGAGTGCCATCATCCTTGGGTGTGCGCTTATAGGCCGCAATAATTGCCCAAGTTGCTTTTGCCGCTGTGCAAACCGGGAGTGCTGAACACTATTGTTACGGCTGCGGCGGAAAATGGCGAAAGCATGGCGGAGCATGTATTCGGAGGAGTCGCCTAGTCAGGCCGAGGGCGCACGACCTGGAAATCGTATAAAATCTATTGGAAATGGCGTCAATTGAATACGGAGAGCTGTCCGAGTGGTCGTAAGGTGCAGCACTGGAAATGCTGTGTAGGGCAACCTACCGAGGGTTCGAATCCCTCGCTCTCCGCCATTAGGAACTAATGCGAACTCTCCTCCGACAAGATTTTTCTTTGTCGGGGAGACGTTCGCTTTTTCCTTTCCGCTGGAATAAAATTGAAAAAAGCGTCGATTTATGCTATGATGTGCGCATGAGCTGTTAGGGGGGTGTACGTTATGCGTAAGGATGATTATCTCTCATCACAGGCGGTTAAAGACTTCATCGGTTGGATGGAAACGCATCTTGATACGCCAGACTCGTTTGCTCATGGGTATGTTAAGAAAAAAGGCAGAAAAAATTTTGAGTTTGATAATCTGTTTTCAGCATATAAAAAATATGATTGGCCTTATGTAATAGACGAGTTTTCAGCGAAATTAATTTGGAGTCTTGTCGAGTCCGATGACCGTTCTTGCGTAGATGCTTGTTGCAGTATTTTGGAATGGGGCGGGGTGTTGCGCGGGAACAAAGAACGCCTATCCCGTCTTACCCCTAATCCTTGTGCTTATTTCCTTGCAGTTCAGGCACGACTGACGACGGACTTGCCATCAAGCGAATACTTCATTCCTGATATACACATGACAAGTGGATTTTCTAAAATTTACTCCGCTTACATAGATGATTTCATTATTTATGATGGTCGTGTCGGCGCTGCGCTTGGTCTGTTAGTCAGAATGTTTTGCGAGCAAACTATTTTGCCGAGTATTCCCCATGAACTGCTGTTTGCTTGGGCGAGAGGACGTGGCAGCATTGATAGAAGAAACCCCAGCCGCAATGGATATAATTTCCCCGAAATAATATATTATCACCCGGGCGCTTATTTTGAAAATAACATTCGAGCTAACTGGTTGATATCAGAGATTGCACGCACAACGAAATCCGAGTTCGCCAAAATTGAAAAGCCTCTCCGATTAAGAGCCTTAGAGCAAGCGTTGTTAATGATTGGCTACGATGTTTCCGGCAGCCAATCACTATGAGTAAAGCTGTTTATATTGCTCTGATGAAATGTATTTAGGATGTACCGATTTTATGTACTTTCTTTTATTCTTGTAATGGTAATGATTATAAAGATTATTTCGAGGTGAGTGTATGAGTCTTTTAGGTAAAGTTACGGAGTTGATTGCAAAACAAATAGCAGTTTCAGAACCCGGCGCTAAAGCATTTGAAAAAGCTGATGAGCTGATTGGAAAAGCAAGCGATAAACTTGAGCAATCAGCGAAAAATTCTTGGGACAAGCTTTTTGAGAAAGAACCCGGAACTGAGATTTTGGTATTCAATCGTCAGTCCTCTACAGCAAGCCGAAAGCTATCTGAAGCACTTGTAGATAGGTTTGACATTTATGATGAAAACCAAGTATTGAAGTTTACCGTAAAGGGCAAACGCTTATCATCGAAACGCCAGTTAGAAGTTTGTGACTCCGGTGGAAAGCATATTGGAATGCTCAAGGAGAAACTATTTGCTATGCGAGGGTTGTTTTCCTTAGAAGCTTCTCCTGTAGATTTTACTGTTGTGCTACACGGCAAAAAACTTGGTAAGATTAAGTCTAAGGGCGGTATTGTAAATCGAAAATTTAATATTGGTTTCAATGGTTGGCAAATAAAAGGCAATGTCTTTAGTGGCAAATACTCGATTGTCAAAGGTAACGAAGAAATCGCAAAAGTTTCACGGAAATTGGAGCAGTACATCCTTACGTTTTTTGAAAAGAGCAATGAGCTTGTTTTACTAATGATTGTTCTTGCCCTCTATTCAGATTCTGCGCCTGATAAATCAAATATTCGGGAACGAAATAGAGACAGGAAGTTGCGGAAAATTAAATTTTGGTTTGGACGTTGATTCATGCATCATGCGAGATCACCGTTGCTGAGCCGAGCGGTTGTCTAATTATTTTTTTGGGGAGGAGAATGATGGGCAGTATAAGCGATATGCTTTTTAGTGCTATTGGAAGAAGCGTGATAAGAGGCAAGGAGGATGACCGTTTCTATGGATATGATTTAGCAGCTAATATTTGCATAGACGTCATAGACAAAAGAATTAGCGAGTTAAACGAAAGAATGAGCACTGGCAAGTATTTGAAAAACGAGGAGCAACTTTTATTAGGACAATTAAATTTGATGAGGCGTGAAATTGAACGCGAACTTAGCAATGGCATAAAAGATATCGAGATTCACATTGGTGAAAGCAGACCTTTGGAATAGTGGTTATCTTAAGCATTTCATAGCGAAGCGCAGCAGACGGCTCTGACGGCTTAAAATGAAAGCAAAACTGCTTTCATTGAGAGGGTCATAGGGTTCACCCTAACAAGCGGTGAGCGCGGAAGTGTATACTCACTTCGATTGCTTGCCAAAACTATCATCGGGCGTGGATAGTTTTGGTTATAAGCGGAAAAAAGTTATTCAACGGTTATTGCTCAAGACCAGTAAAATACTGCGTTTTGATCCCAAAACCGTGGATAACTTTCGTCCGAAAATAGTCAGCACGACGACGCCTAAGATACAAAAACTCTAAAAACCGTGGATAATTCGGAACATATATCAGCGCAAGCCATAAAGCCGCCGAAGTTGCTCGTCATCGTCAATGTAAAAACGAGCGGGGTCAGCAAACTGTTTCATCGGGCTATCGTCAGGCACAGCCGCTTCGATAGCTTTGCGCTTATGCTCGGTGTCTGCATGGGCGTAAATCAACGTAGTTTCTAAATTGGCATGATCGAGCCACTGTGATAAGAGCGTCAAGTCCATGCCGTGCTGGTACAGATGCATAGATCGCGAATGCCGCCATAAATGCGGATAAATCCTGTCAGGCGCTTCGTCCCCTTTTCCACGCGCGGCAGCACAGTATTTTTTCATCATATCGCGCACAGTTGTTTCGCCGATTGGATCCTTGCGTCCTTGATGCTCGACATAGAACAGATAGTTTTCCGAGTACTGCGCTGCCCCAGGGTGGAAGACGCTAAGGTAGTTTATGAAATGTTCTGCTGTCTTTTCCGCGATTGGGACAATCCTTTCTTTCCTCCCTTTTCCGAACAGCTTAACCGTTGGCTGTTTGCCAAGTTTGACGTCACGGACCTTGATACGGCGTATCTCGGAAATGCGCGCTCCGGTATCGTAAAACATCAGCAGGATGAACTGATTGCGCAAGCCCAGTTTTGTGGTCGGGTCGGGTTGATCCAATACTGATTTGACCTCTCCCATCGTCATATAGCGTACAACTTCCACCTTATTGGATTTCTTAATCGGAACTTTCATTATCTCGGCACGATACGCGACAGCGAGCGGCTCAACCTTTGCTGCGTATTTGTAGAACGCCCTGATGCTGGCGAGACGATGGTTTCGCGTCGCAATGCTGCATCCGCCCTCCTCAATGCTGTCAAGGAACGCGGTAAGCATCGCGCTGTCAATCGTAGCAAATGTTATGTCGGCGAATTGGATATTTTTCTCGGCTTTTATGAAATCAAGCAGGTCGTCCATCGCCGTCTTGTATGCCTTTCTTGTATGTGGGCTGCAGCCGCGCTGCTTTGGCAAATACAAATCGAAAAAATCGCGGTATAACTCAAAGAAAACAACATCCTTCACCGCTATCATTGCCATCTCGTCACCTCCGGGATAACAGAGTTGAGCGCATCCCAGTCAATGCCCGCCGATTTGACGAGGTTTTCAGGGAGGATATGGACATAATACAGAGTTTCGTCGATGCGGTCATGGCCCATATATGCCATAAGATATATTATCTTGTTGTTGAGGTCGGCGCCTTCATCAAGCCAGCGGTTTAGGCAGGCCGAGGCAAACCTATGGCGCAAATCGTAAGTTCTGATGTTTGGCAGGTTTTCAACGCCGGGATTGGCGCATAACCAACATTTCTTAATCAATTTGTCCACTTGCGAAGCGGTGTATGCCTTGCCGCTAGCCTGCATGAAGAAATAAGTCCGCTCCGGTGGGAGCGCACGGTCGTATTCCCGGCACAGCCGCATCATGTCCGGCGACATCACGACGAGGCGTTCTTTTTTCTTTTTCGTATTCACGATTTTTACTTAACCGCTATCAAGATTGATATGCTTGCACTTGAGTTCGCGCCCTTCGTTTGGGCGCAAACCGCAGGTGTAGATAAGCCTGAACAGCACGGGGGCGGTTGCCGCTTCGCTGTTCTTTGATGTGCGGGGCATGGAGTCTATTGCGCCAAACAGCGCGGAAAGCTCCGCGTCGCTGAAAACATACGCTGTGAACCTTGATTTGTATGGGTAAAACCCGGTCGGCAAAACATAGGCGGGCTGGCCGACCGCGTTCATGTACTCGGCCAAATTCCGTATCGCGGCTGTGTAGCCGCTGATGTTTTCCGAACCTGCTTCAAAAACATTTTTGAGCCAGTCAAACACCAACCTCTTGCTTATTGTATCGTTTTCGGGACAATGCTCCACGCAATATCGGTCAAAATGTTTCAACTGTGCGCTTGATGTTTTTTCGGACAGCCCAAGTGCGGTCCGGTATTCCAGCATCGCCTCAATCGCCGGGGCAAACTTACTGCAAAAACTGCTCACTGTGCGGCACCCCCAATCTCAATGCCGGTGAAATCAAGGGCGCACTCCGCAAGATTTGGGCTGTCCAGCTTGACATACTTTTTTATTGAGTCCATTTTCTCGTCGCCCATCACCTGCGCGATATCCGTGACAGGAACCCCCGCCGTCGCCATATTTGTCCCAAGCGCACGGCGCAGTGAATGAAATCGCTTGCCATCGAACGGCTCGCGCGGCAGTCCCGCTTTTTCCCGGTACAAATCAACCATTTCGCCGACTGTCACGGCATCTTTGATTGGGGTATACGGTACATAGACGCGCTGGAAAACTATATCGCTCCCTGTCTTTCGTCTGCCATACAGAATGTAATCACGCACAGCCTGCCCGACATCGGCAGTCAGCGGCAATGCAAGTGTTTTCCCGGTTTTGGACTGCACAATGGTAATTTCCCCGCGACGCCAGTTAAAATCCGTGAGTTTGAGCCGTATTACATCTGCGGCGCGAAGCCCGACTATCGCGCCGAGAAGTATTATTGCGTAATCACGCTTGCCCTTAACGGAGCTTCGGTCGATTTGACGCAATATTGCCGCGAGTTCGTCGTGCGGCATTGGCGGGTACAGCTTGCTCTCCCTTGAAACTTTCATCGAAAGCAGTGCAGTATGCGGATTGCTTAGATGCCCGCGCTCATAAAGATAGCCGCAAATCTTCCGCATATACAGCAATACGTTATGGACGCTCGAACTTGCCATATGTTCGGAGCAATGGACCAAAAACGATTGGATTTCCGTAGCCGATATGGCATCAATCGTCGAATGGTCTTCCTTGACAAGCCACGAGAAAAACTTGCGGGCTACCCAGATCACGTCTCCGCGCGTGTTCGGATGCAATTCGTTATGTGCTATGTAGTCGTCAAGTAAGCTGTCATAGTAGTCGTTCAGCTTGAACTTGGAAACTCTTTTAGGGATGTCATAGTCTATTTTACCTGTGTCGTAAAAATGCGTCAGCCTGCTGATTGCAGCTAATTTTTTCGTCGCGTTTTTTCTGTTGATGTCGCCGTTCATGCGCCGCTCAGCCAAGCGGTTGCAGAAGTCAGCGGTCACATCCGCGTTGTAGTCCGTGAAACCGCGCTCCGCGTGATAACGAATTAACGGCAGCATGGCATCAAGATAAGATCGCCACGCAGTCACGTTGCTGTAACCGGCTTCCAGCATAACCTCGGTTACCTTAAGTGCAAGTTCTTTCAGATCTGTCATAGAAAAATCCGCCTTTCAATATAGTTTTGGGGTCGTTTCCCCCGCTACTATCATAACGGATTTATCCGCCGTGCCTTAGTATGCGATATATGTTCCGAATTATCCACGGTTTTTAGAGTTTTTGTATCTTAGGCGTCGTCGTGCTGACTATTTTCGGACGAAAGTTATCCACGGTTTTGGGATCAAAACGCAGTATTATACTGGTCTTGAGCAATAACCGTTGAATAACTTTTTTCCGCTTATAACCAAAACTATCATCGGGCGTGGATAGTTTTGGCAAGCAATGGGTCATGCAGTCACCTCGATGAATCTCGGCGACATTTGACCCTCTTGTTGGTGGCTGAACCGCCCCCAAACCCCCAAGTCGGAAACAGCGCTTACCGCGCCATTTCCGTTAAGCCGCTTCGCGTCTGCTGCGACCGCCTGCGGCGGTCTAAACAATCTTTGTTTTTACTGCATCCATGACTCCGCCTATCAAACGCAATATTTCTTTTTGCTGTTTCCAAATTTCATCTTGCTTCGCCTTTATATCATCAAGGTCGGGGGTGAAAACATTTCCTGTTTCGTTGACCCGTCGCGCTATTTGATTGATATTGTTTGAAATATTTGACAAGAGGCTGGAGATTCCGCTCATACAGAACCATCTGCACGGAAGCAGATCCAGCACAGGAAAACGAGGATGTTGACAAAGGGTGAGGTACTCATGACATAACGTATCTGCGCCGATTGTCACTGACCACAAGCCTTTGAGCGTTTATGACCTGTAGTGGATCTGCCTCCGGCGAGGTGGATCTCTTTGTCCGGCAAAGTGGCTCTGAATGTCCGTGAACGTGGGCCTCCCAGACCGGAATATCCAGGCGTGTGGCGCGTAAATGGCTGTAAGTGTCAACTGCCTACGGCGGGTACAAAACTTGCTGTCACTGCGCCAATCATCGCGTTTTCCGGCGATTCGCTTGTGAGCGCGGCATATCTGTCCGATGCTTCATATACAAAATCAGCATCGGCTTGGACGGTCATGGGCGCGTCGCTTATCATTATTACGCCGGAGTACAGAACATAGTTTTTCCAGCGCAGTGTTCCCTCAACGACAAACCTGTATTCGCCGGGGTTAACCGTGTTACCATTTGCGTCCGTCAAGTTCCATGAATAGCTCTGCGTTCCCGCTCGCGGCGTCGCGCCGCTGATGGCATCCACTTCGGTATCGCTCATGGATGCGCGGTCAGATTTTTCTATCCACAGCGCGATGGAATCCGGGCGCATTGTATAACCGCCGTCTGCCGTCCACGCCGTCGCGTAGAGCGTCCTTATGAGGTTGCCATCCATGTCCTCAATCCATACCGCCCACTGATTGCTTGCCGGGCCGGAGATCCTTTCGTAGTCGAATGAGATAATGACCTCGCCGGATACGAATGTCGGCGCTTCGGGTTCGGTCGTGTTGCCTTGATTGTCGGCAGCTAAGACTGGCTGCTGTGCCGTGGTCGGCGGCGTGTCGGGTGGCGTTGTAGTTGCTTCATTCTGTGAAGGCGGCTTTGTCGGCAACGCAGATGGTTCTGCTTGACTGTTCCCGTCCGCACAAGCGCATAGTGCGAACAGCAAAGCGAATATAGTTGCTGAACATATGAGTTTGCTTTTGCTCATTGAGTATCACCTCTCCATTTCGTTTAGTTGCTTCACCATAATATAATCCTCATGTCCCGCGTGGTCGAATTTCTCGTCTGTTATCTCATATCCAAGCCGTTCATAAAATCTGACCGCAGGGTTGCCTTTTTGGACGGAAAGCGATGTGCGTTTGTATCCCCGTTCACGAAGGAGCCGGAATAAGAAAATCATCAAATCCGTTCCAATGTTCTGCCCCCGATACTCCGGCAAAATGGATATGGCGAGTTCAGGAGTTTCATCGTCAATGTTACCATACGCGGGGATTATTCTTGTCCATGCCGCGCCTACTACTCTACCGTCTTTTTCGGCGACAACTCCGCAGTCATCCTTGCCGCCAAAATCTTTGACGTACACGAATATCTCAGGCTCGTAAATTATCTTTCGTTCCGGCAGTTCTGTACCGGGCGGCAGATAGATTGCGTGATACAGGAAGTCCTCAAGCAGATAGTATTCATCTTTGCTTATTTCTCTGATGGTATATGCCATTTATTCCCTCACATTAGATTTTTATCGCTCGTTTCGGGCATTTATGAATACACGCTAAACAGAGTATGCACTCAGTCCCATTTTTCCTTGAACGTCTGTTGTCGGTTATAAGTACATTCATAG
>Ga0099364_10014177_pt1 | contig 10633 bp, 7 predicted proteins | sample TergutTh196P3_FD_73070 | JGI IMG/M metagenome (GOLD analysis project Ga0099364, IMG submission 73070) | Microcerotermes parvus P3 segment gut microbial communities from Pointe-Noire, Republic of the Congo - Th196 P3 | ecosystem: Host-associated > Arthropoda: Insects > Digestive system > Gut ...
TAGGATTTTTTACATGCCGCAAAGCTGGGACATGGGACAGATTCTTTTACTTCCCCTCCGAAGGAAGGCATACTGAGGATTTTCCGGACACCCGAAAAATCCAACGGCTTCGGCCGGGTTTGAACCCACGAACTCGGGTTCCAGTGGCCAGTATGCTAACCACTAGACCACCGAAGCCGTAATCTGTTTGTATATTTAACTAGATGAAGGTTCAAATTATTATCTGGCATATTTATGTTATTACATGTTATATTAAAATAATTTAGGTTATGTTAAATCCTCAATGTTGTACTAAAATTGTTTACACTTTTATACTGACTTCACTTTTCGACTTCTTAAGCAAATATACCGGTAACTATTTCCATATCCTTATGGTTTTTGTAATCCTGTATGGATTCACGGAATGAAAATAAATGAAATGATATATGCAGTGCATGACAGTGGACAGAACAGCCTTTCGCATGTCCTGGATGGAATCTGAATGCAGGTACAGGTCTGTATGTGCTGTTTTTTCTGTATACTGCATGGCTTAAGTTAGCCATCTGCATTTTTCTTTACAAAGACATCCAGGAACAGTAATTACTGTGAAGATGGGGATAGAGTCCATCTCTGAAATGCTGGAACACTTTCACACTCCGTCAAGGCTGTCTGTCTGAGAAGATTTCACAGAACATAGCATTTGTGTTCAGACAAAACAGTCTCTGTATTTGCATTCAGAAATGTAAGAGTTACAGACTCCCCAAGAGAATGCAAATATAACACAGAAAGGTCATAAAGCATTAAAATAAATTCATATGACAGCTTGCTAGTATAACAGTGAAACCAAACATTTGAGACGACCTGACAGCCTGACGATAATAATAACAGGTTTCAACACATGAGACATGACATATTGCAGAACAACAAATGTGATAGTATTTGGTGGAAATGAAAGAGTTACAGTGAACAGAACGGTGGATAGACAAACAGGCATACAGGTTGGAACTGAAATATGTGAGTTGTGATAATTCTCTTAGAAATGGAAATTTGGAGGAGAAACACAACAGGTTCCACTGAGGTGTGCAACTAAAAAGCACACAGATGCAACAGAACAATGTAACAGTCGTCCCACCACTGTTAAACCTTGGAACTGACGGGGTAAAAAATGTATCCAGGCTTCAATCGTGGATGGTATAAAGTAACAATCTTACCAAAATTGCCAGTGCTCAGAACAGGAGTGCAAAAACCACTCTATCAAAACAACTAAAATAATATGCATCAACTACAAAGAACTATCATGACACAGGCACATTTCATTCATATTTCTGTACTAAACTATATTTCCTTGCAATCAAAAATTTTAGGCATTTCATTCTATACAGCTGCATGAAAAATGAAAAATTTGAAGACAAGCAATTTTTTTGTCTTTATTTCAGTCTAAGAAACACATATAGAAAGAAACAAGTTGAAAAAATATTTAAAAATATTGGTACAAATGTAGCAAGTACAACAAGAGTTGCAAGTTTTACTGCTCCATTATCCAAGGGTTAAAGGACTGTGTAACTTGGACCTTCAGTGCAGAACAGATAAAAGATGATGACCCACTGAAGTGGGCTCCCTGAGACCTATTTCAGGTAATACACTTTTAAATTGGAGATACAGTGAAGAAATCACACAAAAATGATGTCCACAGCATTTGTAAAACAACTAAACATTATCATATAGGCAGGAAAGATTATGATAAGAATGCCAAACAAACTATATACAATACAAGTCAAGGGGACTCTATGCTGTGACCAGAGAAAGGGGATGTGGAAACAAGTGTGGTGGAGTCAGACAAGGCCACAGTGAAGAGACAATTCCGCTGATGATCGTGAAACCAAATAACTGACATCTAGTAGAGAAAGGTACTGTGTGTATTTATGATGACAAACCACTTTCTTGCATCAAAGTGGTAACATACGAAAATCATCTGCAAGCAGTATGGTGAAAGCTAGTTTACCTAGACTCTCTGCATTCAAATGGCTGTCAGACATCACAGTTTTCTGTACATCAGAATGATAAGCCTACTATGCATATTAGCACAGCTAGGAACCTCGTGGGCATACCTAACAAACCTTCAGGCCAGCTGTGTCAGATTGAAAGATGGGGTTCATTCTTTGTACTGACATTCTGTTGGTCCATTAGCATATGTAACATTCCTGGACTCTAAGTGGAGTTGAAATATTTCCTTTGAGGCTCCAGGAATAATAGGCCCTCTTCAACTTGGATTTTGTGAACTGAACTCTCCTGCTAAAAGATGGACAGACTAGTGATATCAATGTAGTGTAGTTCATATTGCACATGGGTCTTTGGCAGATGGCATCACTATGATCCTTTACACCACACTTCAGATATGTGACATTTAAATTGCAGCAAGTCTGTTTGTGTCCACACTTCTGGTATTTGAAACACTGCACCAGACTTGTAACACTGAGTTCCATGTTGTATCTTGTGTACACACTGACATAAAACCAGAGATTTGAATACGAAAATGTTGGTCAACATTATTGATGACCTGGTTAGAATTCAGAGACAAAATAATCCACTAGTCCAACCTTGATTACTTTCTCACGGCATCACCCCACTTGCTTAGTTTAAAGTATGGAATGGTATGATATGGTATAGTATGGAGTGGTGTGGTATGGTGTGTGGTGTGGTCTGCTTAAGAAGGATCTTGCTTTGCTGATCAGACTCTCTTTCACCTACAAGAAACTACTCCAGAAACTGGACACATTTTGTTTCGGTGGATGAGCATCTTCTGGACACAAAACGTGCTGAGGATCTTCACAGTCCTTTCCAAGTCCTTGTGCCAACATATTATAAGGAATCTTGGTAAATAACACTTCACATCTGTTACATTTCATAGGTTGATGGAATCCAGTACAAGAAAGATGGGTGCAAAGAAATCACAATGCACAGTGCTCCATCAAGAACTACTGGCATCACCCTCCCACTGTGAAGTTATAATAGAAAAACAAACCAGAATCTTCCAGTCCATGGGGAGATCCACCACACACCAATCTCAGGAAATATAGCAGATACCCCTGCAGAACTTCCCAGACTATCACATCAGCAAGTCGAAGCCTGCACCGCCAACAAGCTGTGACTTTACGCCCATAATGTGCAAATAACATACCATGCTCTGCACTCTACACTCTACAGACTTACTTCATTCTACAGAACTTCAGATTACTTGTGACTGTTTACATCAACATTCCCTCATGCAACATGTCAGAATAGAACATTCTAAGCAGCAGTTGCTTTACCACCACTGTCTGCACATTCTGTGGCTCACACAGCACATACAAGTGCCCTGTATGTCACAAGCATTCAAAATGCAAACAGCCAGTGAGGATACAAATGAGGTGGATACAGACCGATGACATGCAGAACTGGTAGAAAACAACATGCGGAAAAAGATCTGTTTCTGCATCCTCCAGCAGGACAAGGAACAATCCACCTCATGAGTAAGCTCTGTCCTTGGCTACTTTATAAATAGCCGACATTGGAAGGGCTACAATGACACACCGATATTTGAAATGATAGGTATGGTTTCCCCTGAAACAACTCACCCTTTGCTCAACATCTTCAACCATCTGTCGAATACTGTCTTTCATTTCCTGTGTAAGAAGTAACAGTTGCTGTTCTGTAAAGTTCAGTTTGTCATATATCTCCTTCTTTGCTACAGCATTCTGTGTCTTCAGCTGCTGTGCCTGGTTATATGTACTGTCCATAATCTGCTGTATTTCTGACACAATAAGCTTCCCGCTTTGTGAATGCTGCTCAAATTTTGTTCTCACTGCTGACTTTGATATGCATTCTTCAAATTTCTGCTCAAAGTCTTGGAATTCAGAATATCTGTCTGGGAAGCCATCTGCCAATGCACCACCTGAAACAAAAAATTGTAATGAGATTACAGTTTTCTGGGATGAGATAACATTTAATCTGGTAGAAAGGTATAGCATGAGTTTATCTATGAAGTCCCCATGACTTTGCACGAAAACCTTCAGCACTAGTCTCACAAAACTTACAGTCCTCCTAGCTCAGTCACATGACTGCAGCTGCTGTGTAAGTACACAAATACTGGCAGCAAAAACATATTGATCTACATGCAGGTGACTTTGGCGCATCAGCTTAGGCTTGCTGTTACCTGTGCCTGAGAATGGAGACTGCGGTACCCAAACCTGCTGTAATGGCGTTTCCGAGAAAACTACTGTCTCCAGATTCAGGAAACAAGCTGTGAGGGCAAAATGGACATAATATAGAGCAGGGAGGGTTATGACAGGCCCACAGTCAGTCACATGGGAGCCACTGACTCTGAAAATAATCTAACAGACAGCATGTCATTACATCTCAGAAGCTCACAGTGTTATGTCACACAGCATGTTAGAATTTCTCCTCATAGAAACACCTGAAGTATATTTAAACCTTCCCTACAAAATCAAACATTACAGAATGGTGTATATCTGACATATTTCTCATCTGTCAACACCAATCAATCTCACAAAAATGTGACCCAGACTCTCCATGCATCTATTGTTACAATTACTGCCAACAGTTGGTAAGTATATGCTTGGTTATTCTTACTGTGAGCAGGTAACCCTCTCTGTTCCTGCAGACGAGCCTGTAAAACCTCCTTAGCTGACACAAAAAAGATCCTCTGGTTTGCTTCCTTCTGTGTGCACACATTCAATTCGGTGACTAGAAATTCAACTGCTCGTTCCATGTGTTGCGCCCGCACCTACAAGAATACGTCCAAACACAATTACTACACAAACACAAAACTCAGACTTTTGGTTGCTACTTGCTACAAGAAAATGTAACATTACTTGCACAAACTTGTAGCATTAAATAATTTAGCACAGACATTATCTTAACTTATTACTAACATACTTGACAAGAGTCATGGTTTCTTGGAGGAAACATACGAATATGATAAACTTATTCCGCACCTCTAGAAACAATTTTGATATACAAAATGCACACTTACAAGGAAAAACTCATTTAAAAGTCAAAATATATTTGAAATAAACAAAAGTACCCACCCCTCGCTCAGGATATGTTAATTTCCCTTGTCAACATCACAATATACAATAGCCACACTTTAAAGACACAACATTCCAATCACAAACTAAGCCTATTCACATAATAAAAAAGATTACACAGTAGATACATGCAAAACAAAAAAACCAGATGCTTCATAAGCCATACAACATGACATGACACAAAGTGACAGCCATACTTATGCAGCTGTAATCAAAACATGCTGCAATTTCTTCAGCATTAGTGTTTCCTTAATGTAAATGACATGGCCTTTACCTCAACAAAGAACTACAATCGTTGACAGTTTTGTGTTACATTGAAGTCAGTGTTTACAAAACATTACATACACTGTAATATCTACCAGCCATGCATGACAGGGTCTGAGGGAGTATGCAAATTTGTTGAAACCTGAATCCTTCATCAACAGCTAGCACAGCCTGCAGAAAACTAAGATCAGATCAACAGCACTATGGAACATTTAGGCCAGTGCACGAATTCAAAATCCTGATGACCGAAAATTGGGGGCCATGGAACAGTTAAATATAAATCCCTTCTGGTCCAACAGGGTAAAAACTATACCTCAAAATTTTAATTTTCCCATCCTCCCTCCACAAGCAGATTTCAATATACATCTGACCATTTAACAACACAGTACAATGGTACAACAACAGTTAATAGCTCACAGTGTGAGAAACAAGACCAGTAATACCAACCACCTGCACTGGCACCACAGCCTGAGATGAAGTGCGGCCTCTTCCAAACACACAGGTTTCTAAATCCCATCCAGAACACAGGATACCTCACATGAGCAATTAATCCACTCTAAGCCCCCTTACCTTCAAAGAACAACATTACATAATAACAGGTACCCAAAATTAGAACCTCTATTTCCAGTGAGGTGGCCATGTGTCTGGGTATGCACAGACACCTCCAACAGACAAATGTATCTCTGTAAGGTAATTTACACATATGAGGCATATTCAGAAAGTAAGTACCGTTTCAGTGTAAAAAAAAATCGAGTAAGGTTTCCTATAAAATTTTATTGTTATCAGATTCTACATTCTTCAAACTACTTTTCCACATATTCGCCACCATTATTGAGGCACTTATCATAGAGGGGCACAAGTTTTTGTATACCCTCCTCATAGAATGCGGCCGCCTGCAATGTTAGCCACTTTTGCACTGCATCTTTTAGGTCATCGTCGTCATCAAAACGCTTGCCACCCAGGAACTTCTTTAGGTGTAGGAAGAGGTGAAAATCACTTGGCGCCAAATGAGGGCTGTACGGGGGGTGATCCATTTGTTCCCACCTAAATGAGGTGATGAGGTCTTGAGTCTGAGCAGCAGAGTGTGGCCGAGCGTTATCGTGAAGGAAAAGAATGGTGGCACTCAGCATTCCGCGCCTTTTGTTTTCAATTGCACGCTTCAACTTCTTCAGCATTTTACAATAAACAGCAGAGTTTATTGTTGTGCCTTGGGGCAAAATTTCTACCGAGAGAACACCTTGTCTGTCCCAGAATACGGTGCACATGATCTTCCTTGTTGAAATCGTCTGCTTGAACCTTTTCCTTTTCAACGAGCCAGTATGCTTCCAGTGCAAGGATTGCTGTTTTGATTCAGGTGTGATATGGCACACCCATGTCTCATCTCCTGTCAGAACACGGCTCAACATGCCATCTCCTTCCTTGTGATAGCGCATCAGAAATGCCAAAGCACATGCAACACGCTGTTTTTTGTGCTCCTCTGTGAGCATCTTGGGCACCCATTTTGCACACACTTTCCGATAACCAAAATGACTGCTGACAATGTCATAGAGTAGAGTCCTTGAAATCTAAGGAAAGTGCAGGGACAGATCAGAAATTGTGAAACGTCTGTCGTCACGCACTCTTTCGTTCACCTTATGCACCAAATCATCATTCACCAAAGATGGACACCCACTTCGAGCCTCATCGTGAACGTTCTCTCGTCCTTCATTGAACATCTGAACCCATTTCCTAACCATGCCATCACTCATCGCATTGTCACCATACACTTGACAGATCTGGTGATGAATCTCACTTGGTAGCACATTCCTAGCATTCAAAAAACGAATCACAGACCGTATTTCACAGTCGGCAGCCCCTTCAATTGTCTTAAACATGTTTAACGCACAGGAACAAACATAAACATAACACGAATTTCATGAAATGGCGTCTATGGCTTCTCGACTGATAGAGGAAGTCACTGCACATGTGCAAACAGACGGTCTCGAGGATGCACAAGTTTACTGCCACCGGGTGACAACCCAATTGCAGTTAACAAATATATCATATCATATCATATCATACGCGCAGACAGTACTTACTTTCCTCATAACCCATGTACAATTTTCTTTAACACCCACATTTTTGCATACAACTACCTTCTATGTTTTGTGCTCAGTTTCCAAAATCAGTCATTCAGTGTGAAACAGCAAAGTATGTAAGCAGTGCTACTTAACACACTGTCATCATATTTTTCAGGCACATCACATGCAGAAAGCGTTAGTTGTGTCATGTCCACGTGTCTATCTGCATGCATCAAAGTAACTCCCAGGTTTACACAAAATTTCATATTTGTAACTTCTACCAAAATTTGTCAAAATAATCTACTTTCAGTTAAAACTGGACACATAAAACTGATACTTTATGTAGTACATCAGGCCTGATCAACCTGTAGCTCATGGGCAACATGTTGCTCAAGACAGAGCATTATGTTTCCCACAGAAACATCTAAAACGAGAAGTCTTCTTTAACTCTTTCCCTGGCAAAGCAGAGGTAAAACACTAAAGAAATTTTGTAAACCAAAAATAGTGATACCCTAACCAAGGTTGTAAATTACATTTGTTTAAAAAATTTCCCTATTATTATCATCTATTTATTGCATGATTTATAGGAAAATATGCAGGTAAAATTATACAGAGCTGAGGCGTAAGCATCAGTTGAGCATTGAGCATGATCAACTCTAATTCTGCTGCTAGAATACAGTGTTACTGTTCCTTTATACAATCTGGATAATATTTAAATTTTAGCATATGGTTTATGAAAAACATATTATTTGGACAGGAAAAGTTAAAATTACAAAATAGATAGCATTTTGTAAAAAACGGATTCACCATATCTTAAATATGCAGTAAATTTCCTGGTTGCCTAAATATGTAAAATGCATTTCTAGGGGTGTTCCTATGAGCATCTTTGTCGAAGACTGCATACATAAAAATATATTTTTTGCAAACAAATAAGAGACAAACTGGCATCAGGGAACACAGGTAATTTAAAGGTTAGAATACCTGTTAATGAAAAGATCCAAATGTGCCCCAAGGTTATGTCAAAATACATTTTCCATCACTAGAGCATTATACATTCCATGCATTATTTAATCAACTATCTTATAATAACCAACCAAATGCACAATATGTTAAAGTAAGTTTATATTTAAGTTTTAAATATAAACTGAACATTGTTATATTGTGCATCTGGTTGGTTATTACAAGACAGTTTACATTTTCCATCTTACTATAACATTTGTCCTAAACCACTATGCTAAGATATGCAAAAACCAGCATTAACGATTTTCCCATTCTTTTCCTCCTAAAGTTATCTTCTGAGTACTGACCCCCTTTTGTTATCATCATTAGCTTCCTAATTACAATCCATAATTGAGGGAAAGACGCTGAATTACTCACTCTCACACACACACACACAGCCACTGCAGTAAACAGGTTAAATGTATCAAGGAGGGCCTGACTAAATAAAGGATGCTGACTTTGAATGATTCATGCCATCATCACATTCAAACAAGCAATACAACATGTACTGTACAATCTTTTGACAAAGGTGTAACATGTGATACATCATTAATATATACCAAGACTCTTCCATTATCACTGCACACTACTGTTTTCATCCGATGACAAAGCAGTCTGCTTTTGAAATGCTGTGTGTGTGTTCTGCTGGATGTCCTGCTACATATTAGTGATGTTTCACAAACAATAAATCATGTTTTATACAAAATTTACACACTTTGTAACTCCCTAGCATGCCAAACATACTGCATTACATCCAACCACTAAATTTAAAATAATAAACATGTTAGACCTTTCTTGTGCTGTTTAAATTCCCATTTCATGCACACAATAACATTAACAGCTGACTCATTCAACAGACAAATCATCACACAAGTTGCCAAATTTCTATACTAACCAAAGCTGGTGCTTCTTGCAAGCAACCTTGCTGCTAAGGTTTTGCAAATTACAATAACACACGCCTATAATCTCCTAGAATCCACATCCTCAAAGTAAGAATATCTCAAGTCATGACAGGTATCTGACGGACAGTTTGGTTAGTTTAGTGGCTGTAGCATTTATTTATTGGTGGTTTATTTAGTGACGGTCAGTAAATTAAGACTACACAGCATCAAATGGTAATAATAATAATGCAGAAGGAACCAATCATGGCCTAATCTGAGGTACTATGCCATCATCTACCAGCAGAGACTGAGGGAAGTCACCAAAACATCACTCAGAGCAGCCAGCCTGCAATCCAAGATCTCAGTAACTAGCTGGACTGCTCAGTGGCTTAACCTTCAAATAAAGAGACTGGTATTAAATTTTAGTGCATACGTTATGAAAAAAGTGTGACAAGCTTTCAGAAATGCTTTGGGCTCACCTAACTCACAGCAGCCTTGTTATATGTAGGCTCAATGTTAAACAACTGCTGGCTCAACATATCCCCCTCCCAGGTTATATATCACTGCCATCTCCTTGCAAGTTTCCAGATGACCTCACTGAGCCATTCTTCAGGGGTGTTGCAATACCACTTACGGACAGCCGCCTGTGCAGTTTCCTTGCCACTTTTGAAGCCCCATACCCAGCTGAACACAGTGCCGCAAGCAGGTATTTTCGCTCCACAAACTACAGATAACCAGCGATGAATATCTCACAGTATAACGCCTTATTTACACAGGAACCACGTGGTCTGTCTCTGCCCATGATAATCGCCTTCCATTTTGCGACCCTTGTCCATGTGCTTTGGCCACTGTTCTTTATAATGATGCAGCAGTTTTCCACAGGCATGCAAAACTGGGGCCATTTAGTGAAGACATGCTGTACTAAGACTACACTACCTGAGGACATTTTGCACAATCTCACACTTTGTTATTTGCTGAAACAGCGACCCCTGTCCAAATCATTTCCGAACACGCTTCGTATTATTGAGAAAGAAAAAGATAGAGTTATTAAATACCGTATTTGCTCACGTAATTTGTGCACTTTTTTCCTATTCTGGCCGCTGAAAAATCGGGGTGTGTAAAATATGCGGATTTTTTTTGTGGAGGTCTTGATCTGGGTTTTATTCTAGTATAACTGAGAATAAGGTACTTTTGTTAATATTTATTGTAATTTTGTAACACAATCTTGATTTATCAATAATTAAATTTATTATAATAATAATGAATGCACTGTATATACCACTGTCTATTCAGTAGTCTATAATCAATGAGAACATAGTGAGATTACTGGTAAATGAACAATACGATGGTGCGTGAAATATGC
>Ga0099364_10014178_pt1 | contig 10631 bp, 10 predicted proteins | sample TergutTh196P3_FD_73070 | JGI IMG/M metagenome (GOLD analysis project Ga0099364, IMG submission 73070) | Microcerotermes parvus P3 segment gut microbial communities from Pointe-Noire, Republic of the Congo - Th196 P3 | ecosystem: Host-associated > Arthropoda: Insects > Digestive system > Gut ...
GCCTTTTTCCGCAATACTTCGTTGCTCATCGGTTAAATACCAACGGGTATTCGCCCTCTTCGCGCCTTGTCTTGCGAAAAAACTCAGCGCAATTATTGTGGGGTTATTTCAAAAACGAAGTACTAGTACTCCATTCTCGAAATAACTACACAAACCTTGCAGCGCCTTTTTCCGCCTGACTGCGTTGAAAGCCCTTGTAATACGGAAGTATTGCTGCGGTCTTTCGTCTTGCCAGACGAAAAAAACCACCGCCAAGCACAACGCTTACAGTCACATAGCTAATGATGATATCAATTATGACCCCCTGCTCGCTTTCAAAATGATTGACCCGTTCAGGCCGGAGATACGCGGTCATAAAGAGGGCTGTGTATAACATAACTTCCGCCAAGGAAAAGATAATGGCCGGCTATCTGATACAGCCCATACCCACACCCTTTGCCACACCCTTTGCAAGCATTTATTTCTGGCATTGTTCCGCCAAATATGCTATAGTAGCCTACGGAATGAATACGATGGAATACAAAGACGTCTAATTATTTATACTTTCGACCGCGAGTATAACAATAAATGAGAGGGCGATTGTTTTGCGTATAGTGGAGGAAAAGCCCTGGGATCTTCGCGGCTTAGCGTGGAGCAAAGCGACAGGCAGCGTGGCGACCGATGGCGTCTATATGAAGACGGATACAACGGTGGGCGGCATAAAATACTACTTGAAATTATCAAATTACGACAGCTATCGCGGTATATTCGGCCATGAATCAGTAAACGAGTTGATTGCCTGCCGTTTAGGGGGATTGCTTGGCTTTAACGTCCCCGACGGCTCTCTCAGAAAGAGCTTGGTAACCATAGACGGCAAAGAGCACGAGGCATATGTGTTTTCTTCAAAGTCTTATAAATCAGTTGAAAGCCGGGTTGCCTTTGAACACTTTTATACGGATTACAGGCTTTCTGATAAGGAGTCGCCTCTGGACCTTTGCAGACGGTTCAATTGGGATGCTGAAATATACAAAATGTTTATCTTTGACTACCTGATAATTAACCGCGACAGGCACGGGGCGAATTTGGAGGTAATGAAAAACGACCGCAAAAAGCTCTCGCCGCTCTTTGATAACGGTTTGTCTTTTGTGTGTTCATGCACTGATGAGGCGGATTTGGAGTCTCTTAATATAATGGAGGACAGGCCGGTAAATAATTTTATTGGCACAAAGCGCCTAGCACGGAATCTGGAGCTTATCGAAAAAAAAGTCAAGTTCGGCGAGCTGCGTGAGCAGGATGAGGATAAGCTTTTTACCGGCTTGCAGGGGGTCTTGCCGGGGCGCTATTTTAATGTTATTTGGGAAATAATATGGGGGCGGTGGCAAAATGCTAAGAAGTTTCGCGATGCATGACGGCAGTTTAGGCGGAATGCAGGTAGGCTCATTCGCATATGATACCGAAACCCGCCGGTTTGCAATGACAATACATAAAAATACCCCGCCGGATGACTTGCCCTTATCCCTGGAAGGTTTTGCGCTTCGGGGCAAACATGAATTATCCCACGAGGACACGCTCCGCTGGATAAAAGGGCGTATTTGCCCCCCCGGGCGGCACAACATCAGAGAGATATTAAGGGACAACGGCTTAAAAGAATACGATGAGTTCGGACTGCTGATGGCGACGCAAGCCAGGTGCGATAAGGACGAACTGTATTTGGTCGAGAACACTCCGAAAGATGGCTGCGATATTTCCGGACAGTAAGAGGAAACGCGTATGAAAACGATTTTCATAGTTGACGACAACCATACTAACCTTGCGACGGCAAAAGCCGCGCTGGACAATACATACAGGGCGTTTGCCATGTCGTCCGCCGCGCGGATGTTCAAGCTTGCGGAAAAAATAAAACCCGACCTTATATTGCTGGATATTGATATGCCTGAAATGGACGGTTTTGAGACTATGCTGGAGATACAAAAAGACAGCAGGCTTTCTGACGTCCCCGTAATATTCCTTACATCCAGAAATGACGCGGAAGCGGAAATCCGCGGTTTTGAAATGGGCGCCCTTGATTTTATCCATAAAGCATTTTCACCGCCGGTTTTGATAAGGCGGATCGAAACTCATATTGAAACGGACAGGCTGATAAAGGAAAGCCAGCAAGCCTTGCGCGACTTGAACAACGCAACGATAAGCATTATCTCAAACATGGTGGAAAGCCGTGACAAAGTTACCGGCGAGCACATTGAGCGGACGCAGGTTTACCTGAAGCTCCTCATTGACGAGCTTCTCAGCTCCGGCTGCTACGTCGATGAAATTTCCGCATGGGATCTGGAACTGCTCCTGCCGTCCGCGCAGCTGCATGACGTCGGCAAAATAAGCATAAGCGACGTCATACTCAATAAGCCCAACAAGCTAACAAGAGATGAGTTTGATTTAATTAAGCATCACTGCACGGTGGGGGAAGAAATAATAGACTACATCATCAGCAAGACGAAAAATGACCAGTTTTTGCTCCACGCCAAGAGATTTGCCGGCTATCACCATGAAAAATGGGACGGCACAGGGTATCCGAGAGGCCTTGCCGCTGAGGAAATCCCGCTTGAGGGGAGGATTATGGCAGTCGTCGACGTCTATGACGCGCTGGTATCGGAACGGCCGTATAAGGAACGGCTCTCCCACGAGAATGCGGTGGAAATAATAAAGCAATGCGACGGCACACATTTCGACCCAAAGGTCGTCAGTGCGTTTCTCGGCGCGGCGGACGATTTCTGGGCGGAACTGATCACAGTCCAAGTATAGGAGCCTTGGACAAAAGTCCCGCCATCATCTTTGCACCGCCTGTTTCCGCCCGTTTTACGCGTTTTTCGGTTAAATACGGCAAGTATTCGCCCTCAAAACCCGCAAAACGGACGAAAACATCCGGCACAAATCTAATGACGCTACTTTTGTCTCAAGGCTCCTTAAGTTGAGAGTTGGTGGTTGGGACTTATGATCCCGGAGATTGATGAAAAAAAGGAGAGAAGGCAGGCAAACCGGCGCAAGCTGGGGACCTGGGTAATCCTGTCGGCGGGCATCCTCGTAATTTACGGAGGGTTTCTGCTGATTGAGGCATTTTTTTACGGCGGCGACATCCGTGTCGCGATTCTGACAATAGTTGCAATCCTACCGATAATCGCAATCGTTTATTTCGTGTATTTTCTTTTCCCGCAGTTTCAGCGAATGCCATTTTATATTGGAATAATGATGAATGTCGTATTCCTTACGGTCGGCTTTTACCTGCAATATATGGATTTCTATTTCTTTGTCATGCTATTGGTCACCGGCACCATTACGACGATAAAGAAATTCAGGCTGACGATGCTTTTCGTGATAATAACGGTTGTCGCCAACATTATGGTGGTGTTTTTCCTCGTTCCGGCTTGGGACTGGCTTGACGACTTCCGTTTTTACATGCAGTTTGGAATGTATTTCTATGGCTCTGTATTCATGCTGGTGCAGACATATTATGTCGAACAGAAGGAAGGCCGCTCGGATCGCGCACTTGCGGCTTTTTCTGCTCTTTTACGCAGTACGCCGAACCTGATGGCGATCACCGGTGTGGACGGCAAGGTCTTGTACCTTTCCGACCCAATGGCAAAATTCATCCGGTTTCCGCGCAAGGAACACGCTGTCGGGCAGCCGCTCATCGACCTTGTGGACGACGATGGGCTTAAACTCATGTTTAGCGATATGCTGGCCGCAGACGGCTTATTTGAAGCGGTTAGGGCATTTGATATGGACGGCGAGCGGCGCCATTTCAAAATTGTCGCGGATAAGCTCGAAGGCGAGGCCGTAGGGGTGTTCATCGACATCGCCGACATTACGCCCACGGTAATCAGCCAGCAAGCCGCCACGGAAGCGCAGAAGGTTGCCGAGGAGGCTAATAAGAGCAAATCAAACTTCCTGACCGCAATGTCCCATGAGATACGTACGCCGATGAACGCGATAATCGGGATGGTGCAGATACAACTGCTGAATAACAACCTTCCGGACGAATACGCTGCGGCCATGAAAAAGATATACGCGTCCGGCAATAATCTGCTCGGTATTATCAACGATATTCTCGATATGTCAAAAATCGAAACCGGAAAATTGGAACTTAACCCCGTATACTATGACGTCCCCAGCCTGCTAAACGATGCGGTACAGATGAATATTATGCGCATCGGCTCCAGGCAAATTGAATTTATCATTGACATAGATGAAAATTTGCCGTCAAGGATGTACGGTGACGAGCTGCGGCTAAAGCAGGTATTGAACAATCTGCTTTCAAACGCGTTTAAGTACACCGAAAAAGGTTACGTGAAGCTGATTGTGGACCATTCGGCGCGCGGGGAGGACATTGTGCTGAGAATGACCGTCAAGGACACGGGGCAGGGCATAAAGCAGGAGGATCAGAAAAAGCTTTTCTCGGAATACTCCCGCTTCAACGCCGAGGCCAACCGGGCCGTCGAGGGGACAGGCATCGGACTGAACATAACCAGGAACCTTATTGAGTTGATGGACGGCACAATCGAAGTCGAAAGCGAGTATGGCAAGGGCAGCACATTTACGGCCACAGTCAGGCAGGGAATGACAGAGTGCCGGGCAATCGACCCGGAGGTTTTAGAACGGCTGCGGACTTTCACGTTTACATTTGATAAGCACATCACCGATATGCAAATTCTCCGCGAGCCTATGCCCTATGGGAAAGTGCTGATTGTTGACGATGTGGAAACGAATCTGTACGTGTCCGAAGGGCTGATGGCGCCCTATATGCTGAAAATAGAAACGGCCGTCAGCGGCTTTGAGGCTATTGACAAAGTAAGCCGCGGGAACTCATACGATGTGATATTCATGGATCACATGATGCCGCAAATGGACGGCCTGGAAGCAACGCGCAGGTTGCGCGCGCTGGGGTACGCGGGCATAATAGTGGCTCTGACGGCTAACGCTTTGGTGGGCAACAGCGATATCTTCAAACAAAGCGGTTTTGACGATTTCATCTCCAAGCCGATAGACCTGCGGCATCTGAACGCGGTGCTTAATAAGTATGTCCGCGAAAGGTATCCCGACGAGGCCGCAAAGTATAAAACGGCGGCAAGCATAGCTGTTCCCGGACTGCAGGACGGGACGCCGCCGAAGCTGCTGGAATTTTTCCGGCGCGACGCCGAAAAAGCGATACTCGCACTGCGTGAAACGCTTTCAAACGGCGATATAAAGCTGTTTACCACCACCGCCCATGCCATGAAAGCCGCGCTTACGGACATTGGCCGGCATGAAGCGTCCGCAAGGGCATTTCAGCTTGAAAAAGCCGGACGGGGCGGCGATATGGAATATCTCAAAGCCAATACGGAAAGCTTTGTAAAGACGCTGGAAGCCTTTGTCGAAAACCTGCGCCCCGCCGAGTCCACAGAAATCGGCGACGAGGACATACAGGAAGACGCCGCATTCTTGCATGAGCAGCTTATGATAGTAAAGGCAGCCTGTGAGGATTATGACAGCGCGGCGGCGTATGCCGCCCTTGACCTGCTCGGCGAGAGGCGGTGGAAAAAAGAAACGTCCGCCATTCTTGAAAATATACGGGATCTGTTGTTTCTGGAAAGTGATTTTGAAGCGGCGGCGCAGCAGGCAGGTGCGATTTTGGGGTAAGGAATTGTTTATTTTCAGACAGTTGCTAAGGAAAGAAGTATTCCACACCGCAGATGGTGATGGATTGGAGCCTCTCGATGTCAAAATAAACGGTCGGCCACCAGACAGACACGCCAAACCAGTCAATCATTTCATTATGGGCCCAAAGCACGATTATGCTGCCGTCGTCAAGAGTCAGGTGCGGCGTATCAAAGCTTCTATAATACTCCGCGATCTCATTGCCAAACACCCTTTGTATCTCCATCTTTTCCGAAGCTGTTTTATCTTCATACCCGTCCGCTGCCACCGCCGGCCTGCTGATGTAATTGTTTTCGTCAATAACCACGCCGTGCGCGGTCAATTGCATTGACGTCCTTACAGGTGAGCTTGTGACCTCCACCTTGGCGATGACCGGGGAATCTTCGGTATAAGCGGTCAAAGCCCTGTTTGGCATTGCCTTATCCACAGCGTAATCTATGCTCCACAAGCCGCGGATGATGTTATCCGGAATAAACTCGTCACCCCATAATGCAAGGGTCAAATCCGACAGGCCGGCGTCAGCGTCGATTTCAAACATCATATTCAAGTATCCGGAATTGTTGACCTGATAGTATATCCCGGTCGCGTTGCCGTTGCCGTCGATTATGCAAAAATTTGCGTATTGTGAGTATTTATTGGAAAGCAAGTCGCGCTCATTATCATATATAAATCTGATTTGAACGTGCAAAAATCCATCGGCGACGCCGGCATTGGAGACAACAGCCCAATCGAACCCACCTATCACAGCGTTCATATCGCCCGGCTTGAGCGGCCGGGGTTCCGGCTCGCCGATTTCCCACGGCGGGCCGCCTTTTTCCATCTTGTCGTAACCTGCGCCGGTAGAATAGCCCGATCCCCCGCCTAACATTCCGTGCCACTGCTCAAGTGAAACGGATTCGTTGTCCGCCGCATGGGCGTCTATATCAAACTCCAGCGCCAAAGTCCTTGTTCTCATATAACTGGACTGTATAGTGTCTATGATGAAGGTAGCTGTACCCAGCTCGGAAATATTGCGGCCGTAATGTGCTTCCACCACCATCGTCGCCTTATTCTCCGCTTCATAATATATAACAGGGCCTACGGAGAGGACATGCGGGACTAATTTGGAAAAATCTTCGTTAAGAACTTTCATAGAGCCGGTGAGCCGGGAACCCTCCAAGTCTCTGAGCTCGATTGTCAAATAAGCTGTGTGCCCGTCTACGAACGCCGAAAGCAGCGTGAGTTCAATCCCGTTCGATACGACCGTTTGACCGATTTCGATCCTGCCCTCGGCGTCGGGATTGTTAAACAACGAGCTATAAAAGTTTCCTAAGCTCCCGAAACCGGTCGATACAGCCAGCGCCATGCCTGAAAGGGAGATAATCAATGCGGCGACGGCTGCCGCCAAAATCGTGCGCCTTCCTATTTTGCGCCTGCTTGCTTTTTTTTGCAGACAGCGGCTGCTGATATTGTCAAGGTTTTCCGCTGTGAAATCCGGAGCGTAGGCCAGTAATTCATCAAGCCGCTCCTCGCTCAATTCTGTAATAAAGTTATGCCCCATAATCAACAACCCTCCTGTCGCACAATACTTTTCGCAGCCGCAGCTTGCTCTGATACAGCCTGTTTTTTACTTCCTTCACCGGAATGTGCGTCTTGTCCGCAATGTCGGACGGTTTTTCTTCAAAGAAGTAACGGCGTATAAGTATCTCTTTGTCCGGTTCGCCTAGCAGGCTTATCGCTTCATACAGTTCGCTTTGCAAATCCCGCTTTGCGACGTACTCGAACAAGTCATCGTCCGATGAGGAGATGGCTTCATCAAGTTCAATGATTTTTGTTTTAGTAAGCTGCCTGTATTTATCAAGCGCCCTGCGCTTTGCGATAGTCGCCAGAAATGTCTTGAGCGAGCCTTTTCGCGGGTCGAAGGATTTCGGTTTTTGCCAAAGGCTCATATACGTATCACTGATGCATTCCTCGATATCCTCGCTTGTCCCGACATTGCCAAGGATCCCGCCGGCGATAACCCATAGCAGCTTGCTATACGTTTCAATGATATAGATAAGCGATTCTTCATTGCCGGAAAGAATCATATCTATCAATTTTTCCTCGTCCAAGGGATCACCGCCTCGAATTGTGTTTTTTGAGCGACTATATATAATACATAATACAATTCGTTAAATCATGCAAAAAGACTTAACGCCGCTCAGCTTCCTCCGCCGATTCATCATCTTTTATTTTATGCAATAATTCCAATAATGCTGTTTTATCGTTTTCTACTTTTTCGTCAATAACCATGTCCATGAGCCGATTCAGTACAGCGCCGATTTTTGCCCCCTGCGGAATACCGGCGTCAATCAAATCCCTGCCGCTTACCGCCAGGTCTTTGAGTGAGAAACATTGCCGCTGCTCAATAATTTCGTCAATCAGCGGTGGGACAGCGTCCAGCGCATCCAGTTTTGATTGACGGTGCTTACCGGACTGGGCCATAGCATCCGCCCGCTTAATTACAAGCAGTTGACGCAGCCTTTCTTCCCCAATTCTATTAAGCCAGCGTTTGATACTTTTCCGCCCCGGTTCAATATCCGCGTCGTGATAGAGAATTAACTGCGTAACCGCCTTAAGCGTATCATTATCATATTTGAGCCGTGTCAGGATTTTCTCCGCCATTTCAGTGCTCGTCTGAGGGTGTCCGTGAAAATGGCCAACGCCGTCATCGGTTTCGGTGTAGCAGCTTGGCTTTGCAATATCATGAAACAACATGGTCAGGCGGATAACAAGGTTTTTCGGCGCGGCGTCTACAGAAATAAGGGTATGGCTCAGAACATCATAGCAGTGATACGGGTTATTCTGCTCAAACCCGACCGCCTGCTCAAATTCGGGGATTATCTCGGTAAGCACGGAGATATGGGCGGACAGCAATTGACAAACTTTATCGCCCATAAGCAGCTTGTTCAGTTCGGCCGCTATGCGTTCGGCGGCAATATTATGCAGCAGCTTCCGGTTGTCGTGCATTGCTTTTCCCGTATCGCCGTCAATATAAAACCCAAACGCGGAAGCAAAGCGCAGCGCCCGCATGATCCGCAGGGCGTCTTCGCGGAATCTTTTGTCGGCGTTGCCAACGCATTTTATTTTCCGATTATGTAAATCCTGCTGCCCGCCGTAATAATCCACTAATCCTGTTTTGGGGTTATATGCCATTGCGCTAATCGTAAAATCCCGGCGCGCTAAATCCCTTTTAAGGACAGTTACGAACTTGACATTATCCGGGCGGCGGTTGTCCGTATACTTGCCGTCAACACGGTAAGTCGTAATCTCAAAAGGCTTATGGCTCAACATGAGCGTTATGGTGCCGTGCTTCAGCCCGGTTTCGATGATATGCTGCCCGGCAAAACAACTCATCGTCTGCTCCGGCAGCGCCGATGTGCAAATATCCCAGTCCTGCGGCTCATTGCCCATAAGGCTGTCCCTGACACAACCGCCGACAGCATAGGCTTCAAAGCCCGCCGCTTCAAGGGTATCTATGATGTACTTGACTTCATCAGGCAGCTTAATCATCATGTGAGTATCACCTTTTCGTTGACTGACATTAAATAATATTTCACATCGCACGCTCGAACGTTAACTCTGTCACCGCTTCCCGCATGGGCTCCGGCGTCTCGTTGAGCCAAACGGAAGCCAGCCGTTTCGGTATGATCACGGGCATCCGGCCATGTATCTCAAGGAGCACAGGCGCAGCGGCACGTGTCAGGATCGCGAATCGCCCGTCGCCGGAATATATCCCTGCCATGTACATCGGCGCCCGGTCGGGCAGCGTAAACTCATATTTATCCTTGCGCCCCTTGCCAAGCGCTTTCCATTCGAAGTAGCTTGTCGCCGGGACGATGCAGCGCCGCGACGCCATCGCCCCGCTGAACGTGCGCAGCGCGGCGGCGGTCTCGCTCCGCGCGTTGATATGCGGCCTTTGCTCCGAAATAAGTCCCGGAAATCCCCAATGCATGAACCGCGCGCCGTCATCTGCAGTCAGCACGGGCGCCATGCTGCCCGGAAATATCTCGCCGCCCGTGAACAATTGCCGGCTTGTGCGCGCATTCAGGCTGTTTTGCGCTGCCGCGACAATATCACTCAGTTCCATGTCGTCTGCTTCTATGAGATACCTTCCACACATCATCCAACAACCTTTCCAAATATATGCACCGAATCGAACTCATGTATCTTTATAGGCCCATATCTCGCGTTAAGCGAGATAAGCTCACCATGCCCGAGCTTCTTGACATATGAGTCGCCGTTTAGCTCAAATATGCCGATATCGCCGACGTCAAGCGCCTGCTGCTTCCTGATAAAAATTACCTGCCCATCGACGAAGCGAGGCTCCATGCTGTCCCCCCTGACCTTGACTGCAAAGTCGGCGTCTTCCGGTACGGTTTCGTCGGCTTCTATGTCTTCATAGGCGTCGCTGTCAAGAAACATCCCGGCGCCGGCAGCCACAGGCACATCGTATAGCCTGATCATCCTTGGCGGCGCCTCTGCGCCGTCCGTACTCTCAAATGCTGAGAATAAAGGGTTGCCCATAAGCATCGAAATATATTCCCCGGCACGGGCACGGCCGAGCGCGTTAAGCTTGGAAAGGTTTTTAAACTCCGTATCCACACCCCGGAAAGTGGCTTGGATGTCTTTGACGCCGTAGCACTCGCACATCAGCAGGAATTGCTCGACGGGCGGCGAGGAAACCTCGTTTTCCCAATGCGACACCATTTTGTATGAGTAAGGCTTGGCTGAGCGTTTGCTGATATAGCCCGCGACTTCGGGCTGCGTATATCCCTTTTCTTTTCTCAGTCTTGCCAAAATAGCTCCGTAGCCCATAGTAAACCGCCTCCAATATTAATTACTCAAGTTTCGCAGTAGTCAAACTGCACAAATAACGCTAAATTTCTTATGTAAGGCTCCGAGGAAACGAAGCCTCACCGTTCGGCACCTCGCCCACCCCGTCAACT
>Ga0099364_10014179_pt1 | contig 10630 bp, 6 predicted proteins | sample TergutTh196P3_FD_73070 | JGI IMG/M metagenome (GOLD analysis project Ga0099364, IMG submission 73070) | Microcerotermes parvus P3 segment gut microbial communities from Pointe-Noire, Republic of the Congo - Th196 P3 | ecosystem: Host-associated > Arthropoda: Insects > Digestive system > Gut ...
CAAACTCTCCCATAAAAAAGAAACTCCTAATTCGAACAAGCCGCAAATTACAATGTACAATGTACAAATAACGATTAACAAGTAACAAGTAACAAGTAACAAGTAACAAGTAACAAGTAACAAGTAACAGGTAACTCCTAACTCCTAACTCCTAACTCCTAACTCCTCACTCCTCACTCCTCACTCCTCACTCCTAACTTTACCTGGATTCTCTATTGTGTATCCTCCGAGTGCGTTTAGCCTTTGGTGGAACTCTTCGGATTTTAGGACATCTAGCAGTTTTTGCATGATTGGCATGTCCCATGCGTGGTCGGGGATTAGGAGGTCGTATTGCTCGTCGCATACGGGGACGAAATCAAGGCCGTATAGCTTCGCCGCAGAGTATATGCCCAAACCTGCGTCCGCCGAGTCCGCCGCTATCAGCGCGGCGACCGATGTGTGCGTGTATTCCTCGCGGGCATATCCGTATATCAAAGACGTATCGACTCCGCTTTCGCGGCATAGATAATCAATTAGGATGCGTGTGCCGGCGCCCTTTTGGCGGTTCACGTAACGAACGCCGTCCCGCGTGAGGTCTTTGACCCCTGTGATACCCTTTGGATTGCCCTTTTGCAGGATAAAGCCCTGCGTCCGCTTAACGCATTCGACGAGTCGTACTCCTCCATTAGGTAAGTATTTCCTTACAAACGAAGCGTTATATTCACCCGTATCCTCATCGAGCAAATGAGTGCCGGCAAGATGAGCCTCGCCCCTGCGCACGGCAATCAAACCGCCCATGCTTCCGACATGCGCCGAAGCCAGAGAAATATTGCCGTATTTTCTCCTCATTAGCTCGGAAAGCTCGTCGAGCATTGGGTCATGGCTGCCGATTACGACAAGGCTATGCCGCAGCTCTTCCTCCGGCCGCAGCAAGCGGACGCTGACGGATGTGCCGCTCTCATAACCCTCGACGCCCTGCGGGACCTCGACAATGCCGTCTGCCTTCATAAACGAGGAAACAATACCGCTTCCTCGGCTCAGCGGCGACGCAATAAGCCGTTCCTTGACATAGCCCATGCGAACGCGCACGAACTCCCTGTATTTCAGAGTGGAAACGACCGACTTCGACAGCACTGCGTCAACAAAGCGATCAAGCGCCGGCGCGATGCGGCATAAATATTCGACAATTGGACGCGCAAGCTGTTCTATTACGATTATGCCCGAAACCGGATAACCCGGCACGCCTATAATCGGCTTATCGCTGCGATATCCAAGTATCGCGGGCTTTCCGGGTTTAATCGCCAAACCATGGTAGAGCACAGAGCCGACCTTTGAAATCGCGGCGGCGGAATAGTCCTCGCTGCCGGCAGACGAGCCTGCGCCAAGCAGCACAATATCGCATTCCGAGAGAGCCGTTTCCAGCGCGTCGCATATTTTTTCCGGATCGTCTCCGACTATCGGATATGTCGCCGCTTCCGCTCCCCACTCCTCGAGCATGGCGGAGAAAATCGCGGAGTTAAATTCCAAAATATCGCCTTCCCCGGGATTGGACGATGGCGGGATTAATTCGTCTCCTGTCGGAATAAACCCCACCACGGGGCGCTTTATAACCGAGACCTCAGTCACGCCACTTGCGATCATAGCGCCCAGCGCGGAAGGGGTTATCCGCGAGTACGACGGCAAAATCATTTCGCCCGCGCAGATATCCTCGCCGATTTGACGTATATGCTGCCAAGGAGCGGCGGCTTCAAAGAGCTTAATTCGCCCTTCGTCGGCTTCGATGACATCCTCGATCATAACCACGGCGTCGCATCCGTCCGGCAGCGGATCCCCGGTGTCAACCGCTTCATATTGCCCGCTGTTCAGAAATACAGGCGTCGTCTCGCTTGCCCCAAATGTCAGCTTCGCGTCAAGCGCTATACCGTCCATCGCACTAGCGCTGTAATGCGGCGCGTTGATATGAGCGTAAATCGCATCGGCAGTAACGCGCCCCGCAGCCCTAGCAACAGGAAGCACCTCAACCTTCGGCGCCATCCCATTATTTATAAGAAGCTCCAAATACTCCCCCCGCGCCACATCAAGATCAACATTAGTCAAATACCGAAAAGCCATAGTTTCTCTCCCCATTTGTACATTGTACATTGTAATTTTTTAGAGTAGTGTAACTTCCACCACTGCACCCTTTGGTATGCCTTCGCTGTCTCTTGGGACGCAGATATACCCGTCAACGCCTGCAAGGCTGGAGATTAGCCCCGACTTCCCCCTGACCGGCCGCGCAATCGCACTTTCGTCCCCTGGCCCCTGACCCCTGACCCCTGACCCCTGCATTGCATCGCCACGCCTCATCATAACCGCAATATACTCCGCCCTGCCGTGATTTGAAGAAAGCGCTTCGCTCAGCCGCGCTGTTACTGTGCGGCGAACAATCTCAGTGCCCATCAGCCTTGCGATCAGCGGCCGTACGAACAGTTCCGTAACAAAATATGCCGCGACCGGATGCCCGGGAAGCCCAAACACAGGCTTGCCGTCAATGACGCCCAGTATAGTGGGTTTGCCCGGCTTCATTGCAATGCCGTGGAACAAAATATCACCCGCTGCCTCTATAACGCACGCCGTCAAATCCCTCGTGCCCGCTGAAGAGCCGCCGGAAATAAGCGTGATGTCGCACTCCGCAACAGCCCTCTCGACCGCGCTCCGCAGCGCCACCTCATCGTCTCGCACTATTCCGTAGACGACTGGCAACGCATGGCACTGCTCCGCAACCGCAGTCAACATCGGGGTGTTAACATCGCGAATCTGCCCGCGCAGAGGTGTTTCCGAAGGCGCTACAAGCTCGTCTCCCGTAGAGATTATCGCAACTCTCGGCTTGCGTCGGACAGCAACTTGATCAATCCCCAAAGCAGCCAATATCCCGATTTCAATGGATGTAAGGCTTGTACCGCAAGAAAGGATTGCATTACCAATAACAGTATCGTCACCCTTGAAGATTATATTGTTTCCTGGCGCGACCGGGCTTGTTATCCCAATGAGACCGTTGCCGAAATCCTCCGTGTATTCCAGCATGACGACAGCATCCGCGCCCTCGGGCAAATCGCCGCCGGTCGAAACAGCGGCACATGTTCCCGACAAAAGCGCTCCCTGTGCCGCCTTGCCCATCAGCACTTCTCCTGAAAGCATCAACAGCGCGGGGATGGATTCCGAACATCCAAAAGTGTCCGAAGAAATGACGGCGTAACCATCAACAGTCGATCGGTCAAAACCCGGAACGTACTCTTTAGCGACAACATCATCATACAACACTCGCCCCAAAGCGCCGCCCAACCCAACAATCTCCGCAGATTCGGCAAGCGGCACAAATCGCTCAAAAATAACTTCCGCAGCCTCCTGCGGCGTCAGAACGGTCAGCAAATCAAACACCCCCTCGATATAACCCAAATTCTACCATATATAATATAATATGTAAAATAATGTTGACAAGGGAAGTTTCGTGTGCTAAATAAAAGTAACAACGAATGCGAAGTGAGGAGTAAAACAAAATGACACCAACTGAAGAAACCACTACGAAAATAATGGACGTCGCGCTGAGAATCTGGGAACTGCGCGAAGTCAGCGGACTCACGCGCGAGCAAGTGGCGCAGAAGCTCGGACTAAGCGTTGAGACCTACGACAGGTATGAATCAGGCAAGGAGGATTTGCCGTTCTCGTTCATACACAACTGCGCCCTGCTTTTCGGCGTCGGGCTCAGCGACATCTTGGAAGGCGAAAGCGCACATCTCACCACCTACGCCGTCATGCGGCGGGGGAAAGGGCGCGTCACATCGAGGGAACAAAACATCGAAGTCCGCGACCTCGCCCCTAGATTCAGGCATAAGAGCGCAGAACCATACTGGGTCACATATGCCTACTCGCAAGAACAGCAAAACAAACCAATACAACTCGCATCCCACAGCGGCCACGAGTTCGACATTATCTACACGGGCCAATTGAAAGTCCAGATTGGCGAACACACGGAAATACTCTCCGCGGGCGACAGCATCTACTACAACAGCACCACGCCCCACGGCATGATCGCGGTCGGCGGGGAAGACTGCGTGTTTGTCGCCATCGTAATACCCGGCGAATCGGAAATCGTGGAGCAGGAAGCCGAAATGATCGCGCCGACAATCACGAAAGGCCCGTTTGTCTACGAAGACTTCATTATTACAAACGAGGACGAACGCGGCGCATTGCAGTCCATATCGTTCAAAGACACTGATAAGTTCAACTTCGCTTTTGACGTCGTTGACAAAGTAGCGGAAAAATCGCCCGACAAACTTGCGATGCTTCATATCGACCGCAACATGAACGAGCGCCGCTTCTCCTTTGGCGACATGTCGAAGATGTCCTCCCGCGCCGCTAACTATTTCCGCTCCCTCGGCATCAAGAAGGGAGACAAAGTCATGCTCGTCCTCAAGCGCAACTACCAGTTCTGGATATCAATACTTGCGCTTCACAAACTCGGCGCGATTGCAATACCCGCCACTGACCAGTTGCTTGAAAAAGACTTTGAATACCGCTTCAACCTAGGGGAAGTCTCCGCCATTGTCATAACCGGAGAGAGCAACGCCGCCGCCGAGGCGGAAAAGGCGTTTGAAAGATGCCCCGGCGTCACTCTGAGAATTATGGCAAACGGCACGCGCGAAGGATGGCTCGACTTCGACAGCGAGTATAACGTGTTTCGCAGCACATTTGAGCGCGACGCGGACACGGCGGCGGGAGAGGATCCGCTTGTCATGTTCTTCTCCTCCGGCACGACGGGCTACCCCAAGCTTGCGGCGCACTCGCACACATATCCGCTCGGCCACTTCATCACGGCGAAATACTGGCACTGCGTAGATCCTGACGGCATACATTTCACAATATCCGACACAGGCTGGGGGAAATCGTTGTGGGGCAAGCTATATGGGCAATGGCTCTGCGAAGCTGCGGTGTTCACATATGACTTCGACCGCTTCGATGCCGTAGAGATTCTCGGTATGTTCGCGAAACACGGCATAACGACATTCTGCGCACCGCCAACGATGTACAGATTCATCATTCGCGAAGATTTGACGAAGTATGACCTAACCACGATCAAACACGCGACGACCGCGGGCGAAGCGCTCAACCCCGAAGTGTTCCACCAGTTCAAAAAGGCGACCGGGCTGTCGATAATGGAAGGGTTCGGCCAAACCGAAACGACACTCGTACTCGGAAACTTTGTCGGCATGTCGCCGAAAGTCGGCGCGATGGGCAAACCCAGCCCGCTGTTTGACGCTATGATCTTAGACGGCGACGACAATGAGGTTGGCGTCGGAGAGGTCGGAGAGGTGTGCATCCGCGTCAGCGAAAACATACCATGCGGACTTTACAAAGGCTATTACCGCGACGAAGACAAAACAAAAGCCACATGGCACGACGGATTCTATCACACCGGCGACACAGCATGGCGCGACGAGGACGGATATTTCTGGTATGTCGGGCGTGTGGACGACCTGATAAAATCCTCGGGCTACCGCATAGGGCCGTTCGAGATCGAGAGCGTCATCATGGAGCTGCCATATGTTCTCGAATGCGGCGTCTCCGCCGTGCCTGACGAGATTCGCGGTCAGGTCGTCAAAGCCAGCGTCGTACTGACAAAGGACGCCGAGCCATCGGATGAACTCGCAAAAGAGATTCAGGAATACGTCAAGACCCACACCGCCCCATACAAATACCCACGCATAGTAGTATTCCGCGACAGCCTCCCAAAAACCATCAACGGAAAAATCCAAAGAAATCAGCTGTAAAAAACGTAAAAAAATATCCATACACTCTTGACAACACTTTTCGCAATGTGTTAAGATGTTTACGGAATGAAATGAAATATCGCTATACTGATCCCAATCGAAAACCCCGAGGTTGTCGCCCTCGGGGTTTTCATTTGGGCTAATTGTCGCGATCCTTCCCGTCTAGCCACTTGCAAATGTAGTATGCCACCACACTCGCCATGACGGAAATAAGAAATGAATATAATACAACTATACTGATTCCCCCCTTCCTGTTGCCAGTATAGGGAGCGACAACCAAAGCTAAGATGACGCGCAGGAATCATCTGAGAACACTCTAACACCCATCCTTGCACCATGTCAATCGACAAATGATTGCACATTTTGCGCCTTAAACGATGAAAAAATATTGTAATTTCTACCAAAAAATATGTACTTTTTCACTGCTTGGTAGACCTTCAGGTAGACAAAACTGTGTAAGTTGCTACAATACATTTTAATGCTCCGGCGTGAAATCGCCGGAGCATTAATTTCTAACTGTGAAGGGATGAAAAGTGTAAAATGTCGAGAAAAGTCATCACGAGAAACATTGCCTATGACGACGAGAAGTGCCTGTACTATGTCAACATGGACTATGGCAGGAATTGGCTGGGAAAGCGCGTGAAAACCGCTAAAACCTACAAGACGAAAAAAGAAGCGGTCACAGCGTTGAAAATATTCGAAGCCGACAAAGCGAAGCGCCTGATCCTGACGCCCGCAGGAGAGACGATGGAAAGCTTTGGGCAGTACTGGCTGACATTTGAGAAGGCTGACATACGCGAAACGACCAGATATGCATATTCCATCACGCTCAACAACCACATTATCCCCTTCTTCGCCGAAAAACCATTGCAAAAAATAGGTAGAGAGGATATATATAAGTACTTCGCATATCTAAGAGAGGAGAAAAACCTCGGCCCCAACACCATCAGGAAACACTACGACATGCTGTGCGGCATATTTACGTCGGCAGTTCAAGCGGAAAGACTGTTCGTATCCCCGATGATGTCCGTTCGAGCCCCAAAATCGGAACCGTTTGAGAGCAAAATATACAATCCCCATCAAATTGTCGAACTCTTCAAAGCGGTGGATGGCGACCGCACGGAACTGGCGGTGCATCTCGCGGTGTATCTGGGGCTACGGCGCGGCGAGATATGCGGCTTGCGCTGGGAAAACGTCGATCTCACGGCCCGTTACGTGAATATAATCGATAACCGCACGATGGCAGGCGCGCTTATCGTTGACGGTCCCGTGAAAACCGACGCATCCGAGCGCAAGCTGAAAATACCCGACGGGCTGATGCCTGTGCTGCTCGACGCACAGATGCGGCGGGACAAAAGTAAACGGAAACTCAAGAAACGCTACGACAATAGGGGATATGTGTTCTGCTATGAAAATGGGAAGCCGTTTCGCCCGAACTATCTGTCGATACTATTTTCACAGATGCTCGAACGAAACAGCCTCCCCCACATACGTTTCCACGACTTGCGCCACACCCACGGATCAATAGCGATACTCGGCGCGCCGCTGTATGACGTGTCCAAATCCCTCGGCCACAGCCGCCAGGAAGTGACGCAGAGAATCTACCTCAAAGACATAACCGACATCAGAAGCGCAGCCGTGGATTCCGTGGACGTCGCCCTGAAAATGGCAATGGAGGGATATTATCAGCTATAATACTTGAACTTGTGCTGCTCATACTCGTCGCGGATCCAACTGTTGCGGGTTGCCGTAGCCTCGTCGCCTATAGGACCCAAAATGCTGCCAGAGAAGCAATAAGCGCCGCCGGGGGCGTAGAGATCCATGACCCTGCGCACCTCGGCGCGCACCTGCTCCTCGGTAGTCTCTGGCCATGAGCAAAAACCGTTGCCCGTGACGCCCGTGCAAACAGTCAGCTTGCCGCCGTATCTCTCCTTGATTCCGAGAATATCGTTTGAATCCTGCGCGGGATCCCATGAATTATACCCCATATCGACTATATAGGGTACAAACTGCTCGAAATAGCCGCAGTTGTGATGCTGCGCAGGCAGCCCCAGCTCCTTGAACGGCGCCATCTCCGCCCGCCACACAGGCTCAAACAAATCGAGGAAAACATCCTCCGACACGAAAGGCGCGCGCTCATGCGCTATATCGTCGAGGCCGTAGAACATGTCGGGCTTATAATACTCGATGTATTTCTTCCCCGTCTCGAGGTTGATCTCAAGCAGGAAGTTCAGAAGCTCCTTGACCTCCTCGGGCTCCTCGATGCAAGCGATCAGCCCGTTAGTGAACCCCATGTAGCTCATGAGCGCTTGGAAGTAGCCCATTGTGATCCCGCCCTCAACCAGTCTCAGAAAAGCGGGGTCGCGGTTGTCCAAATCCTTCTTCGCCACCTTCTCCCAGTCGATTTCGTCAAGGATAGGCGGCCTTTTTATCACATCCCGCCATTTTCGGATATCGTCGAGAATAAACACGCCGGGCTTGGGAAGCGCCCCGCCGCCCGCCGTAGGCTCGCTGACAAACTCCACTCCGAAAAGGTTAGTATGCCCTCCAGCCGCGCCGGGCCCGCTCAGCGGCGGGCGAAGCGCAGAGCTGCTAAACATCCACTCCATCATCCTAAAAACCGGAACATACTCCGGCGTCTCGCCGCTGACAGTCCTCAAAAAGTTTTCCTTCTCCGATAAATGCGCACCCATCTAAAAAATCCCCCTTAATTGATTATATAATGGTATACATTATAATATAGTCAATGTACAAATTACAATGTACAAATTACAAATATGGCGAAAAGCCGTCATTTTGCGGGAAAATTGCCGCTTTTTTGCGTGTTTGTTCAGCAATTTGCGCCCGTCGCCGTTTTTTGTCTACCAAAGCGTCTACCAAGCGCCAAAAATGCGCATATTCCAAGCAAGCAAAATTATGCATAAACACCTCGATTATTCAGTTCAATATCTCCACTCAGGTTTGGATTGCATTTTGGGTAATTACGAGCTAAAATACATGTTGCGGGCATGGCTCGCACCGCTCAACGCTTCGGAGCTTGGACTTGGTTGGAGAGGAGACTGCTGACATGCGTAGATTCAATGTGACAGGGGTGTGCGTCCCCGAAAAGCATTACATGGTCGATATAAGCGGCAAACTTTCATTAATCGGGAAAATGGTCGAAAGAGGCGATTACTTCACAATAAACCGCGCGAGGCAATATGGAAAGACTACGACGTTGCTGATGCTTGCGAGATTTCTGCCGGCAGAGTATACCTGCATAAGCATCAGCTTTGAAGGAGTGGGCGACACGATGTTTTCGAGCCAAGAATCGTTTTGCCAACGCTTCCTATTACAAATTTCAAGAACTATTGAGAGAACCGACAAAGACTTTGCCGCGCAATGGTTAGACGAAAGTGTAAATGATTTCCTGCTATTGAACCATCACATCGACAAGCTATGCAAAGACAGAAAAATCGTCCTGATGATCGACGAAGTTGACGCAACAAGCAGCAATCAGATTTTTCTGCATTTCCTATCTATGCTGAGAAGCAAGTTCCTCGCATATCAAGCAATGGCGGACAACACATTCCACAGTGTCATACTCGCGGGCGTGTACGACATAAAAAACATCAAGCTAAAGCTTGTAAGCGAAGGATTGCTCAAACCCGAACCGTCCGACAGCAAAATGTACAACTCGCCATGGAACATAGCCGCGGATTTCAATGTTGACATGTCTTTTGCCCCCGCAGAAATATCCACGATGCTCGCGGAATACGAAGCGGACCATAACACAGGCATGGATATTCAAACGATGGCCGAAGAGATACATATTCAAACGAGCGGATATCCTTTTCTTGTATCGAGGATATGCCAACATATTGATGAGAAACTCGGAAAGGACTGGACGCTAAATGGAGTTCAAGGCGCGGTAAAAATCCTGCTTGAAGAGAAAAACACCCTGTTTGACGATGTGTTCAAGAATTTGGAAAACAACAGGGAACTGTATGACTTTATCTACAGGCTGCTCATAGAAGGCGAGACTATGCGCTACACAATCCACAATCCCATAATTGACACCGGTCTCAGGTATGGGTTCTTGAGCAATAAAAACGGCAGGATTTCGGTATCGAACAGAATATTCGAGACGCTAATGACGGATTACTTCGTTTCAAAGGATTTTATGAGCAAGAAGCGGGTTAACGGGGTGCTTCAGCGCGACATAGTGCAGGGCGGAAAATTTAACATGGAGCTGTGCTTGACGAAGTTCGCGGAGCATTATGCGGAGATATGGAGCAACGACGACATAGAGTTCCTAGAGAAACACGGGCGGCTGATATTCCTGTCCTACCTCATGCCGCTCATCAATGGCGACGGCTTTTATCACATAGAAAGCCAATTGACCGATTTGCGCAGGATGGATCTGGTGGTTGACTACGGCAAGGATCAGTTCATCATAGAGCTGAAAAAGTGGAGAGGCGCGCAATACGAAAAAGAAGCATATGAGCAGCTTTGCGGATACCTTGACCAAAAGCGCGCCAATACAGGATATCTGCTGACTTTCGACTTCCGCAAAACAGAAAACAAAACCCCGAAAACGCAATGGCTAGAAATAGACGGCAAACGATTATTCGAAGTGGTAGTTTAAGCGCATAAGCAACCGCCCCTTGTAGCACAACGTCAATCCACGTTTGCTTACACGTTTTGACATAAAATTCATAAATTTTCACTACGGCTATTGACAAAAGATCGAAAATACTAACGTGAGGCTCCGCCCCACAACCCAGACGCCGCGCGCTACGCCGAAATTCGCTTTACGGCGGAAGTGAATTCCGCCTGCGAATTTTCGTCTTCGCTTCGGCGCA
>Ga0099364_10014180_pt1 | contig 10630 bp, 6 predicted proteins | sample TergutTh196P3_FD_73070 | JGI IMG/M metagenome (GOLD analysis project Ga0099364, IMG submission 73070) | Microcerotermes parvus P3 segment gut microbial communities from Pointe-Noire, Republic of the Congo - Th196 P3 | ecosystem: Host-associated > Arthropoda: Insects > Digestive system > Gut ...
CCCGTAATGGGGCGGCGCTTCTTTATTAAAAGTGTTAATCGATTAGTTTTATGACTCTGTCGCCTGATTGGATGATGTAAACGCCGCGTCCGGGTAGAGACGCAATGCATTGCGTCTCTTCGTCGCTGTCGCCGTCGGCTATTCCGGTGTATATCAACTGTCCGTAAAGACTGTAGATATACCACGGCTTGCCCGGTATCAACCCTTTGACGTACAGCATGCCGTTTTGCGTCCAAGCCCTTAATTGTTCATTGTTCATTGTTAATTGTTCATTCGCAACGTCATCGTATGACGTTGCGATTATCGTGCCATCATTGTAGGCAGATGAGCGGGTCTCCGGAGGCGTTACGCGGAACTCGAAATAGCCGTTAGCGCCTGTGCGGTTGTCGGGCGTTCCCGCCTGTGCGGGGAGGAAGTTGTAGTCGAAGATGACGATATCGGACGGCGAAACGGCGAATGCAGAATGGAGAATGGAGAATGCAGAATTATTTTTCAGCAACTCGTTTATCATTTCTGCCAGGCGGTAGCGCAGGTAGGTCTGCGTGTTGGCGTCTTTCTGCAAGACAGTGAAATCGGCGGCTTCGATGATGGCTTTGGCTGCTGCCCATGCTGACTGATAGGTCGGGTTTTCGAAATAGGCTGTGACGGTGACGTTGGCGGCGGGCATCGTGAATGTGCGGGTATTGCCTGTGCCTGTTGTGGAGACGGAAAGCATTCCGTCTCTACTGGTGACGTTGATGGACATTAATTCGTAGTCGGCATTGGGGGTGATGGTCAGCGTGACGGTCTCACCTGGGTACGCGGACATCTTGTCCGCACTGACGCTTCCACCGGTGGAGGCGCTGATACTCACGGCATAGTAGACAGGTTGCAAAACTGTCAGTGTGAAGTTGAGCGAAGCATCGGGCAGGACGCCGTTCGAGGCTGTCAGTACGACAGGATAACTTCCTGCCGACAAACCTGCGGCTATGTCTATCTGCTGTGCGCCGCTGTTCCATGTGATGGACGGGTAGGCGCTTGTCAGCGTGACGGTGGGCGCGGGGTTGCCGGTGATGGCGTAGGCGGTGGTGGAGGTGGCGGCGTAGCCGGTAGTCAGCGTCATGGCGGTGGGGCCGCTGATGGCGGGCGGCGTGGTGACGGGTGGCGTCTGGCCGCTGATGGTGATGAGCAGTGTGCCGGATATGCCGGAGCCGTCGTTAGCCGTAGCCGTGACGGTGACTGAGCCGTCGGCTGTGGCCGTGAGCAGGCCGGTGGCGCTGATGGTAGCGTTGCCCGTACCGGGGACGACAGTCCATGTGACGGTCGGGTCGTCGGCGTTGGAGGGGGCGACGGTAGCCGTCATTTGCAGCGTGCCGCCGAGGGCGGTGATGGTCGTTGCGCCGGCGGCGCCTGTTACGGTGATTGCCGTGACGGGTATCGGGGCAGGCGATATAATGCCGTAGGTGATGGTGATGCTTTGCTGCGCCAGTACGTCGTCGGTGACGGTGATGGTTGCCGTGCCGCCTGCCGGAGCGACGTCTGTGGGCGCGCCCGAAATAACACCTGACGGGGTGATGTCGATACCTAAGGGAAGCCCCGTTGCGGAGAAGGAATAAGGCATTGTTCCGCCCGACGCGCCGAGCGATACGTCAATCGAAATAATTTGCGTACCGACGGTCGAAGGTGGAATATCGTAACTGTTGTTGGCGAAATACAGCGCAGCAGGGGTAGCATTGGTTTCGCCGTAGGCGACGATGGCGCCGCCGGGTTCGACTTTATAGACTTGCACGTAGATTGCCGTACCGTTCGCGCCGGCAATGTCCGTAGCGGCGTTATATAGCGTGGCGCCGGTTATCCCGCTGATGGGGTCGCCATAGAGAGGAGTAAGAACAGGGCCGGTGGATGTGTAATAGAAATCGTAGCCCGTTTCGGGGGTCTGCGGCGACAGTGTCACCTTGCCGTCGGAGGGGAGCAGAGATACCGTCAGGGCGCCGAGCGTCGGCGGGGGGTTGACGGTAAATGCGATGTCAAACGTATAGGGGGTGATATTGTCGGCGGCGACGGTCACTGTTGTTGTGTATGTCCCTACCGGCAAACCATTGGCGGGAGTTATCGTGAAAGTCGTCGTACCGGACAAAGGCAGCGATGTAGTCAATGATGTATTGTCGAGAAAGAAACTGCCCGTGTTCGTCACATTGAGGTTGGTTATCGGGTTTGAGCCGGTGTTGGTGACGGTGAAGGCGGTAGGCGCGACTGACCAGTACAGTACCGTCTCGTCTGCGAGAGTAAACGTCCCGCCGCTTGCTATCACGACGCCTCCCCTGTCGACGGAAATCCTGAAGGTTGACGCTTCGTATGCGCCCATATCAATATCGCTGCCCGCCAGACGCGGATTGCCTGCGAGGTCGGTCTCGCCGGTGAAGTCGAGAATTGAGCGGATGTCCAAATAGCGCTGGTTCCAGCCGGCATCTATGGCGGGGCTGGCGGATTGCAGGCTGTAATCGCCGGCAACAGTAGGCGCATTGGCAGCAGGTTCGGGAGCGACAAACAGCGGCGGGACATCGATGTTGAAACCAATACCTTCAAAGCCAAATGAAGAATCCCAACTGCCGCTGCCGCCGCTACCCTCAACAAGGGAATATTCAAAGGCAGGAGTGGAACCGTTTTCGTTTAACACATTATCATTGCCCGATGACGCTTCATTTCCGTAAATAATACTGTTGTTAATGACGGGTGAAGAAGATGTATTATAGATTCCACCGCCGTAGGAGGCGGCGTAGTTTCCGCTTATCGTCGCATTGACAAGCCTGTTGTTGCCGGGACTGTCATTATACATCCCGCCGCCTTTACCGCTGGTTGCTTTGTTGCCGGTGACGGTAACATTGATAAACAACGAAGCGCTGTTTGAGTTATATGCCCCGCCGCCGTCGGCGCTGCTGTTGCCGCTGACGGTTACATGATTGAACACGGGCGAAGAACTGTCGTTATATATTCCGCCGCCTTTACCTGACAGGGCGTCTGCCTCGTTTTCGCTGAAGGTCACATGGTCGAGTACGGGCGAAGAGGAATCATTGTATATCCCGCCGCCTGCCTGTTCTGCATAATTTTCTTTTACAGTCAGATTGAACAGCGCGGGCGACGAATTGGCATTGTACAAACCGCCGCCTTTCTGACCGTCTATCGCCGTGCCGTTTACGGTCACAGCGCCCGTACCAATGGCCTCTCCGCCGGTAATGGTGAAGCCGTCCATCAACGTACTGCCGCCCGGCAGAACGTCAACGCCGACAACCACGTGGTAGCAGTTGTTGGCCGGTGTATTGTCGCCGTCGATGTCGCCGCTGAGGATGGTCAGTCCGTTGCGTCCCATATCGCCGAAATCGGGAACAGAGGACATTACGGGGAACGATGCAGGCTGAAAGCCGCCATAGATTTTCACGCCCGGCACAAGCACGAAGGCATTATCGCTTCCACCGTCGGCAGCAGGGAAATTTTTACCGGCGAAGTCATAGCCGTTGACGTCGTACATGGGGTAATACGTTCCTTCGGCTACATGGATGGCTCTGATTTCGTCGGCTGTGGCAAATGCGATGTCGCCCGACTGTTGCCGTGCGGCGTAGAGCAGCGGGTCGGCAAGGTTGGGGTAAGCCTCTGCCCACGACGAGCCGTCGCCCGAGCCGTTCTCATCTACAAAGACGATGCCGTAGGCGTCGGGGGTAATGTAAAAATGATATTCATGGACGCCCAGGTCGACCGTTCCATCCACGATACGGGGGCCGCCGTACAAATCGGTTGCGACGCCTGCCGTCAAAAGCCCGTTGTCGCCGGCATTGATGGCGGGGCTGCCAAACTTGAGGCGGTAGTTGCCGCCTGCCGCAGGCGCTGCCGACGCCGCGACGGGGGCTACAAACTTCGGGTCGGCGGCGGGAAGAATGCCTGTGCCGGTAACGCCTTCAACTAAGCAGTGGTCGTAGTTGATGACGCATGTGCCGATATTGGATATATTATTGCCGGAGCCTGACGTGTTTCCCCAGATAATGCTGTTTGCGATTTGAGACGAAGAATTGGAGTTGTTACATATCGCGCCTCCGCTGGAGAATGACTTGTTTCCGGCTATCGTCACATTGACTAACCGCGGCGAAGAGTTTTCCGCGTTATACATCCCGCCGCCGTACATGCCTGCATTGTTTCCGGCAATCAGGACATTGGTCAGCACAGGCGACGAATTGTTGTAACTGCACATCCCGCCGCCGTAATAAGTATAAATGTAAGGCAATCCCTCTGCGCTGTTGCCGCTGATGGTGACATTGGTCAGCACGGGCGACGAATTGTTATAATTATATATTCCGCCGCCGCGCCCTAAGGCGTCGTTGCCTGCGCGGTTTCCGGTAATGGTTACATTGTTCAGCACGGGCGATGAATAATAATTGTTATACATTCCGCCGCCGTAGTAACTGTAAATGGTCGCGCCGTACATCATAATAGTTCTGCTAAAGAAGTTGGCATTTCCGCCCGTAATGGTGAAACCGTCGATTAGCGTATTGCTTTCTGCGGAAATATAGGAGCCGATAACGACGTGGCAGCAGTTATCTGACGGGTCGCCCGGCGTGCCGATATCGCCGCTGAGGGTGGTCAGGCCGTCGCGTCCCGTCGCGCCAAAGTCGGGAACGGGGCTGCCTTCGGCGGGCAGGGGAGCGGCAAAACCGCCGTATAGTTTCACCCCTGACACAAGTACAAAGGCATTATGGCGTCCGCCGTCGGTTTCGGGGATAGCCCAGAAACTGAAAGTATCGGGGTTATACATGGGATAATACGTCCCTTCCGCCACATAAATGGCGCGAATGGTATCGGCAGGGGCAACAGGTATCGTGCCGGCGTATTGTTTGGCGGCTAAGAGCAGCGGGTCGGCAAGGTTGGGATAAGCGTCAGCCCATGAAGCGCCGTTGCCGTTTTTGGTTGCATCTACGTATGCGATGCCGTTGGCGCCGGGGGTAACGGGGAAAAGATATTCGTAGGCTCCCATATCTATGTCGGGACCTTTCAGTCGCGGGTTGCCTGCGAGGTCGGTTTCGCCGGCAAAATCGGGAATTCCGCGCTTAGCCAGATAGATGCTGTTGTCGCCTGCGTTGACGGCGCTGCCGGATTTCAGGCGGTAATCGCCCAGCGTATTGGGCGTGTTTGTCGTGGTTGGCGCCACCCAGTTTTCAAATTGGGGGTTGGCGATAAGGTTATTGCCACCGTCTGTAAAAGTGAAATCCCAGGCCGTCTGCGAATCATCGAGGTCGTTTCGCTGTATTAAGGAGTTGGTAATGGAAGGGTTACCGCCGACAATATTGTTGTCATTATTACCGGTTGTTGCCGATTTATTTCCCCAGATAATGCTGTTGAAAATTTGAGGCGATGAATTGGCGTCATTCATTATTCCGGCGTTACTTCTTGCATAGTTTCCGCTGATGGTCACATTGATAAGCGTGGGCGATGAATCGAAATTGTTCATTCCGCCGCAGGATGTCTCTGAATAATTTCCGGTAATGATAACATTGGTAAGCGTGGGCGAAGAAGTATCATTATTCATTCCGCCGCCGCCATAACTGATGGGACTAACTGAACTGTTTCCGCTAATGGTAACATTGGTAATCGTGGGCGAAGAATTTACATTAAACATTCCGCCGCCATTGCCTGCTGTGTTTCCAATAATAGCAACGTTGGAAATGAAGGGCGATGAATTATTATTATACATCCCTCCTCCGTTAAATCTCACAATGCTCTGGCCGTTTACCGTAATTGGTTCCCGGAATAATTCGCAATTTCCGCCGGTAATGGTGAATCCGTCAAACCGCGTATTGCTGTATGCTTGAATATTCGCGCCGATAACGACGTGGTAGCAGTTGTCGGTAATATCACCCGGCGTACCGATATCGCCGCTCAGAATGGTGGGATAGGCTTTCCAGTTGCGGTCGCTCATGGCTGGAAAACCGGAAGTGGGAAAACCGCCCAGCAGGCTAACGCCTTCTTTGAGTACAAAAGCGTTGTCGCGGTTGTTGATGTCTGTCACGTTCAAATTATCAGCCGGACGTCTGGGTATGTACGTCCCTGCTGCTACCCAAATTGCATCGCCTGGCCCAGAGATGTTAATCATCGCCTGAAGGTCGGCCGAAGCGTCCCCCCATGAATTACCGGTGCGCGCACCTGTACCGCCTTCAATAACAAAACGGACATTCTGCGCTGTCGCGTCCGTCCAAAGCGCCCCTGCCATCACGAGGCAGAGGGTCAACAAAAAAATTTTCAGTTGTTTCATAGTAAAATTCTCCTTTTTTTTAAAAAATATTATTTGAGTTCATAAAAAAATTGTCCATACTTTTTTGCGTAAATAAAAAAATCCGAAAACCGTTGCGTTTTTCGGATGCGAAAATAGAGTGAAAAGGTAAATAAAATGTTGCAATGTGTAAAATGCAACATTTTTTTTTGGCATATAGATACGAAAAAAACCGGATGCGCAGTCGCACGACTATTTTTTTGTCCCGTTAGGGACATCATATCGGTAGAATGGAGATTTCCCCCCCAACAAACGTCCCGTAGGGACGTGATATGCAAGGATAATTGCGTACCTACGGCACGCTCCATTTGGGCATAATCCGAGTTCTACAAATATCTTATCCCTATACGGGATAATCAAACCGTTCAAACTAATTTCATTTTTTTTGTCCCGTTAGGGACTAAATATCGGTAGAAATGGAGATTCCCCCCAACAAACGTCCCGTAGGGACGTGATATGCAGGGAAAATGATTTTTAAGGAATATCTTCCCTGACTGTCAGATTCTTACGGAAAACAATTGTAAATCAGGAATATACCTAAAATCTTTACGGTTGAGAGTGAAAAGTTATATTATCAACAATGGAAGCAATAGCAGCATTGTCCCGATAGATTTCAATGAAGATATTTGTATCCAAAAGTATCATTTCTGCATCAGTTTTTCTGTTCCCCAAGCATCACGGCGCAGTTGCTTTGCATCAATATCATAGTCTTTCCATATTCCACGAGTTCTGGAAAACCGTTGAGAGGAACTTTTATTTTCAGACTTCTTTTCATCTGTTATTACCGCATCAACATTCCATGAAAAGAAAAGTCCCTTCAATACATTCATTTGCATAGTGTTAATGCCGTTTTTTACTGTTATCTGTGTCATCTTTCCATTTTTTAAAATACGTCGCAAAGATACAAAACAATTTCGAATTACCTGTTACGAATTACGTTTTTTACGTTTTTTTTGTCCCATTAGGGACTAAATCGGTAGAAATGACATTTCCCCGCACCAAACGTCCCGTCGGGACGTAATATGCAAGTAAAATGATTTTTAAGTATTATCTTCCCTGACTGTCAGATTTTTACGGAAAGTGGAAGGCGATACATTTTTTGAAGGCGCAATAAAAGGTGGTACGGCTGTTGAAGCCAGTCATGACGACAATTTCTTCGTTCTACGATCTACGATCTACGATGGGAAGATTTTTTTATTTTCGGAAAAAGTATTATCTTCGCGGCGTAATTTTCAATGAAATGGATATAACTTTCGCTGATAAAAAATTCCAAAAGATTGTCAATGACGACAGGATAATTGTTCGGGAACTTGGCAAAATAAGAGCCGACAAGGTTAGAACCAGATTAGTTCAGATGAGGTTTGCAAAAACGCTTGAGGATGTTCGCGCTTTACCGGGAAATTATCATAAAGAAAAGTAATCATGGCAAGACAAAATGAATATTTTCCGCAATCAGTGCCATATCCAGGCGTCATTCTATCTGAAAAATTAGAAGAAATGGATATGACAGCCAAAGAATTTGCACTCTGTACCGGCAATACGGAAGCGATCATTTGCGCCATCCTTAACGGTAAAAGTCCAATTACACCCGAAATTGCTATGCAATTTGAAAATGTAACGCTGATACCCGCACATTACTGGATGAGTCACCAAAAAGGATATGATGAGTATCTAAAAAAGAGTTTCATACGTACCCGTCAACGTCGTCAAGTCGCAACGCCATCTGCTGTTGTTTTTGATTGATTTTCAGTTCGGTAGCAGATTGACGATTGACTGACGCCTATACTGAAAAATGATTTTAATGATAATGTCGTTGAAACCGGTCATTATTTCATAATCCTTTTGCCATGCATCCAGCATAAAAGCAGGAGGCACAAAGTTGATTTTTTCGGGAACGTGAGTTGTGTAATCAACCTCTTTCATGGCTGTCAATGTCCGGCGATGTTCTACAATGATATTATACAAATCGCTATTATTCAACGCTTCTTCTGCAAAAACCGTATCCATCAACTTTTCCAAATCATAAATATGGCGCGTTATTCTTTCTACGCGGATTTTTTCAGGCGGTTTCTGAAATTCCTCATGCAAAAGGAACGCTTTTTCCAGAAAAGTCCGTTGAGGAATAACTGTTGGCACCGTAAAATAATCATCCGCAAAATCTGATTTGGGATAATAATCTGCAATGATGGAACGTAACTGTACATTTTTGCTTGGCTCAATCAACGAACGCGCTCCTATTTCAATGAGAACTTTATCCCGAATATAATCGGGGATAAAAAGGGATGGAAAATGAATTTCGATGATTTGGGGGTCTTTGGTGGTGTCTGCTCAATGATTCATAGTATTTGTTGTATTTTCTTGCGAATCCAGACAGGGGCAAGGGTAATATCATTTAAAATATTCTCTTTTGTTTCGTGTAACAAGGTTTTTTGAATTATTTTCAAATCATCGTCAGAAATGGAATGTTCTCCGATTTCTTTCATTGCTGAAACTGTCAACATTAACACTTCGCTTTTAAATGCTAAATTTTTAGGCACAACGTGTTTAAATGTAATCAATTGGTTATATACTTTAATTTTGCGAGGCGCTCCGTCGGTATGGAATACAATGTTTGTCGGAACCTGTGTAGATAAACCCAGTACATTTAAAGCATACAATCCGGTAGGAACAATCCGTGCTTTGTCGCGCCGGGCAATTTCCCTGGCAACAGATTCAACGCTTGGGAATAAAATCCCTAACCCCAATCTTTTGTCGATAGAGGGGTAAAGATAGATTCCATGCGCCAAGCGAATTAGAAAACCGGATTTTTCAAAACGCAGCATGGCTTTTTTTATCGCTTCCGAAGTTCCGAAAGGAGTAAAATCGTCTGCAAAATAAATTTTTCCCCGTCTGCGACGTTTTATTTCATTTTCTATCTTATTTACAGTGCTTTGCATATTCTTTTTGCATTGAATTTTGTCCCAAAAATACGATATATTTGGGACAAAACAAATTTTTTACCAATTATTTTCATCTTTTCGCTCGCATATATCTTGCTGATAAAAAAATCCTATCGATTGATTGTAAATGACGACAGGATAATTGTTCGGGAACTCAAGGATTATCTTCCCTGACAGTCAGATTTTTACGGAAGATGGACGGTGATACGCCCGTTGATTTTTTGAAGGCGCGGTAAAAGGTGGTGCGGTCGTTGAATGACGGCAATTTCATCGATGGGAGTTTTGTTTTTGCGGCTTCCGACAACAGATGCACCGCTTCCCTGATGCGGTATTCGTTGAGTGAAGCCTTCTCCCTTGCAAAAGACACAAAAATAGTAAAAAAATGAATACAAATAACAATAAGCGGATTTTTTTTTTTTGAATTGAACTTCTTTTATTCATGTTTATTAAGTTAGATTTACGACACGACCTGCACAGCCCGCGATGAATCCCGCATTCCATATTGAGGTGCACGTCCAAAATTATTGAAGATAACATCTGTTACATCGATTCGGATGAGACCATGCAGATGGAAGTAAATTAATAATTTCCTCAATTCATGTCATGTAGAGACGTAGCATGCTACGTCTCTACGGAGTGTGGTACACGATTCAAGTGATGCTGCCCCAAATGAGGATGTTATTTTGAAAGTATTCCAATACAAAAAAAACGGATTTAAGGTAGGGTATTTTGATACTTGTGCGATATAGGTTATAGGTATTAAAGAATAAGTATAATAAGTATGAAAAATTGCATCAAAAAATCAATTCCAACGGTATTGCTCCTGTTGCTTCCGTTGTTTACCTGCGGCCAAATGATTTACATCGGACTGAAAGACGAGGCCAATGTCAGGACTGCCCAGGTTACGCTGGCCGGCCTTCAGGTAGCCGGGAGGTATTGGCCCAAAACGCAACTAATAGATAATCACCTTTATGTGCCGACTTTAAACGGTATTTACCGTAAGGATTTATCGACTTTAAGCGACACAAATTGGGAACTGTATGCCTTTGAAGGGATTCCGGTAAGGGATTTTATCAAAAACAACGATACGGTAATGGCGGCGACTGCCGTTTTCTCCGACAGGAACCTTCTGATGCTATCAACAGACGATGGCCTGACCTGTACGGATTATACCCCCGATTATTTTATGGCGTTGGATATCAGCGACAAATGCACCATTTTACGGTTAGCCCAAAATCCGGATAACCGTAATACGGTCATGGCGTTGCATGAAGGAAATACCGGCGTTTCCGTAACAGCCGATTTTGGCGCCGGCTGGTCGCTGTCAAGCGCTTTTATAGGAGGCTTTCAGGACCGGTTTATCGGTTTCAATCCAAATGATACGGCAAATATTTTTTAT
>Ga0099364_10014181_pt1 | contig 10630 bp, 8 predicted proteins | sample TergutTh196P3_FD_73070 | JGI IMG/M metagenome (GOLD analysis project Ga0099364, IMG submission 73070) | Microcerotermes parvus P3 segment gut microbial communities from Pointe-Noire, Republic of the Congo - Th196 P3 | ecosystem: Host-associated > Arthropoda: Insects > Digestive system > Gut ...
GGCATGCCTTGTCCCTACAATCCCAGTTCTATACCAAACGCAAAACCTTAAACCATAGAAACCTCCAAAACCCCAGCAGCACACCGCAAGGTGTGCAACGTAGATAACCCCGTGTAAGCGTAGCGCAACACGGGGCACGTCCAGGATGTGAGTGAGGGGCACGTCCAGGATGTGAGTGAGGGTCTGATATCTAAAAATCTGAAACCTGTAAATGAGAGCGTTAAAGTGGTTGCAGCAAAGCCGCAACCACTTTAACGCTCTTGTCCAATAGAACAATAAGTCATTTTTATTTTATTTTTTCCCGCACTGCATCAATTTTTTTCATTGCTGCTCTAAAAAAACGCAATCTTTCTTTATCCGACGTGCCGCTAACCGCTACCGACTTATGTAACAAAAATTCAAACAATTGTTTTTGTCGTTCGCACATAAATTCGTTGTCGGTTGTTATACTATTGATACTGTTTAGCCTTAACGTACACGCCAATTTATTTCCTGCTCTTGTCAGCATAAAAGTATTATCCAAATCAATAGAGCTTATATATAAGGAATAGGGAGTTTTTGTTTCACTTTCTTTATATCCATCTTCTGCGTATTGTCTGACGGTATCCACAAGATCGGCTACTTGTTCTAAAAGCAGCGGCGCACTATTTTTGTTTTCAAAGGCTTCTGTTTCATGATAATACTTTATCAGTCTTAATGTTATGTCGATGGTATGGTTGTCCCAAATCTCTTTTGCAGGAATAAACATTTGGGCGTTGTATATTTTATCAAAAACGGTCTCAATATTTGATTTTCTAATATTCTTGGCAAACTTTTCGTATGAAACCGCAGTCTGTTTCATAATATCTTTCCATACATATATTTTAAATAGCGCCAAATCGGGATATTTTGCAATAAAATAAACAGGAATATCCCGTGCAACAAATAACAATTCTTTATCAACTTCTGATTTTAAATTGGTTAGGTCGTTCAATAGCCATTTAAAATATTCTGTATGCGTTTCCCTGCTGTTAATATCGGCAGGAACATGATGAAACACAGCACCCTGATTATAACTGTTATTTAACACATCGTCCATTGATAGTTTAAATTCTGTACAAATTTTATGTAGTTCCGAAAAAGTAAGTTCTGTTTCGCCTCTGATACGTCTATAAACTGCATCGGAACCAAGTTTTAGTAATTCTTCTAAAATATCTGCCAATTTTAAACTGCCGGGGATTTTAGTTTTAAGTATCTCAAATAAACGTTTTTGTTCTTCCATAAATAAATTAATTTTATTCACCCTGTTTCAAACTGTTCCAAAAATCTCACGTCATTTTCAAAAAGCAGTCTAATGTCGTTAATTCTGTATTTAAGCATTGCTATTCTTTCTATTCCCATTCCAAAGGCAAAACCTGAATATTTTTTGCTGTCTATTTTACAGTTTTCAAGCACATTAGGGTCTACCATTCCGCAGCCTAAAATTTCTACCCATCCTGTGTGTTTACAGATTCCGCAACCTTTTCCTTCGCACAAAGAACAAGAAATATCCATTTCGGCGGACGGTTCCGTAAATGGAAAATAGGAGGGGCGCAGTCGTATTTCAGTTTGCGGTCCGAACAACTCTTTTGCAAAATATAACAAAGTTTGCCTCAAATCTGCAAATGAGACATCTTTATCTATGTACAATCCTTCAACTTGATGAAAAATACAGTGCGCCCGAGCAGAAATGGCTTCGTTTCGATATACTCTGCCCGGAAATATTGCACGAATGGGCGGTTTCTGATTTTCCATAACCCTTATTTGTACGGATGATGTATGTGTACGTAGCAATAAATCAGGGTTTTGGGCAATAAAAAAAGTGTCCTGCATATCGCGAGCGGGATGGTCAGGAGGAAAATTTAGCGCCGAAAAGACGTGCCAATCATCTTCAATTTCGCGGTCTTCGGAGAGTGTAAATCCTAAGTTTCCAAATATTTCGCTTATTTGATTTTTAATAATAGAGACAGGATGCCTCGACCCGATGGGAAATGATATTCCCTGCATTGTCCAATCAATATTTTCGGGGCGACTAATTTTTTGTTCAAAGAGTTGTTTTAAGGAGTTAATTTTTTCTTGTGCGCTATTTTTCAGGTTATTTAAGGCAAAACCCACCTCTTTTTTTTCATTTGGGGGTATATTTTTAAATTCATCGAACAATGCTGCCACAACACCTTTTTTGCTAAGATATTTTATTCTCAACTCTTCCGCTTCATTAGCCGACGCAGCGGTAATGCCTGATATTTCGTCAAGTAATATTTTTATTTTTTCAACCATTTTTTATACTTTTTAAAATGCAAAAGTACTATTTTTCTTTTTTATTAAAAAATTTTTTACCTTTGCACCCGAAAAAAATAATATTAAATATGGTACTTACATTAGATTTAAACAAACGTTATACTTACGCCGACTACCTGACGTGGATGGACGATGTCAGACGAGAATTGATAGAAGGATTTATAAAAATGTTTCCCGCACCACGCAGGTTGCATGCAGAGGTTAGCTCTAACATAACTTGGCTTTTTGAATGTATCGTTAGAAAAAATAGAGGTAAGTGCAAAGTATTTAGTGCGCCTTTTGACGTTCGTTTCCCTAAAAACGGCGAGACTGAAAACCATAAAATTTATACGGTCGTGCAGCCCGATATTTGCGTTATTTGCGACCAGTCAAAACTTGACGATGCAGGATGCTGCGGAGCACCTGATATGATTGTGGAAATTTTTTCGCCTTCAACAGGAAAAAGAGATGCACACGAAAAATTTTTGCTCTACGAAAGTGCTGGCGTTAAGGAATATTGGATTGTTTATCCAAAAGATAAGGCTGTCCATATTTTTATTCTACAAGATGACGGAAAATATAATGCAGGACGTGTTTACGAAGATAACGGAAAAGTGCCTATTCATATTTTCGACGAATATGCGGTAGAGTGGGATGATATTTTTTCGTAATATAGTTAGAATGAGTGAATGAGTGAATGAGTAAATGAGTAAATGAGGGAATAGGTGAATGAGTGAATACTTATTATTGATATATACAGGCACGAAAAATATTTAAATTATCACAGTTTGGTGCTCTCTGTGTACCTCTGTGTCTCCTCTGTGTAACTCCGTGAAACAAAAATTACACAGAGATGCACAGAGCAAACTATTACAAGTTGATTATTTTTCATGCCATAACAATTATTTTTGATTTTTTTTTAAATAATTTTGTGTAATGAAAATAGATTACTATTTTTGCAGAAAATTTTTAAAGCCTTTTTGGAGAGTTATAGGACTTCAACTCTTTGAAAAATAGAGAATTGAGTTTTTAGAAGTCCACTTAAATTAATTAATTATTGAATATGAGAAAACGGATTTTTACAAATAGTACTATTCTTATCTTTTTTGCGATGTTTCAGTATATTGTTTACGGCTCATTGCCTGTAATATCTGCAAACCTGCCTTCCGAAAATGATGATTTTGATATAAATAAGACCGAAAGGCTTTTTTATAATTTTTTGGGAGAAGATATTTCAAAAGCTGATTCCATTGCCAATTTTCTTATTGAAGAAAAAGTCGGGAGCGATAGATATAACATTGGCATCGGTTATTATTACAAGGGTGAAATAGCGTATCAGGAGGCTGCCTGGAGTGACGCTGCCACTTTTTATCAAAAATCGATAGAGTTTTTACAAAACTTTGATGAAGAACGGACAGCAAAAGCATACAACAATCTTGGCTGCGTCTATCTTTATTTATCCTTATACAATAAGGCATTAGAAGCATTGACCGTTTCGTTGGAATATGAATTGACAACGGGCGGTCCTGTAGGCATTGCGCAATCCTACCAAAACATTGCGTTGGCTTATGACCGTTTGCGAAATGTCGAAAAAGCCATTGAAAATAATTTAATTGCGTGCGACTATCTTACCGATACCGAGTATGAAGAAGAATTGGCAGGAGTTTACAATAACCTTGCGACCCTCTTTTCTGACGACAAACAATTCCAAGAAGCCGAAAATTATTATGTCAAAGCCCTCAATATTTATAGCAATAATGGGATAATAGAACAGAAAGCAAAAGTACTTTGCAATTACGGTAATCTTAAGATAAAACAAGGACGATATGACGAGGGCGGCGAAATTCTTTTAGAAGCACTTGATTTGTTCCGTGAAAACAATAACGCTTTCGGTGAAGTTGTTGTTTATGAAATGCTTGCTGATATGTATGCTTTTAAAAATGAGTACGAACCGGCACTTCAGCACGCCGAAATTGCGTATCAAAAAGCGCAAGAAACTGATTCCTATTACTTAAAACTCAGCACACTTTATTCGCTCTACCTATTTTACAGAAAAACAGAGAATTGGAAAGAAGCGTTAGAAAGATTTGAAATTTATACAAATATTAAAGACACCCTTCTTGCATTCGACCTCTCTGCAAAAGATGATGTAATGCAAATAGAATTTAAACACTCAATCCTTGAAACCGAGCATTTAAACAGGTATGCAGCAGAAGTCAAAATAAAATTCCAAAAAATGATTCTAATATTTATTTTGATTTTAAGTTTTGTAAATTTAATAGCAATTTTGTACGCTCGCAAACTTAAAGGAGAGTTGAAATTTATAAAAACCGAGCAAAAATTAATCAAAAAGAAGACTCACTTTTCCCTACAATCGTTTCTACCAAAACAGAATATGGAAACAGAAAAAATTATGGAATATTTGCCCGTATTAACCGATATATTAGAGAAAACGATAGACAGCACAGAAAATATATTTGTTACCATAAAAAGTGAAATCGATTATATCTGCTCATTTATAGCACTTTGCAAAAATCTTTACAACAAAGAGATAAAATTGCGGTTTGAAACCAATATATCCGACACTAAAATCAGCAGTATTATAGTTCCCATAATGCTTTTCAAGCCTTCAATAGACCATCTGCTTTTCTGTCCTGTTAACGAAAACAAAGAACTGTTTTTTAACGTTGCATTTATGGTAAATAATGAAAAACTTGAAGTTACAATCGAAGATAATGCGTCGCAACCTTTTTATAAGAAATATGACCCTGACGGCAAAATATTAGATTCTGAAATTATGCTGATAAAAAAGAGAGTAAAACAGATGACTAAACCTGGCAGAAACTTTATTTTCAAAGGAATTTCTTTTGAAGGTGAAACAGCACGTTTCAGTTATATATTTCCTTTGGTCTATTGTTAGAATTTAAAGTTTAAAGTTTAATATTTAATATTTATTTGATATTTATTTTATAATTGTCAAAACGTTATTGTTCAAGCATATAGCTATCGGGGTCATCGGCAAAATCTTGCGGGTCTTTCAAACGTCCTCTGTTTTGCTCAAACTCTAAAAAACGTTCTTCTTGCATTTTGTCTAAAAGAGTTCTATCTTTTGCAATTCCGTTGCTATATTCAATTCTATAATCTTCGTCTCCGTTTGGCAGATAAAAAATCCAGTTGCCGTGCATTTTGCCGTTAAGATAAGCTCCCTCTATTTCTTTAGTTTCGTCGCTAAAAAACACAGTGTAAGTGCCGTGCATAACTCCTTTTTGGAAATTAATTTTTAAACGTTTTGCTCCGTTTGGATAAAAGTGAATTTCCTCGCCATCTTTTAGGTCGTCTTCCCAAAAACCAATCATTGAGACGTTTCCGTTTGTATAATATGTTTCGGTTTTGCCCTGTCGTATGTTTTTTTCAAAAATTTCTTTGGACACTAAAAATCCCTGAGGGTTAAAATATAACCATTCGCCTTCTTTGTCGGTACTATTGTAAGTTCCTTCGGCAATTTTACGACCGTTTTCGTCAAACAAAATTCCATTTCCCTCTTCTCCTTTGTCGTCATAATTGATAATCGCCATTGGTTTGCCGTTTTCGTGGAAACGTAAAAATTCGCCTACAGGCTTGTCGTTCACAAAAAATACCCGATAGGCAGTATTACCGTTGGGATAAATTTTTTCCCATTTGCCTTGTTTTAAACCTTTGGCATCGGTAAAATTAATTGTTTCGTTACCTTGGCTTTGCGCTGAAATGCACTGAAACACAAATAATAATGACGTTGTTATTAAAATGAATTTTTTCATGATTCCCAAAATTTCTAATTATTTTCCAACAGGTTGAATACCAAAAGTAAAACCATTTTTAACTTTTTCTATCAATTCAGGGACAATATCTTCGTATCTGCCTACTATTCCGAAGTCGGCATACCTAAAAATTGATGCTTTTGAATTTTGGTCGATTGCAACAATTTTGCCTGATTCTTTAATTCCTGCGATGTGCTGAATTGCGCCTGAAATTCCTATTGCGATGTAAATTTTGGGGCGGACGGTTTTTCCTGTTTGTCCGATTTGACGGGCATATTCAGTTATTCCCGCATCCACAACTACACGGCTTGATGCCCATTCTGCATTTATTCCCTGATTTTTAAGTTCTTGCGCAAGTTCTTTTACTAATGTTAAATCGTCTCCGACTGTTCCTCGTCCACCTGCTACGATGATGTCGGCATCAAATAATCCTTGCAAACCTCCCTCGCCACGTATGGTTTTAATGATTTCTACAGTAAAATGGTCGCTATTTAATTGGGGAGTAAATTTGCTTAATTTTCCTGTTCGCCCTTTTTGTTCTTGCGGCATTTCAAATGTGCCTGCACGTGCGGTTGAAATTTGCGGAAATTCAAAGCCGAGAATTGTTGCCAATTTACTCTCTCCGTAAGTTGGACGGCGTGAATGTAAAATCGGATAAACAATCTCTTTTTTCTTTCTATTGACATAGTTTCCGATTTCCAACCCTGTACAATCAGCCGTAACGCCGCTACCTGTTTTTACGCCTATTCTGGGAGCAAGTTCACGTCCCGACGTTGTTGCTGCAAACAGTACTATTTCGGGTTTTATCTCTTTAATGACTTGCGCAAAAATATCTGAAAACGGTAACACTAAATATTCTTCTAAACGCTCGTCTTCTACGGTGATAACCTCATCGGCACCATGCTCAAAAAGTGTTTGTGCCAACGGTTCAACATTTTTGCCGATTAATAAAGTTGTTATTTTGGTATCTTCGCCTAATTGATTTGCCAAATTCCGTGCGGGAGTAAGCAGTTCAATGGATGGGCGCGCTATTTTTCCATTAGTAATTTCTGCCCACGTTAAAATTCCTTTTGCGCCGTTCCTGATGTCCACAGTAGGAAAATCGGGCAAATCTTTTGCTGCTTTTTCTTTGGTTTCTTTCTTTTGCAGTACATTGCCGCCTGTTTTGAATTTAGCAATAAAGTCGTCCGTCAGTTGTTTTTCGCCTTGCCCTTCCGCCATCATCACGGGCGGACGGTCGCTAACAATATCGTAAACGGCAGAAACAATAGTAGGCGACCCCGAAAGCCCAATTTTATCGGTTGCCAACTTAATATCATCAACTCCAAAGACATTTACTTTTGAATTGCGCGCTTTTACGGCTCCTACCAATGACGGCTTACGTGGTCCGATACCCGTCGGCGTAAGCGAAATAACGCACGGAACGGGAAGTTTCATCATTTGATGCCCTCCTTCGATGATACGTTTCGCAATTATGTATCCGTTTTCGTCTGCCTGCACTCTTTCTACGAAAGTAGCCTGTGGAATACCAAGATTTTCAGCAACTTGCGAAGGTACGTGCGCAGTATCGCCGTCGCTTGTTTGGCGTCCCGCAAAAATTATAAACGGTTCTTTACTATCTTTTGTGAAACCTAAATGTTTTAGCATCGTGGAAATAGCCAAACCTGTGGCATACGTGTCGCTTCCGCCTAATTTTCTATCAGAAAGCAGATATGCATCGTCATATCCCATAGAAATTGCTTTGCGTAACGCCGTTTCAAAGGATTGCGGTCCCATAGAGCAGGCTATAAGTTTTGCATCGGGGTATCTCTTTTTCATTTGCAGTCCGGCTTCAAGCCCAAACTGACAATCAATGTTAATTATTGATTTTGCTTTTGTTCTGTCCATAAGTCCGTCTTCTCCCATACGCATCTCGCTTGGAAGCGGTACTTGTTTTATTAAACTGATTATTATCATTTTATATATTTTTTACTATTATTTTTAACTAACATCTATTAAAAGTGTTCTCTCCTAAAAAAATATTACGAATTTTAAATTCTATCGGTGTCTCTATCATCGTCAAAAGTCGATATTCATAACTCTTAAAACCACTAGGGAAGAACGGATTTTTTAGATAAAAAATCTTCTTATATACCCATGAAGGTGGCTGTATGCCTTGTTCATTAGACAAAAACTCCACAAGACCCGCATAATATGCGTTGGCTATTTGCGAACCAAAATATGGGTATTTTATTTTTGTTTTTGAATTTCTTCGAAACTCATCTATAAACACAACTATTTTATTCCAAAATATTCTATATTCGTCATTTGTCATTTTTTTTTTCACATATATTTATACTCAGGTCCATTCCCTCCATTAGGTACGTTCCAAGTAATTCCGTCAGCGGGTTCTTTGATGTCGCAAGTTTTGCAATGCACGCAATTTTCAAAATGAATTCTCAACTCTTGATGTCCTGTTTTATCGGTATGTAGTTCGTAAACTTCGGCAGGGCAGTAAAATTGGCACGGTGCGCCATATTCTTTGATATTTATTTTTTCGTATGATTCCTTATTATTAACTTGCAAATGCGGAACCTGTTTTTCGTCATGCAGTGTACCTGAAAAATATACGTCTGTTGCTTTGTCGAATGTTAATGCTTTGTCAAATTCAAAGTCTGCTGTTTTCTCTTTGAACAGTTTATTTCTGAAATCTTTTATTTTTTTGGTAACATCGCTATCGTGGTGCGTTTTCAGTTTTCCCCAAAATCCTGCTCCGCACGTAACTATTTGAGTTCCAAAATTGAAAAATCCCGCTAACAATCCTTTAATAAATCCTTGACGGAAATTTCTTACCGGATATAGTTCCTTATATATATTACTCTTTTTAATAAAAACTTCATATTGCTGCAAAGTTTGTTCTGAAAAATCATCTTTTTCTAACGCAATTAACGCTGTTTCGGCGGCACATAAGCCTGAGCGCATTGCTAAATGTATGCCTTTTAGTGCGGGCATAGCCAAAAATCCTGCGCTGTCGCCGACTATCATCACGTTATCGGTATAAAGTTTGGGTAACGAGTACCAGCCTCCTTCGGGCATTGTTTTTGCGCCGTACTCTAATAATTTTCCGTCTTTAAGAATTTTTGCGATGAATGGATGTGTTTTCCATATCTGAAATGCTTTGTGCGTATCAAAGGTAGGGTCGGCAAAATCAAGTCCGAGTGCTATTCCGAGTGCTACTTTGTTGTCATTTAAGCCATAAATGAAACCTCCACCAAAGACACTTGTTGTGGGAAAGCCCATCGTATTATACACTTGTCCTGGTTTAATTCTTCCTTCGGGGACGCTCCAAAGTTCTTTGCAACCGAGCGAATAAATTTGCGGATTTTTACCTTTCTGTAAATCAAATTTATTTATAAGTTTTTTTGTCAGACTACCTCGCGACCCTTCGGCAAGTATTGTCAGTTTTGCTTCTATAGTACTGCCTTCTTGGAAATTTTCTAATTTGTCGCCGTGGTGGTCCATGCCTGTGTCTATTGTTTTTGCACCAATAACTTTTCCCGATTCGGCGTATAGCAGGTCGCTTACTGCAAATCCTGTATAAATTTCAACGCCTTTTTCTTCGGCTTTTGTTGCTAAAAATCGGCAAATTTCGCTTAGCGAGGCGCAAAAATTCCCTTTGTTTCCCATATAAGGCGGCGAGAATGGTATTTTAAATTTTCCTGTTTTACTAATCAGCATCACCGCTTCTTTTGTTACTTTTGCATCAAAAGGAATTTCGCTGAAGTCCACATCGGGCAGCAAATCTTTAAATATTTGGGGCTTAATAATAGCACCTGAAAGTATATGGCTACCGATGGAATTGCCTTTTTCAATTAGCAAAATTCTTTTTTCTAAGCCTTTTTGTTTCAATAAATCGGCAAGCCTGATGGCAGCCGCCAAACCTGCGGGTCCTCCGCCTATAATCAATATATCTGTCGTTACAGTGTTGGTTTTACTCATTTTTTATATTAAATAAATAACTGTTATTTAAGTACTTATTGCTTCATTTTAGGTGCCTGAAACACTCTAAAAAGTTTTGCAAATTTACAATAAATTTTTAAAATTGAAAAAAAACTGAAAAATATTAAAAATATTTATCTTTTACCAAATTTTTAAAATATTTGGTAACTATTCAGGTTCGCTCATATATCTATTGAGGATACACGGATTAGACGGATTGGGCGGATTTTTACAGATTTTTTTGCATTTCATTCCGAATAGGAATGAATCTTTCGGTAGAAAATTATTGCCACAAAACACCTGCATTCCGTTAGGAATGCATCTTTACATCTTTTATAATGGTCGCATACCTACTGCATGCGGGTCGGTATTATGTAATTCTTTGTTCTACCGAGAGATACATTCCTACGGAATGTTTTTTGTTTTTTTATGTGAAATTTTTGCATATTTCATTAAACAAAATAAACAAAATATTTATCTTTTACCAAATTTTTAAAATATTTATTATGAAATATACGTTAGTTGTAAAGTAACTTAAAAGTTTTTAATATGGAACAAAA
>Ga0099364_10014182_pt1 | contig 10630 bp, 7 predicted proteins | sample TergutTh196P3_FD_73070 | JGI IMG/M metagenome (GOLD analysis project Ga0099364, IMG submission 73070) | Microcerotermes parvus P3 segment gut microbial communities from Pointe-Noire, Republic of the Congo - Th196 P3 | ecosystem: Host-associated > Arthropoda: Insects > Digestive system > Gut ...
TTGTTGTTTTCCCTTTTGTGCTGTCGCCGAGAGCCGCCCCGCGTGACGCAGCAGATGAGAAATATCACGTAACCAAACCCGAGCCTTTCAATTTTCCGTGTCAATTTTCAATTTTCTAAAACTAGAAACAAGCAGAGCCGCAATCGTAAGATTGCGCAACTCTTGCGCAATCTAACGATTGCGGCTCTGCTGTGCCCTTTGTGCCTTTGTGCGAGAAAATAGCAACTTTCGTGATACAGACACATTATTAGAGGTTCCCTGTAACAAATATCAAGCGTTGCGCAATCCAAAAAACGCGGCGATGTTCACATGTCAACCTTCCAACTCACCTAATCTTTGTTTGTTTCCAAGTTGCTGAAACATCTGACGTGCCCGACGCAAATGAATCTCCATTAACTCCGGCTTGCCCTGCATCTCGGCAATACGCGCCAAACGCAAATTGTCGTCTGCCCAACGCTCCAACTGCTTCAACTCATGATGAATCGCCATCGCCTTCGAAACATGCTCCTCCGCCGACTTCAAATTGCCGACACGCTCAAATATCGAACTCAACGACGTCCGCAACTCCGCCTCCGCCTCCTGATCGTAAATGTCCTTCGTCAAATCCAATGCCTTATGAAACTGCTCCGCCGAAAGTTCAATATTGCCCATATGATCGTACATCCGCCCCCAAGCAGAATAGACTCTAGACATCCCCTTCGCTTGACGACGGTAGTTGTGTACCTCTTCAACAGTCTTCCGAGCATTCTTCAAAAGTTTTTCCGCCTCTTGTGTGCGCCCTTGCCTCCACTGCACTTCCGCTCTCAATACTAACACTTTCGCCAGACCTGATTTGAGCACATCCGTCGAACCCAATTTGTTAGGGTTAAATTCGTAATACGTCGCCGCATCACAAAGCCACATATCCGCTTCCACTAAACGGTCACTTTCCAATGACGCCCTGCCGAGACAGAAAAGTATTTCGGCAATTCGTTCAGGATCGGCAATCTTTCTTGCCGTATGCAGAGCAGTTTTGTAATGCTGGATCGCCGTATGAAGGTCGTGTTGCCGCCGACGCAACTGACCTAGTTGAAAATATAGATTAGCCGCCTCCGCCGACTGCGGAGACACTAACACCAATGCCCTGTCAATCAACACAGCGTAAGTTTGATAAAATCCCAGTGCAAAGTATAAATCAGCACACTGACAGAGCGTTTCCGCAAAGAGCGTAGGACCGCCGACTGCCAACGAATGTTCCGCAAGCCGAACCGTCGCTTGAGGATCCGGCTTGATCGACCGACGCGTCATATCGTTGTATCCCGCCATTGCTCTCTGGTGAAGTTGCTCCGCTTCGGGAGTCAAGTTCCCCTCCTCGGTATAGAGCAAGGAGCGGACGTACGCCATCAGATGGTGGTGATACAATAGACGTCCGTCGGACTCGCTCCGAATCAGGGTGCCGAGGAAAGGGTCGGCAAGAACCGTAGCGAGTGTTTCGGGAGAAATGTCGGCAACCCAGCACACCATCTCGTCGAGTGCCGGCACTTCTAGGACAGCATACGTCATAAATAGCCGGACGGCGTCGCTGCTCAATGGATGCTCGCGGATTCCTTTCCATTGCAACGGACAGACCGCTCCGGGCATCGGCTTGGCTGGCAGTTGTTCGGGAAGAGTGAAACTCGGCGAAAGCAATAAGTGCAGAGCGGCATGTACAGCGTAAGGATGATTGCGGTACAGTTGAAAACGCTTCGTTAACGCTTGCTTATCAATGGATTTGTCGTGAAACTTCGGCTGGTAAATAGCGAGCAGTTCTTTTGTTTCGCTGTCATTTAAGTCGGCAAGTCCTTGCGGTTGCTGTGTCAATGAAGGAATGAAGTGTACATTTTTTTGAGTCTGAAATTCACTGTTGATTGCCAGTGAATCTTTGTATCGTTGTGCAAACAGAAAAATGATTTTCGGCGGAAGATTTCTGACCACTTGCGTCCATAGTTCGACTCGGGTTGCTAGTGTATCCAGTTCGGGATCGATGGCGAGCAGGAGGCGTCCTTGTTCCGGCAGTTTTTCGGCGAGTAGTTTGAGTCGGGTGGTGAATTGATCGAAGATGTTTTTTCTGCCGTCGAATCGAAGTTGTTCGAGAAGTTGAAAATCATTTTCGGTTCGGTTAAAGAAGATTCCTAATTCTTTGTAGATATGTTGCCATTGTATAAATCGTTTTCCGTCTGCGTCGAGTGTTCCTACGGCGTATCTGGCGGCTTGAAACATATCTTCGAGTATCACTCGGAGTATCATGCCGGGCGACTCGCCGGGTCCCATTACATACCTTACGGAGAGGCATTGGAGACTTTTTTGTTCTTTTGCCGTGCGAATCATTTGTTCGAGGAGCCAGGTTTTTCCCATCCCGTATTTTCCGACGACTACGGCGGCTCGCCCTTTGTCGTCTGGTTCGGCAAGGAGTTCCGACCATTGGTTTAATTCGTCTTTTCTTCCGACGAAAGTGTGATTAACCTGCGGCATTGCAACGTATGATTTCGGAACCGGCGTAACGGTAATTTTCTTCATTGTACCAAAGATTTGGGGAGCCGCAATCGTAGGGCTTCACCAGAAACTCATATACCCTTTTCTTTGAGCAATCCTTTGCGCCCTTCGCGTATTTTGCGGTAAGAAAAGGAATGAACCGCAAAGTGCGCAAGGAACGCAAAAAAACGTCCGACTTCACCCCGCTTATGGTAAGGCTTTCGCCGGAAAGACAGTTTCCAAACAAGTCTATTTTGTTTTCTCAAAACGTTTCCGCAAAGTTTCCGGGAATTGCTCTAACGATTTCATCGGGACTCGTAATGCCGGTGTCCAGTTTTTGTTGAGCGTCCGCACGAAGATCTATCATTCCTTCTGCGACCGCCTGCTGGTGTATTTGGTACATCGACTCACCGGCTCGTATCAACCGCTCGATTTCTCTAGAATTTCGTAACACTTCGCCGACAGCAATTCGACCGCGATAACCGGAATTGTTGCACTCAATACATCCGCCGGGAATGTAAATCTGTTCGCCGCCGCTGGTTTTGCGAGGGTGCGAATCATCATTCGAAGCAAGTGCAACTTTGCAATGCGGACAGAGTCGGCGAATCAACCGCTGCGTTACGACTCCCAAGAGACCTGACGCAAGAAACTGCGGCTGCACTCCCAGCACCAACATCGCTTCGCACGCTTCCACCGCTGTCCGGGCGTGTGAAGTCGCAAAAACCAGTTGTCCGCTGTTCGCCGCTCGAACACAGATTTCGGCGGTTACGGAATCCCGAACCTCGCCGACCATTATAATATCGGGAGACTGCCGTAAAATCGCCCGAAGCAAGTCAGGAAAGTCCACACCACGCCGTATGTTGACCTGCGATTGGTGAATGCCTTCCAGCGTATATTCGATAGGGTCTTCAATCGTATGAATCTTCCGAGTCCCATCGTTCAACTGTTTGAGTATGGCGTAAAGTGTGGTAGTTTTTCCCATGCCGGTGGGACCCGACACCAAAACGAGCCCGCTGGGACGACTGATAATCGAATGGATCCGGGCGAAATTCGCCGGGTGGAAACCGATCTCATCGAGACTGATCATCCAGCGTCGGTCGAGGATTCGTATTGCCATGTCTTCGCCGTGTAGGGTGGGTATGGTCGAAAGACGTAAGTCAATGGTATTGCCGTTGTGTAACCGTACGTGGGTGCGTCCGTCTTGTGGTGTTAATGCTCGGGTGACGTCCATATCGGCGATTGCTTTGATATGGGAGATCAGTCTGGCGCCGAGTTCGCGACTGACTTGACCGAGTGAACGGATGAAGCCCATGACGCGGAGGGAAACTTCGACGGTGTCTTCCCAAAATGTCAGGAAGAGGTCACTGGCGGCGAGCCGCATTGATTCGGAGAGAATGTGGTCGAGGTATTCTGCCGCGTCCGAATCGAATTCTTCTATGAAGTTATTGCTGGAAACCATTAGATCGACGTGGTCGATGGCTCCGTCGCTTCTCATCGTTGTGCTTGCTGTGGACACAGAAATCTCCTCTTAGCATTGAGCAGGAAATAGGACTCTTTTTATTTTAGCAAAATAAAAAGAAAAGGCTCTACCCCTGTGTGGATGTGTCCAATTTTGGGGCAGTCCGTTAACAGGGTTGGTAGGAAAAAAGATTCACAGAGCCCGTAACGTCAGTTAGGAACGTCCCTGGCTTGCGCCACGGGCTCTGTGAAGTTTTTCCCGCCGAGGCAGTAATATAAGAATTTACTAAATTTTCAAAATCACTAGTAAAAATTAATCTTGCACGGTTACTGCACATCCAAACCATTGCTTGACGTTTCCTCGGTCTTTCGATACAATGCGTTTCAGTTGCCCTATTGCATTACTCTACGCACATGAAAAAAAATGTTGTCGTTGCCCAGAGCGGCGGTCCCACCTGCGTCATCAATAGTTCGCTCCGCGGTGTCATCGATGCTGCCCGAGAATTCGACAACATCGGTACCGTGTACGGCGGCTGCCACGGTATCGAAGGCGTACTCAAAGAAGAACTCATCAATCTTACCGACCAGCCCGAAGAGGAAATCGCTCTGCTGCGCTACACGCCCGTCGCAGGCTCCATTGGAACTTGCCGATACAAACTCAAATCGCACCAAAAAGAAGATTTTGAACGGGTCATCGACGTACTAAAAGCCCATAACATCGGGTATTTTCTCTACAACGGCGGAAACGACTCTATGGACACCGCCCATAAAATTGCCGAACTAGCAAAGCAGCGCGGACTCGACCTCATTGCCGTCGGAGTGCCGAAAACGATTGACAACGACGTCGGCGACGCCGAATTCAAACTGGTCGATCACACGCCCGGCTACGGTTCGACCGCCAAGTATTGGCTCCACACCGTCCAGTATGCCAACGAGGAGAACAAAGGTTCCTGTCCTGCCGACCCGGTGCTGGTGTTGCAAGCGATGGGACGCAAAATCGGTTTCATTCCGGCGGCGGCGAGACTTGCCGACCCCAAGCGGGAAATGCCGCTCTTGATTTATCTTGCCGAAAGTCCTTGCTCACTGGACGAACTGACTGAACAAGTTCGCACCAAAGTCAAAGAGTCGGGACGCTGTATCGTAGTCATCAGCGAAGGGTTTAATGTTGGTGATGTCGGAGCGGTTAAAGATTCTTTCGGACATACAAGTTTCGGTGCGAGTCAAATTACGGTGGCGCAAATTGTCGTAAACTACTTGAACCAAAAGGGGTTGTCTGCCAAGGGGGCGGCGCGCGGAAATGTACCGGGGACAGACCAGCGGCACTCCATCGGATATGCTTCGGCTGTCGATTTGGACGAGGCGTATAAACTTGGTCAAAAGGCGATGGAGTTGGCGGCGTCGGGGCAGGGCGGTTTTATGTCCACGATTCTGCGTGAGCCGGGATTGATTTACAATGTGCGCTATGACAAAGTACCGCTCGAGTTGGTAGCAAACAGTGAGCGGACATTTCCGGCGTCGTGGATTTTGCCGGGCGGTTGTGATGTTTCGGACGACTTCGTCCGTTATGCCAAACCGCTCATCGGCGAGGACATGCTTTCGTTGCCGATGATCGGCGGTCGGCAACGGCTCACACGCTTCGAACCTATCTACGCCGAAAAGAAACTGCCGGAGTATGTTCCAGAAGCGGATAGGAAACGCTAGACTCCTCCCAAGCAATCTGGACTCGTCGAAGTGTTCGTGTTCGACGGGAAACGATAATATAAACAGAGCTGCATCCGTAGGGGTGCAGGAAATAACTGCAATCTCGCAGACGCAACTCTGGGAGAGCACAAACAAGCAACTTATGACACGTCTATCACTTCCCTTATTGCTCTGTTGCATTGCCGGCTTAACTGCCTCCGTTCTTTCGCAGGAACTTAATTTTGATGCGATCGACGAATCCGAACCGGCGGGGCAGCTGGTGCCGCAGGAATCGGAACCGCTGACAATGGGGCAACAACCGCCTACGGAACTCGAACAGAAAAACAAACGGATTACATTTTGGTTTCTCATCCGAAAGAGCGGAATAATCGGCCATACAATCATTCTACTGTCGTTGGCAGCGGTTGCGCTGATGATCGAATATGGTCTTTCCCTTCGGCGAACGATGCTTATGCCGCCGGGCTTTGCCGACGATGTACTCAAACTTCTTATGCAAGGACAGCCGAATCAAGCATTACAGAAATGTCAAAATGATCCGAGTGCCCTGGCGCAGGTTCTCTATGCTGGTATGACTCAGTACGAATTCGGCTGGGATGCGGTTGAAAAATCGGCGGAACAAGCAACGGCGGAACAAGCATCACGGCTCTATCGAAAGGTTGAATATCTGAATATGATCGGCAACATCGCACCGATGCTGGGTTTGCTCGGCACCGTCGTTGGAATGGTCATCGCCTTTCAACAGATGGCAGGAGCCGAATCGGGCGGATATGGACGAGCGTCGGAATTTGCCGAAGGAATCTATTTGGCTTTGATTACAACTATCCAAGGTTTGCTTGTGGCGATTCCCTGCTTGGCAGCGCATTCCATTTTTAGCAACAGGATTGCGGCGTTGATTTCGGAAACAACATACGTTGCCGAACAAGTGTTACAGCCTATCAAAAAAAATCTATTGCGAAAACGAACAGGCGGGTAACTACCGTTACGGTTTTAGGCTTGGCTTAAGGCTTCCGCCGGAAAGTGATATACCCGTTAGACAGTCCCTCCGTCATTGGAGTGTGTCAAAGTTTATGTGGACTCACAACATAAGCGAGCAACATGAGCGAGCGGGGGGCATTAGCCCTCCGATGGCTTCGTACCCCAACGTGGGGCTAACGCCCCCCGCTCGCTGCGCCGCACCCACTTTATTTTGACACACCCATTACGGACATATTGACAATTCTCCCCAAATCAGGCAAAATAACGACTCCATGCCAAAACGCACCGACATCAAGAAAATCGCCATCATCGGAGCAGGTCCGATCATCATCGGTCAAGCCTGCGAATTCGACTACTCCGGCACACAAGCCGTCAAAGCTCTACGAGAAGAAGGATACGAAGTCGTTCTCATCAATTCCAATCCCGCGACAATTATGACCGATCCGATCCAATTCGGCACAGTTGGAGCGGATCGAACCTACATCGAACCGATCACGCCGGAACACGTCATCGCCGTTCTAAAAAAGGAACGTCCCGACGCGCTGTTGCCGACACTCGGAGGACAAACTGCACTGAATACCGCCATGAAGGTCGCCGAAACCGGCATCCTCGAAGAACTCGGTATCGAAATGCTCGTTGCCAATAAAGAGGTCATCGAACGCGCAGAAAATCGGGAAATCTTCCGCGAAACAATGCGCAATGCCGGCATTGACCTGCCAAAGAGCGAAAATGTCCGCAGCCTGGACGAAGCAAAAGCAGTGATGGACAACATCGGATTGCCCTGCGTCATTCGTCCTGCGTTTACGCTCGGCGGAACCGGCGGCGGTATTGCTTACAACAAAGAAGAATATGAACGCATCGTCTCCGGCGGACTCGCTGCCAGTATGATTCACGAAGTCCTCATCGAGGAAAACCTCATCGGTTGGAAAGAACTCGAAATGGAAATGATGCGGGACAAAAACGACAACGTCATCGTCGTTTGCGCCATCGAAAATTTCGATCCGATGGGCGTACACACCGGCGATTCGATTGCCGTCGCGCCGATTTTCACGATGACCGACAGGGAATATCAGGATATGCGGGATGACTCGCTGAAAATTATTAGGGCGATTGGAATCGAATCGGGCGGGTGCAACATTCAGTTTGCACAATGTCCCAAGACCGGCAGACGTGTGGCGATTGAAATCAATCCTCGTGTCAGCCGCAGTTCTGCTCTTGCATCCAAGGCGACGGGCTTTCCGATTGCGAAGGTTGCCGCAAAGGTTGCCGTCGGTTACACGCTAGACGAACTCTGCAACGACATTACGCAGAAGAGCAATATGTGTTTTGAACCGGCAATCGACTATTGCGTGATAAAGATTCCTCGATTCGCTTTTGAGAAGTTTCCCGAGGGCAATGAAACGCTTTCGGTCCAAATGAAGTCCGTCGGCGAAGCGATGGGCATCGGTCGCACATTCAAAGAGGCGTTGCACAAGACGTTGCGGTCGATGGAGAATCGGCGTTTTGGACTATTCAGTGCTGATGATCAACCGGCGACGCTTGACGAGTTGTACCATAAAGTTACGGTGCCGACGCGGGATAGATTATTTCAAGTGGCGATGGCGTTCAAACTGGGCGGCAACGTGGAAGCGCTCTACGGACTCACCGGAATCGATCCTTGGTTCTTGGAGCAGGTTATGGAGTTGGTGCAGGCGGAAATGGAATTGGAAAAATTAAGGACTTTTCCCTAAACAACCTGTTTATTTGTTCGGCATTGTTATACTGGCAACGGGTAGAAAACGGACGTTTTTTCTTTGCGTCCCTTGCGTACTTTGCGGTTAAAAAAAGATTTAACCGCAAGGAACGCAAAGGGCGCAAACGTCCAATTTCACGCCGGTTACAGTATAGTATTCATCAAAACCGGTGCAGGTTAATACTATCGGCGTCAATCGCTCGGATTTCGTGAGGAACGTGCGGATGAAACAACGCACCGATGTTTCGGGCAATCACCGTAACGAACTCCGACCGAAGACGCGATGCCTTGTTCGGATCAGTAATATCTATCGGCGTACTCGGAGGATAAATAAGTTCCAACGTGTCCGAAGAAAGCACCTTGCCCGACGCAACTTCTACCGCCTCAACCTGTATCTGACATTTGCCCTGCGCCATATAAGGATTCTGCGGATCACGAATCTGAAAGCCGACAATCGTGAAACCAATAACAACGTCCGCATTGATAGAGCGGTCATTTCCTACTTCGACAAAGGAATCAAAATTGTTATTGCAGTTGTCCAGCCATTTTTCGACTTTCGATTGTTCGACGACCCGCAATTTTTTGTTTTTGGTCTTCGTTTCCAATAAATGATTGACTTGCCGGGCGATGTCTTGCGGTGCATTTTGCAATTCAAACGCATTGGAGGAAAGAGCACGAGGTACGACCGCTACTCGCTGTTCGCCTTTGAGTAGGATGTCATGTTTCGGCGGCTCATCTCTTCCTTGGATGATCCACAATGGAGTCAACAGCAAACCCTGACAACCGGTGAGCGTCAAGGTGAATAATAACAATAAGGGGATTAGTTTTTTCATTGGTTTATGTGTTTGTTGGGGAAAGGAGTAAGGAGACAGGAGTCAGAATACTTCATTTTACGGTTGTACTACAAAAGGGATGAAACTGGTCTTTGCGCCCTTTGCGGTTAATCCTTTTTTACCGCAAAGAACGCAAAGTACGCCAAGAAAAAACGTCCAATTTGAACCCGTTTACGGTATAATTATGTCTCCTGACTCCTGACTCCTGACTCCTTATCCTCGATTCCCAAAAATTCCGTGGTTCCTTTGCATCCCGACTCTAAATATGCCGACAGCAATATCTGGGCGGCGAGTTTGTCTCGTCGCTCTTTACGTTTCTTGTCGGTCAAGCCCGCCTCCCGAAGAAGCCGCTCCGCCTCGACCGAAGTGTAGCGTTCATCCATATAATCGACTGAAATATCCGTTATCTTCGTTAAAAATTGACCAAATTGCAGGACTTCTTTCGCTTTTTCGCTCAAATCGCCGCTCAAATGCAGCGGCAAGCCGAGGACGAATCGGGTAACACGTTCCTCGCTGACCAGCCGTTTGAAGTATTCGGTGTCTTTTTCCAACGATTTACGGATATATGTTTCGTAGGGACTCGCCAGTATCCGATCTGCGTCGCTGATGGCGATGCCGATGCGAACCGTGCCGTAGTCGATGCCCGCGATTTTGCCGGTGTTTTGCATATATTTTCAACGTTCACAGAGCCGCAATCGTAAGATTGCGTAACATTCGGCGCAATCTTACGATTGCGGCTCTGCTTCTTCTAACTCCTAACTCCTATCTAACCCTTATCTCTTGATTCTTTCCGGTGAGCCAATTCTGCATCCGTAGCATCCACGAACCATGCTGTTCTTCCTCGATCATTTTCTTCAGTGCAGCAACTTTGTCCCCGTCGATAATGTTCCTAGACGGCAGCAGAGAAAATCTTTCTTCTGCCTCTCGAATCCATCGTAACGCTTCTTCAATATCCTGCTCAACGCCAGTGCCGGTGGCATAGCACCAAGCAATCCGATAATGAGCCCCGGGAAAATTCAATCCCCCTTCCCGAGTAGCATCCCGAGTAGCATGACGAAACAATTCCAACGCCTTTTCCACGTCTTTAGTAACGCCCTTACCTTCCAAATAACATACGCCGAGATAGTGTTCGCCCCAAGAGTCGTCTAGATCAGCGGCTTTCTGAAACCACTCCGCCGCCTTGACGTAGTCCAGCGAAAATCCGCTATCTTCATACCCCTCCAGATAGCCTAGACCGACCCTTACCATTGCAAGTGGCAAGCCCTGTTCAGCGGCTTTGAGATACCATTCTGCCATTTTTTCCGGGTTTCTGGGAACCTCATTCCCCCAACCGCCGTACATCATTCCCGTCGCCTCCTGTGCTTCGGCAAGTCCCTGCTCTGCTGCTTTGAGAAACCATTTTGCCCTTTCCACAGCCGTTCCTTCCGTCCACCCTAACCCT
>Ga0099364_10014183_pt1 | contig 10629 bp, 8 predicted proteins | sample TergutTh196P3_FD_73070 | JGI IMG/M metagenome (GOLD analysis project Ga0099364, IMG submission 73070) | Microcerotermes parvus P3 segment gut microbial communities from Pointe-Noire, Republic of the Congo - Th196 P3 | ecosystem: Host-associated > Arthropoda: Insects > Digestive system > Gut ...
CCATCACGGCGGCTATGATCACCAAGGTTCTCTATTTACCTTCTTGCTCAGGGCCGGAATCAACGGCGCTTTTGTCGATGAAAAGGGAATTTATACCACTAGTCAGGGTACAACCCTGGAAAGCGGGCATATTCCTGTAGACCCTAATGGTCCTGCTTGCACCTGCGGTATAGGGGGCTGTCTGGAGTCACACATGCAGGCCCTGGATAAAGATAATACCCAAGCCGGTATGCCCCTTTTCAGCGGACTAGAGGAAAGACTTGCCGCAGAAGATAATTCTGCAATGATAATTAGCGCCAAAGCCGCAGACTATCTCTTTATTGTCTCTAAAAGCATTATGCGCTTTTTCAATCCCCGCTCCTTCCTGATTCTGGCTAACGGGGATCTCTTATCCAAAAGCATAGCAGAAAATTTAAAAAAATGCTGGGATCGTGAGTCTGATGTTTTTATTTCCGAAAAACCTCAGATTTTTAAGCACAGTTACAATGCACTGGTTTCTCAGCGGGGAGCTTCGGACTTGGTAATATCGTATTATTTTAACCAGGAAACCTTTTGTTTTAATAGCAGAAAGGGCAACCGGAATAAAAATTAACCTCATAATCCCTGCTGAAGGCTCAATACCTGCCATATAAGCCAGTGGTGACCTGCTTGATGCTTTTATGGGTTTTGTAAACGACCAGTTACTTTTAAATAATACCAATCTGTTCGAGCCTCTTGATGATAAATTGGAAACGTGGATGCCCCATGTTTTGAATACCTATGAAACTTATGCCAGGGAGTATAACTGGAGAAGGTTTTTGACCTTACCTGACGGCCGGATTTACAGTCTAATGGGTCAATTTCTGGTTTCCATACCTCATTTGGCAGACAGCTATACCTTTATCAATACAAACTGGCTCAGGGCTGTAGGCAGACAAATACCCACAACAGTAGTCGAACTCCACGAAGTTTTGCGAGCCTTCAGAAATCAAAATGTAGGCAATCCGGGAGGTGCCAACGATAAAATACCGTTTAATTTCAGCACTGCACCTCCAAATGCAGATATCAGGTTTTTATCAGGTGCATGGGGTATACAGGGAAATTACAATCTTACAAACGGCAGAATTTCCGCTACCATGAATTCTTCGAACTATCGCGACTTCCTTGTATTTGTACATCAATTTTTTGTGGAAGGCCTTGTGAATGTTGAAGGATTCTCACAAAACAGGGAACAGTACACGGCCCAGTTGACTTCGATGAATACCGGTGTTTTTTCCGGCTGGGGCCCGGGTAACTTTATTTCCAATATGGCAGATTTGGAGCCATGGGATACTCTTCCCATTCTGACCGTTCCGGGAAGAGAAAATCTTAGAACAGTTCACGGCGCTTCAAAAGCCAGAACCAATATGTCCCGCAACGGATTTATTTTGAGCAGATCCTCAAGGAATAAAGAAGCTACCATGCGTTGGTATGACTACCTAAACACCGATCAGGACATGGCAATGCTGGTTACCCACGGAGAACCTGGTGTTGCGTACAGGAAAACCGGTGAAAACCAATATTTACAACTTAGACCTACAGATGCTCAGATGCGAGCCCTCGGAATATTGCAACTCGGAAGTTTTTACCAGTCCGTCGGTTTAATCAACTGCCACCCGCTGGTTTTAAACTATCCCACCCTTGATCTGGAAACAGCCCGATATTCAGAAAATTATTGGCGTGAATTGGCACTTCCTAAAATATGGGATTTTATGCCGGATGAAACTCTTCCACGCGCAATTGCTCCTCCAGATAAAATTGATGAAAGAGCCCTTATAGAAGTTGATCTGCTTCCATTTTTAGCTGCCTTTAGAGCTGACGCTCTTCTAAACGGCTTAAACGATGCTAAATGGAACACCTATGTAAACGAACTTCAAAACAGGTATCAATATAATCAATGGCTGCAATGGCATCAGGATTATGTTGACGGCAGGTTTTAAAGCATTTAATATTAATCCCTGTTTCCCATGAATTGGAAACAGGGATTAATATAACCGGGAATATTCCTATGAAAGAGTTAACCAGAAAAAAATTAAAACTGGCCCGTGAAAACTATGTGCTCTACCTGCTGCTACTGCCGGCTGCAATTTATGTTATTTGTTTTAATTATTTACCTATTTACGGCGCTCAAATCGCTTTCAGGACTTACCGTATACAGGACGGGATATTCGGCAGTACATGGGTGGGCTTGCGTTGGTTCAGGCAATTATTTAATACCACCGTAAATTTCCTTATGCTTATTTTGGTAAACTGGATAACCAGAAGAATTTCTGAACTAAGCCTGTTTTAATTTTTTATAAGAAGGATATAATGGCACAAGGCAGAAAAAAATCGCGGCAGTTATGGAACAGAGATTATATTAGTGAAAGATTGTTTATTTTAATTGTCTACTTGATATTAACTTTTTTATTGATTATAACTTTTTACCCTGTATACTATGTATTTGTCGCCTCGTTTTCTGACAATGTTTCTGCAAATTCCGGCAGAGTTTTATTTTACCCTCAAGGGTTTCATTTGGCAGGTTATACCGGAATTCTGCAAATGCAAAGAATATGGACAGGTTATCAGAACACCATTATTTACGTTGTGTTCGGGACATTATTCGGCCTTGTGTGCTGCATTCCGGCCGGGTACAGCCTTTCAAGAAGAGATCTGCCCGCACGAAACATAATAATGGCATTATTTGTTTTTACCATGTTTTTTTCCGGGGGAATGATACCTACTTATTTAACAGTAAGAAATCTCCGCCTGTTAAATTCCAGGCTGGTACTTATAATAATGGGAAGTGTTTCAATTTACAATATTATTCTTACCAGAACATTTTTTACAATGAATATACCACATGAACTGCGGGAAGCCACTGTAATTGACGGATGCGGCAACTTCCGGTTTTTCATACAGTTTGCGGTACCTCTTTCCAAGGCAATTATAACCGTTATTACCCTTTATGTTGCGGTATATCACTGGAACGCATACTTTAACGCATTGCTTTTTATTACCGACCGCACCAAACATCCACTACAAGTAATACTGCGTGAATTGCTGACATCGCGGCTCACAGAATTTACAGGTAACATCGTTCTTGCAGAAGATAATCAGCAAATGCTGCAGGTAATCCGGTACAGTGTTATTGTTGTTTCGGTTGTACCGATTATGTGCCTTTATCCGTTTGTTCAGAAATATTTTATAAAAGGTGTAATGATAGGTTCAATCAAGGGCTGATATAAATAATGATATCGTCAAAAAATGATATAAACCGTCTGCAGGAACTTGCAAAAAAACAATTAGAATTTGCGAACAGTCCTGAGATGGAAAGGATTAAAGCAAAACAGAACCGGGAAAAAAGCAGGGTTATCATATTGAGCCGGTTATAAATGATTTAAAAAATGATCTCTATTTATTTACAAATGATACTAAATATGGCATTGACCGGGAAAAGACAAATAAAAAAATTGAGGCCATATCAGAAGCAATAGGAAATATACTTCCAGTACAGCGCTCAATGGCATGTCTATCAGGCTGCATAACAATTAACATTGTAATGCTGATGGGCATGGAAAATATGTATACAGCAATGCTTGATTATCCGGACGAATTTCATAAAGTGATGAGTATTGCATGTGAAAACTATGAGTCTTACTTTAATTGGCTTTCCGCAGAGGATCTGCTTTACCCGACAAACACTTGTCAGCCTCTCGCAATGGATACATACGCCTACACAAACCGGCTGCCGGATAATCCAAAAAGTACCGGCGATTTATGGGGGCATATAAACAATCAGGAATCTGTTGGTATATCACCTGATATGTTTGGTGAGTTTATATTTCCTTATATAAAAAGGGTAGCATCAAGAATTGGCCTTATTTCCTACGGCTGCTGTGAACCTGTTCATCCCCTTTGGGATAAATACATATCCGCCATTAAAAATGTACAACGGGTTTCAATATCTCCGTGGTGTGACGAAGAGTTCATGGCGGAACGGCTCCGTGGGAGTAGTATTGTTTACCATCGGAAACCTCCTTCCACTTTCCTTGTTACCAAAGGACCATTGGACGAAACCGCTGTTAAAGAATATTTTACAAAAACAGCTCTGACAGCCAGCGGTTGTCTCCTGGAAATTACTCAGCGTGAAGTATTGACGATTTACGGCGATGTTGAAAGAGTAAGAAGGTACATCTCTTTAATTAAGGAGACTGTAAACCGCCACTGGAAACCTTAATTTTCAATAATCAAAACCTCAAGTGGTTCAATCTTCACTGTTCCTGATATTTTTTTACCCGAAATCATATCAGTTCCCTGGATATCAGGATTGAATTCCCTGGCCTCTGTTCCCAAATTTAAAATGAAGGTGTACTTAACTTCTGGACTCTCGCGGCTGGTCATGAAAACCCGGTTAGGCATGGATACGGTCTTGATACCATGATCTTTAAAGACGCCGTCAAGATAATCGCCAATCAGTTCAATGCAGCCTGCAACGCCGAAATAAACTGCTTTTCCCCTGCCAGTATTGTTTTCTGTTATAGCCGGAGCTCCTTTGTAGAAACGCTCTTCGTAAGCTGCTACGGTTTTTGCTTTATCTGCAGTAAGAACATCCGCCCACCAGCGCACCGGGTAACTTTTTCCATTATATGTCACTTTATTCTGTACATGATCCGGGAAAGCTTCAAACTCATCAACGGTAACTCCGCAAAGATCCCGGACCAGTCCAGGCCAGGGAATATCCACCATTACATTCTCGCTGTCTTTTTGCCCGCAACGGATGTGGAAAATTGCAGTTCCTCCTGCTTCAACAAACTTTTTCATATTGTCTGCGGTCTTATGAGATAGGAGGAACATATTAGGAGCAATGACAACTTTATATTGGGAAAGATCATCTTCTCCGTGAATCAGATCCGGAGTAATGCCGCGGCTTAGAAGGGCCCTGAAGAAATCGTCTTCCAGCTTGTGGCAGTTAAAGTTTTTATACTGCATCTTTGCCATGGCAGACCACATTTCATCGTAACTATGAATTATAGCTACATCTGTTTTAACTTTGGTTTTACCGAGTTTATCTTTGATTGGCTCAAGCTCACTCGTCATTTGCTTTATTTCAAAATAGGCCCGGCGTTTAGTTGCATCATGACGCAAAATTCCATTGGGATTCTGTTCCTGTCCCCAGCGGTTTGCCCGGTAACGGTAATACACAACACCGTTAGCACCCCGGGAAATATCAAAAAGCCCCCAGGCCCGGACTAGCCCCGGAGTAATGGCCAGGTTGTAATCAGAACCATTAAAGTAGCCATTTTTTTGTTCCAACATCCAGAAATTATCATGTTTGGTTGCACGGATAAGGTCATGGCCTTTGGCCATATTGATATATTCATCATCCACATGGGGATAAACATCCCAGGCCATGACATCAAGATCTTTTGCTAAATCGTACATATTTAACTGAGGATAAAGACCCAAGGAGTTATGGCTTATAAATTGATTAGGAGCAGCTTCACGGATTATTTCAACTTGTTTGCTTTGGAAATCAACACAGGACCAGGATACAAAACGTTTATAATCCAAATACTGGCTGGTAGAAATAGTAACCTCCTTCATAGAAGGGAGTTCAACTTCTTCAAAGGAGTTAAAGTGCTGGCTCCAAAACCATGTGCCCCAGGTATTATTTAGATTTTCTATACTGCCGTATTTCTCTTGAAGCCAAACCCTAAAAGCGTGACGACATGCTGAACAATGACATTCCACACCACGAAATTCATTATCAATCTGCCAACCTGCTACATGGGGATTATTTCCAAAACGCTTTACCATTTCTTTTACCATACGGGCAATATAAAAACGAAATGTTTTATTGATGTGGCAATGCATACCCCGGCTGCCATGCTGGAGCCCTGCCTCGTCAACACGGACAATTTCCGGGTGAGCTGCTCTTAGCCATACAGGAGTCGCCTCCGAAGGAGTGCCAAGGATAATTTTTAAGCCCTTTTTCCCGGCCATGGAAATAAAATCTTCCACCCAGTCAAAACTAAAAATACCATCCCGCCTCTCCATACTCGACCAGGCAAGCTCTGCTATCCGCACCACCGAAAGACCCATATCAACCATATTGTCAATATCCAATTGCCATCTCTCCCGGGGCCAGTGTTCAGGATAGTAACAGGTTCCTACATTAATTTTTTGTAAAATGTCCATAAATTTATATCCTTCTTAAACATCGAGAATAAGGAACCGGGTTTATCTCTTCGATATTGAGCCAAGCTGCCAATTCCCGCATTTCATTTTCTATACTCCCTGCACAAATTGCATAGTGATGTTGAAGGCCCCGGGACATCACGGTTTCTACCAGGTCCCAAAGAGGAAGGGCTTTCCCTTCCATAGTAAGATTCCCAATCCAACCCCGGCTTCCTGCAAAACTCCGGTCTGCTTTCTCTATTGAATCCCCGGAGAAAACCAAAAGATTATCACCGTTACCGCTTAAACGGGCAATAGTTACTTCTTGAGTTTTAAAGTACATATCAAAAACTCCGGCCACTCTGACATCATCTGCTGCAGTAATCCGGCTGCCCGGCTTATAATGGCCGTCAAGGATAACGCCTTTGGAATCAGCGAAGCAATTAGGCGCTGAACCGCAATGCCACATCAGGACAGATTCGTCTTTTTCGTCGATTTTTGACATATCCATCAACATAGGTATGGTACCGGAGATATAACGCATCATCATCAAGGTAATGGCACTTTCAATATCTCCCTCACAGGCGGTTAAAATTCCATCTTCTAAAAGCTGCCCGATTACTGAGCAAACAACAATTCCCAATTCCTTACGGTACTTAGGCCAGCAACCAATGGCAATGGAATCGTAATTATTTTTCTCAGTGATTTCCCTTAAGGCAAGATAGACCCTGGCCATATTGAGGAGCCCTTCCTGGGCAATATCATTGGCAGTGGAAACGCAGCCTGTTTGGAATTTTTTAAGCTGCTCAAGAGCCGCCTCCTCCTTATAGGAAAGAGAGAGGTCCTTAACTTCAGCAAACTCATGGGGGAAAATTTGGATTCCAAGCTTTTCCATGAGCTTGCTTTCATCATAGGAAAGATCATAAAAGCCTGGAGCAACCCCACCAATCAGGGCGATACGGCTATTTTTTACATTTTTGGCTGCTTTTAATGCTTTCAAAGTGATACTAAAACGTTCAAGAAATAATTTATCATCCGCATTCCCATAAAACCATTTATAAGGAATATCCTTCCCTATGTACTGCTTTATGATACTGGCATACATATTGATGCCGCAGAAAGAATTTAATGGGATAGCGCCTGTGTCGGTAATTTCCGGTATTCCCCAGATACCCAAAGGAATTCCACTCCGTGCAAATGGTATGATAACTCCCCCAGAAGCAAAAGTAGTGGCTTGAATTAATAAAAAGTCTGCACCTTTTTCCTTTGCTTCCCGGCAGGCTTTTTCAGCATCCCCTTGATCAACTACAGGTTTTTCTATCCAAAAAAGAGTAAAGTCGAGTTTTTCCTCTAACTTTTTAAGATGAGGTATATGAACTTTTAAAAATTCTCCCTTGCTGCTTCCCCAAAAGCTGGGCTGGATAGTACTGACAACACAAACTTTTATTTTTTCCATGAGATTTTCCTTTTCGATTTTTATGGAAGCTTTCCGTCTGAACCTACAGCCCGAATTATCTCTTTAACATCCTCTTTGATTTTATCTTTAGCAGCCCGCATGATCCGCCAGGCATGGTGTTCATGATCAAGACTGACACTTAGTTCATTAAAATAGCGGATATAGTTCATCCTTATTCCTTCGCCAAAATTAATCTTTTCCATTCCTGATTTTACACATTTTGTAATATCTTCCATGGAAATTCCACATGTACCATGCAGGACTATTGGCAGCTCTCCGCATTCTTTTTTAACAAGCTTTATATGTTCAAAATCAATTGTGTCCTGAACTTTAAAAATACCATGGGTACTACCCACTCCCACGGCAAGAAAATCAACATCGCAGCCTTTGATAAATTCCCGGATATCTTCAATGGGTGTAAGGGGCGCACGGCTGGATTCATCATTGCTGATAATGATATTACCTATTTCTGCTTCAACACTTATACCCAAGGGCCTTACAATTTGAGTAACAAGATTTGTGTTCTTTACATTCTCTTTAATAGGAAAACTGGCATGGTCGTACATAACATGGGTAAACCCTGCTTTTACAGCCCGCATTACTGACTCTATGCTTTTCCCATGATCCAGGGAAAGGCAGACTGGTATATCGAGATCGGCAGCCAAGTGCTTGACCAGAAGGGTAAAATAATCATAGCCCCGGTATTCAAGGTTCGGTTCATAAGCCTGGATTATTATCGGTGAACGCAGTTCATCTGCCGCTTCCAGAATTGCCCGGGTCAGATCATAAGTAGCCCCATTGGCGTTAATTGCCGGAAGAGCATAACCTGTCTTCCTGGCTGCCTTCAACATATCCTTAGCATTGTATATCTTCATCTTATCATCCTTATTTAATATTAGATAACATTATAACCTGGAAAAATTTTGATGTCTAGAAGTATATTTTTTTCTGTAAGAAACTATCTATAAATTTATGAGACACAATATATCGAGTCCTTATGCTTGACAGCTGCTATATACCAGACTAAGATATAGTTCATTAAACAATGGAGGCGGTGTATTGAACCTAATCACTATCCTGATTGACAGTCTAAACCGTCACTGCCTGGGGCCCTATGGAAATCAAGTTGTTAAAACTCCCAATCTTGACAGATTGGCACAACGTGCGGCTGTGTTTGACGGCCATTTTGTTGGGTCTCTACCCTGTATGCCTGCACGCCGGGAACTGATGACCGGACGTAAGGAGTTCTTCTGGCGGCCTTGGGGACCTCTGGAACCTTTTGACAAGCCGATTGCCATAGAAGCCAGGCGGCTCGGTGCAGTTAGCGCCATAGTAACAGACCATTACCATTACTGGGAATATACTGCCCATGGGTATCTGGAGCATTTTAACAGTGTTAAAACCATCCGGGGGCATGAACTAGATATGTGGAACACCGAACCTCTGGAAACGCTGCCCCCATGGGCGCAGGCCATCGAAAATTCCCGTCCGCGTCAGGGAAAAATTTATTATAATAATGCCAAAGATTTTAAAGGGGAGGAAGATTTCTTTTCACCAAAGACCTTGGCAGAAGCTGCTGATTGGCTGGATAAAAACCAGGGGCACGAGAAATTTTTCCTTTGGACAGAGTGTTTTGACTGTCATGAACCGTTCCATGTACCAGAACCTTACCGTTCAATGTATACAGATAAATTGTCGGATCATTACAATGTATGGCCCCCTTATCAGGAAGGTTATCACGGACATAACAAAGAGTTCTGGGAAAAAGTAAGCCCTGATGAACTGGAATTTATCCGGGCCCAGTATTACGGCAAAGTTACCATGACAGATAAATGGATGGGTAAACTCTTTGATGTGATGGATAAGTATAATCTATGGGAAAATACTGCAGTGATTGTTACCACTGACCATGGTCATGAATTGGGTGAAAAGCAGCGTTTTGGCAAACAGCCGCCTCAGTATGATCTCAACGCTCATATCCCCCTCATTGTCTGGATCCCGGGGATGACAGATCAAAAACGTATTAATGCCCTGACCACAGCGGTAGACCTTTACCCAACCAGGCTGGAACTCCTGGGAGAGACTGCGCCTTCTGCACCCCATGGACGCTCCCTGCTTCCGCTAATAAATGGGGAAACAAGCAATCACCGCGAAGCAGTGGTATACGGAACCCATGGTGCAGGCGCTACTGTTACTAACGATCAATACACTTATCATTCAACTTGGGATCCCAATGCAGAAATCAATAGTTATTCATCAATCATGCTGCGACCTTCACCAAATGCAGAGGCTGGTAAATATATCCCCGGCGTGGACTGCCCGGTATGGAAGATGCCGGGAAAAAGTCAAGCACTTGTCCCGGAATTGTTGTTTGACCGTAAAAAGGATCCTGATCAAAATAATAATATCAGTGATACTGAGCCAGACCTGGTCAGCCGGATGCGAACCCTTCTTAAAAAGTTGATGGATGAAGAAGGAGCTCCGCCTGAGCAGTATAAACGCTTAGGCTTCTAATAAAGGAGTTTTATCATTGCTGCTTAAGCCCAAACTATTTTTACAAGCGGACCACAGCTTATTACTTAAACGGGTCATACGGCATTGGGAGTATTATTTAATGCTCTTGCCGGTATTAGCGTATTTTGCGATTTTCTGTTATCAGCCAATGTATGGAGTACAAATTGCCTTTCGTGATTTCAGGGCTTCTATGGGAATTATGGGCAGCCCTTTTGCCGGGCTAAGACATTTCCGGCGTTTTTTTGAGTCTTATTACTTTGGAAGATTAATTTTTAACACCGTCATTTTATCTGTGCTCTCCATACTAGTTTCTTTCCCTGCCCCTATTCTACTCGCCCTGATGATGAACGAAGTACGGAGTACCCGCTTTAAACGCAGTGTGCAGACCTTCACCTATGCACCACACTTCATTTCTACGGTTGTTCTAGTGGGGATGCTGCATATATTTTTATCCAGACATTACGGGTTTATCAACGCTATTA
>Ga0099364_10014184_pt1 | contig 10629 bp, 8 predicted proteins | sample TergutTh196P3_FD_73070 | JGI IMG/M metagenome (GOLD analysis project Ga0099364, IMG submission 73070) | Microcerotermes parvus P3 segment gut microbial communities from Pointe-Noire, Republic of the Congo - Th196 P3 | ecosystem: Host-associated > Arthropoda: Insects > Digestive system > Gut ...
CGGGTAAAACAATGGCGTCAAATACAGCAGCAGCGTAAGGAAGACCCCATACAAATATGTCAAGTCGCGGAAGAAAACCGCCATGGAACTTAAAAGCATCGCGATGCCCAGAGAAAATACTAACACATATAGTATTGGTATGGGTAGGAGTAACATTGTTGGCTTGAACTGCACCCCGGTAAAAATAAAGACCAGCAAAAAAGCGATAAACGAAAACGCAAGGTTAACTAGCGACGATAATACACGCGACACAGGAAATATGTATTTTGGTACATAGATTTTTTTAATTATGCCCTCGCCAGCAATGACGGAACCCATTGCCTGGGTTGTGGATTCACTGAAAAACCCAAAGATGATTTGCCCGCTTAAAAGATATACAGGGAAGTTTTCGATTTGGAATCGGAAAATATACGAGAACACCAATGTCATTACTAACATCGTAAGCAGTGGGTTCAGCAGTGACCACAGCACGCCCAATATGCTCTTGCGGTAGCGCGATATGAAGTCGCGCCTGACAAGCAAGCGGAGCAGGTGCTTGTACCGGTTAAAGGATGCGAGCTGCCATGCCACGTATTGGCGTTTGAAGATGAGTATCAATACAATAGCCGTCGTCACAGACGCCGTCATGCTTAAAAAGAAAATTTTGGGAGCGAATAGCAAAAAATTTTCAGCGCGTGCACCCACTATGCTCTCAGGTAGATACATCAATGGGATGAAGTATATGACAGTGAGGGCGATGGTAAGCAGGGCGATCCTTTTCTTCGTTAGTTGCATATCATTTGTATTTTTTGCGGAGGGAACAGCTTTCGATCCCTTGTATGTGACCTTTCTGAACGTTATCTTTGCCACCCCAACTTTGGGAAGCGGGACTAACTTTCGTAGAGTCTATCGCAAAAACGCAAATTAATCAACCTTTACCAACTTAAAAGGGGTTCGCTTAATCAGTTAATTACCAGGATTGCTGATATAGTTATTTATGAATCATATATGATATTCTATTTCGTCGGCTTGATGTATTTGTAGGACAGGGCGGCGCCGGCGGCGCCTAGCATGGGGGCCACTATGAAGACCCAGAGGTCCGCGAGGGCGGCGCCCCCGGCGAAGATGGCGGGGCCGATGCTGCGGGCGGGGTTCACAGAGGTGCCCGTCAGCGGGATGCCCACGATGTGCACAAAGGTAAGCGTGAGGCCGATGACGATGCCGGCGACGCTGCCCTTGCTTGGGTCGGCCGTGACGCCCAGTATCGTGAGTACGAATATATATGTGAGAATAATTTCGATGAGCAGCGCCCAGCCCAGCCCGCCGACGGCAACGCCGTTCGAGCCGAGGCCGCCCGTTTGGTCGGTGACGCCTATCGCTACGAATAGCCGCAGGAAGGCTGCGCCAATGATCGCACCAGCGACCTGGGCGCATACATACTCAATGAATGTACGCATGTTGATCCGTTTGTCGATCAGCATCGCCAGCGAGACCGCCGGGTTGATGTGGCAGCCCGAGACCCCGCCGATGACGTATGCCGCCGCGACTATCGACAGGCCGAAGGCTAGAGCCACCGCCAAATGCCCGCCGCCGACGTCGCAGCCAAGGACGACCGCGCTACCACAGCCCATGAATACAAGAACCGCCGTCCCGAGCACCTCCGCGCAAATGTTCTTCATCTTATCCATAATACGCCCCCCTCCGGCACCTCGGCAGAAGCAGCAGCCGTGCCCGGCGCCAAATCCTATGCAAACGCGCCCACACAAACAGTGATTTTGAATTACGAAGTGCAGAACAATGCATCGCTCCACCGCGTGTTCGTGTTAGCCGCTGTTCGTTAGTATTGAAAATTATATCATGAATAATTGAAGGTGCAAAGATATTCACGCGCCAGCATATTATTTACGTGAGCTGACATGAAAACCTATGCGTAAAAACCTTGACGTGAAAATATACTGATCATATGCTTTATATGCTTCATATACCGTTCATGTGCCGTTCATGTGCCGTTCACATAACGTTCATATGCGTGCGTATGCAAGCGAACGGTACGTTTAGAAGCCCATCAGGCGGACGGCTGTGGTGAAGAGGAAGCATATAGTGATGCCAATCGCTGTGGGGATCAGAATCGAGAGGCCCACCCATTTAAAGCCGCCGGCTTCCTTTTTAATTGTCAGGCACGCGGTGGAGCAGGGCCAATGGCACAGGCAAAAAAGCATCGTCGAGACGGCGGTCACCCAGGTCCAGCCGTTTGCCACCAGCAGGGTACGCAGTTCCGTCAGGCTGTCCAGTTCCAGGATGGAGCCGGATGCCACATACGCCATGATAATTATGGGGAATACAATCTCGTTCGCCGGGAAGCCCAATATGAACGCGAGCAATATGACGCCGTCCAGCCCGAGCAGCCTGGCGAACGGGTCCAGAAACGACGAGCTGTGGTACAGCAAGGTCGTGCCGCCGACGGAAATATTGGCCATCACCCAGATAACCAGCCCAGCGGGCGCGGCGACAGCGACGGCCCTACCCAACACGCGCAGCGTGCGGTCAAAGATTGAGCGGACGATCACTTTGCCTATCTGGGGGGTGCGGTACGGCGGCAGTTCAAGGGCAAAAAAGGACGCCTCTCCTTTTAGGATGGTCATAGACAGTAGACGCGAGGCCTGAAAGGTAAAAAATATACCGAGCACAATAACGGCTGCCAAAATAACGGCAGAGAGCAAGGAGTCGATAAGGCCCCCCGCGACGCCGACAAAAAACATGGATATGATTGCGATGAGGGTCGGGAACCGGCCGTTGCAGGGGGCGAAGTTGTTGGTCAATATGGCTATGAGCCTCTCGCGCGGGGAGTCGATGATGCGGCAGCCCGTCACCCCGGCGCAATTGCATCCAAAGCCCATGCACATAGTGAGCGACTGCTTGCCGCATGCCTTGGCCTTCTTGAAATGGTGGTCCAGGTTGAAAGCCACCCGTGGCAGGTACCCGAAATCTTCGAGCAGGGTAAAGATCGGGAAGAAAATAGCCATGGGCGGAAGCATGACCGCAACTACCCAAGCCAGCACGCGGTAGACCCCCAGCACAATCATGCCATGCAGCCAGTCCGGTGCGCCAAGCCACATAAACAGTGATGTCAGGTGGTCCTGCCCCCAGAACAGGAAGTCCGCGAGCAAGTCCGAGGGGTAGTTCGCACCGGCAATGGTGATCCAAAGCGCCCCGCACAGCAGCGCCAGCATTATAGGGATGCCCGTCAGCTTGCTCGTGAGTATGCTGTCCAGCCTGCGATCCCTCTTACCGCCGACCGAACTGGGGTTTTTGTTCCCGAACTCGCAGGAACCGCATCCGATGCAGCCCTCGCCGCATCTCGGCGTGGCGCTTTGCGCCACTGCCTCCGCAGTGTAGACAATGCGGGAAACGACGATGTCTTTGAGCCTTTCGCCCGTGATGCCGGCTGTTTTCAGCGCGTCCCGCGCAGCGCTCGCGGCCGATTCCACGTCTTTATCGTTGAGCGGGTTTTTGGTCAGGTGCGTGTTGATGCTGCTGCCAATAGAGTCATCTTCCTCCAGCATGCGCAGCGCCAGCCATTTGCCGCTTAGCGAGCCGCCCATCTTTTTGTCCAGTACGTCCGCAAGCGGCGCGACAGCGTCCGTGACCTGCTCGTCATATTCTATCTTTCGCGGGGCGGGCAAGTGCTTCTTTGCGCAGACGGCTTCCGTCCGCTCAATCAGCTCTGCCAGGCCGACCCCGCTGCGGGCGCTGGTCCCCACGACCGGGACGCCCAGCTCCTTTTCCAGGGCAGGGATGTCAATGACGATATTCTTCTTTTTCGCTTCATCGAGCAGGTTAACGCACACTACCACATTGGGGGTAATTTCCATCACTTGCAGAACAAGGTTCAAATTGCGTTCCAATATGGTGGCGTCGCATACCACGATGGTGGCGTCCGCGCCGCCAAACAGTATAAAGTCCCTGGCAATTTCCTCTTCCATGGAATTGGCCATGATGGAATAAGTGCCTGGCAAATCGACGAGGATGTAGTCATGGCCGCGAAAATTGTGGACGCCTTGGGCGCTGCCCACCGTTTTCCCCGGCCAGTTGCCCGTGTGCTGGTGCATGCCCGTCAAAGTATTGAACACCGTGCTTTTGCCCACATTGGGGTTACCGGCAAGCGCAATCACGCGATCTGAAGTATTAGCCTTGATTATCTCGAATACATCCGGGCCATTATTAATAACAGCGTCCATGCAGTCACCCCTTTCCGAGCTTCCGTCTTAGTTTACTAGAACGCCTGCGGCGTCTTCTTCCCTCAGTGCGATTATCGCGCCCCGAATCCCGTAAGCCACCATGTCGCCCTGCGGGCTTTTTTGGACGCAACTGACCTGCGTGCCTTCGACCAACCCCAGGTCCTGCAGCCGCCTTTTGATGTTGCTTTTGTTCAACAATGTAACAACCTGCGCTCTTTCGCCCTCGTGCAGATCGGTAAGGTTTTTTTCCGGCATTTTCACTGCCCCTAATTAATGTTATTTTATTAAAATTAATTATATAGATATTATGCGCTCATACCATTTATGGCTATGTTTATACCCTGTTTCGATTGTTAATCATCATGTTTTTATGCGTAATTCATGATATGCGCAGCTATGAAAGCCAAGTTTAATGAAATAAACAGGTATAAAGAGTTGGCATGGTAAAAAATCAACAGAGATTTTAAGAGGATAATTGGATAGCGTTTTACGTCGTCAATTGTCGCATAATATGTCAGTGACCGAAATGTGCGTCGTCAACCGTTGATAAAAGGATATCAGCAACGAAAATATGTGTCGTTAATTGTCGCATAATAATATGTCAGTGATAGAAATGTAAGGCAAAACGCGTTTGGACTCATAAGCGTTTTGCGTCGTCAATTGTCGCATAACAACAATATCAGCGATAGAAATGTAGGGCAAAACGCGTTTGGATTCATAGGCGTTTTGCGTCGTCAATTGTCGCATAATAATATGTCAGCGACAATTGACGACAGGCCTGCACCCATTGTCAGCACCAGGTCGCCGGGGTTCGCGTGCGCACGTATCCAGTCGGCGATGGCCGGGAAGCCGCCGGGGAAATATGCCGCGTCCCCTCCCCTACGCTTGATTTCTTCGGCTAGCATCGCAGAGCTGATGTCCCCGGGGTCGTCTTCCCTGGCGGGGAAGATGTCGGGGAGCAAAACAGTGTCGGCAGCGCGGAACGCTTCCGCGAATTCGTGGAGGAACGCCCTCGTGCGCGTGTATGTGTGGGGGTGGAAGACGCATAGCACCTTGCCGCCGCGCGCGTATGTCCTTGCCGAGGCTAGCGCGGTGCGTACTTCCGTCGGGTGGTGCGCGTAGTCGTCTTCAATTTCGAACCCGTGCGCGCTCCCCTTGTGCTCGAACCGCTTCTTTGTCCCCTGGAACGCGTTCAGCCCCTGCGCCGCAGCCTCAAACGGGCAGCCCGCCTCAATGGACGCGGCCGCAGCGGCCAGCCCGTTGTATATGTTATGCTGGCCGGGGACCTGCAGCCGGACGCGGGCGGAAAGGCCGCATACCCGAGAAGCAAGTGTGAAAGACGCGGCGCCGGTTTCATCGAATGCGATGTCTTTTGCAACATAGTCTGCGTCTTCGCCGTCATCAACAGCGAATGTGACCCATCGCTGCTGCTGTAGTTGCGCCTGAGCCCGCACGCGCCCGGTATTTGCGTCGTCGGCGTTCGCGACCACCGCGACGCCCGCCTGCGCTGCGTATTGCGCAAAGGATTCCAGCAGATGCTCAATGCCCGTAAAATAGTCGACATGATCGTACTCTATATTGGTGATGACCGCGACGGACGGGCGCAGCACCAAAAATGTGTCCGTGTATTCGCACGCCTCGGCAAGGAATATATCGCTCCCGCCGACGCGCGATGCGCCGCCGATGGGGCCGTATTCGCCGCCGATGTTGATTGTGGGATCGGCGCCCGCCGCGAGTAGTATTGATGCGGTCATGGCCGATGTGGTGGTCTTACCGTGCGTGCCAGCCACGCCGATTGACACTTTATGGCTGGCCATGATGTCGCCGAGCAGCCTCGCCCTGTCCATGCACTCTATCCCCAGCTCGCGTGCCCGCACGCGCTCCGGGTTGTCCGGCCCCGCCGCAGCCGTGTAGACGAGTAGGTCCGGCGGGTCATCGGCATCGATATGCGCGGCGGAGTTGCCCTTATATATGGAAGCGCCCAGCTCCACAAGCCGCTCCGTCCTGTCGGAGGACGTCAGGTCCGACCCGGACACGCGCACGCCCCTGGAGAGCAGGATTTCCGCAAGCCCGCTCATGCTGATTCCATTCACGCCCAGCATATGTATGAATTTCGCGTTAATCATTTCGCGCCCTGCCTTTTGGGGTTGTGCGTGTTCATGGCTTTCTCAATGCCATACCGGACGATGTCGAGCGCGGCGGCTGCTGCGTCCGAGACGGCGGCTTCGGCCAGCGCAGATTCCCCCGCCGTGAAGCGCTTTAGCACAAAGTCGCGCAGCTCCATGTTTTTTGGCTGCTTGCCTATGCCGATCCTGATCCTCGGGAACTTCGCGCCCTCGCCTATGTGATCCGATATGGAGCGCATCCCGTTGTGGCTGCCTGTACCGCCGAAGGCCCTGAGCCGGATCTTGCCAAGGTCGATATCGACGTCGTCGTATACGACTATCATGTTGCCGTGCCCCGTTTTATAAAAGCGCAGCGCCTGCCGCACTGCCTCCCCGCTAGCGTTCATGAACGTCTGGGGCTTTATCAGAACGATCTTTTTGCCTTCAAAGCGACCTTCGCCCACCAGTGAGGAAAAGCGCTTTTTTTGTACCTGCGCCTCAATGGCGCCGGAGACTGCATCGATCGTGCGAAAGCCGACATTGTGCCGCGTCGCCTCGTACGCGCCGCCGGGGTTGCCGAGCCCTACAATGAGCCATGTCTCCGTCGGCGCGCTGCCGCTGCCACCGCCTCCGCTTCCGAACAGCCGCGACCATATACCGCCTGGCCTGCCAACGCCTGGCCTGCTACTGCGTAGTTTGCCATCGTCTGGCTTACCACCGCTTAATTTGCCACCGCCTTGCCTGCCACCGCTTGGCACAGCGTCGCCTGTGCCGACGCGTTTTTCACTTCGCAAAATTCCCCCCGCGCTGATGGCGCTTGTCGAACAGCACGCTCAGCGACCTGTCCCCGTATATGCGCTCGATCGCCTCCGCGAACAGCCCCGATACGGACAACTGCACGAGCTTTGGCGCTGCGGCCTTCTGCGCTTCGCTGAGCGGAATCGTATCTAACAGTACCACCTCCGACAGGCACGAGCTTTGGAGCCTCTCAAGGGCGTTGCCGGAGAACACCCCGTGGGTGCAAGCCGTGCACACCTCTGCCGCGCCCAGTTCCATAAGGACCTCGGCGGTCTTTATGATGGTCCCGCCCGTGTCTATCACGTCGTCGAATATGATGCACTTTTTGTCCTTAACCTCGCCGATCATACCGATTACTTCGCAGTCATTCATCGCCGTCCTGCGCTTGTCGCCGATGGCAATCGGGATGTCCAGGTACTCGGCAAAATAACGCGTGCGGTTGGCGCTGCCGGCGTCCGGGGACACGGCCACCATCGCGTCGTGCGACTCGGCGTCTTTCGCGAAGTACTCCGCCAGCGCGCCGGCGCCGAGCAGGTGATCGACGGGGATGTCGAAAAAACCCTGTATCTGCGGCGTATGCAGATCCATTGTAAGGACGCGATCCGCCCCGGACACCGTCACCAGGTTCGCGACGAGCTTCGCCGAGATGGGGTCCCGCGCCTTTGCCTTCCTGTCCTGCCGCGCGTATCCGAAATATGGCATGACGGCAGTGATGCGCCCGGCGGAGGCGCGCTTCATCGCGTCTATGATCACTAAAAGCTCTATAAGGTTGTCGTTGACCGGTATGCAAGTGGACTGCACTATATAGACGTCGGCGCCACGCACGACCTCCCCGATGCTCACGCTGACTTCGCCGTCGCTGAAGCGCCCGACGGTCAGTGCGCCGGGCGAGACGCCGATGCGCAGCGCAATCTCATTGACCATTTTCGGGTTGGATGAGCCAGAAAAGATTTTGATGCCCTTGCCATGTATGTTCATATCAAAACATTCCCTTCTTAATCCCGTCTGAAGCCTTTTCGCGATACCCAATGTTCTTTGTTCACCTGGCGGCTGCGAGCGATTGCGAGCGCGTCCTCCGGTACGTCGTCGGTGATGGTCGATCCTGAAGCGACATATGCGTTGTCGGCGACCGTCACCGGCGCTATCAGGTTGGTGTTGGAGCCAATAAAAGAGTTCTTGCCTATTGTCGTGCGGTATTTTAGCTTTCCGTCATAGTTGCACGTGATGACGCCGCAGCCGATGTTGACGTTCGAGCCGACGTCCGCGTCGCCGATGTAGGCGAGGTGCGATATGGAAACTTTTTCGCCGATGTTGGCATTTTTGATTTCTACAAAATCGCCGATCTTGGTCCGGCTGCCGATGGCGGCGCCGGGGCGCAACTGCGCATAAGGGCCAATCGACACATTGTCGCCGACGGTCGCGTCGGTCAAGACCGAGTACTGGACGTGCACCCCGTCGCCGATGCGCGTGTTGCGTATCTTCGCGCCGGGGCCGATCTCGCAATTCTCCCCAATCACCGTCCCGCTTTCCAAAAAGCACCCCGGGAAAATGGTCGTGTCCATGCCGATGGCGACGTCTTGGTCTATGTAGGTGGATGCCGGGTCGACGATCGTGACGCCGGACTCCAGCATCAGCTCCATGCATTTTTTCATCCGCACGACGCGGTTTATCTCCGCCAGCCCCGCGCGGTCGTTCGCCCCGAGACATTCCGAGGGGTCCGCGATTTCATGCAGCCCGACGCGGCGCCCGGCGGCTATCAGCTCCGCGAACACGTCCGTCAGATACATTTCCCCCTGCGCGTTGTCGATCCGCAGGCGCCCGAGCGCGGCGCGCGCCGCCTCTGCCTCGAAACAGTAAACGCCGACATTGTACTCCGTTATAAGCGCTTCTTCGGGTGTGGCGTCCTTTTGTTCGACGATTTTCAAAAGCCCGCCGCCCGCGTCCCGGACAATGCGACCGAACCCGTACGAGTCCGCCAGGTCCGCGTAGACCGTTGTTCCGTGTTCGCCGTTTTCGCGGTTCCGCTCTATGAGGGATTTCAAGGATTCGGCGCTGACCAGCGGCATATCGCCATACAGGGCAAGCACCCTGTCGCCAAACGCACCTCCGCTATTCGCCGTTTCATATAGATAATCCAGCCCCGTCAGCAGCGCGTGGCCGGTGCCTAGCTGCTCGCGCTGGTGCGCGTACTCCACGCTGTCGCCCAGATAATTCTTGATATGCTCGGCGCCAAAGCCGACTACGACGACAATGCGCCCCACACCTGCCTTGACCGCCGCGTCGCGGACCATGCCAATCATCGGTTTACCGCCGATTTTGTGCAAGGCCTTTGGTATTTTCGATTTCATGCGCTTGTTTTTGCCTGCAGCCAGGATGATGGCAGTAATGCTGTTGGCATTCCCGCTTGTAATGCTGTTGGCATTCCCGCTTGTAATGCTGTTGGCATTCCCGCTTGTAATGTCGTTGGTATTTCCGCTAGTAATGCTGTTGGCATTTCCGCTTGTAATATTGTTGGTATTACCACTAGTAATCGCGCCGGTATTTTCGTTATTTTTGGTTGATGCGTTATCGGTTTTCATAGTATTCGCGGTTCCCTCCTTGAAATAAAAAAAACCCTCACAGTGTCAATTCTCTCATGAGAGAAATGACAATGCAAGGGGTATTTCCACACTAAGCATAGCCACGGCAAGCACCCTGGTACGTTCGTTATGTAAGAGCCGGTTGCAAAAGAAACACAGGGAAATATGCGGCGGGGCGCAGCCTGTCAGGCGCGTTTGCCCTTCGCTGGGCAAGCCGCATGCCAGAACGCGGAGCCTGCCCGAAACTAAAATACGCTGGCGCCCAATGGCTGCCTGTCGAGCAAGCTGTTCTCGTATTTTGTGAGTATGGCGTGCTGCAGCCGCCCCCTCACCTCGGCGTTGATGGGATGGGCAATGTCTTTGAATTCGCCGTCCGGCGTTTTCCTGCTCGGCATCGCGATAAACAAGTTGTCGTGGCTTTCGATAATCTTGATATCGTGAACCACAAATTCATTGTCGAACGTAACAGACGCGACCGCTTTCATTTTGCCTTCCACATCGATTTTCCGTATCCTTACGTCAGTGATTTCCATAGTCGCTGTTCCGCCCTTCTTTTTTTCTTTTGCCGGCGCGTGCCGCCGGTTCGGACTGTCAAACATTCAGCAACATTAAAATGTAAAAAAATCTATATATATTATTATTATTCTATATTACAACTATTTACTCCTTTTTTCAATAAAATTTTCGAACGATTTTTCGTTTGTTTCGTTAGGAGCGGGGCGGCGGGCGGGATTGCGGCATGCGAGGGGTGGCAGTGAGAGGTGCGGAGGGCGGTGTGTGGGGCTGTGCGGGGGCGGTTGTGGGCGGTACGGGGGGCGGTACGCGGGCGGCGTGGGAGTCGGTACACGGGGCGGTGCGGACGGCGCGGGGCAGCGTGGAGGTCGGTGCTGGGGCGGCTATAGGAAGCGCGGGGACGGCGGGCGGCGGGGC
>Ga0099364_10014185_pt1 | contig 10628 bp, 5 predicted proteins | sample TergutTh196P3_FD_73070 | JGI IMG/M metagenome (GOLD analysis project Ga0099364, IMG submission 73070) | Microcerotermes parvus P3 segment gut microbial communities from Pointe-Noire, Republic of the Congo - Th196 P3 | ecosystem: Host-associated > Arthropoda: Insects > Digestive system > Gut ...
GCAATACATATTACCGCAGAAAAGCCGCTTGCAGTTCGGCAGGTTGCATGGTTACTTCTGAATCGGCATTGATAACGGTATTTGCACAAAACAATCCGGAACCGGTAGCTGTTTGTATCAATGGCACACATACCTTTACATTGCCGGCAGCTACAGACTGTATTGGCGGCACAATTACTTACAACTGGCAGCAAAGTGCTGACGGTATCACTTGGGAAGATGCAACAGGCATTCGCAACGAAATTAATTATACTACTCCTGCATTAACAAGCAATATGCAATATCGCAGACAGGCGATTTGTACCGATAATATTGCCGTTGATACTATTCCCGGTTATGATTCGGTTAATCTTACATTCGATTACACCGGCAATGTTCAAATCGCTACGCTTGTACCCGGAACGTATGAACTTGAAGCTTGGGGCGCGGCAGGAGCACCTTCGAGTTCACACTTAGGAGGATATGCCGCAGGAACTATTAACATAACTTCACCAACAACATTCTACGTTTATGTAGGTGGTCAAGGAGGACAGTCTAATGCTTCCGGAGGTACATTTGGAGGCTGGAATGGCGGCGGCGGTCAAGGACCGGGAACAATTAGTACACGTGACAGTGGAACAGGTGGAGGAGCAACAGATATAAGTACTGTGAATAGTGCTGTAACCCAAGACTCTACAACTTTTAGAACAGAGAGAACTCTTGCATCATATAATGGAAGAATTATTGTAGCCGGAGCAGGGTCAGGAGGTAGAGCAGGTACTATAAATGTTTCCGGACCCGGTGGTGGAACAGGACCTGCCGCAGGAACTCAAACGGGAGTCGGGTCAGCGACAGAATCTGGAAATTATGCACCGGCAGCGTTTGGCTTGGGCGGAACATCAGCGGCTAGTAGTGATGATAGAGCTTCGGCAGGAGCAGGTTGGTTCGGAGGAAAAACTCAGAATCAAGACAATTGGGCCGGTGGTGGTTCTAATTATGTATTAACCTCATCATCATATAGACCGGCAGGCTTTTTACACGCGGAAGATAGTCCGTTTAATATGACAAATGCGCAATTAATCGCCGGAAATGCTTTGATGCCAAATCCGAACGGTGGTACTATGACCGGCAGAGCCGGACACGGATTCGTAAGAATTACCGTACCTGGAAGAGATACAATCTATATTCCTGTTTCTTGTACCATTATTTCCGAACCTGCAATTGTAACGGTAACGCTTGTACCAACAGCTGAACTTTCGTACAGCGGACAACCGTTCTGTACCGCCGGTCCGGCAATCAACCCGACATTGACGGGAACTAATGCTTACACAGGCGGAACATTCTCTGCCGAACCAATCGGATTGAGCATTGACTCAAGCACAGGTGCCATTACGCCAAGTACCAGCACACCGAATACATACACGGTCACCTACACGATACCCGCTTCGGGCGGTTGTGCAGCAGTACCTGTTACTGCTCAAGTAGTAATCGAACCGAGCGTAATACCAACCGTTACCGTAGACACAGACCCTGTTTCACCTACATGTGCGAATACGCCTATAACATTTACTGCTGCCATTACCAACGGCGGAACCACGCCATCTTTCCAATGGCAAGTAAACGGCAGTAATGTAGGAACCAATGCCAATTCTTATACCTATACGCCAAGTAACGGTAATACTATCACAGTAACACTTACCTCGAGCGATGCCTGTGCATCACCGACAGAAGTAACTTCCGATCCGATTGTTTTCGTAGTGAAACCATATTCAACGGCAGCAGCTAACATTGTTGCCCGCGATACGGCGCTATGTAACACCGGTTCAGATGTTAGTTTGAATTTAGCCGACCTTGTCGAAGCAGCAGACGTAACCAATCCAATATTTACATGGTATACATCAGAAACCGGCAGTACGGAAGTAAATCCTACTACGGTTATCCTAAGCACCACGACAGAGTATTGGGTATCGGTAAAAGGCGATAACTATTGCGAAGGTCCTGCCAATGCGACGGGACGCAAGAGAGTGACCGTAACCGTAAGCGTCCGTCCTGCCGGTACACTGAGCTATGGCGAGTCGTTCTTCTGTAGGGAAGAAACCGGTAGCCAAAGTCCAACATTAAATGTGACCCCGATCGGTCTTCCGGCAGGCACTTACAGCGCTACGCCAAGCGGATTAGATATTAATTCCGGTAGCGGTGTTATTACTCCTGGTACCAGTACAGTAAATTATTATACGGTGACTTACACTGTTCCCGCATATCAAGGCTGTGCAGCCGTTGAGATAACAACTCCCGTTGAAATCAGACACTGTACAGACCTGACACTATCCAAATCGTCGCACGTAGCGTCAGTATGCGAGGGAGGCAATGTAACCTTTACCATAATGTTGACCAATGCTTCCACCGTACCCGCTACCGATGTTACAGTAGTGGATATATGGCCTTCGGCTAATTTCAGCATTCAGTCAGCTACTTCTTCCGTTGGAACATTTACCAATGCTACCGGTCTTTGGACAATTGATAACTTGGCTGTAGGAGCTACTGCAACCTTGACTATTGACGCCACCGCTATTGCAGTAGGTAATGCTATTAACAACCAAGTATACGTATCGGCAGTGAACGGTGTAACATACGCAGATTATGCAAGCTCTACCATCAAGTCAGAGGCAGCAGTAACCGTGAATGCCAATCCGACAGTTTCGGCAGTATCTTCAGCAGATGTTGCTCGTTGCGGTACCGGAACAGTAGAGTTGACAGCAAGCGGTGCGGGTATCGATGAAAGCTATCGTTGGTACACCACTTCAACAGGCGGTACAGCAGAAGGCACCGGCAGTCCATTTACAACGACTACCATTACTGCTCCGGGCAGTAAAGATTACTATGTGGTAGTTTATAACACAACCACCGGTTGCGAATCAACCGCAGCGCGTACACACGTAACCGTAACAGCTAATCCTAATCCGACGAGCACAGCAGCCTCTGAAAATGCTGCCCGTTGTGGTACCGGAACAGTAGAGTTGACAGCAAGCGGCGCGGGTATCGATGAAAGCTATCGTTGGTATACTGCTGTGACAGGCGGTGAGCCCGAAGGTACCGGTAGTCCTTTTACTACAACTTCAATTACTGCTCCGGGCAGTAAAGATTACTATGTAGTGGTTTATAACACAACCACCGGTTGCGAATCAACAGCATCCCGTACGTTAGTAACCGCTACCGCTAATGCGAATCCGACGGCAGTGGCAGAATCAGCAGCTAACGCTTACCGTTGCGGTACCGGCACGCTGGAATTAACAGCAAGCGGTGCAGGATCAGGCGAGAGCTATCGTTGGTATACTGCTGTGACAGGCGGTGAGCCCGAAGGTACCGGTAGTCCGTTTACTACAACTTCAATCACTGCTCCGGGCAGTAAAGATTACTATGTAGTAGTTTATAACTCAACCACCGGTTGCGAATCAACTGCAGCACGTACGCAAGTAACGGCAACAGCTTCTGTATTGCCATCCGGAACATTGAGTTACGGTAATTCGTTCTTCTGTACAGCAGTATCCGATCCTCAAGGTCCGACGCTAAATGTATCTCCGAGCGGTTTGCCTGCCGGAACCTATACAGCAAGTCCGAGTGGTTTGAGTATTAATGCGAGTACAGGTGCCATTACACCAAGTACAAGTACAATACAGAACTATTATACCGTAACTTACACCGTACCTGCATATCAAGGTTGTGCAGCTGTTGAGATTGAGACTACTGTTGAAATCAGGAACTGTACCGACTTAGCGCTGACCAAAACGGCGAGCGCATCAACGGTATGTTATGGCAATGATATAACCTTTACCATTACGTTGGTAAATAATGCAGAAACAACAGCTACCGGTATTTCGTTAGTAGACGAATGGCCAAGCAGCTTCACTTACAAGTCGCATACGGCTTCTGTAGGAAGCAGCTATGATGATGCTACAAAAACATGGACAATGACTTCTTTAGCCGCAGGAGCTACCGCAACATTGACTATTGTTGCTACTGCTAATACAGCAGGAGAAAACGTTGTGAACAGAGTATTTGTATCAGCCGTTAACGGATTAACTTATACAAGCGGTACTGCGACCCTTGTCAGTCAAGTATTCGTAACGATACATGCGTTGGCAACATCTTCGTCGATAAATGTTGTTATCAATGGAGGAACTGCCGTATGTACCGGTCAGCAGGCTTCGTTGGCTGCTTCGGCAACCGGTTTGACAAGTCCCGTGTTCAAATGGTACGAAACGGCAATAAGCACTCTGGAATTATTTACCGGTAATCCGTTTGTTTCTTCTGCCTTGCAGACAGATACCGTTTTCTATGTTTCCGTGTCGGGCGAAGGCTATTGCGAAAGTCCTACTCGACTGCAAGTAAACATACCGATTAACTGTACGCATATCCGCGGTACCATGTTCCCGTTTGTGTATGTGACGGATGATGAACCCGAACAGAACGATGCGTTCAATGCATTGTTCCCCGTAACGGCATCCTTGTACGAAGTACCGCCTGCGGGATTGGATGATCCGATAGAGGCGATAGATAACAGTACGCCCATACAAACGGTAAGGGCAGTTTATTATGATGGAAGTATATATGTACCGGATACACCGAAATATCCGGGAACATTGGGACGCAGAAATCAACCGGGTATTCCGATTCTTTGGGACAGGGCACAGCAAGTACAAGATCCTGTAACCAACTATACGCCTGTTGCGAGAGTCAATGATGTTCCGTTGGGCGACCCGGTGGGATTGTTTACTTTCGAGAATATTACCATCGGCAGAGAGTATATTTTGTATCTTCACAGACCGGGTTATTTGGCGCGGTATGCCAAAATAACCGTTGAGCCGAATGGTACGCTTGGACACCGATTCTTGATTCCGGGTGATATTAACGGAGATACCGCTATAAATTCACACGATGTATCGTTGTTGAACGGTAAATTCGCGGCTTACGGTCGTCCCGGATATAATCCTGATTTTGACTTGGATGCGAATGGAAGGGTGGAATCGCATGATGTTTCATTGCTCAACTATTACTTAGGTTGTACATTGAATATTTATAGTGATACCTTCGATTTTATCAGATGGTATTATTCGTTACCTTTAGAGTAAATAAACTAAACCATTATGTAAGAAGGCGTGCCGAGGTACGCCTTCTTTTTATGAAGTGGAAAAAAATATTTATCAAAGTATCTTATAATAAAAAAATAAGCTTAATTAAGCTATAATCATTTTTATGATTATATTCGTGAAAAATTATTAAACATGAATAAATCTCAAAAAACAAATCCTTGGCGTTGGATTCCGACACTTTATTTTGCAGAAGGACTGCCGTTTATTGCGGCTACCGAAGTAGCGATAATTTTATTTGCAAACCTCGGGTTGTCGAATAGTTATAATGCACTTTATACAAGTTTATTTTTCTTGCCGTCGATTTTAATTAAATTTCTTTTCGGTCCTTTGCTCGATTTGGCAAAAACAAAACGCTATTGGATAATTCTTTTTCAATGGATTATGACGATTTGTTTCGCACTGATTGCATTTTCCATTCCTACTGATTTTGTGATTAGAGCTGCCGTTGCATTTTTTATGATATTGGCGTTTAATTCCGCATTACATGATATTGCCGCCGATGGTTTTTATTTGTTAGCGTTGGATTCTGAAAAACAAGCGTTTTTCGTTGGAATTCGCAATACATTTTATCGTTTGGCAAATATTACGGCACAAGGAATTTTGGTCGCTTTGGTAGGTTTTCTATTTGAAGGAAAAATTTTTCCTCAATTAGAGGGAGAAGTAGCAGTTTCATGGGCAATCGGCTTTGCTTTATTGGCAATGATTTATGCGTTGATTTCTCTATATCATACGCTTCGGTTGCCAAAGCCTATAGCTGATGTTTCTCGTAGTGGGCTTGACCCGCAATCTCCCGAAAAGTACAATAAACAGGAGATTCCGCATCAAGTGCAGAATAACGGGTTGGAAAATATTTTCGCAGGATTTGCCGAAACTTTCAAAACATTTTTTGTCAAAAAAGATATATGGTTGATATTATTTTTCTTGTTGACTTACCGACTTGGTGAAGCGCAACTGTTGCGGCTTGCCAAACCTTTTCTAATGGATAGTTTTGCGAATGGTGGTTTGGAACTCAAGACCTCGTCTGTTGGGTTGATTTATGGAACTTTTGGTGTCATCGCCTTGCTGTTGGGTGGAATTTTAGGTGGAATTTTAATTTCAAAACACGGCTTAAAGAAATGGATTTTGCCAATGGTATTATTTCTGAATGCTACTAATTTGCTATATGTTTTTCTTGCATATTATCAGCCGATAAATATTTGGATTACAGCAAGTTTTGTTGTGTTTGAACAATTCAGTTACGGTTTTGGATTTACGGCGTATATGCTTTTTCTCATTCGCATTGCCGACGGAAAATTCAAAACAGCTCATTACGCTTTTGGAACAGGAATTATGGCGCTTTCGATGTTTATTCCCGGACTTTTTGCCGGAATACTTCAAGAAAAAATGGGTTATGAACTATTTTTTATCTGGTGTTGTATTTGCACCATTCCGGGTATTATTGCATCGATATTGGTAAAGAAAAAAATCTTGTAAATAAAATAAACGTATGAAAAAAATCATCTCAACAAACAACGCTCCTGCGGCAATTGGACCGTACAGCCAAGCTGTGGAAGTAAACGAAACATTGTACATTTCGGGGCAAATTCCCCTCAATCCTGCAACTGGGCAATTCGTAGAAGGTGGTGTAACCGAGCAAGCCGAACAAGTCATTGCTAACATCAAAGCTATTTTGGCAGAGGCAGGTTTGAGTATCGACAATGTAGTGAAATCGACCGTGTTTCTTGCGGATATGTCTTATTTTGCAGAAATGAACGAAGTTTATAAAAAATACTATATCGACAATCCGCCTGCACGCTCAACCATTGCGGTAAAAGGCTTGCCAATGGGCGCTTTGGTAGAAATTGAAACGATTGCAGTGAGGTTTTGAACCGAGATTTTTACAAGATTTTCGGGATTGCCAAGATGAAAAAATAATCTTGTTAATTTTGAAAATCTTGTAAAAATCATGGTTCAGACATAATTACCGTAGCGCTCTCCACCTGCCCGCCAAGCGGTGGATTAAGTTTTTTTAGTCGTACTTCTGCTTTTGCAATTTGTGGAAATTTACTCATTACTGCTCGCAAAATGCGCCCTGCAACGTGTTCTATCAATTTTGATTGAATTTGCATTTGCTCTTTTACCACATCGTAAACAAGCTGATAATTTATGGTGTCTTCCAAATTATCCGTTTCAGATGCCTTTTGCAAATCAATATCGAGCGAGAGCGTTACAATGTATGTTCCTCCGATTTTGTTTTCTTCGGGAAAAACGCCGTGATAAGCGTAGAATGTGAGGTTTTTAAGCAGTAATTGCATCTGAAAAAATTAATAATTAATAATTAATAATTAACAGCAACAATATCAGCCACTTAAAATTATTAATTATTAATTGTTCATTATTAATTATTTATAAACTCCATTCAAAACCGTCTTTCGTATCTTTTATTTGAAAACCGAGTTCGGTTAGTTGGTTGCGGATTTTGTCGCTCGTTGCCCAATCTTTGTTAGCTTTTGCCTCCATTCGGATATTTAAGAGCAAATCAACCGCTTTTTTGTAAGCATCGTTCGAGCTTTCGGCGGTTTCTTCGGCTTGCAAACCAAGCAAATCTTCTACGAAAATTTTGAATGTATCTTTCAATGCTGCGAGATCTTCGACATTAATCGTTGCTTTTCCGTCTGCCACAGAATTGATGTTTTTCACAGCCTCAAACAAGTGCGAAATCATAATCGGCGTGTTCAAATCGTCGAGCAAAGCTTCTTCGCATTTTGCTCTCAAGTCTTTTACATCAACCGTACTCGTGTTCGATGCTTGCAGTTTTTGCAAACGAGCATAACCTTCGAGCAGTCTTTCCAATCCTTTTTCGGAAGCAATTAGCGCTTCATTGCTAAAATCAACCGTACTTCTGTAATGTGCCTGCAAAATGAAAAAACGTATTGTCATTGGCGAATAAGCCTGTGTCAATAATTCGTGTGAGCCTGTGAAAAATTCGTCAAGCGTAATGAAATTACCAAGCGACTTGCCCATTTTTTTGCCGTTGATGGTAATCATATTGTTGTGCATCCAATAACGCACACAATCTTTTCCGGTTGCGCCGACCGACTGCGCAATTTCGCACTCGTGGTGCGGAAAAAGTAAGTCCATTCCACCGCCGTGAATATCAAATTGTTCGCCCAAATATTTCGTTCCCATTGCCGAACATTCCATATGCCAACCCGGAAAACCGTTGCTCCAAGGCGATGGCCAGCGCATAATGTGCTCGGGCGAGGCTTTTTTCCAAAGGGCAAAATCAAAACTGTTTTTCTTTTCCTCTTGTCCGTCAAGTTCACGAGTAGTTTCGAGAAGTTCGTCGATATTTCTTCCCGACAAAATGCCGTAATGATGTTTTTTGCTGTATTTTTCTACATCAAAATAAACAGAACCATTGCTTTCGTAAGCAAAACCATTGTCAAAAATTTTCTGAATAAACTCCACTTGTTCAATAATGTGTCCCGAAGCGTGCGGCTCAATACTCGGCGAAAGTACGTTCAGTTTTTCCATTGCCTTGCGGTAGCGATTGAGATAATATTGCACCACTTCCATTGGCTCCAATTCTTCCAAACGAGCTTTTTTCGCAATTTTATCTTCTCCGCTGTCGGCATCGTTTTCCAAATGTCCAACATCGGTAATATTCCGCACATAGCGGACTTTATATCCTAAATATTTCAGTGTGCGAAAAAGAATATCAAACGTAATTGCCGGGCGCGCGTGTCCTAAATGAGCATCGCCGTAAACCGTCGGACCGCAAACATACATTCCCACATTTGGTGAATGCAACGGCTCGAATAATTCTTTTTTTCTATTTAATGTATTGTAAACTGTAAGTCTGTTTTTCATTTTTGTTTTTATTCAATTATATCTTCATTGCTTTGTCGTTGTTCTTCAGTAAAAAATCCGATTTTACGGCGTGGTTTGCCGGGCAAACGATTTCGCGTCTGCATTTCGGCAAGCGTTAAATTTATTTGTTCAAGTTGCAGGCGTGTGTCTTCGTTAATATCGTTGTAATCAGTAAAAACGTCTTCTATGTATTGTTTTAGTTCTTGCATTTCTGCCCGCAATGCTTTTTCTTCGTTAATAGGCAAGTTGCCCACAAATTGACGAACTGCCACAAAAGCACGCATAATTCTAACATTGGCATCTATTGCCACATCGCTGTTGAGCAAGCCGGAAAGCATTGCAACGCCTTGTTCTGTGAAAGCAAAAGGGATAGCTGTTTTAGGGCGTTTATTGTGTGATGTCATCACAAATTGTGATGACATCATCAAGTTTTGCCACTCGTCAATTGTCAGTTGAAACATAAAATCGCTTGGAAATCTTCTTATGTTCCGCTTAACAGCTTGGTTTAGTACCCGTGTTTCTACTTCATACAATTTCGCAAGGTCAAAGTCTAACATCACTCTATGACCTCGAATTTCGTAAATTTTATTTTCTATCGGCAATAAATCCATTTTTTTCTTCTTAAAACTCCGCACTCTTCGGCGTTCTCGGAAATGGAATCACATCGCGGATATTCGCCATTCCGGTAACAAATAGCAACAAACGCTCAAAGCCAAGTCCAAAGCCCGAGTGAGGAGCCGTTCCAAAACGGCGTGTATCCATATACCACCAAATGTCTTTTTGTGGCACACCCATATCTTCGGCGCGTTTTTTTAATTTATCATAATCTTCTTCGCGTTGCGAACCACCGATGATTTCGCCGATTTTTGGGAAAAGCACGTCCATCGCGCGAACGGTTTTGCCGTCGGCGTTTAGTTTCATATAAAACGACTTGATTTCTTGCGGATAATCGGTCAAAATAACAGGACGTTTGAAATGTTTTTCCACCAAATAACGCTCATGTTCCGACTGCAAATCTGTTCCCCAAGCTACGCGGAACTCAAATTTTTCGCCATTAGCAACAGCATCTTCCAAAATTTTGATTCCTTCGGTGTAAGTTAATCGTTTAAAGTCGTCGGTCAATACGAAATTTAGTCTTTCGATTAATTCTTTGTCGAACATTTCGGACAAGAATTTTAAGTCGTCTTGGCAGTTATCCAATGCCCAACGAATGCAGTATTTGATAAATTCTTCCGCCAAATCCATATTGTCTTCTATCTCATAGAAAGCCATTTCGGGTTCTATCATCCAAAACTCTGCCAAGTGGCGTGGCGTGTTGGAATTTTCGGCGCGGAATGTGGGACCAAACGTATAAATATCGCCCAACGCCATAGCAGCCAATTCGCCTTCCAATTGTCCCGAAACGGTCAAGCTGGCTTGCCTGCCAAAAAAGTCGTGGCTGTAATCAATAAAACCTTTTTCGTCTTTTTTCAAGTCGTACAAGTTCATCGTCGTTACTTGAAACATTTGCCCGGCGCCTTCGCAGTCCGAAGCCGTAATAATGGGCGTGTGCACATAGACAAATCCTTTTTTGTGGAAAAAATCGTGAATAGCCATCGCCATATTATGACGAATGCGGTAAATCGCGCCAAATGTGTTGGTACGAGG
>Ga0099364_10014186_pt1 | contig 10627 bp, 6 predicted proteins | sample TergutTh196P3_FD_73070 | JGI IMG/M metagenome (GOLD analysis project Ga0099364, IMG submission 73070) | Microcerotermes parvus P3 segment gut microbial communities from Pointe-Noire, Republic of the Congo - Th196 P3 | ecosystem: Host-associated > Arthropoda: Insects > Digestive system > Gut ...
CCTCTTTACGAAAGAGGGCAGGGGCTTGAACAATTAACAATGTACGATTAACAATGAACAATTATAATTTCAAGTCTGTAGGGTACGCACCCCCGTGCGTACCGTGGATATAAAAACGCCGTGTTTATGCCAACGGGCGGCAGATTGCCGCCCCTACCGTAATTTGCGGGAAATATGCCAAGGATGGTATGCAATATTCACAAAGGACGGTACGCACGGGATGTTTATTAAGGACGGTATGCACGGGGGCGCATACCCTACTGATATATAAACATTTCGTGATTTTTGTGTATTTCGTGGTTAAATAAAGGTAGTTACGGAGACTTATAATCACAAGCCCCTGCCCTCTTTCGTAAAGAGGGTGCCCTCGCAAGGGCGGGTGTTTTTCCCTTGGTGCCCTCGCAGCGGCGGGCGTTTTCAAAATCTCTTATCAAACAAACTTCCGGTATCATCTTCCTGATCGTTATCTTGATCCGTGGTTTCTTCTTCATTCTCATCTTCATCGTCGTCTATATCCGATTCTGATTCTCTCTGTCTGTACAGCTCGTGGTTATCGAGCATCTCTCTCAACAGCCTTGTGTCGGTCATGCTGTCGTTATCATCGCTTTCTTTATCGAGATCTTCGCGTGTAAAGACCTCATCCATGATCTCGATAAACTCTTGACTGTCGCATTTTTCACGGTAGTATAAGAAGTCTGACAGCAGCAGCAGTTTTTCTTGGTTAGAGCTGAGAATCTCTTTACAGCGAACCATAGCCTTGTCGATTATCGCCTTTATCTCTTCATCTATCTGCGCCGCTACCTTTTCGGAAACGTTTTTGTTGCTGGTAATATCCCTGCCCAAAAATACCTCATGCTGACCCTTGCCATAGGCTATCGGGCCCAAGGCATCGCTGAATCCGTATGCGGCTACCATCTTGCGGGCGATTTCGGTTGCTCGCTCAATATCGTTGGAGGCTCCTGTAGAAATATCGTTTAGAATGATACTCTCGGCTATTCTGCCGCCCAAAAGAACCACGATGGTTTCATACAGCTCTGTCTTAGAGATCATGTGCCTGTCAAGAGCGGGCAGTGACAGGGTGAATCCTCCTGCCATTCCTCTCGGTATGATAGAGATATGATGCACGGGATCCTGGGTTTTGCAGAAGTAGGTGGCAATTGCGTGTCCCGCTTCGTGTATGGCAGTCAGCATCTTCTCGGCCTCTACAACCTTGCGGCTCTTCTTTTCGGGCCCGATAAGAACCTTAAACATAGAATCCTGTATATCCGACATTGTGATGGCCTTTTTGTCACGGCGTGCCGCTAAGAGCGCCGCCTCGTTGAGCAGATTCTCAAGATCCGCTCCGGTAAGCCCAACGGTGGTTTTGGCTATGGTTTTAAGGTCTACATCAAATCCCATGGGTTTGTTTTTGGCATGAACCTTTAGTATCTCCTGTCTTCCTTTAACATCGGGATAATTGACAAAAACACGTCTGTCGAATCTTCCCGGCCGCATGAGCGCAGGGTCTAATATATCGTGACGGTTGGTAGCCGCCATAACCACAACGCCCTCATTCGTTCCGAATCCGTCCATCTCAACCAAGAGCTGGTTAAGCGTCTGTTCACGTTCATCGTGACCTCCGCCCAAACCTGCGCCTCGGTGACGTCCGACGGCATCTATCTCGTCAATGAATATTATAGAGGGGGAGCTTTTCTTTGCCTGCTCAAACAAATCCCGAACCCTCGCCGCACCGACGCCCACAAATGTCTCGACAAAATCGGAGCCGGACAAGGGGAAGAATCGTACCTTTGCCTCACCCGAAACGGCCTTTGCAAGCAGGGTCTTTCCCGTTCCCGGAGGCCCGATAAGCAGAACGCCTTTGGGTATGCGGGCTCCTAAGTTGTTAAATTTCTCAGGATCCATCAAAAACTCGACAATCTCGGCAAGTTCTAACTTTTCCTCATCGGCGCCCGCAACATCCTTAAAGGTTGTGTCACGTTTGTTGTCGTCAAGGCTTTTGTGACCCATCCTATTAAACTGATTGATCTTACCCAGTCCCGATGATTGCTTGGTGATATACATAAAGAGTATAACCATAAGCACCACCATTACAGCGGTAGGCAGAAAGGTATAGAGCAGGGTGTTGTCCTGCGCGGGTTCATAGTCATAAACAATGCGGTCATCGGGATTGTCTTTGTTATATAGCTCGATCCCGCCCTCTATAGAGTTTATGAATATGCCGACATGAGGAATCTTGTAGGTGTATTCCTTATCTTCATCCCTGAGGGTATAGGTCAGCTTACCCGAACCGAGATTGAAGGTGAACTCACTGACCTTAGGAACGATCTGCGCCCCTAAAACCTGCTCACCGTCTACTATGGTAACGACCGATGGCTTGTATTCAAAGTTGCTGAGAACATCTGAATACTTCATCCTTTCTTCGGGTGCGGGCATCTGCCTTAAAATAAATATAGCAAACCCGATAAGACCCGCAATCATCATAATATAGAATAGAACCGATCTGTTTTTCAAATTCAAGATAAGTTACCTGCTTTCGATAATAATAAATATCAATACCCGCTTTGTATCGGGTGTGATTTCAGCGCATAGGCCAATGCCGATTCCCTCGGCGAACAGCACTCCGCTATCGTCCGCTATAACAACGGCGGATGAGCGGCGGGCTGGCGGGATGGCCTTTTGGTTATAGTATTTCTTGAGGGTTTTCGTCCCGCTCTTTTGGTTTATTTTGATCCTGTCGCCCTGCATCCTGCTTCTCAAAACGACATTACCAGCTATTATATCATAATTTAAGATGGAAATTGAAAATTTTTTATAAATTTTTTCAATTTCTTTTATGGCGTCGATATTTTTCGCATCTTCGATATAACAAACATACCTGCCGTAGGGATATTCATGCTCTCCGACCATCAGCGGCTGCTCGAAATATCGGGCGGGAATGGCCTTTTTCTCTATACTCAGCAATCCCTGCCGCACAACGGCATAGGTATCCCTGCATAGTTCGATCTTGCCGCCATCGGTCATGCCTGATATATATTCTAAATGCTTACCCTCTGAGGTAATGCCATGCCGCTTGAGCCATTTGTCCGCTACCCTGTACCGCAATGATTCATGCAGTTTGGTGTACCCTGCAAAATCGATAGCATCGGGATCGCTTGGACAGTTGAGCGATTCAAGCTCTTTGTCGGCAAGCCCATCGAGCAGATTGTTATCACGCAAAAGACTGCCCGCAAGAGCCGCCATCCGTATCTCAAACATGGGATTGATTTCCTTTAAGACGGGGATGCAGTTATGTCTGATTTTGTTGCGGGTATATATATCATCAGAATTTGTTGAGTCGGTAACATATGCAATCGAGTTGTCATGGCAATACTGCTCTATCTGACTGCGGGTGCAGCCGATAAGCGGGCGTATGATACCGTTCCTATTCTCCCGCAGCGAACATAGTCCGGCAAGAGAGGAACCCCGTGTCATATTAAAGAGCATTGTTTCTATGCGGTCGCTGAGGGTATGGGCGGTTGCAACCGATGAAGCTCGGTACCTATCCGCTAATTGACCGAAAAAAGCATACCTTGCATCACGGCCGCACTGCTCGATTCCCTTTTGCTGCCTTTGTGCCAAATCTGATATATCAACTCTTTTCAGCTCTAACCGAATCTGCCAATCACTGCACAGCCGCCGAACAAACTCTTGATCCTCTTCGCTCTCATCCCCCCGCAAAAGATGGTTGAGATGAGCGGCGATAATATTCACATCACAGTGATGTTTAAGAAAATGCAGCATTGCAACAGAATCGGCTCCGCCCGAAATCCCGGCGATAATCGTATCGCCGCTGCTGAACATATCATACTTCTCTATGGTTTTCAATGCTGTTTCGATCATAACGGGGCTACTCATATCTATTCTCTATCGACGAAAACGACGTGAACTCTCCGTCCCATTTCAGCGATATGGAGCGGGTTTCTCCGTGTCGGTTTTTCGCTACGATACACTTGATCTCTCCCGGGTCTGCTTCTCTGTCGTAATTATTCTCATGGTGGAGCATTATAACTATATCTGCATCCTGCTCGATCGAGCCGGAATCACGGAGGTCGGACAATACCGGCTCCCGTTCGTCTTTAGAGCGTTTTTCGGATGCGCGTGAAAGCTGAGAAAGGACTATGACAGGAATGTCCATGTCTTTTGCCAGCTTTTTTAGGCTCATGGTTATCAGCGAGAGTTCCTTGACCCTGTCGTTTGAATAACGGCTGCCATCGGTCATAAGCTGCAGATAGTCGATTATAACAAGCCCCAGATTCGGAATCTGCCGTATTCTTGATTTTATATCGGTAACGGTGATCGAGGTTGTGTCATCGAGATATATATCGCAGGAGCAGAGAACGCTTGCCGCTTTGGCAAGCTTGGTCCAATCCTCCCCGTCAAACTGTCCTGTCCTGAATTTGCTTGAGACGATCCGAGCTTCGGAGGATAGCAGACGGGATACAAGCTGCTCGTTAGACATTTCTAACGAAAAAACGGCAACCGCTTTGTCGGTACGGCGGACAGAGTTCAGAGCTATATTCAGACCCAGTGATGTCTTTCCCACACCCGGACGAGCCGCTATAAAGATAAGATCGGAGGGGTTCAGCCCCGTCATAATACGGTCGAGATCCTCAAACCCGGTAAAGAGACGTCCCTCGGTCTTGCCGCCGGATGAGTATAGCTTTTCGAGCTTATCATAGGTTGAGGTTACTATCTTTTCTATGTGGACAAGTCCCCGTGTCTCCTTGCTGTCCCGTATTTCGAGTATGCGGCTTTCGGCAAGGTCGAGCAATGATCTTGCTTCGGCCGTGCCTTCCCGCGCTAACTCGCCGATCTCCCGTGATACTACTATCAGCTGTCTCAGGTAATATTTGCTTAGAACGATTTTGCAATAGTCCTCAATATTTTCGGTTGTCGGAACAAGTTCCATCAGACGGGCAAGATAGAGTTTTGCACTCTCCTGTCCGTTCCATTTTTTAGAGGATTCCAGCAGATTTACGATAGTGACATAGTCAATAGGCGTACCAAAAGAGAACATCTCTATCATCATCCCGAAGATTGTCTTGTGGGCATCGGTATAAAAATGCTCAGGTTTGATATGCTCAAGGGTTTTTGTGATTGTGTTAGGATTGAGAAGAACAGCTCCCAGCACCGATTGCTCCGCCTCCATGTTAAAAGGCAAACCCTCGATAATGTCATGCTCGTTTATCGCCATACTCTTTCCCTACATTTCCACTACATTCACCGTCATTTTTGCCGAGACGCCTGTGTGGATTTTTATTTCAAACTGATAGCTTCCCAGTGCTTTTATATCGCTTTCGAGTAGGATTTTGCGTTTGTCTGCCGGGGCCGAAAACTCTTTGGCGAGCTTTTCGGCTATTTCTTTTGAGGTAACAGCTCCGAACAGTCTGCCCTCAGACCCCGCTTTAGCCGACACGGTTATGCTCTTACCCTCCAACCGTCCGGCAAGCTCCTTAGCGCTGTCCAGAGCCTCTTGATCGTGGAATTTTTTAGATTCGCTCTTGTCCTTTTGCTCCTTTAGTATATGCTCGGTGGCTTCTTTTGCCAGTCCTTTTTTAAACAGGAAGTTTTTTGCATATCCGTCCGCAACATTAGCTATGTCGCCTTTTACGCCTGTACCCTTTACATCCTGCAGCAATAATACCTTCATGTATGTATCATCCTTTCTGTAATCCTAAATCCGATACGCACAGAGTGCGTACCCTGTAAGGTTAATTGACCACCATAATTACGGGCAGTATCATGGGTGAGCGTTTTGTGCGTCTATATATGAATCCGCCCATTTCATCCCTGATCGCCTGCTTTATAACAGCCCAGTCACGAACGCCCTTTGTCAGATGTTCCTGAGTTATCTTAACTGCGATTGCCCGCGCCTCGTCCATAAGCTCCTCCGATTCACGGACATAGACAAATCCGCGGGAAACAATGTCCGGTCCGGACAGTATCTTTCCCGAATCCCTGTGGATAGAGGATACTACTATAATAAGCCCCTCCTGCGACAATATCCTGCGATCCCGTAATACTATAGATCCTACATCGCCTACTCCGAGCCCGTCTACCATGACCTGCCCCGCAGGAACGGTACCTGTTACCCGCATATCAACATTGTCGATCTCGATTACCTGTCCGATCTCACCTACATGGATGTTTTCGGGAGCCATGCCGAGATCCACGGCTATTTCGCCGTGACGCTTGAGGTGCTTGTATTCGCCGTGTACAGGTATAAGATAGCGGGGCTTAGTGAGTGTCAGCATTAGTTTTAGTTCATCCTGACAGGCGTGTCCCGATACATGGACCTCATACATAGTTTCGTATATAACCTTTGCCCCCAGCCGCAGAAGATCGTTGACAACCTTTGTCACGTTCTTTTCATTGCCGGGTATGGGGGTGGCCGAGATGATTATAAAGTCATCCTCTGTAACCGAAACGTCCTTGTGATCGTTTGCGGCCATGCGTGAAAGAGCGCTCATGGGTTCTCCCTGGCTCCCTGTCGTTACGATAATTATTTTCTCGTGCGGAATCTTGACGGCATCGTCAATGTCAACCAAAACTCCCTTGGGAACGCTGAGATAACCGAGTTCGATAGCCTTTGAAACAACATTGATCATAGAACGCCCCGACAGAGCTACCTTGCGGTCGAGCTTTGCGGCGGTGTCGACTATCTGCTGAACCCTGTGTATGTTTGAAGCAAATGATGCTATGATAATGCGTCTGTTACCCGCCGATACAAAGAGCTTTTGGAACGACTCTCCCACCTTGCTCTCGCTCATGGTATACCCTGGCCGCTCAGAGTTGGTAGAATCAGACAGCAGTGCAAGAACTCCCTTATTGCCCAGTTCCGCAAATCTCGCAAGATCGATGATTCCTCCCTTTATAGGGGAATAGTCCATCTTAAAATCTCCGGTATGCACAACAACACCCGCAGGGGTGTGGATGGCAAACGCAACAGAATCGGGAATGGAGTGGTTTACCCTGATCGCCTCCGCAGTCATACAACCGAGCTTGACCGTCTGCCGGTGTGTGATGATATTGAGTTTGGCGTTTTTGAGCAGACCATGCTCCTTGAGTTTTCCTTCGATCAGTCCTATAGTAAGCCTTGTGGCATAGATAGGAACATCAAAGTTTTTAAGAAAATACGGAATTGCGCCTATATGATCCTCGTGACCGTGGGTAACCAGGACACCACGCAGTTTTGCAGCGTGTTTTTCGATATAGGATGTGTTGGCTATAACAATGTCAACCCCCGGCATATCCTGATCGGGAAAGGCCAATCCGCAATCGACTACAAACATATCGTTGCCGCATTCATAGACATACATATTCTTGCCGATTTCGTTAAGACCGCCGAGTGAAATAATCTTCAGCGAGGTTTTGCGTTTTGAAGAGGAATCTCTGTTCTTGGTCTGTGTTCTTTCCCTGTTCTCCGATTTTGCAGGTTTTTGGGATTCTTTTCTTCTGATCATGCCGCCCCTTGCGGCGGGTCTGCGGGAATTTCTTTCGGGATTATCTTTTGCCTTTTCTTCTTTGAACTCCTTGATCTCCTTGACGATCTCTTTGACCTCTTTAACAGTCTCTTTTTTGATCTCTTTTTTTTCGATCTCTTTCTTGATCTCTTTTTCAATCGGCTCGGAACTGAATAATTCCGACTTTCTCTCTTGAGTTTTGTTTGAAATGGAAGGGTTTGTTATGATAACATCGCTCATAAGCCTTGCCAGTGTTGCATCGAGATCATTGCTTTTTTGTTTATATGCCAAATTATACCTCTCTTTTCTTCGGGCAGCAAACATCAGTATATAAATGCAAAACAACATTATTTTGCATCACAAACCGATATATTCGTTACCTGATAAATTATATGTACAGGAAACCACGGTCAGGTTCCCTGAAAGATTCAAAAATCTGCGGACAGATGTCCCTATAGAATAAACATTATACATTCATATTTATTTGTTGTCAAGGGTTTTTATTTCATTAGAGAAAAAGTCACAAATTTCACCCGCTGTTTCGGCCTTGTAGCTTTCGCTTATTATCATAATGCTCTTGCCGAGTTTTGCGGGACGTATCAGTATTTCTCCGCCATCGGTCTTGAGTTTTAGACCCTCTCCGATCTTTTGACGGTCTCCGCTTAGACCTTTCATTATAGACGAAGGGTTGCGGTTGACCTTTATTTCACGGGCAACGGTGGAGAAATCGGGAACAAGCCCCAGAGCATCATCTATGGTATATTCGTTTTCCTTTAGAAAACTCAGCAGCTTGATTATCATTATCAATCCGTCTCGTACAAAGGGCTGCTCCAGAGCTAACTGCCTTGCCGCCCTGTCGCTGTCGTCACAGGGGCAGTCGTAGTAACGATGCGCCGACTGTCCGTGTTTTGCGGCAAGGGTGTCTATAACGGCCGGAGAGGCATAGGGAACAGCGACATCTTCGCCCTTGGTAAATTTTTCAAGACAGAGCAGAGCCAAAATCTTTTCGCTGTAGAGATAGCCCGATATATCCGAATATACCGCCGCCGTTCTGCCGTCTGAACTTATATGAAGATAGAGACCGTTGCCGATACTGCATCCAAGACGGGACAGCACGCTGTTCATCAGCTCTTTTATTTTGGGATTAGAGGTCTTGACCTGTACCGAAATGCCCTCAAGACTGACATTAGCGGATTTGAGCAGCTCCACCTCATACATTTTTTTTAGCGGGGTGAGGTTGGACATACTCCCGAACTCTTCGGGACGGGCTTTGTTATACTCTCCTCTGTTTATGGCTCCCTCCAATTTGCGTTCTAAAGAACGCAGTATGGGAAGTCCCCCTGCATTGACCGTCTTGATGGAGGTTGTTGCGCCCGATTCGACAAAAACACCGAAACCTGCCCCTGACTTTGCCATGCAGTAATTAAACTGTGACTCGAAACAGCTTCCAATATCCCATGCTTCACCACCCGCAGACAGGATTCCGGAAATGATCGCCATGCTAAGCGCCTTTGCTCCTGCAGAACCGCTGTTTCCGACGCCTATGACCGACTTTGGAGAGAGCGATGCCATAGATGCTCCTATCCTCACGCATAGCTGAGGTGTGATGTTTACATTTGTTTCCCCGCAGATTCCCTCATCTGCACACAATACATCGGTTGTATTGCCGTATTGCAGATTTTCGCTTAGCTCTACCCCGCAAGGGACCGTCTTGTTGTTCCAAACCTTTATATTCTCAGGAACGACCGAATCCTCGCTTATGGTGGCATCCGCTCCGATAACGCCGCACTCGTATACACCCGAGTTTTTCAACAGCTTAGCGTTCTTGCCGATTATAGAGCCGACACAGCTGACATTGCTGCTTATATAGGTGCCGTCGTATACTATACAGTCACGCAGCTTGCAATCACTGCCGACCGTTACATTGTCGCCCAAAACACTGCCCGCCTCAATCTTGGTGTTTGTCCCGACCGTAACACCCTCACCTATATATGCAGGGGCTTTTATCGCAAAGTTCCCCTGCGGGAGTTTGCCTTTGTAATAGACACCGTCTTTGTTTATAGCGTGTATATCGCACTTGACCTTTCCCGCCAGCATATCCTTCTGACAGGAGATATAGCTCTTAAAGTCCCCGATGTCGCACCAATACCCGCTCTCTTCATATGCGAATATCGGCTCGTTCCGCCGCAAAAGCTCGGGGAAAACATCACAGGCAAAGTCTACCTGCTTGCCGTCCGGGATATAATCCAGCACCTTTGGGGAAAGAATATATATACCCGTATTAGCAAAATCGGTAGTACAGTGAGCCAGTGACGGCTTTTCCTGAAATGCCGCTATTCTGCCGTCCTTGCCGCTTGCTACAAGCCCGTATTCACGGGGATCCTCAACCTTTTTTACTATGAGTGTCGCAATCGCTTTATTTTTTTTGTGAAATTTCATGGCCGAGGTCAGATCAAAATCGCATAAAGCATCCCCGCTGATGACAAGAAAGTCGTCATCAAATCCCTTTGCCGCCTGCTTTACACTGCCCGCCGTACCGAGCGGAGTATCCTCGAACGAATAGGATAGCTCCAGCCCCTTATAGTCGCTGTCCCCAAAGTGTTTCACTATTTTGTTGCCTAAGTACATCAAAGTCATAACGGCTTTGTTATACCCGTGATGATCGATTAGGTCCAGTATATACTCGAGAACGGGACGGCCGCAGAGCGTTGCCAGCGGCTTTGGTATATTGCAGGTAAGCGGCCGCAGTCTTGTACCTGTTCCGCCCGCCATAATAACTGAGTTCATAAAAAACAACCCCTTTGTATTACTCAAGGGTAGTGTTTCCATATAAAAAAGAAATATTCAGCTTTGTATGCAAAACTCAGCACAAAACCCGCCATAGGCGGGTTAGTGGGATGTGGTGCCGTTGACCGGAATCGAACCGGTACGAGGTTGCCCTCACGGGATTTTAAGTCCCGGGCGTCTGCCAGTTCCGCCACAACGGCATAGCACACGAATATTATTATACATATTTTTTTCATCGTGTCAAGCGTTATTTTGGAAAAAAGAAAAACACCCGCCGTCGCCCCCCCCCCCCCCCCCCCCCGCGGGCCCCCCCCCCCCACGAGAGGAGACGCGGGGAC
>Ga0099364_10014187_pt1 | contig 10627 bp, 11 predicted proteins | sample TergutTh196P3_FD_73070 | JGI IMG/M metagenome (GOLD analysis project Ga0099364, IMG submission 73070) | Microcerotermes parvus P3 segment gut microbial communities from Pointe-Noire, Republic of the Congo - Th196 P3 | ecosystem: Host-associated > Arthropoda: Insects > Digestive system > Gut ...
TACTCTTCTAATTGCTGCGCCCGTTCTTCTATCGCGCGTCGTCGCGGGTTGTCACCGGGTTGCAGATAACGGCGTTCATTTTCCAAGCCATCGCTGACTTTTTTCGCCGAAGTTGCAAACGTTTCGCAATTTTGTTGGCGTATCTGTTCCTGTGCCTTTTGGAACTGGGGATTACTTGTAGGGAAGCACGTGTTATTGGATTTTCGTGCCAACTGACGGCATACTTCTAACTGTAAGTCAATGTATCGTAACGGATCCATAAATTTTCTTTCTAATGGGTTAAATAAAAACGTTCATGCTCATCAATTTTGCCAGCCGCCGGTAGTGTGCGACGTTATATCTGTCCAAGTGTGTTGACAAAACGCACACTGGTAATAATTTTCTACGGTATGCTCTGTAACAGGTACGTCATAGTTTTCGTATATTACCGAGTCGGGGCGATTACCGGAATGGCGAATTCGACTGGTTTCTCTGGTTCGAGTTACCATTTTGTGTACTTTTTGTAGTGTCTCATTTCGAACAAACATACAGGCATCTAGCCTTTCGCATTTTGGGCAGGCAGTGAAACGTCTAAAAAACTCCATGAGATACCAGCAGGCAAAGAATATCATAAAGAGGCCAGAAAGGATTATAGGGGAAATCTTAAAGATAAATCCAATGGGACCATCGATTGAGTCAGTGTCCATATCCATCATAATATTATCAACGGTAAACTTCGTAACAAGACAGGAGAAAGCAAGACTACCCCAGAAAATCCAACAAAGGATTCTTGTCTTTCGTATTGTTTGAGAAAGCGTAACCGACTTGGTTGTTAACGTCGTCCAGAAGTTTGTTGTACCTGTACCTGCTTGAGAGACTTGTGGCGGTAGGGAAAATGGCTTTGGTGCCATGGGTGGATTTTGAGAAGGGGCATTAGGCATAGCGGGCAAACTGGTAAGGTATTGTACTATCGCCGTATGCCCTTTTTTCCTTGCCAGATCGAGTGGAGATTCACCAAACTCGGATCTGAGTTTCACGTCTGCCCCCTGGGAAACAAGAAATTCAACAACTTCAATGTGCCCTCGCTCGATCGCGCAATGGAGTGGAGTTTCGCCCAATCTGCCTTTGACGTTCACATTTGCTCCTTTGGAAATGAGAAATTTGACCAATTCAATCCTGGTCGCAGCCTCAACCTTATCAGCAGGAGCAGCTGCGTGATGGAGTGGGGTAAAGCCGACTGTTGTCTCTTTCGCATTTACATCTGTCCCTTGGGAAACAAGGTATTTGGCAACTTCGATGTATCCTTTAGTGACCACTTCATGGAGCGGAGTATGGTCAAAACAATCTTTGGCATTTACATCTGCGCCTTTGGAAACAAGGTATTTGACTACTTCAAGGTCTCCATAGCTCGCCTCCCAATGGAGCGGAGTATGACCGTTATTATTTTTCGCTTTTACATCTGCGCCTTGGGAAACAAGATATTTGAATACGGCAACGCTCTTTCTTTGTGATACCGCCGAATGAAGTAATGTTCTCCCGGACTCATCCGTAGCACTAACGTCCTTTCCATTACACGCGAGGAAGTTTTTGATTTCCTCCTGCTCCTTGGCAGTGAACTGAGTGTTCGTCGGTACCTTGCCTCCACTCACTGTGGCATTCATTGCCGCATTGAAGGCATCAGAAAGATTGAACGTCTCTGATGGTACGGCGGGAACAGGTTCTGGGGGAGACTGCGACTCGGCAAATATCAGCCCTTCGATTTTTCCTGCTATTGCGGCTTGTCCATTTTCGCTTTCGACAGCAGTACCCGGTGAAATGACTCCATTCTCCGCAAGCGATTGCAAGACGCTGAACGGAACGAGTCCGACTTTTTTGCCCTTTGCATCATAGTAATACCAGTTGACCGAAATCGGCGGAGTAGCAGTGGACTGACTCGGTTCGGACGGTGTCGCTTCACCGAACGTCAAGCCCTTCACTTTTCGTGCAGGTGCAGTTTTTCCTTCTTCGTTTTCAACGATGGTGTCCGGCGTAATCATTCCCGCCTTGGCAAGCCCTTTGAGGTATCCACCGGTAACTTCAATCTTGTCGCCGCTTTCGTTGTAGTAAAACCATTTTGCCATTGTCGTTTCCGATAAAAGGAGGCTTCAGAAAACCGGCAAGCAAGACCACTCGAGAGAGGAGCGGTGCGTTCAAAAGATGGTTCTCTTCACACCGACCAAAGTGCTGCGCAGTTTCGACACTTACGCCGAAGATTTCCACTGAGGTTGCGCACGCACTCCCTTACGGAAGTACGCCACTCTTCAACCTCAATGGTTATCTTCACTCGGCAAGCCGATGGTCTGTGAAGTCAACCAATCCGTCCGCATTGGACGGCTTTTGAATTGCTGACGAACTCTAATTCGTTTGCCCCGGTACGGAACCGGAGCGGTGTTCTATTTACGTGTGCATTGTACCCGATTTTTGCCGATTTGCAATAGCCCGGCAAATCGTGAGGTGGGAAAATTTCAAGACTTGCCGGAAACGCCCCACAGCCCCACAGCGTACTGGTTGCCTCAGCCCATTTTTTAATTATAAAATGTTGTATAATTAACTTTTGTATGAGCAGTTGCGTTGCCAAGTCAACCGAACCGGTACGCAATCTCAAAAAAGCCTACTCTGTCTTGGTGCTGTCATGCAATTCCTCGAAACTCCCAAAGACTCTGCGGGACGAATTATCGACAGCAACACATTGGTCTAATTCTCGCTCCAAAATTGTCATGGCATACTCCAATTTCTGATTTGTTTCTGCCATCGCGTTTACATTTTCAATGACCGCTACCAATTGTTGATTCAGTCCGCGCATAACCTCGGGGGCAGTGTTGGGATTTTCATGAATAAAATCGGAAACTTTCCGAATAGCGTCTGACACGTCCCTGTAAATTGAATCGAGGTGATGGGGTGTCGGTTTGTTAGACTCTGGTGAGTTAGGCAGCATTGGCTTTGCCGTTTGTGGCGAAACTGGAAAGGACTGAGTATTGTTTTCTATGTTGTTCACGTTTTCTAATTCGTAAAAATTGTTGTCGGCAAGTGCCGGTTCAAGTATCAATGGATTTTAGAAACAGGCTTTCTTTTAGGCAAGTTTTTCGTATCGCAAATAGAAACGTAGATGGTCGCCGTCCCCATTGATAGGGCGTATTGGCGACACACCGGCAATTTGACTTTGGCAAAGAGCAGGTGGAATCCGGCATGGCTATTAGGATGTAAGCGTGAAAGGATTACCTGCTCAGCAAATAGGCAACAGCGTCCGTTTGCCTATTCGCACAATTTGTTTTGGACATATTGATAAGCATCAAGGAAATGATTACCTACGATGTTAAGTTGCCTCCTTCCCTCGATGTCATCTTGACGACGGTACTCGAAATCGTCCATGTCGTCGATACTCTCAATGATTGCTGATTCAACGATCTCGTTTAGTTCCTGTGGTGATAGCGCGTCTAATTCCCAGCAGTGGTCGCCGTACAATTTGCGATACCCCCTCGCCCTCGTATCGCTTTTCTTGACCGAATTCGGTGGAAGATTAAATCGTTTAATCTGCTCCATGTTTAGGGAAATCCGTTTGAACTCACAATTCGCTCCAAAATCTTTCAGCCTTTGTGTGATAGCATCGTCCATGTCCAAACCTGATGGGTCATGGTCTCCGCAATAGAGAATTCGGAATCCTTGCCCTATCTCGCTGTGCTCTTTGATCCGTAATGCCGCCTCATGCAGTTCGGAGATGCTTGAATAGCCTCGGCATGAAAAAATCGGACAATCCCAATGCTTGCATGTGTTTTCGACGACACCAATCAAGGCATCTTTTTCGATCCAAATTTCGACACGGCGCGTCTGGTTTTTCCAAAAGTTCGTATGAAACTGTGTGGCACATGTAGCCAAAATATCAGCAGGATCATCCCACGTTGAAAGAGTACGCAAATTGCGTGTTCGGTCTTCGATTATGTCCCAGTCGATTAGACCACCCATGCGACCATGCTGAATCGCTGCACAAATTTTCTTGTAGGTTCGGTTTGTGTTTGGATAACCATGGTGCGAGACGAACTGATAGTGCAGTTGTCGCAATGTCATGCGATAGCCAGCGTTGTAATACTCTTCGAGAATCGGGATTGCTTGAATAATGATTGTCAAATCATTTCTCGTTACAGAGTTTGCAAGGTACTTTATTTTGCTCATATAGCGGATCTCCTATAAAAGGTTAAAGGTTGCAATAACGAACCGTTCGTTATTGCAAAAGGTTGTTCAAGTAGTCTCTGCACGACATCAAAAACTTTGAATCTACATGTTCCATGAGAGTAACAATAAACTCATGTGGCTTGTCGATTGGTAAGTCAATATTGATGGTCTTGCTACCATTTTTCGTTGCGGGAGAGATTAAACCGTTTAATCCCGTGTCCTCATCAGCGTTCGGTCTATCGGGCAAGATTAAACCGTTTAATCTTGCCTCCTCCTGCCATTTTTCTGATCCTCTTCCATGATGTGCCGCAGGAGAAGCCTTGATACCGAATTCGTTCCGAACCTTCTTGACAAACGGCACGGAGACACCAAGTTTTTTCGCTACCTCGCTGTTGGTTTGAGTATCACGACCGGGAATACCGAAGAAGGTTTGCACCGCATTGCGTTTATCTTCTTCGCTCCTTCGCAAGCCGTGTGCCTTGTTGGCACAGCAAGCATACTCACGAGCATCGTCAAATGTCCCTTGAATGATTTCGCAGAGAATAGTATCACGACCGAGTTTTCGATAAGCGTAGTATCGATGAAACCCATCGACGAGAACGTACTCACCCTCGATTTTATAAACGATAATGGGTGGAAGGGTGTCGCCCCTCTCCAAGGCTTCTGCGTACTCGGCAATGGTGCCATCGCTTCGCTCAACACGCATCTGAGTACCCAAGTCGACACGAATCTGGTTTAGTGGTAAATTTTGGCTGGTCATAGTTGTGAAGTTGTTAAAGTGATTGAAATGGAAACGAACGATCTTGGAGGCGAACAGTCATGGCGATGCACGATCAGCGTGTTGAATGAACTCCGCCAATCCACACATAGGCGCATCGTGCGAAGAATGTGATTTTGCAATCCTTTTGCGCTCGGACATAAAGTGTTTGATTTGTTGCTGATGGGTCTTGCCAATAAACCAACCATCGGAGTAGAACAATCGAGGTAATGACTTCGTACCACTACCAATCTTGTATTTCCAAAATAGATGGATCAACGGTCGACCATTCTTTACATCCCTATCCGAGTAATAATCAGGAACAGGGTCAACACCGTGTGGGGCACACTTATGTTTCAAAGCGTATCGAACGAACTTTGACCAACTGCCATTTCTGTCAGTGACGTAACGTTTGTCGGTAATGCTAAAATCCTTATCTGCACCGTATTGCAAAAATATGCTTTTGTCTTTGTTAAAATAACGTGTAATCACTGCTTGATACTCCGTATCCGTTTGAAAATCGGAAGGTCGAACCAGCCGATGGAATGTCTTCTCACACGTTGCCCGAAATATCTTGCCCATCGCATCTGGTGTTAAGACCGTATCAAAAGCAAAATGAAAATGTAAACAATTTATTGGAGACTCGAATCGAGTTGTCACGTCACCGAAAGCAATCCACTCAATTCCTAACGACTTCAATTCTTTACGTAACTGTGAAAACAACGAGGCATACTCCCACTTCGTCAAATAGCAATGAAATCGAAGGGTCAATGACACGGTGCCAATTCGCTTATTGATATTCACTAGTACGATGCACTCACGCCCTGTCCAAAAATGAAACCCCTCAACAGAATCGTTTGGGCTATAGTTCTTCTTATCATAAGGATCATAGCAGCTGTTGGTGTAAGGACGTAGCAGGGGTTGATAAAGATATTCCTTCAATGTATTCGGCGAGGCAATACTCGGATTGGACAATTGAGTAGAATGGACGATTGTATTACTGCTCAATGACCCATTGAAAGGTAAATTTTGGCTTGTCGAGTCGGGTAGGATGACTGTATTAAATAACGGAGGGCATTGTTCCGTGCCATCTACGTTTTCAATTAAGTTAGGATCAGAGCCTTCACTGGTCAGTGAATTACACTGCACGATAGGTGGTGACATTCTGCTGATATCGGCAGCAGAACCACTACCCTCGTTATTGGCAGTCAATCTATCGGAAGAGATGCTTCCTGATGCAGTGCAACGTCCATCCGAGATGGTGGGGTTGCAATTTTGGTTTGTTATGCTATGATTCATTTGAATTTGATTGTTATGCTTCGCTGGTTCTTTGCACGAGTCTGGCGAGGCATTTTGTTTTGATGTAAAGGTTACGAACTGTTATTGCCCAGCGGCGTGCCGTTGAAGAGTAGCATCCGTAGCGGCTCGCCTTTGCTCGAATGACTTTTTATCCCGTCGCTGTTCCGCCAGATCGCTCGTGGGAGCAATGGGGTCTGGCAGTCCGAATCGGCGAGAAGCCTCGGTGATGTCTTTTCGAGACATACTGCGTTGTGTGGGGCTCGAAGCCCAATCCGATTCGACTTGCAACTGATTGCGAACGAAACGGTTAATCGCCTCGACCGAAGTGTATCGCTTGCCGCAGATGAGTGCCGATTCAAGAACGGCACCTCGGCTTCCACGCCGCATCCACCGTTCTACCGCAGGACGTGAGCAGGGAACGGGGAAATACCGACACGCTTCCGTGAGTGAAATCAGCGTTTCGCCGAGAATTTCCGGCGAATCCAGAATAACTTTTGATCCCATGATTTTTTCTCCTTTTGGGTCAAATTTGACCGAGTTTGAGCAATCGTCAGGGAGTTATAGAAATCTGGCATGGAAAAAAAACCTTTTTTATGGAAAAAAATGGAGCAAAATGCTCTTTTAAGAAGTGCGAAAATGTTACAATATAAAGATTTACAATAATTTTTAGCCGCTGGATAAGATTTATTGAAATTTGTTGAACTGAAATTTGTTGAACCAGTGAATTTTATCCAGAAAATCAGACGTTAAAAGTCAGCCCGACACCCATTTTCGCACATTTGCCCGTCTTCTAGGTGGTCTATTAGTATTGACATGTTGTACAGATATCTGTACGTTTTCTTTTTGTGGTGTGAAAATGCATAGATGAGTCACCAGTCTCTTGCTTTTTTTAATTCGGAGACAAGCGTGTTCTCACTGACACCAAAACGCTTTGAAATATTCTGAATGGTGTCGCCGCCATTAAAGAGTTTAAGAATCATCTCTTTGATTTTGGGGTTACGGATAGTATATGTGTAGTCATGTGCCTCCTGAAACGTCTTTCGTGAACATTCGGTATTACGGCAAAGATAACGTTGTTTTTCGCCTTTGGAGGTACCATTCCTGACTACGTTGTCGCTATCGCAAACAGGACACCGAACTAAACAGACATCGGAGAGTTCGATAGTCCCAGCTTTAACTTTGGGGTCGCAGGCGGTATAGGTATATCTCGTATGAAAAGTTCGATGGCAGGAAGAATTACGACAACGAAAACGTGGTTTACATTTTTTGCGCTTATCTTTTGGCTGCGTAGTGCCATGCTTGTCCGCATCGCTATTACCACAAACAGGACAAGAAGGTTTATTCATCATACTCTCCGGCAATGTCGGCAACCGTCGCCGCCAATAGACCTCATCATACCTATTCCGACCACTTCGTCAAGTGCCGGATTGCGCCATCAGCCCATCCTACGGGCAACCTCTATACCTGCTCCGTGATCCACCTCGGCGTAGATTTCCGTGGTGGTGGCACGTTTATGACCGCACATAATCTGAGCGGCTTCCAAGCCATGCTCCTTGCGGATTTTAGTGGCGGAGAGATGACGTATCTGATTTACCGTCCAGTGCGGCATACCGGCTTTTTTGCAAGCGGCTGTGATAGCCCGGTTGTAGGATTCGGTTGTGTATTGCCTTCCTGGTTGCCGTTTAGGGTTCGGTTTCCTGCGGTTTTTTTGCGAAGGCTGCACCTCCCCCTTCTTGTTCAGGGTTTTGCGATTACGCCGCCTTTCGATATTTCTGTCCCGTACCGTGTCCGCCGGAGAAAACAAAAACGCTTCAGGGGTATCCTCCTTTTCAAGAAGGTAGGACATCAAAATCGCTTGCGCTTGCACCCCAATATATTTCGTCAAAACCTCGCCCAGATAGGCGGTTTTGTGAGCGGGTGGACGATACAACCAAACATCGCCGGTTCGGTCAATATCGCAAGCCCGTAGATTGCAAACATCCTGCGGACGCATGGTGCTGTTGCGCTGGATGCGGCACATGTCCGCAACCCGTTTAGGAAGTTTTGCCAGCGTTTTTTCAAACACGCCGGGATCGACGGGTTTGATGTTTCGGAATTCGTGTGCTTTGGTTCTGCCCTTTTTCAGGTTGTCCACCACTTGAAGGGCGTAACTGGTACTTGGTTCCACCCAACCGAATTTCGCTCCATGTTTGAACGCCCGCTTGATGACACCGATATAGCGATTCACCATCGGACGGGCGTAGCCGTGTTCGACAAGTTTTTTCTGAATGAAAACAAGGGACATCGGAGCGAATTTATCGACCGACTCCCGTCCGTAGTGTTTTACCAAGAATTCCATCGCCTTCCTGCTATGAGCAAAGGACTTCGGTTGGTTCACGAAGTACCCCTCCGCCCATTCGAGGAAGTGAATTGCCAATTCCTGACAGGAGATTCCCGTCTTTGTTTGGGTTGGGGGCAACTTCCGACCATTGGCGAGGTACTCAGCAATCCGCTGCTCGTACAGTTCCCGGCTTGCCTTGCTCCCATGCTTGCCCAGATAAAACCGGCGACCGCCGAGTTCGACGAACGCCTGCCCGGTTGCCTTGTGTAGGCGGTAATTTGGAATGTTTCTTTTCGGCATTTTTCTGCTCCTTTCGTGTTACATTGTGAATAATAACGGGTACTACCCGTTATTACGGCATTTTTGTAGCACGACGGAACGTCCGCCGGTAAGTTCTAACCCTTTCTACTCTCTATATTTACACTACTACCCCCGGCTGGATTCGAACCAGCGACCTACGGTTTAGGAAAAACTAAAATCAAATTTTACTTACAGCGATTATCAACGGTAAAACAAGGAGAAACACGCAAAATACCGGTATTTCCCGCTTGAAACGACACCATCATTATCTATCATTTCGAGGCTTTGTCAATACGCCAAGCCCTTATTTTGGGAAAATAACCCTTACAAAAAGCGCAAACCCTTACCAAACCCTTACGATTTTTACCGATCAAAATCCATCGGTTGGGGGTTTCCAAAATGACCGTATCACCTGTACAATGGAGGAAGAAGATTTGGTGCAACCGCTTTCCATTCGCACTATCGTATGTGGCATACCTCGGAAAACATAGAGACATTCACCGGCTCCATCGCACTCGTGATTGCCTACGGCGTGAACGAAATGCTCGAAATTCTGGAAGATTGTTACGACTCCTTGGAGTCAGGCTTCGACCTCAATGATGACGAACATTGCTTTGGACATAAGGCATTTGCCCGACTGACATTAGAACAGAAAATATGGACGTTGCATAAAGTTGCCTTCGGACTTCTCGACCAGAAAATCCCTGTTGTACGGCTTACAGCGTATCTGGAGGCAACGGTCGCTACTATCTTCCGGCAGGTGGAGGACTTGGTAACAATAGAAATCGACGTTGTAAGGGTGGATAATGATAAGCAGGATATATGGTATGCAGTTCGGCGGGCAATTTTGGCAGTTCATGAAAAAGAAGGATGGAACTCACCTGACCATATCAGCGACGATGAGCCGCTAAAAGTGGATTGTGAGGATATAGAGGAATGGAAAATTGCCATCGGACAGATTGAGAGCAGTATTTTATGGGACATGGACTACGATTTAACCCCGATAGACAAACATCCCTCACTAGATGCGGCGTGGCGAAGTCAATTTAGCATCGACGACGATTATTTTACAGCAATCCCAAAGGATCCGAAACCTGCTGAAGCCGGTAAACTATTGCGTAAAACCAGCAAACTTTGCGACCGAGTCATCAAACGAGAAGAAAAGAAACTATCCAAAGGACAGTAACATTCATCCCATTTTTCCCCCTACAAATCAAGTTCGAAACCATCTTTACCCGCAAAAGCCCCCACAAGCCATTTTAAGGACACCTTCCGCCAGAGGTACAAAACCCCTACCGACCCCGCGAGCGTTTAATAGGAGCGATCCTAGAAGACCGAATTTCACGTCATCCCCCAGATTCAACACCAAAAGAGAGATTTTCCCCCAAAAACCGGAAAGAGAGGGGGATAGGACAACACCCTCCAACAAACCTATTCCTGCTCCTCTTCTTTCGGTAACATCGAAATAACAGACCGCACCGTATCCTGAAATATCTTGTCGAAGTTTTCGCCGACAAACCGCTCCCCCGTTGCCGTTGCTGTAACCTGACGGGATAACTTATAGCCGTCTATCAACTTGCCGACATCCAGTCCCGCATATTCCAAAATCTGGAACACATTCGGATCACCAGTGTTAGCCGCTTGGGTTAACCACCGGAATGCAAGTTCTGTATCCTGTTGGCAACCCCTGCCAGACAGAAGGAACAACGCAAAATGAGTCTGTGCTTGTCTGCTGCCCTTCTCGGCGGCTTGTCGAAAGTATTGAA
>Ga0099364_10014188_pt1 | contig 10627 bp, 12 predicted proteins | sample TergutTh196P3_FD_73070 | JGI IMG/M metagenome (GOLD analysis project Ga0099364, IMG submission 73070) | Microcerotermes parvus P3 segment gut microbial communities from Pointe-Noire, Republic of the Congo - Th196 P3 | ecosystem: Host-associated > Arthropoda: Insects > Digestive system > Gut ...
GACGTTTGGGGCAGGTAATAGGGCAATGCGTAGCATTGACCCCTGCCCCAAATGTGGGTGAAGCATGGCGTGGGAGCGAGCGTAGCGACCGACCTAGCCATGCGTAACCCCGAGCCGCCGATTAGGCGGCGCAGCGTTAATCGTTTGTTATGTGCCGTTTGTCTATTAAGATATTTTCTCTAATTTTATATTAATTTTATATTTCATAATTTGAAAATTATTATTTAAATTGCTAATATTCATTAGTGATTCATCAATTTCATTTCCAATTATTACACACTGAATATTTACACCATAATGTTCTTCTGATAGAACATTATAATAATATTTAATATCGTTAAATGCTTCAATATTTGCAATGCCTTCAACAATTCTAACTATTAGGAAACTGTCTTTTTTTATATTTTCAAATAATAAATCAGTTGTGTTTGTATTAATCATTTTTGCTCGTTTAATTTCTTTATAATCTGGATAAAATGCTTTTAATTGTAACGATAAAAAATAAATGATATCTATTTCCATAATATTATTTGTTGAGTTATTGTTTTCATTATAATTAATAGTTAATTTATTTTTATAAGTCAAAAATCTATAATATGCAGATAATGCAAATCGATAATTCCCTTTTCCCTTATTTCCAATCTCTTTATATTGACCATCTTTTCCATATTTTTTTGATAATTCTTTAATAAATTCAATATCATCTATTTCAAATAGATCGATTTCCTTTTTTATTTGTTCTGAATAATGTCGTGAAATTGATTTTATCGCTAAACTATATACGTGTCCAACTGATCCTGATTTATCTTCTTTATGCACATACCAACTTACAAATTCTAATTCCTTTTTCCTTCCAATTCCTGTTCTCATAATTTGTTCCCATACTAATAAAATTTTATATAGTATACAGTAATACCTTTAATATGTCAATCTGATATATTCCAAATGGCACATAACACCTATAAGACGTCATTACACAAATTTTTACAAAAAAACAATAGAATATTGGGTAAATTACTGAAATATTCCTTGAAATTGAGCTTTTTTAGGGGGTATTGACATTGGATAATACATACCCAGATAATTTAGGTTTAAAATAGTGTGTTCCTTTTCTTAATATATCAAGTTTTTAAAATAATAGAATTAAAGTTGCCTAAAATAGTATTTCTTTAACAATATAAACAAATTGGGAATTCAGTATGTATACCTATGATTCAAAATACTACGGTTGAATTATTAAACCAATTAATTGAGAATGAAAATGAGTGAAGTTATTGATTTTCTGATAAATAAACGGCAGAAAAATATGCTAGGTATGGCTTCAGTGGAGCAGCAGAAACCCTGCTTAGGACCTACGGCTGCCCCAAGTTTAAACAGCCGTCGAGTCCGGAGCAGGGGCGTGTTCATAGAACACGTTGCTGCTGTCCTGCATTAAATATTTCACAGCATATTTTTCTGCTTACGCATTAAGTCTTTGCATAAGGCGGGGAAAGATTCAGTTTTGCAGGAGCCTTAGCCTGACAACCCTACCCCCGCCGTATTCCGGGAAGGCGCGGTAACGTTTGCCGTCATCTGAAAAGGGGCTGCCTTTTTCGCCGGGGAAAGGGGCCTGCCTTAGCTGGGACCAATTAAGCTCAAGGTCATTTAATGAAGCATCAGGTTTTTCCGGGTCAAAGTAAATAAAAGACTCGTGTACGCCGCGTTCATGCAAAGGGGCTTCGTCTGTGCTTTGCAAATAGCGTATAACACCTTTTTCAAAATCAACGGATTGGATTATAGCTGAATGAGACATTGCCCCCCGAGGGCCGCGGAACAGGATTATGTCCGCCGGGCGAAGGTTTTTAATTTTATCCTGAACAGAAATTAACTGCGGGTTTTTTGAATTAAAGAATGATGTCCCCGCATACCATGCCGGGTCGCCGCCTCTTGGAACTCCCATTGTACGGCGCAAAGCCCTGCCCAAATCAAGCCCTTTTTGCTCTGCTATGTAAGATAAGACATACCAGACAAACCCGGAACAATCCATTCCGGTAAGCCCTATGCAGTACAGGTAATTATATACATCTGTTTCATCAATGCCTTTTCCTGATTTATAAACATAAGGCCGGTGGGGAAGACCCAGGTATATTCCGGTTTTCATCCTCGAAATATCATATATATCCCGCGAACTTTTCCAGCTTTGGTTAGTCATATCAAAAATTATTACCTGCTCATGGTTTTCTGATAATGTTTTTACATAGAGTTCAAAATCCTCTGAGTCGGTAATTTTTTCGATAATCGGCCATAATTCAGAAGGAGTGCCCTTCCCCCCTGAAATTAATTCCCAGCTTGTGCCGCTTAAGATACTGCGTTCATTGTTTTCCGAAAAAGGCATCCGGATATTCATGATTCTTGACCCGATGATTTTTGTCTTAAAGCAGGCCCTAAATGCCTCTTCTATTGTACGTTCAATCCCGCTGCCCCAGATTTGGGCAGGATCAGAAAAAACAGCAAGGTGGTCTGTCTCTGCGCCTTTAATATGCAATGAAGCTGAAAAAATAAAACCAATTAAAAAAAACAGCCTTTTCAAAAAAAACCTTCCTCGCAGACAATTGCTGCATTTGTATGCTTATGCAGACATGAAACAGGCAGCATCTCATCTGCCCCCCCCTCCACTGCTTTTTTGAGCGTTTTAGCCTTGTTTTTTCCGTTTACTATAATTAATACTTCACGCGCATCCATTATTGTGCCAAGGCCTACAGTTAAAGCGGCGGAAGGCACTTTGGAAATATCCCCGTCAAAAAAACGGGAATTGTCTTCTATTGTTTCATTGTTAAGCGTAACCAATCTTGTCCTTGAATCAAACGGAGAGCCTGGTTCGTTAAATGCAATGTGCCCGTTGCCGCCCATGCCTCCAAGGAATAACTCTATCCCGCCTTTCTGAAGTATCATCTCTTCATAAAGCATGCATTCTCTTTGCACATTATCTGTCATTCCGTCCAGGAAGCAGATGTTTGCCGGATCTATATCAATATGATTAAAAAAATATTCATTCATAAAATAACGGTAACTTTGCGGATGCTCTTTTGAAAGACCGATATATTCATCCATATTAAATGTATGAACATTGTTAAACGACACTTTTTTTTCTTTATATAATTTTATAAGTTCCTGATAAATTATTAAGGGGCTTGATCCCGTGGGAAGCCCCAGCACAAAAGGTTTTTTATTTTTAGCATTATGAGCATTAATTCTGCCGGCAATATATATTGCAGACCACAAACTTGCTTCGTAATGGTTTTTTCGGATAATCAGTTTCATTTTTATCCTTTTAAATTCAAACTAGTCCAACAGAGGGTTAAAGGAAGGTATTTCAATCTCAAAAACGTCAAGAATGGCATCGATAATAGTTTCTTCGATAATAGTTTCGTCGATAACAGCTTCTTCTGTGTGAATAATTTGTTCCTGATAATTGATGTCAACGGGATCTTGTTCTGAATGATCCAAATAGACAGGTTCCAGCCTTAATGGGGGAAGCTCCTCAGCATCAAGCAGCGGGTTAAAATTTGTCAAAGGAAAATTATTTTGAGGCGGCGAAAGGTTTGTCGGATTGTCCAATTGCAGGCTTGGCATTGGCAAAGAACTGATTAAATTTCTGTCATCAAAGCCGTAGGTGCCAAGGCGCATAGAGTCCATTGCTATTAAATTGCCGTGAATAGCGCAAGCCTGATAAGGCTGCGTGCCTGAAATAAAAGGAAGCGTTACAGAGCCTTCATTGCATGATGCGTTTCTTAACATTCCTGATTTTGCACAAACTGTAAGATCTACAATGCCTCCAGGTCTTTGAAAATCCTTGTGCGGCAGCCCCTGGTGAATTTCCCTCATAAAATTTCCAAAAATCGGCCCTGCAAGCGTAGCTCCGGTAAGTTCAACCCCCAGAGAATTGCCGGGTTTGTCAAAACCAAACCAAATTGCCGTAGTGTAATAAGGGGTGTATCCTGCTGTCCATACATCCGTCCAGTTTTGCGTAGTGCCGGTTTTGCCTGCGGCAGGTATTCTATACGCCCTTCCGTTTTCGTCCCTGTAGGATAATCTTGTGCCGTTTGCTGTGCCGCCCGCCAAGCTTCCTTCTTCCACGGTTTTCTGCATAATTTTTGTCATTATATAGGCATTTTGCTGGCTTATAACCTGATTGTTTTCCCTTGCAAGTTGTCTTTGGCGTATATCTTTTTCAACATCCATTACAACCCTGCCGTTCCTGTCTTCTATCAGGCGAATTGACATGGGGATTACATCGCTCCCTTGATTGCCAAAGACGGCGTAAGCCCTTGCAAGGCGCAGCGGGGATGCCGAAGTAATGCCCAGGCCCAAAGGATACAAACGCGGAAAGATACGGCGGATTTGGGCAGGATCAGAATAGTTTAACAGTAATGCAGCGCGGTTTATTGTCTCGTCAAAACCAATTTGGTCCAGTATTTTTAGTGAAGGTACATTCATTGAATGTGAGAGCGCATCGTATAACAATACAGAACCTTTCCATTCCCCCCTAAAGTTATTGGGGATATAAGGCGTTCCGTCTTCATTATGGAAGACAATAGGGACATCCCAGATAAGCGAAGCGGCGGTTAATTTTCTTGTATCAATTGCCGCAGAGTAATAAAGAGGTTTAAAAGAAGAACCCAATTGCACATTTGCCTGTGTCGCACGGATTAATTGGTTTGATTGATCGTATTTTGACCCTCCGACTATTGCTGTGATATATCCGGTCTGGTTTTCTATGCAGATCAAGGCTCCTTCCACAACATTTCTTTCTGTCCTTGTTCTAAGGTTTTCATAGCCTATGGTGGTAGCAGTTTTTAAATCCTGAAGGTCAAATAAAAGTGCTGCAATATCGACAATGGGGTTTATAACATTCGTATAACGCGCATTGGCCTGCTGCTGGACTCGTGAGGCGGAAATATAACGGATATCCGTTAGGTCAAATGTCAATGCCAAAAGATCTATTATCGGCCTGTAGACTCTTTCCGCCTGAGTGTTGCTTCTCCCTCTGGACCGGATAAACTCCCTGTTTGCCCTTGCAATCCCTTCCTCCATAAGCTTATCGGCTGCTTCCTGGTGGCGCAGGTCAAGGGTGGTGTGTACGACATAACCGTCCCTGTAATAGTCCATAGAACCGTACATTAGATTGTCAAGTTCCCTCCTGACATATTCGCTAAACCAGGGTGCCTTATCATCACGGTGATAGTAGGCGGCTGTAGATGCCCGCGTATAATCGTAATTGTCCCAGTATTCCTTAAAGGAGGCATCCGCTTCTTCTGTTGTCGTATAGCCAAATTCAATCATGCGGTCTAGCACATAACGCTGGCGGTTCATAGCGGTATTAGGATTATCCAAGGGGTTGTAGCGTGCAGGGCTGGAAAGCTGTATTACAAGCAGGGCAGCCTCGGCAAGGCTTATGTCTCTCGCACTGTGGCCGAAAAAATATTTGCTTGCAGCCTCTACCCCGTAAGTGCCAGGCCCCATATACATATAATTAAGGTAAATTTCCAGAATTTCATTTTTGGTAAAACGCCGTTCAAGCTGCAAAGCCCACCATAACTCCTTTATTTTCCTTTTATAAGAGCGTTCGGCACGGTTTGTATACAAGGTACCGGCTACCTGCTGGGTAATGGTTGAACCGCCTCCGAGCGGGCGGCCTGTAAACTGGCCTACTGCCGCCCGGATTATCCCGCGGATGCTAAAACCTTTATGGTTAAAAAAATCAGGATCTTCACGGGCTAATACAGCATGGATCAAATGCCGGGGGAGTTCGTCTAACGAGATCATTTCCCGTTTTTCATCCGCTGAAAATTCTGTTATTAATGTGCCGTTTATATCAAGTATTTTTGTCGGCAATGCAGGAGCAAATTCAAAGAAATTTTCCTGATTAATAATGTTTGATGTCTCTGCCATTGAAAAGCCAAGACCTACACCTACTATAACCGCTACAATAACGGTAAAAAAGATTACAATTTTTGAAAATATGCCTTTTGGCAAAGAAATTTTCCCCTTGTTTCCCATGTTTAAAGATTAAGGTATTGTTGATAAAATGTCAAGTAGCTCAGGTCGTATCACCTTTCCAGCTTTCTATACACATGCCTGTGGGGGGTGTCCGCTGAGGCGCCCATTTTTTCACGTCTCCATAAGGCGTATTCCGACCAGTTGCCGTCGTACCAAATAACTTCTCCGTCTTCAAAGGCAAGAATGTGGGTGGCAATCCTGTCCAGAAACCAGCGGTCATGGCTTATTACAAGGCTTACACCGGCAAAACTGTCCAAGGCCTCTTCCAGGGCACGCAGGGTGTTTACATCAAGGTCGTTGGTCGGCTCGTCCAGAAGCAGCACATTGGCGCCTTCTTTGAGCATCATTGCAAGGTTTAAGCGGTTCCGCTCGCCGCCGGAAAGTGCGCCGACTTTCTTTGACTGATCCGCGCCTGAAAAATTGTACCAGGCGCAATAGGCGCGTGAATTTACCTCGCGGGTGCTTGAGCCGGTTCCAATCTTGATTAGATCAAGGCCGCCGGAGAGCTGTTCCCAGACGCTTTTTTCGCTGTCAAGCAAAGAACGCAGTTGGTCTGCATATCCTAGCTTAACGCTTTCCCCAAGCCGCAGTTCCCCTGAGTCCGGGTTTTCACTGCCGGTGATAATCTTAAAAAGCGTAGTTTTACCGGCGCCGTTCGGCCCGATTATGCCTACGCAGGCGCCGGGCGGGACAGTAAAATTCATATCCTTAAACAAAAGCCTGTTCCCTCCGCCTGCCAGCGGGTATGATTTTGTAAGTTCATTTGCTTCGATTACCAGTTTGCCAAGGTGGGGGCCGGCTGGAATTATAATCCTGCTGTTTTGGGAGCTTTTGTTTGAACGTTCCCGCTCGTCATCCTGAAACAATTTTTCATAGTGGGTTATTCTTGCCTTGCTCTTTGCATGACGGCCTTTAGGGCTCATCCTTATCCATTCAAGTTCCTTCTGCAGAGTCTTTCTCCGTTCGCTTTCACCTTTTTCTTCCATTGCAAGGCGCTGCTCTTTTTGTTCAAGCCAGCCGGTATAATTCCCTTTCCAGGGGATACCCTCGCCGCGGTCAAGCTCGAGAATCCAACCTGCGACATTGTCAAGAAAATAACGGTCGTGGGTAACGGCAATTATCGTGCCGGCATAGTCGCGCAGATGCCTTTCCAGCCAGGCTACGGTTTCGGCATCAAGGTGGTTGGTCGGCTCGTCCAGCAAGAGGATATCCGGTTTTTGCAGCAAGAGACGGCATAAGGCAACACGGCGTTTTTCCCCGCCGGAAAGGTGATCGATAAGCTCGTCCGGCGGCGGGCATCGAAGGGCTTCCATTGCAAGTTCAAGACGGCTGTCAAGGTTCCAGCCGTCTGCCGCCTCGATTTTTTACTGCAAAGCAGCCTGTTTTGCGCCTAACTTGTCATAATCGGCATCAGGCTCGCCAAAGGCCTCGCTTACCTTGTCAAATTCTTCAAGCAAGGCCATAAGCTCCCCTGCCCCTTCGCTGACAATTTCCTTGACAGTCCTGCCCGCTTCAAGCTGAGGCTCCTGTTCAAGATAGCCTATGCTAAAACCCTGGCTTATAGAAGTTTCCCCTGAAAATTCAGTATCAACACCGGCTAGAATTTTTAAAAGGCTTGATTTACCGGAACCGTTAAGCCCGATAACGCCGATTTTTGCCCCGTAATAATAAGAAATATTGATGTCTTTTAACACCTGTTTTGTCCCGTGCTTTTTGCCGACACGGTACATTGAATAAATTATTTTCTTTTCGTCCATATATAATACTATGCAAACTTAAAAAATATGTATAGGGGGAACATGTCCGGATAGATATGTATTGTAGGACAAGTATTTTTTTTATTATGCAACTTTTTTTCTTGACTTTCAAAAATAAAATCATATTTTTAAAGTGTAGAATAACAAGTTCTGCTATTTGTAATTATTTGGAGGAGAAAGTGAAATGTATAAAAAAATCAGTATTACTGTTTTTACTGTTATTGCCTGTATCGGGTTTTTATTTGCAGCCGCAGGATGCCGATCCAGACCCCTTGTTATTGCAACAGACGAGTCTATCATCGCAAGTCAGGCAAGCGTTGATAAGCTCAGAGCAGTCAATGAAGGAATTGGAGATATCCTATCAATCTATGATGAATTTATTGGAGGGCAAATTACAAACGCAATCGGCGGAATTGGAGACGCTCTCATCGCTCTTGACCGATACGATGAGTTCGTTCAGGAGCTTATCCGCAAAATTAGAGAACTTGAATTATCAATTAATGAAGGAACAGGAGAGAGGCAGATTAAAGAATAGAATATTATTGTGGTGCGGTATTTTCGGGGCGTTATTAATAATAGGCAAAGTAAGCGCATTTATTATCTATGCCAAGGGTGTAAAAACACCCAGATGGCTGGATATTATTTTGTGAAAGATTCGGTGACTGACACTGTTGCTTTACCGTTAGAAACTGATTCGGCACGAGTTGTTGGAACTGCTCAGAAAGATTGTAAATACGTGTTCTATACCACAGCGGCTATCCGTTCACGTACCATTTCGCCGATGATTTGAGCTGGTGTTGTATGGGCTTCAGAGGCTTTGGTCAATAAATAGTTGATTGTCAAATTATCAAGACCCATAACATGACGGGCTTCTAACATACTTAGATAACCAGTTCCATTAGCCCCAATTTCAGGATCGGTGCGAGTCAACAGATCGGACAATTCCCGTGCTTCTTGTTCGGTCATTTTCATAGCGTTTCACTCCTAAAACCTAATTTAGCTAAATATTTTTTTCTTGCTTTCATTGCATGAAATACATAAATCTTATAGACATCATTATCATCTGGATTGTACATTACCTCTAAAGGGTTTCCGTTAGTATCAAATCCTATAAGGATATATTTATTATAATATCCAATTAGCGGAGCATCATAAACCTTTGTTTTGACTGCATGGGTTATACTTTCCTTGCTTATTCCATGATCAAACGCAGATTCATTGTAATCAATTTTGATGTCCATGTTTATATTATAACACAAAAACGCTAATCAACAAGTATGTATCATGCTTATTTTACCTCCCTAACTCCTAACTCCTAACTTTCCCTCCTTCCCGCAGGTACACCAGAGGATTAGAGTTACAAGCACTTTTACGTGACCAGCGTGAACCGTGGTCGCGGCCTCTTGATAATGCCCGTAATTTAGTTTAATATTTACATTGTGAGAAAAAATATACCTTATATAGACAAAATAATCCCGATAATAAAATCAATTGCATCACCGGATCAAATTATTCTTTTTGGCTCTTATGCAAGAGGAAATTCTACGGAAAAAAGCGATGTTGATTTACTGATTGTAAAAAAGGGCTTAAAAAACGGCTTTGATATTGTTGATTCTATTTATAGAGCTTTTTTTGAAAATGAAATTGGCATTCCGGTTGATGTAATTACCATAGATTATAACAGATACTTAGAGTTAAATAATGAGATAGGTTATATATATAAAACAATTAAAGAAGAGGGTAAAGTTATTTATGGCTAAGAAAAATATGCAGAAAGTATAAAAATTGCAAAAGATTGTTTGGAATGGGCTGAAAATTTAATAGCAAACCATGCCACAGAAAGGCAAAACCAACCACAAGGAGTTTAACACCGCTATATATAGCGGCGGTCACGACTTACCGACACCAGAAGATTTTAATGACAGACACCGTTTGCGTTTGCCCTCTTGATTATAGGGGATTAGGAATGTCTAACTCCTTGCGAAAGAAAAGTTAGAAGTGACACCACATCTGGCGTACCCTGCCTCGAAGGTACACCAGAAGATTTTGGTGTCGGTCACCTTTGCGTGACCTGGCTATATTCGTAATATTTATATTTTCTCTTATGGAGTTAATGCTACCGAAATCCATTCAATTGTAGAATTATCGAAAAAAATAGATATAAATTTACTAGAATTGGGTGAACCTTTAAAAATGAGCAAATTAGAATTACCAATTTTATTTAATTTAAGGGCTCCAAAATTAACACTTGATGAAAATATTTATCGTTATAGACATGGGAGGTTTGAATGTCTTTTCTTTATTCCTACAAATCAATCAGATTCTCTTGATGTTTATTTTAAAATTGGAGATATTTTTTATAAGATTTCAAATAATAAGGATTTTTACGATAGTGTAAGTGTTTTTCATGTTGGACAAAATTCAGTTAAAGGTTATATTAATATACTTATTTGTATTAAAATCGGAAATAGTATTTTTAGCCCTCCTGATATTTCAGAAAATAAATATTTTTATACACAATTGGATTTACAATAATTTGGTAAATATATTTAGTAAAGCAATAAAAAACAATCATTTGGAATTTAGAAAAAATATTGGTAACGCAAAAGGTGTCAGTCATGGAAATTCGGTAGTGTCGGTGAGTCGTGACCACCGCTATATGTGGTGTAACGTACAAATGAACAATGAACAGGTAACAATGAACAATGCAAGAAGATGAGGGCAAGGGCGAAAAAAATCAGGGGTGAGGAGTTAGGAGTTAGGAGTTAGGAGTAAATACTACTATACATTTGTATAGTATATATGTTTTGTAATGCAAAGTGGCTTACATT
>Ga0099364_10014189_pt1 | contig 10626 bp, 7 predicted proteins | sample TergutTh196P3_FD_73070 | JGI IMG/M metagenome (GOLD analysis project Ga0099364, IMG submission 73070) | Microcerotermes parvus P3 segment gut microbial communities from Pointe-Noire, Republic of the Congo - Th196 P3 | ecosystem: Host-associated > Arthropoda: Insects > Digestive system > Gut ...
ATCTTAAATGACTGATATTGATTATTATGTGAAATTTTGGAATTTTGTTCAATTTTTTTATTGTTTTTGGGTAGTATTTTTACGAAAAAAAATGTTATCTTTGTGCCGTAATTTTACGAAAAAAATTTTATGGATTATTTTAGAAGAAGGATAGATGTCGCCTTGCTACAATGGATTGACGAAAAACGACTCAAACCGTTGATGCTTCGCGGAGCGCGTCAGATAGGCAAAACGTCTGCTGTTCGCAATTTGGGAAAACATTTCAAAAATTTTGTTGAAATAAATTTTGAAAACAAAGACCAAGCGGCTGCAAAAAAGGTTTTTTCCCAACATTCAGACCCGCATATAATTTGTGGCGAACTTGCGGTATTGTCGGGTAAGCGAATAGCTCCCGGAGAAACGTTACTGTTTCTCGACGAAATTCAAGACTGCCCTGACGCAATTTCCGCTTTGCGTTATTTTTACGAGCAAATGCCGACGCTTCACGTCATTGCTGCCGGCTCGTTGCTTGAGTTCGCACTTGAGGAAATTCCCTCTTTTGGCGTTGGCAGAATAGATTCAATGTATATGTACCCCTTTTCGTTCAGCGAGTTCCTGTGCGCTATGGGGCATGAAACGTTGGCAAATCTTATCGCTGAAGCAAGTCCTGAAAAACCTCTTTCAGAGCCAATTCACGAAAAAATTGTAGAACATCTGAAAGACTTTTTGATTATCGGCGGAATGCCTGAAGTAGTTGCAGAATTTGTTGAAACGCACGATTTTTTGCGATGTCAAAAGATTTTGAACAGTTTGCTTGTATCGTTTCGTAGCGATTTTGCAAAATACAAGAATCGTATTCCGGCAACGCGGATAAACGAGGTTTTCAGTTCTATAGCGCAACAGGCAGAAGGAAAATTTATTTATGAACATGTTTCCAAAAATCTTAACAACGAGCAAGTTAAAAAATCTTTGGAATTGCTGCTAATGGCAGGGTTAGCTTATCAGGTTACACATTCTGCTGCCGACGGACTGCCGCTCGGCGCCAGAATAAATCCGAAATATCGCCGCGTAATACCTTTTGATACAGGAATTTATCAGCGAATATTGAATTTAGACGTCTCCGGTATTTTGCTTTCAAATGATTTTGATGCAATAAACAAAGGCGCAGTTGCCGAAATATTTGTGGGTTGCGAACTGAAAAAGAACGCCTCGTTTTATTCCGATGAAGAACTATACTGCTGGGTTCGTGAGAAAAAGAACGCCAGCGCACAAATAGATTTTGTCGTTCAACAGGGCGAAATCGTTGTTCCGATTGAAGTTAAGTCGGGCAAACAGGGTAAAATGCAAAGTATGTGGTACTTTATGAAAGAGAAAAATTCAACCTATGGGATACGAACCTCGCTCGAAAATTTCTGTAAATACCAAAATATTAACGTCTATCCATTGTATGCTATTGGGAATATTGTAATTTGAGACAAACCTGTCGGTGACTATTGGCGCTGCATTCGTGGGAGAGTAGGTCGCCGCCAAACTTAGCGCAGCGATCTCATGAGCGTTAGCGAATAAATTTTATAACCCTTCACCAATAATGGCGAGGGGTTTTTATGTTTTTCAATACCGATACCTCAACATTCATTTGCTCGTCAATTATTAAAGCGCCCGTAATTATGCGGAACTTGACGCATTGATTGAAATTAAAAAATCGCATTTGTAGTAAACAATTGGGAAGGCGCCGACTAAAATGCCGCCATCAACAAATGTATATCCTGATAGGGCAGTCCATAAGTATTCCCTATGTACGAATTAGTGAGAATACCGTTGTACAGATATACGCCGTTTCGTATATTTGCATCGGCTTTTAACCATGCTGCAAGGTTTACATGTTGGCTCATATTCAGTATTACGCTAACTAAAATATTGCTTATTGCCAGAGATGCAGTTCGCGGCGCTCGCGAGGTAATATTTGGTACGCAATAGTGAATAACTCCGTGTTTTACAACAACAGGCGCAGCAAGGGTGCGCATTTCCGATGTTTCGCAACATCCGCCGCAATTTATGCTTAAATCTACAATTACCGTGCCTGTTTTCATCTGCATAACCATTTCTTCTGTTATCAAACTTTGATACTGATAATCATCAACATGCACAGCGCCAATCACAACGTCTGCATCTGCCAAAGATTTGGCAAGCGTTTGCGGATGTAAAACCGAAGTAAACAGTCTAACCCCAAGATTTCTTTGCAAACACTGCAAGCCATGCACAGAGTTGTCGAACACGCGCACAAAAGCTCCCAAGCCTAATGCGCTGCGAGCGGCAAACTCGGCGGCAGTACCCGATCCGATGATTAATACTTCGGCAGGATTGACGCCCGAAATACCGCCAAGCAAAATACCTTTGCCCCCCGATACCTTGCTTAGATATTCAGAAGCTATTTGCACCGAAACATTACCCGCTATTTCGCTCATAATCTTAATTAACGGATAATAACCGAATTGGTCTCTTATGTTTTCAAACGAAAAGGCTGTAATTTGTTTGGCAGCAAGTTTGCGAATATATTTTTCGGAAAGACGATAAATTGGAAGGAACGAAAAAATTAATTGTCGCTCTTTCATCAAACTTATTTCTTCAATGGTTGGCGGGTTTATTTTGAAAAGAACATCAGCCTGATACACTTCTTCGCGTTCTGCGATGTATGCGCCTGCTTCGCTGTATTGCAGGTTAGTATAGTTTGCGCCTTGTCCTGCTTGTTTTTCTACTGTTACGATGTGTCCATGGCGCACTAAAACAGCAACAGTTTCGGGCGTTAACGCTACTCTGTGTTCGCAGACATCGGCTTCGGCAGGAATGCCTATAAGCAACTGTCGTTGACTGTGTTCAATTTCCAAAAGTTCTTCGCAAGGCATCAAAGCCTCTTTGCTGATAGGAAAATGCAATTTTGTCGTCATTGTATTTTATTATTATTTTTTGAACCTTAAACTTTAAACCTGAAACCAATTCATTGAAAAGACAAGCGGTCAACCTGAAAAGTTTTTGAGTACATAAAAGATTTTACATTTACTGTTCCGCTAAGGTTCAAGTTTGTAGGGTCGTTCATAAATATTCGATATAAAGTCATAGCATTAGCCATCAAATCTCTCATTTCAATAGCAACCGTTATAGTGTAATCTTTTTCCGTGCGTCCTTCTATTTCAATTTGCTCTACCTGCGTCACATTGCCAAGAACTCGCTCCTGAAGGCGCAGTACCATATCTGCGTCTGTAATTTTTACGGTAAAAAAATTGGGATTATGAACAGTTGCAGTGATGTCTATCATCAATTTGCGACTAACAAGATCAAGTTCATTGTAGGTCACATCTTTGACTTTAAGAACTTTGATCTCTTGGTAACCGCATCCCGAAAGAAACATCATCGGAAGGATAAACAACAGTGCGTATATGTATATTTTTTTTTTCATGATATTCAACTTAAAAAATTACATCAGGATACGATACATTTCTGTACCCCTTTTCATATTATACGAAAAATAAACAAAAAAGTTTGTTTTTGGGTTAAAAAATATTTTTTAACCAATTAAATACATTTTTTTTGGTGAAAAACACTCCTTTTTTGCCCATTTAGGCACGAAAAATTTTTGAATTATAACGGTAATAGTCTCAACAGATGTCTCCCTTCGCTCGAAATCTATCATCATAAAACTATTATATGTTTTTTATTTTTCATGCCTTATCAAAAATAAATTTGCAAATGTCAATTATTTTATGTTAATTTGCATCGCGAGTAAAAGTAAAAAAGTAAAAATAAAAACATGAGTAACAGAAGAGATTTTATCAAGAAAGCCGGCGTTGGAGCCGTAGCATTTTCAGTAGGCGGAGCCCTTCCGGGTTTCAGCGCAACAAGTTATAGCCGAATCATTGGCTCTAACGACCGTGTTAATGTAGTTGTTAAAGGCGTTGAGTCGCGCGGCGATGCGTTGGCGCAGAATTTTGCCAGCCAATCAGCCTGTGAAGTTATCGCAATATGCGATGTAGACTCACGCGCTATGGCAAAAGGTATTGAAACCGTAAGAACAGCGCAGACGCGAGCGCCAATCGGAGAAAAAGATTTCCGCAAAGTCCTTGAAAACAGGGATATTGACGCCGTAGTCATTGCTACTCCCGACCACTGGCACGCGCCGGGCGCTTTAATGTCTTTACAGGCAGGAAAGCACGTATATTTGGAAAAACCGGTCAGTTATTGTCCGCGCGAAGGCGAAATACTTTTGGAAGCCGCCGCAAAGTACGGCAAGGTTATACAGGTTGGCACACAGCGCCGGACGTGGCCCAGAATTGTTGAGGCAATTCAGGAGCTACATGATGGCGTTATCGGAAAAATACATTTCGGAAAGTCGTGGTATGCCAACAATCGCGCGCCTATAGGTAATGGAAATATTGCTGCGGTTCCTGATTGGTTAGACTGGGATTTATGGCAAGGTCCCGCACCGCGCACTGCGTACAGAGACAATATAGTACACTACAACTGGCACTGGTTTTGGCATTGGGGTACGGCAGAAACATTGAACAACGGTACGCACATGATAGACCTGATGTGCTGGGGCATGAAACTGAAATATCCCACAAAGGTCAGTTCGATTGGAGGACGATACTATTTTAATGATGATTGGGAAACCCCCGATACTCAGGTTGTAAATATTGAATTTGGTTCGGAAGCCTCCATGATGTGGGAAGGACAAAGTTGCAATAGTAAAAGCCTCGAGGGTAGTACGTCAGGAGTTATTTTCTATGGCGACGAGGGCTGTTTATGTATTTCTTCAGGCAATGATTACAAAATATACGACAAGAGAAACAGAGTAATCAAAGAAGTTACAAGCGATTTAGTGGTTGATTCCCAAAATAGAGTAAGTCTGTCGCAACAGCTTGATATCTTCCATATAGTCAACTTTTTCGATGGTATTCAAAAAGGCGTTAAACAGGCTGCTACCATAGAAGACGGACACGTAAGCGCTCTGTTGATGCAATTAGGAAATATTTCGTTGCGCGTGGGCAGATCATTAGACATCAATCCTGCCAACGGACACATAATCAACGACCATCAAGCGCAACGCTTTTGGACACGCAGTTACGAACCGGGCTGGGAACTTAGAGTTTAGATATTAGAGTTTTAGTTATTAGAGTTTAGATATTAGATATTTTAGTAAATTTTATGAAACGTCGTACATTTTTTAAAACAAGCGCATTAGCCGGAGCCGGAGTTATGGCTTCTGGCTTGTCGTTTGGAAAAACAAACATAAATACCGTTCAAGTAGGACGGCGTGTAGGCATAATCGGTTTAGACACTACCCATGCCTCCGCTTTTACCCGTCCGCTTAATGCGGAAAATTCAACGCCTGAATACGGAGGTTATAAGGTAGTAGCCGCATATCCATACGGAAGTCCGGATATAGAATCAAGCGTGAGCCGCTTACCCCGTTTTACCGAAGAAATTCAACAGTTTGGAGTCGAAATTGTCGAGACTATTCCCGAACTGTTGAACAGGGTGGACGTAGTAATGTTATTGACTAACGATGGTCGTCCGCATTTGGAACAGGTAATACCGGTATTCAGAGCGGGAAAAAGAGTATTCATTGACAAACCTATTGCGGGTACGCTGACAGACGCTTTTGCGATTTATCAGGCGGCTAAGGACTTTAATCAGCCTGTATTTTCCTCATCGGGGTTGCGTTACATTTCAAATATGGAAGCAATAGTCAAAGAGCAAAGTCTTGGCAGGATTTTGGGCGTTGATGCGTTCAGCCCCTGCATACTTGAGCCTACTCACCCCGACCTTTTTTGGTACGGAGTGCATGGCGTTGAGATGCTGTTTACTGCATTAGGCGTTGGCTGTAAGACGCTCTCGCGGGTTCATACTCCCAATAACGATATTGTAACCGGTATTTGGGAAGACGACCGTGTTGGCATTTTTCGCGGGTTACGCGCCGGAAGAACAGGTTATGGCGGTTTTGCATTCGGCGAACGCGGCTACGGAAGTCTTGGCGAATTTTCCAATTACAATGCTTTAGTGCAGGAAATAGTAAAATTCTGGCAAACAGGCGTATCGCCGGTTTCAGAGGAAGAAACTCTTGAAATATTCACTTTCATGGAGGCTGCCGACGAAAGCAAACGCCGCAACGGTGCATCGGTAAACCTCGCCGAAGTAGCGCAAAGAGCGCAGGCGCAAGTAAGAAGAACATGGTAACGGTAAAGAGTAGCAAGATGCAACAAGATTTATTTCTTTTAATCCTCTAATAATCAATACTGTTAGCAAGGCAACTTCCGCGTCAAACGCGAAATGACGGGATTGAGACGGCGCTATTTCCAAAAAAATATCCTTAATTTTTCATAAAAATTTTTATAGTTTCATTTTTTTTTATATTTTTGCGGTCAGAAAATAATCGTAATTTTAATATAAAAAAATACAAGTTAAAAGATGTCAGATAATAAGTATGTTTATTTTTTCGGACCCGACTATACCGATGGTGATGGTTCGATGAGACCGCTTTTGGGCGGAAAAGGGGCAAACCTCGCCGAAATGGCAAAAATTGGACTGCCCGTACCGGCAGGTTTTACCATAACCACCGAAGTTTGCACCTATTTTTATGCAAACGGTCAGCAATATCCACCGGAACTGAAAGCGCAGGTTGCTGAAGCAATGGCGGGTATCGAAAAAGTGATGGGCAAAAAGTTAGGCGATACAGAAGCGTTGCCGCTATTGGTTTCATGTCGCTCGGGCGCCCGCGATTCAATGCCGGGTATGATGGACACTGTTCTCAACATCGGTCTGAACGACAAGACCGTTGAGGTTCTCGCCAAAAAATCGGGCGACGAACGCTTCGCATGGGACTGCTATCGCCGTTTCGTACAGATGTACGGCAGGGTTGTTCTTGATATGAAACCCAAGTGTAAAACCGACCATTGTCCGTTCGAGGACTTGTTGGACGCAAAGAAGAAGAAAGCCGGCGTAGAAGTGGATTCCGAGCTGAAAGCCGAATATCTGAAGGAACTTGTCGTGGAGTTTAAAGCCGCCGTCAAAAATCAGACAGGTTTAGACTTTCCGGAAGACCCGATGGAACAAGTTTGGGGCGGTATTGGAGCCGTATTTAGCTCGTGGATGAACGACAGAGCAATCGTTTACCGCAGAATGAACGGTATTCCTCACGATTGGGGAACAGCCGTGAACGTTCAGGCGATGGTTTTCGGCAACATGGGCGAAACTTGCGCAACAGGCGTTGCCTTCACAAGAGATGGCGCAACAGGCAAAAAAGGTATCGTGGGCGACTATCTGTTCAACGCTCAAGGCGAAGACGTGGTTGCAGGTATCAGAATGCCGCATAGAATAGAAATATCTATGGCAGAAGAATTGCCGCAAGTTTGGGAAGAATTTTCAAAGGTTGCGATGATTCTCGAAAATCACTACAAAGACATTCAAGACGTTGAGTTCACTATTGAAAATCAAAAACTTTGGATGCTTCAGACCCGAAATGCAAAACGTACAGGCTTTGCTCACGTGCGCTCTGCCGTTGATATGGTTAACGAGGGTCTTATCACTCCTGAAAAGGCTATCGCGCGTATTCCCGCCAACGATCTCACGCAATTATTGCAGCCGGTATTCAGCGGCGAAGGCTTGAAAGGCAGAACGCCCCTTGCAAAAGGTATCAACGCAGGACCGGGCGCGGCAACGGGTCAGATTTATTTCCAGCCCGACGAAGCCGAAGCAGTATGGCAAAAAGACAATAACGCAAAAATAATCTTGGTTCGCCACGAAACTACTCCCGAAGACCTTCGCGGCATGAAAGTATCGGCGGGTATTTTGACCTCGTCCGGAGGCGCCGCTTCTCACGCTGCGTTAGTAGGACGTCAAATGGGGAAAGCCGTTGTGTGCGGTTGTGATCAGGTAAAAATCAACTATAAGGACGAAACTGTTACCGCAAGCGGAAAAGTCTTTAAAAAAGGCGACTGGATTTCTATTGACGGTTTTAGCGGATGCGTCTATGAAGGACAAGTTCCCACGTCGCCGTCGGAAGTTTTGCAGGTTCTTTTTGCAAAGACGCTGAAACCGAAAGACGCTCCTATTTATCAGTGCTTCCAGCAATTGATGAGCTGGTCGGACAGGTATCGCAAATTAGCCGTTCGCGCCAATGCCGACACTCCGCATGAAGCAGAGCAGGCAATAGCGCTCGGCGCACAGGGAATTGGTTTGACAAGAACAGAACACATGTTCTTCGACCGCATTGACGACTTCCGTGCGATGATTCTTGCCGACAACGTTGAAGACCGTCAGAAAGCGCTCGAACCGCTGTTGAAATATCAACAGGAAGACTTTGAAGGCGTATTCCGCGCAATGAACGGACGACCGGTAACAATCCGTCTGTTAGATCCGCCTCTGCACGAATTTGTGCCACACGAAGCGCGCGAACAGGAAGCGCTCGCAAAGAAACTCGGTATACCGAAGGAAAAAATTGTACAGCGCGTTAAGGATTTAGCAGAATTTAACCCTATGCTTGGACATCGCGGTTGCCGTCTGGGAATAGTCTATCCCGAAATTACCAGAATGCAGGCTACGGCTATTTGTCGTGCGGCAGTAAACGTGATGAAGGACGGAATAGACTGTCATCCTGAAATTATGGTTCCGCTGCCGGGTAATGCCAACGAATTTAAGCATCAGGAAGGAGTTATCCGCGATGCTGCCAAAAAAGTTTTCGAGGAAGAAGGCATCACGCCCGACTACATGGTAGGAACGATGATTGAACTTCCGCGCGCATGTGTCACAGCCGACAAGATAGCCGAAAATGCAGAATTTTTCAGCTTCGGTACAAACGACTTGACCCAGACAGGACTTGGCATTAGCCGTGACGACTATGGTTCTTATATCAATGAATATCAGGAGTTGGACATTTTTGCAGCAGACCCGTTCCAAACTTTGGATCAGGAAGGCGTTGGCGAATTGATGAAGATTGCCATCGAAAAGGGCAAAAAGACGCGTCCCGGTATCAAATTGGGTATTTGCGGCGAACATGGAGGCGACCCCGCGTCGGTGAAGTTCTGCCACAAGGTAGGTTTGGATTACGTAAGCTGCTCGCCGTTGCGCTTGCCGGTAGCTCGTTTGGCTGCCGCACAGGCTGCAATTGCAGACGCTAAATAAGTGAATATTGTTTTTTTAAGAGGGGCTGTCTACAAATTAAGATAAGGCAGCCTCTTTTATTAACTTGAAAAATAAAGTTCTACGACTTTATGCTTAATGATATAAATTTTCCTTCGGATTTGAAAAAATTGAAACCGAAGGAGTTAGTACAGTTGTCGGCGCAGATCCGTCAATTTATAATTGATGCCGCCTGTAACAATCCGGGACATCTCGGCGCGAATCTTGGCGTGGTAGAACTGACCATTGCTCTGCATTACGTGTTCGACACGCCATATGATAAAATCGTTTGGGACGTTGGTCATCAGGCATACGCGCACAAAATTCTTACCGGACGAAAAGACGTTTTCCATACCAATCGTAAATATGGCGGCATAAGCGGTTTTCCAAACATTAACGAAAGCGAATACGACGCCTTCAGCGTGGGACATTCGTCAACGTCCATTTCGGCGGCGTTAGGCATTGATACGGCTTCCAAACTGCTGAACGAGCGCCGGAATGTAGTTGCCGTCACCGGTGATGCAGCGCTCGCAGGCGGAATGGCTTTTGAAGCGCTTAACCATGGCGGAGCCGAGCGAACAAACATGTTAGTTATTCTGAACGACAATAAAATGTCTATCGACCCAAACGTGGGCGCTCTGAAAGAATACCTTGTAAACATTACCGCTTCGCATACATATAATAAAATAAAGAAAAAAGTATGGAATATGTTGGGCAGTCTTACTCGGTTACGACGTTTTATTCAGCGAATAGAACAGGGTATAAAGTCGATGCTGATGAAACACGGTAATCTATTTGAATCGCTCGGGTTTCGTTATTTTGGACCGGTAGACGGTCACGACGTGAATCATCTGATACGCGTTTTGCAGGATATGAAGCAGATTGAAGGTCCCAAACTGTTGCACGTACTGACAGTTAAGGGAAAAGGATACGCTTACGCCGAACAGGACCAGACCCGCTGGCATGCTCCGGGAATGTTCAACAAGGAAACCGGAGAAATTATCAATACGCCTGCTACTAAAGCTCAACCGCCGCGTTATCAGGATGTTTTCGGCATAACATTGACGCAATTAGCAGAGATGAACGAGCGCATAGTTGGCGTCACTCCCGCAATGGCGACGGGTTGTTCCATGCACTTGCTGATGGAACGATTCCCCGACCGCTTTTTCGATGTAGGGATTGCAGAACAGCACGCTGTAACATTTTCTGCCGGCTTGGCAATCAACAAACTTGTACCGTTTTGCAACATTTATTCATCGTTTCTGCAACGCGGCTATGACCAGATACTTCACGACGTCGCCCTGCAAAAATTGCCTGTTATACTGTGTATTGATCGCGCCGGATTAGTTGGCGAAGACGGACCAACGCATCATGGCGCGTTCGACTTCGCATATTTACGCTCTATCCCCAACATGATAATTTCTGCGCCCATGGACGAAATAGAACTGCGCAACCTGATGTATACCGCACAGGCAG
>Ga0099364_10014190_pt1 | contig 10626 bp, 6 predicted proteins | sample TergutTh196P3_FD_73070 | JGI IMG/M metagenome (GOLD analysis project Ga0099364, IMG submission 73070) | Microcerotermes parvus P3 segment gut microbial communities from Pointe-Noire, Republic of the Congo - Th196 P3 | ecosystem: Host-associated > Arthropoda: Insects > Digestive system > Gut ...
AACAATATTTGAGAAAACCGGCCATTGTGATTTTTAAACGACATCCCGGAGCGCAAGCAACGGGTTTGGTGGGTGTTTATGTCGTTTGAGCGATTATTCCACTCGATAACTCTCGCGACTCTGACTGAAATGTTCACGTTATGATTATTGTTGTGTGACTTCAAGTTTCAGGAATACAGGAGAATCATCATGCCAAAGTATCTTATGACGTTGTTTGTGTGCATTCTGCTGGCCGTTGAACCGCTTCAGGCAGCGTCGCAACCGGATTTGGTGGCCAGGGTTGTTTCCGGCGAATTACGGGAGGCTAAAGCTTCCTGGTGGGGTTTCGATCCGGCGGATTCCACGCAGTTTTTACAGGCGGCAATCCACTCGAAGGTTCCGCGATTGATCGTCGATCAGCAAGCGTCGGCGTGGATCACCGGACCGCTTTTCCTTGAGAGTCATCAGGAAATCGTCTTTGAGGAAGGCGTTGAATTGCTCGCAAAAGCGGGACTGTTTCGTGGAATGGGGGATTCGCTCCTGTCGGCCTCGAACAAAAAGAACCTGAAACTCACCGGACTCGGCCAAGGGGCTGTGCTGCGAATGAGAAAGAGCGATTACCACGCCGAACCGTATTCCAAATCGGAATGGCGTCACGGAATCGCCCTGCGAAGCGTCGAGAACGTGACTGTGGAAAATCTTTCCATCGTTTCCACAGGCGGCGACGGAATATATGTCGGTGTTGCGACGCGCGGCATTCCCTGTCGTAATGTCACGATCAAAAACGCCGTTTGCGACGACAACAACCGGCAAGGCGTCAGCGTTATCAGTGCCGACAAACTCCTCATCGAGGATTGCGTTCTGAAAAACACCTGGGGAACGGCACCCGCTGCGGGAATTGATTTTGAGCCAAACTCCTCCGATGAGCAACTCACCGATTGTGTGATGCGGCGTTGCCTCATTGAAAACAATGCCGCTGACGGAATCCTGTTTTACCTGAAGAATCTCCAGCAATCGGCGATCCCGATTTCCGTTCGGATCGAGGATTGTGTCGTCCAAGGAAACAAAAGTTTCGGCTTGCGTTACATTCTCGGGGACTCGTGGGAAGGAAAAATCAAAGGTTCCTGTGACCTGACTGGTTGCCGGTTTGAAAACTGCGAGGCAGGCGGAATCCTGATCGACCGGAAAGACGCCGAGTCGTCCACGCTGTGCATGAAAGAGACGACCATCATCGACTGTGGAAAGGATGAAAAGAACACTTCGCCGATACGACTGCTGACCGACGAGTTCATTGATTTCGGCGGAATCGACTTCGGTGTTGTTCGGATCATCGACTCCCTGAACCGGCGTCCGCTTGTCCTCAATGATCTTTTGGGGCATCCGCAGAACGTTTGTGGAACATTGCAACTCCAGCGCGGCGAAACAACCGAAACCGTGGTGATTGACGACGCCTGGTTTGCCAGGGAGTATCCCAATGTTCTTCGGCGAATTCCCCTGGAAGAGCCGGTGCCGGAACGGTTTGTTCCTTTGGAAAAAGCGGATGTTGACGTGGATGTGAAATTTTCGCCGGTTTGGCAACGCAGCCAGGGAACGTACTGGATTTACGCGGAAAAAGGAACGCCGATTCGGTTTGCCCTTGCCGTTCGCCAAGTCGGCCGCAACGAAATCGGCAAAAGCACCGGCGTATTGACTTCGCCGGGTGGGAACACCACGAAATTTGATATTCCCGCCGACAAGGCCAAAGACTTCGCGTTTGTTTTGGACGCCGCCCAGGAAACCGGCGTATTTTGTCTCAGGGTGGACGTCCAGAGTCACGCCGTCCAAATGCTGCGTTGCAATCAAACAGTCGTGCTTCCTGCCGCTCCGCGTCTTGATCTGATTTCCACGAGTGGAACACTCTGGCTCCATGTTTCGCCGGACGCCGAAGAATTTGGCGTTCGCGTTCGTGGAGAGCCGAACGAAGCGGTCAAGGCAAGTGTCGTTGATCCTGCCGGGAAAGTCGTTTGGATGGAAGACAATATTGTCGGCACCGTCCAGTTTGACCGGACGGCTCAGGAAGGAAAAATTGAAGGAATTTGGCAAATTGTGTTGGATCGCCCCAGTGAAATGGTGTTCGAAGACAACCATATTACGATTCTGGGTGTTCCTCCCCTCCTCGGATTGAATCCGAAGCAACTGTTGGTTTTACAGCCCCAATAAACCGATGAAAATCGTGAGCGAAATGGAAATGACAAGTGAGTCACAACATTAATTTTCAAAAGTACCCAAACTGTAAACACGCAAATCGGAAATGAAGGATCAGGTGGAGGTGTTCCACGTGATTTGGGGTGAGTTTCCCGGTTACTGAGGGTGTTTCATCGTATTCCCCTGGCAACACGGCAAAAAACCCCACTCATGAACTTCAACTCTCCTTTGTTCAAAAACCTTCCGTTTTTATTCGTGTATAACATATTGCTAATAATAATGTTATGTCATTTGCAACCTCGTGCTGTTGACTGTTTGAGAAAAGTATTTAAGAGAATTATCATGCCAAAGCATCATATGACGTTGTTTGTGTGCATCGTGTTGGCCGTTGAACCGCTTCAGGCGGCATCGCAGCCAGACATGGTAGCCAGGGTCGTTTCCGGAGAATTACGGGAGGCCAAAGTCTCTTGGTGGGGCTTTGATCCGGAGGATTCCACACAATTTTTACAGGTTGCAATTAATTCGAAGGTTCCACGATTGATCGTCGATCAGCAAGCGTCGGCGTGGATCACCGGGCCGCTTTTCCTCGTTGACGATCAGGAAATCGTCTTTGAAGAGGGTGTCGAATTGCTCGCAAAAGCGGGGCTGTTTCGTGGAATGGGGGATTCGCTCCTGGCAGCCTGGAGCAAAAAGAACCTGAAACTCACCGGACTCGGTCAAGGAGCCGTGTTGCGAATGAGAAAGAGCGATTACCACGCCGAACCGTATTCCAAAGCGGAATGGCGTCACGGAATCGACTTGCGAAGCGTTGAGAACGTGACTGTGGAAAATCTTTCCATCGTTTCCACGGGCGGCGACGGAATTTTTGTCGGTCCTGCGACGCGTGGTGCTCCCAGCCGCAATGTGACGATCAAAAACGTCGTTTGCGACGACAACAACCGGCAAGGCATCAGCGTCACCGGTGTTGACAAACTTCTCATTGAGGATTGCGTTTTGAAAAACACCTGGGGAACGGATCCAGCGGCGGGAATTGATTTCGAACCAGACGATCCTGATGAGCAACTCACCGATTGCATCATGCGGCGTTGCCTTGTCGAAAACAACGGGGGAGCAGGGATTCAGATTTATTTAATCCATCTCGAGGAATCACCGACACCGATTTCCATTCGAGTCGAAGATTGTATCGTCCGGGGAAGCAAAGATGCCGGCTTCTATTTCTCCGTTTACACTCCCTATGACGTTCCGGACGACCAACTCAAAGGCACCTGCGAAATGACCGGCTGTCGGTTTGAAGACTGTGGTTATGCCGGAATTGTGATTGACGCGAAAAGAGCGGAACTTTCCACGCTGGTGATCAAAGATACGACGATCCGCAATTGTGGAAAGAATGAAAAAAGCACACCTGTCCGCCTGAGAATGCACGAACTTCCTGATTTTGGCGGGATTGACCTGGGTGTCATTCGGATCACTGACCTTTTTGACCGCTCTCCCATTGTCTTCGACAAGCTCTTGGATTATCCGCAGAATGTCCGTGGAACACTTCATCTCCAACACGGCGAACAGACCGAAACCATCGAAATCAACGACGCCTGGTTTGCCAGGGAGTATCCCAATGTTCTCCGGCGGATTCCTCTGGAAGAGCCGGTGCCGGAACGGTTTGTTCCTTTGGAAAAAGCGGATGTTGACGTGGATGTGAAATTTCCGCCGGTTTGGCAGCGCAGCCAGGGAACGTACTGGATTTACGCGGAAAAAGGAACGCCGATTCGATTGGCTCTTGCCGTTCGTCAATTCGGTTCCAATGAGATCGGCAAAAGCACCGGCGTATTGACTTCGCCGGACGGGAACACCATGAAATTTGATATTCCCGCCGACAAGGCCAAAGACTTCGGATTTGTTTTGGAGGCGGCCCCGGAAACCGGCGTGTTTTGTCTCAAAGTGGATGTTCAGGGGCACGCCGTCCAAATGTTGCGTTGCAATCAAACGGTCGTTCTTCCCACCATCCCGCGTCTTGATTTGATTTATACCACAGGAACGCTTTGGCTTCATGTTCCGCCGGACGCCGAAGAATTTGGCGTTCGTGTTCGAGGAGAGCCGAACGAAGCGGTCAAGGCAAGTGTCGTCGACCCTTCCGGGAGAGTCGTTTGGACGGAAGACAATATCGTCGATGCCGTCCAGTTTGATCGGACGGCTCAGGGTGGAAAAATCGAAGGCATTTGGCAAATTGTATTGGATCGACCCGGTGAAATGGTGTTCGAAGACAGCCATGTTACGATTCTGGGCGTTCCTCCCCTCCTCGGATTGAATCCGAAGCAACTGTTGGTTTTGCACCTCAAAAATGAGTGATGACCTGCGTTCGCATCGCAATGTCGCAAAACGGGTGTTCGTTTTGCGCAAAATGGCATGGATAACTTTGACAAGTGAATTGACAATAGGTTACAATCAATCGCATACCATTGGCCACGTTTCGTAAGTTGGCTTTCATCCAGATTTCCATCCACAAAACTCGCTTTGACGGAATACCGCCATGAAACACACACTCTTCGTGCTCTTCGTTCTGTTGTCCCAATTTGCCGCTCCTCTCTTTGCTGAAGACGTTTGGGACGCCATCAAAACATACCAATACGGCAACGATTTTTCCCCACTGCTGGCGGTCGAAGCGGAGGTCCAGCGTTCGGTTGCCTCGCCGGAAACAAAGGCGCAGACCGCCGCCAGGCTTGCGGTACTGTTGGATGACGACACCACGTACCCCGGTCGTCAGTTTGTCTGTATGCAACTGCGGCTTGTCGGGGGAGCGGCGGAAGTTCCCAAACTGGCCGAGTGGCTGAACCGTCCGTCTGACGCAGAAAACGTCCGATTGGCTCTGACCGACATTTCCTGTGAAGAGTCGCTCGTTCCACTGCGCAAAGCTCTGGAAACCTTCCAAGGCCGATCTTTAACCGGAGTCATCGGTTCGCTGGCGGCCCGCAATGACCGGGCATCCCTTCCGGCCTTCGTTCGTCTGCTTGACGATCCGGACAAGGAAGTCGCCGTAGCCGCAGCTTCGGCACTCGAACGGTTCGGAACGGAAGGTCTCGACGCCCTGTGGAACGCCCAAGACTCGCCGGGTGTTGGAACGGCACTGATCGGCATTGCAAACAAACTGATCGACCAGGGAAAACCGGAGGATGCAGTTCCACTGTTTGCCGCGTTTGCCGATACGAAGTATCCCGTCGGACTTCGCCGGGCGGCTTTTCAGGGACAGTTACGCACACTCACTGCCGAACAGCGGAAGCAAGCCGTTATGGAGTGGTTCTTCGAGGACGATCCGGCAAAGAATGATATTGCCGCCTTTCACCTGACCGAACTGTCCGACGCTGAGTTCGACAAATTATATAATAACATTGGAAAAATGGGACCGCGGAGTCGTATCGTCTTCTTTGAGATCGCTGCGGAACGAAAGGGTCAGGAACTGCTTGAATCTCTGCTCCAGTCTCTCGAAAGCAGTGACACGACCGAACGGTTGACGGCTCTTCGCATGATCGGAAATTTTGGTGAGGCATCGACGATTCCGGTTTTGATTAACGCTTTGGGAAAAGACGAGGTGGCAAGGGACACCGCCAAAGAAGCTCTGGTCCGCTTTCCCGCACAGACCGTCGGGCCAAAACTGCTCGAAGCACTCCGACAACCGGCTGTCCGCGATTCGGCAATCGATGTCATCGTTGCCATGAAATATTACGACGCCATTGATCCGATGATCCAAATTGCCCGAAACGAAGCCGACCCTGATTCCGTCATTGCCGGACTGGGACGCCTCTGCGATCCCGATGACACGGACCTGCCACGGATGTTGGAACTCTATATCGCAAGTCGTCCCGCTTCAAAACGGGAAAAGGTCGAACGGGCACTCGTTGTCATCTGTGAGAAAGAACCCAATGCGGCTGTTCGAGCCGACAAACTGATTGCGGTTCTCGAAAAGCGTGGCGATGGTCTCTCCGGACAACTATTAATCGACGCACTGCCGTTACTTGGCAAAGTCGGCAATCAACGCGTTGCGGAGATGATTCGGCCGCTTATCGACGGTAAAGACACGGCACTGCAACAGGTGGCAATTCGGGCACTGTGTAATTGGCCGAACGCGGATTATCTCGACGACCTTTGGAAAATCGCTTCGGGTCACACATCGGCGCAGTACCGTCAGTGGGCATTGCGTGCCTTCATTCGGGTTGCAACGCTCAAGAGCGACCGTCCGGAATCCGAAACGCTGGCCATGCTGAAAAAAGCGATGAACATTGCCGTCAACGCCGCCGACCGCCAATGGTGCTTGAACCGTGCGGCAACCGTGCGGACGATGGAGTCGGTGGGCTGGGCTGCGTCGTTCCTGAACGATCCGGTTCTGTCGCAAACGGCTTGCGCGGTGCTTGTCGAACTGGCGCATCACCGGTTCCTGCGTGAGCCAAACAAAGCCGAATTTGAACCGATTCTGCTGAAGGTCGAACAAATGGCTAAGGACCGGGACATTGCCGAAAGTGCGAAGAAATCACGACTTGGCATGTAGGGAACCGTATGCCACACGAAAGATCGTGTTTTTTGCACACGGACAACATTGATGAAACGAGATTTTCCCACACTGATCTGCGGTGATCTGATCAATCTGAGTTTCGGTGTGCTTTGGGACTTGGGCCACTGATGGATGAGCGAGTTCAAGCTTCATTCATACTTCATACACAGCCAAAATATTTTCCGGTGGAATATCCGGCTGAAAAAGGTGGGCGGGTGCCAAAATATAGCCGCCGGCAGCACCGAGCGTTTCGCAATAATGCCGCGCGGTTGTCCGTACTTCGTCGGGCGTTCCGAACGGCAACAACCGTTGCATGTCGATGCCGCCGTGAAACGCGAGCCGGTCGCCGAATTCGGCTTTGAGCAACTCCGGAGCCATGCCAGCGACGGGCTGAATCGGGTCGAGGACATCAACGCCCAGCTCGATTAATTCGGAAATGAACGGACGAATACTCCCGCAACTGTGAAACATCACTTTGGCACCAAGTGAATGAATGCAGTCGCACATCTCGCGAATGTACGGCGCGATGAACTCACGGAACATCTTGAGCGATATGAGCGGTCCGCGCTGGCAACCCAAATCGCTGATGAGCAAAAACAGATCGATCCGCCCGCATGTGGTTTCTGCGGCACGGGTGTAATCCTCTTTGTAAAAATCGGTGAACATGCGGCAAAGATAATGGACCCAGTCGGGCCACTCGCACATATCGACGAACATGTTTTCCAGTCCGCGCACCAATGCCGGGCGCTCCCAAATGTCAGCGAAACCATACATCAAAGCATAATTCTCCCATTGCCGGCACTGTTCCGCAAGGCCGGAATAATCAAACATGTCCGGCGTCGGCCAGGGAAACGCTTCGAGATCGTCGCGACACGTTGCATTGGCAAGCGCGCCGGGCACATCTTCCCGCATCGGACCCCAATCGGTGTCGCGATAAATGAACTGTTCGCCCCAATAGTTTTGAAAGATACCGTTTCCGACATCACGCGGCCGGGGCTCCACGACTTCCAGTTTGCGGATGTCGATACCCAGATCGCATAGCAACCGTTCCCGGTCGTTGTGACCCACATAATCGAAAAGCCGGTTCCATGTCGGAGGTTCAGCCCAGAAATTTCGAGGGGTGTAGTCCGGTGCCTTGCGATTGACGGCCGCTAAAACTCGCTCTCGTGATGTCATCTCTGAACTATCCCTCCCTGTCAAGGAGGTCTCCAAAGTTTTTTGTTAATAAATTAGTCCATTCAAGCATATCATAAGCGCATCCGGCCTGTTTTGGCGGAGTTTATGATCGTCGAATATACAAATAGTGATTTGGTTAATGTGTTAAGTATTTTTGTTGTGAGAGACGCGTTTTGCATTTCTCTTGAAGTTGCTCAATCGTTAGGTCACATATTATTCGAGACTGCTTTGGCCTGTCGTCGAATATACAAATAGTGATTTGGTTAATGTGTTAAGTATTTTTGTTGTGAGAGACGCGTTTTGCATTTCTCTTGAAGTTGCTCAATCGTTAGGTCACATATTATTCGAGACTGCTTTGGCCTGTAGCCACGGCCCGGTTACTTTTTGAACCTGGCCGTTTGCGTCCCCATCCATCTCTTCGTGATTACGGCTCACGATTTACCATGAGACGCCCGACATCAACGTGTCGGCACGGATGATTTTTACCGGTTGTCTTGAAAATATCGCGGGACCAAATCATTGTTACGCCCAACGAAACAAATGTTTCCCAAGCAAATGGCACTGACGATCCACATCGAATTTCAAGGAATCATCAAAACGACGATTCGACAAACAAACGATTCAACTTTTATAAAAAATGTTTTTCTCCGGTTGTGTTTTGTGATGTCTATTGAATTGTCCGGTGAAGCGGAGGCAGGCTCTGCGGAGGCGCAACCATGCCGAGGAATAATCGGACCAACGGTAATCACGCCTTTGTTTTGACCGGGGTTTTGCCCTTGCTTTTCAAAGGTGTTTTTTCTTTTCTCCTTTGATGATTACTGTTGTCCGATGCCTTAAAAACCTTCCTTGACCTGTCTTTTACTCTTGTCTTTTTTTGCGCCAAGCCGTTGTTTTCCTGCTGTGTTGTGGCAACCCGGCGTCAAGCCGAAATCATTAGCCAGACTGTCGGGGTTTTTGAATCGCCTGATGTCGCCGATCCGTGCAAGAAGTGCGATCGCTCCCATCGCAGTGATGCCGGGAATCGCCGCAATTTTGGCGACCTCTTTGTTGTCTTCCGTTCGTTTGGCGAGTTCCATTTCTATGGTGATGATTTGCTTGTCGCATGTTTTCCACAATTCCAAATGGGCATCGACTTCAAGTCGGTCAACGCTGGGAAGCGTCACTGTTTCGAGCCACTTCCTGAATTTATTCGTCCAGGATAATTTTGTCGGTGCGTCTTGCAACATGTTGTGCTTGTTAAGGATTCCCTTGATCTTGTTGACGAGTCGTGTTCGTTGTGTGATTAAAAACTGCCGAAAATTGGAAAGCTGTCGTGCCTCGGCATCTTTTTGGCTTGCGGGAATGATCCGCCGAATCCCGTTAGGCCGTTCGCCGTTTTTCAAACGTTTCCGGTTGTTCCACAGCAACTCGCCCAGTGCATTGGCATCGCGCTTGTCGGTTTTTTTGTTTGACGAACTGTCGGGTTGCATGACAACGATCTCGTTGCATTTGTACTCTTTGAGTTTTTCGATCAGCCAATCGTTGAAGCCACAAACTTCAACGATGGCCATGAACCCCCGATGCTTGCCCGCTTGGCGAGCGAGTTTGTCGAAAAAATCCTTAATATCGTCGTGTTTGGTACTGATTTGGTCTTTCTGGATGACATCTCCCTGCTCATTGCGAAGATTGATTGTCAGTTGGTCACGGTGTTGGTCGATAGCCAGATACAGCATGTTACGGTCTCCGTAGGTTAGCGGTTTGTTGCTAAAACCAAGTTTAGCTTACGAGAGACCTCCCTTTTGCGCCCTCAAACGCTCTCAACCAGAGGGATAGTTCTGAATATCATTGTTGTTCCGTTGTTACTCATGAGTCATGATCCAAAGATACTCGAGCAGAGCTGTAAACTCATTTCTATTCCTGCATGTTACTATCCCAAAAATGAAACTCATTCAATGCCGGTTTTCGCTATTTTGTTTGGATTGCGTAATTTTTTAAAATTCCCCGAATTGAACTCAAAAATTCGGCTGAATGCAAGCAAAAGGAACCGCAATCGAGAAAAAGGCGTCTGATCAGAATGACTCTCGTCTGTGCAACACTCAATCACATACTCCGTTTGAAGTTACCGAACAAGTCTAAATCCACCATTGCGTTCTGCAAATGCCATGCTATAATTCGTGAGTTACTCTGAAGAATGTGTGGATACTACACATCAGCAATAATCCTTAGGTATTATTATAAGTCCCTGTAGCTCAATTGGATAGAGCGTCGGCCTCCGAAGCCGAAGGTTTCAGGTTCGAGTCCTGTCAGGGACGTTTGGTTATGACGTGATAAATCACAAGTTCTATCATTTACGGCACTTTTAATTAACGCAACATTATTTTTAGGATTTTGTACGATACTATTTGCTGCTAATTTTGCAGCGCAAGGGTTTTCTTGGATTGCTTTCTCGAAATGTGATTCTGTCACCTGCCTATAGTGCTTATCTACTATTTGCTCGGTATGGCCTAACCATTCGGCACAGACATGGCTGGGAAACGTGTCAGCTAAGTAGCCTCGCCAAAATAACATTTACAAACGCCCGTTACTATGTTATGATTTCTTTCATGGAGGAATTTTATGGAAGAGATCATTGCAAGGAAGTTTTCAACGTTGAAACCTGAGTGGAACGAACGTCCGCGTCGTCTTTGGGTGGCCAGCGAAGCGATGTGTTTGGGACATGGCGGTGTGAGTATCGTTAGTCGAGCGACGGGGCTTTCCCGGCCTACGATCCT
>Ga0099364_10014191_pt1 | contig 10625 bp, 15 predicted proteins | sample TergutTh196P3_FD_73070 | JGI IMG/M metagenome (GOLD analysis project Ga0099364, IMG submission 73070) | Microcerotermes parvus P3 segment gut microbial communities from Pointe-Noire, Republic of the Congo - Th196 P3 | ecosystem: Host-associated > Arthropoda: Insects > Digestive system > Gut ...
TGATATATAACCTTATCATGATAATTGAACGCACACAGCAAGTAAACCATTAATATAGATAACAACAAAATATTTTCATAATTTATAAAAAAAAAAAAAAAAAAAAAAAAAAAAAAAAAAATTTAATAAAAAGAGCCCCCTTTAGGGGGCGGGCCGGTTTTGCCGGCCGGGGGCGCCTCGCCGACCGGCGAGTCTCAAGAGGGCATATTTGCTTTGGATATCGGGACACGCACTGTTGTCGGGGTGTATGGCGTTGCGCGTGACGAGATGTTTGAGCTTAGGGATTATGTTGTTGAAGAACACCCTAAGAGGGCGATGATTGACGGTCAGATTGAGGACATAAAGCAGGTAGCAAAAGTAGTTAAAACCGTCAAATCAACGCTTGAAGCGCGCAACAACGTGAAATTCACCCACGTTTCAATTGCCGCGGCAGGTAGGGCACTTAAAACCCGACACGTTACCATGGAATTTGACATAAGCGAACAAGATGTTATTACCGCCGAAATGATAAAATCAATGGAGATTGAAACCGTCCAAAGGGCGCAAGCCCAACTTGACGATGAACATAAAGCCGAGCCTATATTGTTTTATTGCGTGGGTCATTCGGTTATAAGATACAGCTTAGACAGCTATAAAATATTAAACCTTGAAGGGCATAAGGGAAACAATGCGCAAATAGAGCTGATAGCCACGTTTTTGCCGAACGTGGTGGTTGAGGGTCTCTACTCGGTTATGGACATGAACGGCTTAACCGTAAGCAGTCTGACATTAGAGCCTATTGCCGCTATGAACGTGCTAATCCCTGAAGAGATTCGGCTTATAAACATAGCCCTTGCTGATATAGGGGCAGGAACGTCGGATATTGCCATCTCAAAAGACGGCAGTATTGTCGCCTATGCTATGGCGACCACGGCGGGCGATGAAATTACCGAGGAAATTATTAAGACTTTCTTTGTTGACTTTAAAACCGCCGAAAGAATGAAACACTCCAGTACAAGCGGTAGTTCTGAAATTGAATATCGCGATATATTCGGGTTGACACAAATCATAAAGACAGAGGAGTTTAACAAGAAAATTGAGAGTGGCGTTGAAAGCCTTGCACGAACTATTTGCGAAAATATAAGCGAAGCGAACGGCGGCTCTGTTTCGGCGGTGTTCTTAGTCGGCGGCGGCGCGTTAATCACCGGCTTAGAAGAAAAAGTGTCGGAATATTTAAAACTTGAGAGCAACCGCGTGGCAATCGGTAAATCAGAAAACTTCAGAACTGTCGATGTCGGCGGCTTCACACTCGGCGCGGAATTCGCTACCCCTTTAGGAATCGCAGTGACAAATATATTACACAAGGGCTATGACTTCTCGGTGATTGAGCTTAATGACGAGAAAATCAGAATTTTTGATACTAAGAAAATAACCGTCTTTGACCTCTTAACCATGGCAGGTTATCGCTCGTTTGATATAATGGGGCGTTCGGGGCGTTCACTCACATTCAGTTTTGCAGGAAGAAGAAGAATCCTCAAAGGCGGCCCGTTAAGCCCACCGACGATTACCATAAACGGGCAAGCGGCAAGCATTAACGCCCACGTTACTCAAGGTGATGTGGTTTGTTTTAAAGAAGCTGTCTGTGGTCTTGATGCGAAGGCAACCCTCAGCGACATTTATGATTTTAACGAAAACCGCGAAAGCTATGTGAGCTTTTTAGGTACGCCTATAAAAATCGGCGTTTCTTTCACCGTCAGAGGTAAAAAAATCAGCCCCGACTATCAAATTCAGCCGGGCGATGAAATTATAACTGTTGGCACTCTCACACTTGAAGATTTACTCGTTGAGATGGTAGAGGATTATGATGCTGAACAGTTTACCATAAACGGGCAAATCGAGCCGTTGCACACTGTTTTGCACGATGGCGATATAATTGACTCAGCGGCGGCAAGCAAAAACGCTCAACCATCACCGTCAAACGCTGAGCCTAAAAGCGATGTTCCACCCGAGGAGTGGGGGGAAATCGCGCTTACTTTGAATGGCGCGTCCATGACATTACCCCCAACCACAGACAGAACAAGACACATGATTCTTGAGTTGCTGACGTTTATGGATACGACTGATGTGAGCGGCTATACTATGTATATTAACCAAACGCCGGCAGGGTTCAACGATGTGATTAAATCCGGTGATGAGGTGGTTATAGAGCTAACGCAAAGGCAGGTCTAAGTTTAAAAATAAATCCCCGTAAATATGGGAGAACATATTTTCAAAGCGCGTTTGTGCAGAAAGGGCATATCTGAAAGAATGAAACGTTTAGCATTAATTCTTATGGTTTTTTTGGTAATGTCTTCGGCTTGTTCGACTGAAATCAGCTACCCTGATGAGCCACCCGTATTTACAACCGCTGCCATTACAGATAAGCCGCCTGTTGAACACCCTGTATTTACCGAAAGGCGAGTTCACGACTTCGGCATTGTTTATCGCCCTTTCTTCGTTGAAATAGACATGGTGAGCGAATTTCCCGATAAAAAGTCCGATGGGCTGTCAGACATTTTAAATGACGACGACAAAGACTATATCAAGCTTTTATCGGGTGAAAGCATTTCTTATCAAATAGACACCCCCTCGTCTCAACACTATATTTTAGAGGTTGAGATTTTCGGCGACAATTCGGCGTTGGGGGTGTATTCTGCATCTCAACATCTTGAGGCGAACGAGCTTTTTTCTGCCACTTTGCTTGAACACGGCGCGTTTTATTCGGGGGGAACTCAAAAATTTGAAACCAAAACAATGGAGAGCATTTTTTTGCGTGACCGCGCAAACACTGTAGTCTTGAAGGCAATTCGAGGGGACGTTTATATTTGCGCACTGAAAATAACCGCCGCCGAACTTTCTGAAAGAAGGTATGACATTACCCCCTCACCCGCAGACATCAATGCTTCTGAAAAGACAAGAGTTGTCCTTGAATACTTGGCCGATATATACGGGCGGCATGTTCTTACCGCTCAACACTGCACGGTCAACACAAACGTTGAAATCAACGCAATTTATGAAGCAACAGGCAGATACCCCGCCATTCGCGCCGGCGATATGGTCAACTATTCACGCTGTTATGGCGGTGCCGACAAGAAAGACAACCGTGAAATAGAGCTGTCGGAGCAATGGGCAGACAACGGCGGTTTAGTCATGTTAAGTTGGACATGGTTTTCGCCCATGCCCACAGGGGGAAGCCATTATTATGCCGCGGACACCGCTTTTGATATTAACGCGGCGGTTACCCGACAAGACCTGTTAAGCGCGGACACGGTTGAACTTGAAGCACTCAACGAATTCGGCAAAATCAGCGACGAAACGCTTGAGCTTATGAAAGACATCGATGACATGGCAAGGCACTTGAAACAACTTTCTGAGCGTGACATTCCCGTTCTTTGGCGACCGTTGAAACAACCCGAACTTAAATGGTTTTGGTGGGGCGCGGGAGAACCCGAGAGTTATATTTACGTTTGGCGGCTGATGTTTGAGCGTTTTCATTTATATCACGAGCTTGATAATCTCATTTGGGTTTGGGCGAGCGAAAACAGTCGTTATTACCCGGGCGACAATTATGTTGATATAATAGGGGTTGACTGTTATAACCTCACCGACACATCAAACGTTGTCAGGCTTGATGCCGCTCAAAACATTCCGTCAGCAAAAAAAATGACTGCCATGAGCGAAAGCGGACTGTTGCCCAACCCCGATATACTACACCGCGACAACGCCATGTGGCTTTTTACAGGGCTGTTCAAAGGGGATTTCTTAGTCGGCGACAACGGTCTTCACGCCAGCGCACTCAACCTAAAAGACAGGCTTGAATATATCTATAACCACGAGTTAACCGTGGCTTTGGATGAGGTGATAAGGTTTTGAGTGGTGGGTTTGTTCACCCCGTCTTTTAAACATCTGCGAATTGCGGGACGGGCAAGCCCGTCCCCTACAATAAGAAAGCACTACTGCGCTATATCAAGTTTTTGCATTAACGCTTCTTGCAGAACGCCTGAAAAATTAATTTGGCATTCTTCGGCTTTTTGGTTTAGCCACAAAGGAATAGTCAAGGTTTTTTTGACGGATTTATTGCGACGGTATAGATTCATATTAGTTGTAATTAAAGTCGCAAAAGCACCATCAGGTGCGGTTAATGTTGCCGGGTTACCCGGTGTGGGAATTGGAAGCTTGCGTTCTTCTAAGGAAACAAGATACAATCCCAAAACTTCTTGTGCCATTAACATAGCTTCTTCTAATGAATCACCCTGTGTCTGACAACCTTCGAGATTAGGAAATTCAACCCAATAACCTGTATCTTCGGCGTAAAAAATAGCGGGATAAATTTTCAACATTAGAAACACCCCCTTTTATAATTTCGTAAACAAATGGCTATTTCTGCCCTGTTCGTTTAAGGATTGCATTTAGTATGCCGGTCATCTCAGTACCTCCCCACAGTGTAATTATAGCACGTATAGCACGTGTATGTCAAGCGTTTTTAAGAATTGTTTAGTACGGGATAATTATTCTTTCTTTTGTGTTCTAATCCCTCAAATTCAGTAGCGAAAAATCACCCCCACTAAGTTGTGGGGGTGGGTTTTTGATGTTTATTGAGTTATTTCTTTTTAAGGGTGCCTGTGTTGCCGTCTTTAGTCAAACGCAGTTCTCCACCTCTAATAGTATAGTCATAAAGCTCATCACCTACCCGTAGCTTGTCGCCTGATATTGAATAAGTTCTTACGAACCCGGAGCCTAACCTTCCCCGACTCTCTGTATATGTCCCGTCTTCAAAAAAAGTTATCTCCACATATTCGTCCCCCCACGTTCCAACGAGTTGACTCTCGGCAGAGCCGCAAGAGGTTAAAATTGATAAAATCATAACCATTCCCAAAATAATGCAAATTGTTTTCCTCATCTTTAAATTCTCCTTTATATTTTCTTTAAGCGAATCCAATCACTAAACCTTGCAGTGGACCGGTAACAACAACGTTTCTTTCGTCAATATTGTTGTTATGGATAAACGCGCCGGGAAATGCGCCAGAAGGTAGAGGTGTCATAGTACTAAGGTTTTGTGCTGTTTGCTCCATAAGTCCGCCTAAGTGTCCCACCACGATTCCGGGCGAATCTACTGATTGAGTGAATGCCGAACCCATTACACGGTTGCCCCAAATCCCGAATACAGCAGAGCCATTGCTTATTCCCGAACTGATTATTTGTCCTTTGACTTCTTCGGAAAACTCAACAATCCCATTTGAGTTCCAGTTTGAGTCTGTTGTTGCCGAGGTGATAAGTGTAGCACCACTACCCCTAACAACATAGATAGTCGGAGTGTTGTTTACAATCTCAACACCTATAACTTGCACGGTATCAATTTGTTTCCTGTCACGCCCATGGGCTGTGGCTTTAGCCATGGCACCATTAGCGATGTTTCTGATGGTGGTGGCATTCGCGGTAGCAGTGCTTACTTTTGAATCATGTGACTCTTCAGACGAAAAGGAATCATCGAATTGACCACAAGCGCAAATACTTAAAAAAAGCACTGTTATGATTGCAAAAACTGTTATTTTTCTCATAATTTTAAACTTTCCTTTTATTATTAATTTGGTAAAATTTACTACAATTGCTTAAACGTTGTTTATCCCTGCTCTAACATGGTACTGACTCTTTTAACAACATTGGTGCAAGTGGGGCAACCGCCTTTTTCCTCTAAGGTGGCAATTACACCTTGAAGCATTAAATAGCCGCCCATAAGATTATTGGTTTCGCCGGCTTTAAGGGCTTTCATGATGATGTCCTCAACCGTATGTTCGGAGTTAACCCTTTTATTTAGACAAGAGGGACAAAAATTTGACATTATATCTTGATACATCCGCTCACCTCCTTTACCTACTCCGTCACCGTGATTCTTATTTGTGCGTAGGTTCCGTTGTCGAGCGTGGCGCGAATGGTGGTGTTTCCTTTTCTGTTGGCGGTCACTAAGCCTTTGTCACTAACAGCGGCAACATTTCGATTTGTACTCAACCAAGAAACCCTGCCGTTATAGTGTTCAAGTGCCGCGCCTAATTGAAAGCGCGCCCCTGTTTTCAAAGTCAACCGAAACTCTATAACCGGCTTCTCATCGGGGGTGAAAGTGTAATACAGGTCGCTTAGAGACATTGTCTGACATTGGTTAATTATTGTTATGTAGTGAACGCCCACTTTTAAGTCTTTAAATTGATAGACACCATTTGAAGATATTCCTGTGTCGCTGCCTATCTGCTCGCCGTTTGCATTTAAAAGTCTTAAATCAGGGAGAGGACCATCACCAAGACTCCACCTGTGCCCATGCTCCCTGGAATCACCTTCGACAGAAAGCACCGCATTTCTAATAGTGATAGTGCCGTCTCGCGGAATGGACAACCTGTAATTTCTGTTCTCGTGCGGTTTTAGATTGTTAATGGTATAAAACTCTAACGCTTCCATTCTAATCGAATTGCTTGCCAGACTGTTTGCCCCCACAGAAATTGTTGCCATGGATAAAATTGTTGCCATTGCTAAAAAAATACTTATTGCTCGTTTCATTTACAAAATCCTCCTTAATTTGGTAAAATTTACCATTGATAGAGCTATTATAACATATTAAAACCGTCTTGTCAATACTTTAGGTTTAATATTTTAATACTTTTGATGTTTGAAAACAACCTTGAATATAGTTACACTTATATTAAAGTATTAATATAGGGGAAGAATATGGATAGGAAGGAAATACAAACTAAATTTGGGAATAACCTGCGTAAATATCGCCTTATTAGCGGAAAAAGCCAAGAAGAGTTAGCTCTTATGGCAGATATAAGCCCAATTTATCTCGGGACACTCGAACGCGGTGAAAAGTGCCCGTCAATAGAAACACTGTTAAAATTAAGTGCTGTTTTACAAATTTATCCCGCACGATTACTTGAATTTTATGAAGAGCCAGATGAAAAAGAAGCCTATTCAATCATTAAATACGCGTTGAAAAATGTCCCCGATAAACATAAAAACAAACTCGCACGAGTCTTTGAAGCACTCGCTAAAGCTTATGGCGATGAACTGTGAGTGAAATAACCCCCACTAAATAGTGGGGGTAATAATTTATCTATCCACCACCCGAACACGCACTTTCGCGCTGTAGCCGTTCAGCGTTACAGCGGTTATAGTGACTATCCCGGCAGAGCGCGCTCTTACAACACCCGAATTTGATACCGTGGCAACAGATGTACGGCTTGAACGCCATGTTATGGTGCCGAGTTTTTCGTTGTTGCTCATTTCCGCGCCGAGCCTTAGCTCCCCACCTCTTCTAAGCGTATGTGTAATGAAAAGCTCCGGCTGGGTTGCCCTCGTAAAACCGACTGTCATGTTGTATTTGTCCTCGAGATGGTAAGAATTAAGTATAGATATGTAATAAGTGCCGCCTTTACTTAACTCGCACTCTATTTTGGTGGCTTGAGAGAAACTACCAAGACTGCCTTCATACACCTTATCTCCCTCTCCGGAGTAGATGCCAAACGAGATTGAGGAAGTGCTTTGTTTTGAAAACTCTATGTTCAAAGTTCCGGCTTCGCGAATATTTGTTCTGTAATAGTGGGTGGAATGTGCACCTATCTCAACGTTTTGAAGAGCATCAAGCGTTGAAATTCTTTTGGCAAGCTTGTCCATGCTTTCATTTGCCCCCACAGAAATTGTTGCCATGGATAAAACCATAGCCATTGCTAAAATAATGCTGATTGTTCTTTTCATCTTGTTTCTCCTTTTTAATAATAAATGTCAAGCTGTCAATGCTTGCCATTTCATTATATCACACCTTAAGGTTGTTGTCAATAACTAATTATAAGATTTTTACACAACCCCTTATCGTTGTTATAATGGGTATGGGGGTGTTATCATGGTGAAGAATTTAAAGGCATTGCGAAATAAAAAAGGAGTTAGCCAACAAAAACTTGCTGAGAGTATAGGAATAAGTCAACAATCCATAAATAAATACGAAAATCATAACATAGAACCCGATATAAACACGCTGATGAACTTAGCGAGCTATTTTTCTACGTCTATTGATTATTTGGTCGGACATACGAATATTGACCGCATTATTGAAAACGTGCAAAAATATGCTTTAAATAAAGAAGAATCCGCAACAATAGATGGATATAGAATGCTTAATAACAGAGAAAGGGAAAGTATACGTTTAATTATTCAAAACTATGCCGCGAATAAATAAGGCGCGAAAAATTACCCCCACTAAATAGTGGGGGTTAGTTTTTTAATCTCGTTCAAGCGGCAATCGCAAGTTTTTGTTGTTTTAAAAAAGTGTTGACAAAACGATAACTTTAGTGTATCATATATAGTGAGGGGGCATAATATGTTTGAAATAATTTTTTATAAAGATAGAAGCGGTAAAAAGCCTGTTTTAGAGTATCTGCAGGGGCTTACAAGCTGCACCGACAAGGAAAGCCGAATAAAAGCTAATAAAATTCTTGATTACATCGATTATTTACGCGACAAAGGGCAACAGGTGCGAGAACCCTATGCAAAGCATCTTGACGGCGATATTTGGGAGCTTCGCCCGATAAGGGACAGAATTTTATACGCGGCGTGGGATGGCAACAAGTTTATACTTCTGCACGTTTTTCAAAAGGACACGCGAAAGACACCTAAGGGGGAATTAAACCAAGCAAGGCGGAATTTAGCTGATTTTAAGGAAAGGGGTGGTAACAATGAATAACGATTATCAAGCGGCAATTGAACAAGCAAAAGCCAATTTAACTGACTTTAGGGAACGCGGCGCGGAAGCAGTCGGCGGTAACTGGGAAGATTTAAGACGTGAACTTTTCACGACAGAGGAATTAGCCGCAAGCAGTCTAAGGGTCGGGCTTATGTCGGAACTCTCAAAAGCAAGGAATGAGCAGGGGCTTTCGCAAAGAAAACTTGAAGAGCTAAGCGGCGTTAAACAACCGGTAATAGCTCGTATGGAAAACGGAACGAACAGCCCACAACTCGACACTGTGTTAAAGGTGTTAGGGGCGTTAGGAAAAACTCTTTATATTGGAGATTTAGAGAAAGCGTAAGGCTGATTTTGTATAAATTAACCCCCACCGGTCGGTGGGGGTTCAATAACGGCGAGTCGTCGGAGGTTTTTCAGCTATTCTCTCCAGTTTTCTATTGGGAGACCGTGTATATTCTCAAAGTGTTTTATGTTTGAGGTTACGAGAATTGCGCCTGCTTCGATAGTCCATGCGGCGATAAAAATGTCTGTCTTGTGGTCAGATGTCCCATGTTTTTTTAAAGATACCGCTATTTCAGCCGCCTTTTTCATCACCTCTATTTCATCAAGTTTTGGATAATAAAGAATTTTTTCTAATTCTGCAAAAATTTTTTCTTGCGCTGTTGCCTTAGTATCTAAAAATCCTCGATAAAGTTCAAAGAAAACAAAAGGTGAAACAACAAGCTGATGATTAAGAGCGACTTCAATCGTTTTTATTCCCGTGTTACCGCGCTTTTTCAAAATATCTATAATTGTGTTGGTGTCTAAAGAATAAATCATCAGATTTCGTCCTCCATTTCGTTATGGCGCAATGTCAAGCGATATTTTCTTTCAAAATCATCTCCTTCAGGGAGCAGACGGTTTTCTTCGTCTGACAGATTGGCAACACCTTTCATAAAGGCTAAAACTCCTTCATATTGCCTTTTTTGAGACCATTCGGGGATAGGTTTGACAAGAAACCCCTCGTCTGTTTCGATTATATCAACCGGGATTTTCTTTTTTTCTGCCTCGAAAAGCCTTGAGGATTTCAAAAGCTCCTGCGGAAAAATTACACCTCGAGAATTTCCAAAGGGAGCAAGTGAAGAACGATAGACTTCCATAAAGTCAACTCCTTTCACACATATGTTATACGTTATATTATACAGTATAACGTATGATTATTTATATGTCAAGCGTTTTTTAGAATTGTTTAGTCCGGAATAATTATTGGTAACATATCTCAAGACCCCCAATCTGTGGGGTATCATCGAAACCCTCAATAACCATATTTCTACCCATACTGTTGCCTAACGCAATCGCTTTATCGTACGCTTCTTTTTTATTTGGGGTGACTAAATATATGTCACCATATCCTTTGTTTGTTTTTGGCTCGTCCTCAATGTTTACCATAACAATCCACTTCTTTGGATATTTCATTTTCGCTTCACCATACCATAATCTTTCCATAACAAGACCTCCCTTGCTCAATGAGCTTTTATTACACCTCTATCATAGCACATTTCACGAGAAAAATCAAGTTGTTTTGCTCAAACGCTATATTGTTCTTTTGTGTTCTACTCCCTCAAATTCAGCCGCGAAAATCACCCCCACTGTTTGGTGGGGGTTAGTTTTTATTAATCCCGCTCAACCGCGTAAATCTCAATCGGCATTTCTCCCGTTGCCAACTGCGGTTTGTTGTTTAATTCAAACAATCGCAATTCGCCGGAGTCGTAGCAGATTTCTCTGTTAAAATACTTCAAAATATCGCTACCGAATAGACTGCGCAGTGACGTTCCCAAAGCAAAAAACACGCGGCAATGCTGTAATTCGCGGTCGCCGAATTTGATTGAAACGTTTGTTATGTATT